>Ga0105053_10007334_pt1 | contig 14765 bp, 11 predicted proteins | sample BON01_FD_78093 | JGI IMG/M metagenome (GOLD analysis project Ga0105053, IMG submission 78093) | Freshwater microbial communities from Lake Bonney liftoff mats and glacier meltwater in Antarctica - BON-01 | ecosystem: Environmental > Aquatic > Freshwater > Ice > Glacier meltwater | place: Lake...
AGTAAAAAAATTGGGGCGTGTCCACACCCTGAAAGATTATAATCCCCGTGTGAGGGTTGGGGGCCCAAAAAAATATATTTGCAATGCCCCCCCCCCCCCCTCCCCCCCCCTCCCCTTCACATCCTCTACGGTACCAGCCGCCGACTACAGAGGACGTCTATCTTGAATATATAATCAATTTCATATTCGAAAGATAAAGCGTACATCCCGAGCTCGCACACACTCACTGTAAATTCGATTTGATTTGAAAAAAAGATTGATATATATCTTGCCGAAGCGTCAGAGAATGCCTCTGCCTACTAAAAAGCACGGCATTGAGTTATGCTTCTTCGAAGTCTTCATTACAGCAAAGAATGGACAATCTTTGAACTAATCAATTCCCTCGAATTTATTGTCTACGCCACCTTTGATTTCACGCTTCACCTGACCAGATCGCTTTTTATATGCGAGTATGTCCCTTTTTAGTATATAATGAAATCATATTCGCATTGGCAGTTGGTACACGAAACGTGGTTTCGAGACACTTTACTACACCTCGTCGGCGAGAAATGAGCTCAAACACACACGCACACAGCTCCAAGCCTATGAATGCAGCGAAGGGCAGCAGTCACTCAGCACACGCAAAACACGACTCCAAAAAAATGATGGACGATAGGATACACGAGAAAAAAATGCGCCTGTTTTCCACAGTGTGCATACCAACGCGCATGTTATTGCATGTGGACTACGAGGCATCTTATAGTATTACTGATGCTCGTGTTGCCATATTACAGACAGACATTATTCGGTATTATTATAAGGATATCATTGGTAGATGCAAGACAATGCACTGTGGCGACACCGTTGTGACAGACGGCACTGCATGTGTAGGAGGAAATGTATTTGAATTTTCGCGGGCTTTCGGCAAGGTGAACGCAGTGGAAACAGACGAAACAAGAATGCAAATGCTACAGCACAACGTGCGCTTACTAAATATGAAGAATGTCAACTTCTATCATACTGACATCACAGGACCTATCACACATGAAATTAAACAGGACATTATTTTTCTCGACCCCCCCTGGGGTGGCTTGGGCTACGAAAAAATAGAACGATTGCAGTTGTTCCTCAGTGGGAAGCCGCTGCGGCAGGTATGTATTGATCTTGCGCCAAAAACGAAACTGATTGCATTAAAACTTCCTTTCAACTTTGATTTCGTTCATTTTTTTGAGGGAAGTCCTCCGCCTTTTCAGCAGATGTACCGATGCAAGATTGGCTTTGACAGGAATCAACGTGCATACCAAGAATATATTGATCATAACAGTCGCTTGACAAGAAAATTTACTCTACTTCTAGTGCTTGCCACGTTTCCATAAACACAAGTTGTCTTTTTTGCATTCATGGTGAACACAGGAATCAATGTGCATACCAAGAATATATTGATCATAACAGTCGCTTGACAAGAAAATTTACTCTACTTCTAGTGCTTGCCACGTTTCCATAAACACAAGTTGTCTTTTTGCATTCATGCTGAACATGCAAATGCTATATAAACTCAACCCAAAATCAAATTACGCTGTGATGTTCCCCATGAAGGACATTATGGCCTCACCCCCCCGCGTGCTTGCCCGGATCTCGCTCGCCAAGCTCGTTGTGTGCATCATGCTCGCGAGCATGATGCTTCCTGTCTCGGTAGATGCCAAGAAAAACGAAATGAGTGATGCGCAAGTCGCGCATGCTATGATCGCACCAGCTGCCACCGTTCTGACCAAGGGAATGCATGTGTATGCACAATACGGTGCCGGAGGCCTATTTCACCCGGGCACAGTGCGTTATACGGAGGTAAACGCTGCTGGCAATGTCGAGGCGATGATCACCTTTCTCGATGGCGACACTCGCCACAACCGTGTCAACCTGGACCAGGTGCGTGTCCGCAATAATCTAGTTTCTTACGACAACTTTGATGGCGACGGTCCTGGAACGGCAGCGGCGACTGCTTTAAAATTCTCCAAAGCCGCTGGTGGTGGTGGTGGTGGTGGCAGTTCTGCTGGAAAACGTGCCGCTTCGACAAAGTCGTCGCAAAAGGAGCCGGCTGTTAAAAAACAATGCACAGCCCTCGTTGGTGGTGGTGGTGGTGGTGGTGCCAGTTCTGCTGCAGGCGGTGCCGCTCGCGCCAATGCGGCTGAAGCTCGCGCCAACGCGGCTGAAGCTCGCGCCAAGGCGGCTGAAGCTCGCGCCAAGGCGGCTGAAGCTCGCGCCAAGGCGGCTGAAGCTCGCGCCGAGGCTTCGAAAAAGCGCGCGGAAGAAGCCGAAAAGCGCGCGGAAGAAGCCGAACAGCGCGAGGCAGATGCTGAAGCTGCCAAAAAAAGTGCACAAGCACTCGCGACACAGAATGAGGTTAGGGCTTCTGATGCAAACTTGCGTGCCACGGCTGCCGAAGCCCGTGTCGTCGAAGCCATGAAGCGTGCGGAAGAGGCGGAGAAGATGTTGCAGCAAGCAGCTCGTACTACTACTACTGCGCGCGACGGTGCCGCATCTTCTGCAGCTTTTCCTTCCACTCCCAACCCAGCTGGTGGGGCTGGCGGTTTTGATTCTGCCGGCCCACACGGCGGCTCTGCAGGCAATCATACCCGTACCCGTACTCCGACACAGAGGTTCGTTGCTGACAACACTAATGCTGGCGCATGGAAAAACACCGACCACACCAAGTGAAGTCATGCCATGATAGTCTTGAGTCCCTTGTCAAGACCCGTCACAAACTACACGACGTATTCCAGCGAGAACAGTTTTTGCCCTCTTTGGTGGATGTTGCTAGTTTGCACGTCGTGCTGATTATTTTCAATAATTGGTTTATTGAATAAAGATCGCCCTAAAATAAGTCGGGGAGAATCGTGAAGGGTGTGGTAGAAACATCAATGTATATTGTCTGTGCATTTTTGGGTTCGTGTTGTTTGTGTTTATTAAAATCAGAGCACATCGGGGCGAGTTTCTCAACGAAAAGGCAGACAGACAGATGGCCTGATGACGGTTAAAACTCCCTAAATGTCTAGAGGATAACACCTACGACAGATCCACCAACAGCAGCAGAATGCGACACAGATGCATCAGCAACAGCAGGGATGGGCACACCCGCACGCATGACACGCGAAAGGGCAGCAGCTTTTAGAAAGTTCGGGAGTCTTAGTTTGTTTTAGTTTGGTGTAGATACATAGGATGCCTAAGGTTGCAGGTCATGTTTCGCCTAAAGGCCCTTTTGGGGCAAAAGAGACACTAATTATTGGACTCTTTTACGGAAAATGACCTATGAAGATAAGGCACCCTATGCGTCTACACCAGCCTGTACCATAGAGGGGTTGTTAGTGCATGCTGAGGGGGTGTAGACACAGAAAAGACCAATAAAGTCAACATACCATCCTCGCTTTTACGGAAAATGACCTATGAAGATAAGGCACCCTATGCGTCTACACCAGCCTGTACCATAAAGGGGTTGTTAGTGCATGCTGAGGGGGTGTAGACACAGAAAAGACCAATAAAGTCAACATACCATCCTCGTGCATGTGTGATTACTGGAGTGGCACGCCATCTGCTCGGGGTAAATGCAAAAGCTGCATCAAATGGTAAGAGTCCTTACACAGCATTGACAGCATTGTGATCTATTTTACTCACTGGTTCCTAAGAAATTGGATGCGGAGAGATTGTCTAGACCACCATACACTCCTCCATGTACTGCACATTCCATCTCTAACTCCGGCCCGCATCCCGTGCGTTTTTTCGCCAAAAAATAGAACAGTCTATAACGCAGAGGCGCTTCGAAAATCGTCGAATTATCCACGTTTCGGTATTTTTTCACTGGCTTGCAATACATTTCCACGGCATAGCGGGGGACGGACAGGTGGTCCATCTTCGCTGTCACGAACGTTTTCGCGGTGGAGCGCTTTTTTGGTCTGTCACGAACATTTCCACAGAGGATATACAGTTGGACGATCGGACGGTCGTGCGGGGACGAGGTGTGCGGGAGTTGCGTGTACGCTCCAGGAGCACGGCTGTGAGTATGCCTGAGCTTCCGTCTTGGAGCAGTTTGTGTGGTGGCGTTTTGTCGGGGCGTGGTGTTTTGCCAGTGCCCTCTACAGCAGATGCGGTGATGGGTATCGTTACGGGTACTGCAGTGGTTGTTGCTGCTAACAGCGACGCTGCGGTCACTGGGGTTGGTGGTGGTGGTGCTGTTTGTATTACTGCTGGTAGCGACGCTGTAGTCATGGGGGATGGAGTTGGTGGTGGAGGTGCTGCTGGCGATGGCTCTGGAGACGATGCTGCTGCTGGCGATGGCTCTGGAGACGATGCTGCTGGCGATGGCTCTGGAGACGATGCTGCTGGCGAATCTCACATTCTCAACAAGGAGTCTCGTGCATTCAAGTTTCTCACTCAGAAGCGCCCTGGAGACCGTTCACACTCGAAGCGTGTTTTGGAGAGTGATGCTGCCTCCGAAATATATTTGAAAAGGAGTCAGAAACAAGTCAAGAGTGAGCCTGAGACCGGGGCAGCAGCAGCAGCGGATGACAAGATGCCCAAAGTCCAAGTCGGTGAGGGAGGCTACAAGCAGGGTGCAGAGAGTGTGTCGTCCCAACAGGAGCGCGGGAGTCTTGCGAAAATGGCAACGGAGCACGTTGCGACAGCCGGACGCCCATTTCCTCTCAGGATCGGCCGTGCTAAACAAGAGGCACGTGTAGGTTCTTCCCACAGTGGCATGCAACCGGGCGCTGCACTGCGGACGCCCGGACAAATGCTGATGAACGCTGCAGTACAGGCAGTGCTGGCAGTCGCGGTGGACACGACGACCTTGTACCCCGTTACGGCAGTGTACGACCCGGCACATGCAGAGGCTCGCATGACTGCTCTCCACGAGCTCATCTTCTACAACAAGAGTGTTGTTCGCACGACGACGAGGGCCGAAGGTGACTATTGCAAGGCCCTGCACTGCACGGAGCTCGAGGTGCTCGATGTGCTCAAGCTGCGCGAGCTGGTGCTGGAGATGATTGCCATCAACAAGGACGATATCTGGCCTCAGAACAGCCCGTATGGCGCCACATGGGCGGTGTACTGCGTGCTGCGCCAGAATGGCTTCAAAGAGCCCCCAGGCGAGAAGCATCTATCTCCAACACCGACCAGCGACATGCTCTGGTTCAAGCGCTATGTATTTTCGCAGCACGGTGCGTCGACGTGGGCGAAATTTCCAGATATGGACGGATGCACCGAAGCCCCTCGTCTTCCTGCGCTGGGCGGCGCGCGCACCTAAAACACTCTAGAGCTGCATGCTGCCTTTTGCAGTCGCTATATTGGTGTGAGATTTATAAAGCTTTTTTATAGTGGTGTGTCAAAAATTCGAGGTTTGTGTATGCGTGGGTGTGTGTGGGTGTGTGTGGGTGTGTGTGTGGGTGTGTGTGTGTGTGTATGTGTGTGTGTACGTGTGTGTGTGTGTGTGTGTGTGTGTGTGTGTGTGTGGCACAGCAGGGCAATCAGGCCAAGTTTTTCCACCCTAGGCCGGGTATACAACTATTTTTTGTATATATGTGAACATATACACTCATCTTGCACTGTTTTCGAATAAATCCGATTGGTGGTTTTTGCTCGTGGTGTTGAAAGTTCCTGGGACAATCAGAGGGTCACTCATCACCTGCCGTGCTCTGCTCCAAAGGTGATGCTTTAGAGACTACTGCGCAAGTAAAATGCTTTTTACAACATCTTCATGCCGCATGCATTGTTCAACGTGCTGCAGCAAGGCCTGTGTAAGTACTCCTGACGGCAGGGGGGCACTCATGGCCACCCTCTGCAGTTAGGAAGGTGTACAGAGGGTTTGCGCTTGACCATGGTCGGTTTGCTGTGACTGTTCATCCATCGATTGGAAGGGTCTGTGCACGACACCTCGATTGCAAGGTGGTGGGCATTTGCGACGATATCAAATCGAACAATGAACTCCGTGGTCTTCTGAAGGTAAGCCGAACCTTGCTTTATATGTGTGATCAAGTTCTGCATGTAGGTTAGTCTTGGGAAGAGATCTCAATCAAACACCAAGACGAAAGGGACCCGCTGATGTTTGACCGGCGCCCCCCGAAATCTTGAAGTGGTTTTTCCATGAACTTATGATTAATATTTAGATGAGAATCATTAATAATATAAGTTTTGTCCTTACATATATCTCCGAGGCGAAGGCGTGAGGCAGCGTGTGTTGCTGGTAGGCCTGTGTGGGGCAAGGTGACATGGGGTGCTATGGTCTCTTAGATTCAACCTGCACAGATGGTTTCATTGTACAGGCTGGTGTAGACGCATAGGGTGTCTTATCTTCATAGGTCATTTTCCGCCTAAAGGCCCCTTTGGGGCAAAAGAGCCCAATAATAGTGGCTCCTTTGCGAAATATGACCTGCAACTTTAGGCATCCTATGAGTCTTCGCCACACTGTAGCTCGTGAAGCACTGCTAAAACAAAACCGTTGCAGACCGGTCTGTGGCGTCTCCTTCGAAGCATCAGCCACCAATTCCTTCGCATTCCACGGCGCGCGGGCAGCGAATAGGTGGTCTTGTCATGCACCTAGCGCATCTTGAAGTATATAAGGCTGGTTTTGTGAGTGTATAAATGTCGAATTTGAATGTCGCCGAAACATCGGGATTGGTGTCAGGAATTAAATCTGGGTTCATGAAACAATTTTGCCCAGATGATGGAATGATTATGGATATGATTTCCAAAGCAATCGCCAGCAATGATATTGTGCGTCTTACAGAAATGTTGCGCAAGAAAAGCACCTTAGTGTGCCTGGAAGACGGCGAATTTGCCACCCTTAGCGTAGAAATTGCCATGTTGAACGAACAAGAGGATATCGCGCTACTGCTACTCGAAGTATTACGCTCCGGACCTACCTCTGCTGCAAAATACACGTCCATTCGTAAACAGCTTCTGCTAGCGACCGTTCACAACTGTCAGGGTGATTTTGCGTGCAGAAAATCGGTAACAGGCGCATTAATTCATGGAAGGGGGGGATGACATGACAACAACACGAGAAAGTGTACTTGACTTTTCCGAGCTGCAACCGCGTGAACACCCGATCAGTGTTGCTGTGCTGAACGAGGACAGGTCAATGATGTGTATTCTCTTCAGGCATCAATCATCCTTCAGCATGGAAAGTATAATGTTCGCTTATTGTCTGGCATTCGACTTGGACCTTGCAGACATGGTGGATTTTTTTGATTTCGGGAAAGATGGGGGCTTTGTGGATGAACCACACCACATAGTAAAAGCGTTCAAAGAATCCAAATATCGTGTGATGACAATGCTTCTTAGGAAGAGGCGCAAGAACAGAAGAGGACTGACAAGGATAGAAGCATGGATGATACTTGACTACGTATCACCTGAAAACGACGATGTAACCAGGACCAGGATTTTTTTACAGGAGCACAACGAAATGTTCACATTCGGCTTGGGCAGTGACATACGTTGTTTTGATGGGTCGTTCGTGAATACTTGGTACAGAATAGCGGTGCGCAAAGGCATTGATGGAACGGCCCTAGTGATAGCAGAATGGAAGAGACAGCACGATCCGGAAATCGAAAACGAACTTGAAATTGTCCGAGAACAATTGCATTACGAGAGTGCGCAGGAAGCACTTGTACAGGCCAATTTTTCCCTGTCTGATCGGATTCTGAGGACTCGGCAAATTGTGGCTCATAACATGCACGATGTAGACCCGTTGATGCTGTCGCCATACGCAGCAGAGAACAACGTGTCATCGTTTTCCTCGTGTAAGTCTGATTTTTCTTCATGTGGCTCTGAGACCGACGAGGAAATGGAGATTCCCTGTAACATGCCTGAGATAGTTCGATACAACACGTTTACAGAGAAACCACTGTTGTTTGGTCGACAACGATCGATTGATTTTGCACTAGACTATGACAGAGCCAGCAACTGCGTCGTGGCCGCCAACAATCTCTTGGTCGAAGCGCAACAGGCATTAAATGTAGCACAGCGCGAGCCAAAACAGCAGCCCAGTCGTGTCGGGTCCAAAAAACGCCTCAACGTGGCCAAAGAATGCTTCGCTGCCGCCACGAGCCTCGCGCTGGAAGCGGGTCACGCCAAAAAAGTAGCATATGCTGCCGGGGTCAACAATCGCTGAAGGGCTAGCGAAATTACGTCCGTTGTACACCTGTTGCAAGAGTCGTTGCTTGTATAGGGTAGCGTCTGAACACAGCTCAACACAGCTCAACTCAGCTCAACTCAGCTCAACACACAGCTCAACACACAGCTCAACACCCAGCTCTATCTACTGCAGATATGCAGATAGAGTGTCGCCTATCTATAAAGCCTCTCGACACACAGCTCCACTCAGCTCAACACACAACCAAATCGACTGCAGATATGCAGATAGCGGCGGCAGCAGAGGCATCCACTGTCGCAGCGGCGGCGAAGGCAACAGCCGAGGGTGTGGCCAGAGAGCGAACGCAAACCTCGGATACAAAGTCAAGGCATCATATGCTTCTACCCCACCCTTTATCTGGTTTGGGCTTGTATCCTGCACATGGGCCACAACTCCTCCGCCTAGAAGCCCAGCGCACCCCGCTTGCACCCACAAGGTTCTTAAGACATTGCAGGCGGAGGCATTGCCTAGACCGCCATATACTACTCCATGTACTTCACATTCCATATAAAAGCACGCGCGAGTTCTCAGAGGCTGGACACGAAAATGAGCATGCCAAAAATATTGCATCAGACACAAGAGCGTACTTGCGTGAAAAATAGCCTTCTGTTCATTTGTTTGGTTTTAATGCGAATTGGGTTATACATGCTACAACACTGGAACCTAGACAAACTATCCCAAGGCATCTTGATTTTGTGCTTGTTTGCTTCAATTGAGCTCGTATGCTCGAGCTGCTATAATCTGATTTCTCTTGTCTTGCCTATTTTGATGGCCTCTCGTGCTCTGTTCATACACGGTAGCGCGAGTATTTCACTGGTTCAGCTGCTTTTATTTTTCCCGATTACTGTAATGCTTATTGGCATTCCCATGTCCATTTGCCTACATCGGTATTTTTCACACCAGGCGTTCGAGACTTCTAGGGGCATGCAGCTTGTTTTTGGGATGATCAGCACTCTTGCGTTCCAAGGAGGGCCACTTTGGTGGGCGTGTTTACACCAAAGACACCACAAAAACTGTGACAAGCAGGAGGATCCGCACTCCATTACAAACGATAGCTTCATGTACTGTTTTATAGGCTGGATGTGCAGCCCCAAAAATTATATTTATGATCCCTCGACCCTTGACGCATCACTGCGTACCCCAGAAATGATCTTGGTGCAGAAATTTCATCCAGTATTTCCCCTGACAATTTGTTTGCTCGTCGAAAACTACCTTGGGTATAGATATATGCTCTTCTCTACCCTGTTACCTATGCTAGCGTGCAGGCTCATTACGTGCCAATTCAACATCGAGTTTCATCCACAGCAGGACGCGAACAACTGCAAAGCCATCGACAATGATCGCATTCTGGCCAAAATAGTGGGAGAAAGTCATCATTCAAAACACCATAAAAACCCTCGTTCCAGTCGGCGCCCCGATTACGATGTCCCTTATTGGCTCACCTTGTTTTGGATGGAAAAGATTGGATTGATATGGAATTGTAAATGATTCCATGTCCACACCCCCGTACGCCACTACCCACCCCCACCCCCACACTCACAAACCCTCCGTGGCCCCTTTGTGGAAAATTCCAGGCCCACAACCCTCAGGGGGGGGGGGTGTGGGGGCCACGGGGGTTGGGATTGTGGGTGGAGGGCATGGGGCAAATGAGACCTGCAGAGTCAAGGCGTCTTCCTCCTCGTGGGCTATGCTTGTACCAAACCCTTTATCACACTCGAAATTAGTCACAAGTATGTGAGGAGTGAGGTGCATGCATATTTTCCAGATTTGACACCACAGTGCCGTGGGGAAAATGAGTATCATCTGAATAATCCCCCGTCTTTCTTATGGTCTCTGTTGTCAGATGCAGGGATTCACAGACGTGCGGTGGAGCATGGATGTGGTGTAAAGCATGGATGTGGTGTAGAGCATGGATGTGGTGTAGAGCATCGATGTGGTGTAAAGCATCGATTGCGTGTAGACCACACACATCGATGTGGTGTAGACCATAGATGTGGTGTAAAGAATGTATGTGGTGTAGAGCATCGATGTGGGGTAGACAATAGATGTGATATAGACCACACACGTGAGTAGATCATTGTGTAGGAGAATGTTTACACAATCGAGATTGGCAGGGCTGTGTCTTGGGCTTGTTGGTAGAACTAGGAACTGTTTGCATCGAGATAGATTGCCAGGGCTGGCCTCAGGCTCGATGACAGAACCTTTGCGCTGGAAGGTGTTGAGTCTACGGCTCCTCCCTTCATCCTCACACAGCTTAGATGTGGGGTAGACAATATCGGTAACGCATGCTGTGTATGTGGGTTATGCCAATGCATGCAGAACGGACACATAAAGGTGGAATACCACAGTAGACCATACGTTTGCACTGTCAATAAACTTTTCATAAATCTATCAAATACCACAGACGTGGGGTAGACAATATCGGTAACGCATGCTGTGTATGTGTGTTAGACCCATGCATGCAGGACGGACACATAAAGGTGGAATACCACGGTAGACCATACGTTTGCACTGTCAATAGATTTTCATAAATCTATCAAAGACCACAGACGTGGGGTAAACCTCATATGTGGGGTAGACAATCTCGGTAGCGTATGATGTATATGTGGGGTAGACCCGTGCATGCAGAATATACACATAAAGGTGGAATACCACTGTAGACCATGCGTTTGCAATGTCAATAAATTTTCATAAATCTATCAAATTGGAATATGTATTTTCTTACAACTCTAAAGAAAATGATTTGGGTACATAGACCTTCCAGTACAGCTACTGTACTATATCGTATAAAGTAATAAAAGCAATAGCATTCGATCAAAATAAGGATGGTGCGATTTCACGGCATATGGCGTCATTTGTGCTTGTATTTTCTCACCATAATCGTGGGCATTTCGTGTTTCCAGTGGGGTTTATTCCACTGTCGCCGTATGCAAATATATAATAGGCGCATACACTCAAATCGCACACTACCCGCCCAACCCCGTAAATCTACAACAGAACGATTCTGTGAAAATCACACAGGAGATGCAAACGTCATACTTGACACAATACGGATGAATAGCAGTAGTCCATACACAATGTGTATTCACCACACCAAAGACATAGTGAGCGATCACCTGCGCACGGGGGCCTTGTGGGAGGCAGAGATCATTGTTCTTATCAAGCAGAAAATGGATATGAACCGAAATGCAGGGGGGGCTCTCATGATAGATGTTGGTGCAAACATCGGATACTACACGAGCTTCTTCGCTTCCGAGGGCCACCGGGTGATAGCATTCGAGCCCTTTGCTTTCAACCTCAATGCTCTCATGGGCACATTATGTTCAAATCGTGACATGCAGCAGCGTGTGAGGGTATTCAAGTCTGCTTTGTTGGACATGGAGGGGGGTGCGATGTGTTTGTGGAGCACCAGCACTGATAACAACAACGGCAATGCACGGCTGACGCCAGAGTTTGAGGGCAAGCGGGATTTTGACGACAGCAAGGGTGTGTCGTGTATTGAGCGAATCGAGAGCCACACGATTGACACCATGCTATTCTCGCCAGAGCACGGCATCCAACTGACCGAGCGGGCGATGGTAATGAAAATGGACATTGAAGGTAGCGAGACAAAGGCCATTTTAGGAGCATCTAAACTACTGAGCCCCGCACTGGCCCCATGTTTTATTTTTTTCGAGTATTTGCGGACCTTCACAGAAAGCACTGGAGTCGACCGTCACCTCATATTTGACATACTCTCCGCGGCAGGTTATGAAATCTACGATTCCGTGCGTTCTGACAAGAGTTCATTATACTCACGAGAACGATGGGGCAGCTTGGGCGTGGGTGATCTACGCGCCGACTTACACATACCAGAAGCAATGTCTGTTTGTCAGCATGCATGACAAACCGGTTTCTCTCTATGATCGTCACGAAACATGGGGTACACCATAAATGTGGGATATGCAAAGAGGTGGTGTAGACCACAGATATGGATAGATCATAGATGTGGGATAGACCATAGATGTGGAATAGACCATAGATGTGCGATAGACCATAGATGTGGAATAGACCATAGATGTGCGATAGACCATAGATGTGGAATAGACAATACATGTGGATAGATCATAGATGTGGGACAGACCATAGATGGATCACAAGTTACGCTGATTGAGCTCTGTGGCGTCAGAGTGGTAGACATTGTTTTCAGCATGGTTTTTGATTTTATTATTAAAATTGAAATCAAACACGAATTACACCTCCTACAACATCCGTTTGACGTCATATAGTACGCCAGTTTTGTGCTTTTCGCACATGTGTGGTGACCAGGCTCTTGTATCATATACTGTCGTGTGATCTAATCAATTCGACTTCCTCCCTTTTTGCTTCGCTTTGAAATAAGTCTTTTGGAATCTCTCTTCATCCATTTATCTATTTTGTCGTAGACCCTTTAGCATACTCGGGTCATAGCTTACATCGACTCGTTGTCTCTGTTTGCGAGTGCGAATTTTTTTCCAACTTCCTGTCACGCGATCCTGTGCTTGCGCACCGGGCAATGCTGGCATCTATGCAGCAGGGTCCCACGCTCAAGGTGGCGGGCGGCGACGTTGTTGGCTCATACAGTCCAGTATGTTGCTGGTTTGCTGCGACGCCGCCATGCCAGTGTACTGGCAGTGCTGGTCGTCGTGCTGCTGCATGTGCCATGGGTTCAACATGTGTATGATGGTGTCCACGTCGGTGTCGGTGTCAATGCGTAAAGGCGTGTGGGGCGTGCAATGGTACGACATAAACACGTTATTGAAGCAATGCGCTTCGGGCAAGGACACAAAGCCGACGCTGTTGTAAAACTTGACGGCTGCGAACATGTATTCGTCCTTGTCCACACAGAGGTCGACGCGTTGCATATCGGGCTGGTTGTTGCAAAAGATCTTGACGTGCTGCATCAGCCGACTGCCGTGGCCGCGCGACACTGGGAACGCACACACGTTGCTGAGGTGGGCGTGATAGGTGGGGGTCGCGTCATGAATGCTGCCAACGTCGTGATAGGTCAACTTACAGGCGCAACAGATATTTTGGGACCCTGCGCTGCGTCCGGTTAGGAGCACTGCACGTTGGCTTGCATGGCACATCAAGTAGTCGGCACAACCCTCGAAATCCGCTTTGTCCTTGTATTTGCGGCCAGCACGCATCGCCGCCAGCATGGTCTCGACGCATTGTGTGTAGTCAAAGTCGTCGTACCATGCTTCGTAGAAATCGTCGAAGTCGTACTCCAGGAAATCCGGCTTGTAGCGGAACGACGCTGCACTCAGCAGGACGCACGCTCGCAAAGTCGCAGGATCCACGTTGGAAAACAACTCTTCAGTGAAGACCATGTCTTTGTCGCACAACGCTCCAGCGGATAGTCGCGGTTGGGCTTGCGCCGCTGCTTGCACTTTGATCAGCATTCTCTCCCATTCTTCGGTACTGGGTACATAGGTGTCGGCATCGGGCTTACTGTCGGTGGCGTCGCTGGCTTCCGACTCGGAATTTGAGTCAGGATCGGTGGCGTCGTCGGAATCCGACGCTGAGTTTTCGTCAGAATCGTCTTGTAACGACACACTTGCCGTGGCATGCATGGTGGTGTGTTGCTTATCACTACAGCCCCTTATATACTAAACCCGCTCGTATAAAATCTCAGTTTGGATGTAGAAAATCCTAGTTTCGATGTAGACACTCACTGACGCTTCGAGTTTACGGCAAGAATATTCTATCTCCTCAAGTTTGGTTCCTGATGAAATTTGAGACAACCCTACTACTTTGCAATCCACTTGCCACAGAAACAGAGTTTGTATATTACACGAAAATAGTAAAGCCGCATTCGGAAACCACGCGACCTTTCCTATTGCGCATCTTACGCTTCGCCTTCTCTGCTAACGAAATACGGGATCACACAAACACTTGTTTATTCTCGAGGCAATAATGTCTACTCTACATTCAAATGTCTACTCTACATTCAAATGTCTACTCTACATCCACATGTCTACTCCACATCCACATGTCTACTCCACATCCACATGTCTACTCCACATCCACATGTCTACTCTATGTCCATATGTCTACTCTACATCCACATGTCTACTCTACATCCACACGTCTACTCTACATCCACACGTCTACTCCATCTCTAAGTGCATACCCTAGCTTTACATATCTAATCCAGTTTCGAACACACGGTGAATTCGACAATGAAAACAATTTTGCACTTGCACCCTAGGACTTGAACCAAGGTCTGCTCGTTTGTTTGTGACGACTCGTGTGCTCGCTTGGCTTGTACACCTTAGCAGGCTGATATGTACGCCTGTATGAACGGCAGCATGTGGTCTGGACTACACAGAGTCCATCTCAAGTTCGTGATTTTTCAATAAAAAAATCATACTAGGGCGCGAAAAAATTCTAGACGTATATATGGCCTAGAATATATGCTTACAGTGATCATTTTTGTGTACAAAAAATCACATAGCATCCACCCATTTGGCACTTGCAACTGATACGTGGGGTTTCTTAGTCTACACACAGCGATGGACACACATGTTTGCTTCATGTGTACAGTTGGATGTGCTAGATCATCACGTCTGGATTTCAAGTCTAT
>Ga0105053_10007337_pt1 | contig 14763 bp, 13 predicted proteins | sample BON01_FD_78093 | JGI IMG/M metagenome (GOLD analysis project Ga0105053, IMG submission 78093) | Freshwater microbial communities from Lake Bonney liftoff mats and glacier meltwater in Antarctica - BON-01 | ecosystem: Environmental > Aquatic > Freshwater > Ice > Glacier meltwater | place: Lake...
CCGATGGCGAGGTCTGGCAGGCGGAGGTGGGGCAGCCCTACCGCAACGCGGCGGCGGGCCTGCGCGACGATATGCTGGCCATCGGCACCGAAGTGACCTTGCTGGGCAAGCGGTCCGCCGATCCCGCAACGCGGCTGATGAAGGCCGAACGGGTGACGATCGCCGGCCGGCACTATGACCTTTACCCCGAACGGCTTTGACCGCGCTCGCCGCGGCGCTTGAAGCGACCGCGCTGGCGCAGTTTCTGAAAGGGTCGCAGTGGGTCTATCCGCTGGTCAATGCCGGGCATCTGCTGGGCATCGCCCTGCTGGTCGGCGCCGTCGTGCCGCTGGACCTGACGCTTGCCGGAATCGTCCGGCGCGTCGACAGGGTCGCGGCGACGGCCCTGCTGCGGCCGTTTGCCGTCGCCGGGCTGCTGCTCGCCACCGGGTGCGGCGCGCTGCTGTTCATCACGCAGGCCGGCGATTACGCGCGCAACCCGCTGTTCGTGGCGAAGATCGGCCTGATCGGGCTGGCGGCGCTGAACGCCGGTCTGCACGCCCGGCTCGCCCCCGCGAATATCCGCCTCGGCCGGGCGCTGGCGCTCGTCTCGCTGGCGCTCTGGCCGCTTGTCCTGCTGCTCGGCCGGCTGGTCGGCTATGCGCTCGGCTGACCGTGCGCCGGCTGCGCGGCCGGTGACATTTTTCCGCCGGCGGCCCTGGTCCGGTCCCCGACAGCCCTGGCCCGGTGCCTAATAGGTCGCGCGGCCGCCGCTGATATCGAAGACGGCGCCGGTCGCAAAGGCGTTCTCGGCGCTCGCCAGCCAGGCGACGAGGCCGGCGATCTCGGCGACGTCGACGAAGCGGCCGCGCGGGATCTTGGCCAGCATGTAGCCGATATGCTCTTCCGTCATCTGGTCGAAGATCGCCGTCCGCGCCGCCGCCGGGGTGACGCAGTTGACGGCGATGTCGAGGCCGGCAAGCTCCTTGCCGAGCGACTTGGTCAGCGCGATGACGCCGGCCTTGGCCGCGCTGTAGGCCGAGGCATTGGGATTGCCTTCCTTGCCGGCAATCGACGCAATGTTGACGATCCGCCCGTAGCCGCGTGCACTCATGCCCGGGCCAACCGCGCGCAGGCAGGCGTAAACCCCGATCAGGTCGATCTCGATCACCCTGCGCCACTCCTCGGGCGGATAGTCGGCCACCGTGGCGATCGGGCCGGTGATGCCGGCACTGGTCACCAGGATGTCGGTCGGCCCCTGCGCATCTTCGGTCGCCTTCAGTGCTGCCTCGACAGCGGCGATGTCGGTGACGTCGATGGTCTGTGCATGAACCGCACCATTCGCGTCGATTTCCCGTGCCGCGACCGCAGCCTGTTGCCCGTCACGGTCCCAGATCGCGACCCGTGCGCCCGAGCGCACGAAACGTTCCACGATGGCCCGGCCGATGCCGCGCGCGCCGCCGGTCACCACGGCACAACGGCCCTCCAGATGAATCTCGTTGGCTGTCATCTGTAACTCCCTAAACCCGGTACTTGGCAATGGCGTCCTCGTTGAGTTCGACGCCCAGGCCGGGACGGTCCGGCAGGGGCATCTTGCCGTTCACGAAAGGCAGTTCGACCGAAACGAGATCCTTGCGCAGGGGTGAATCGGCCAGTTCGTGCGGCAGGTATTCGATGTAGACGCAGGCCGGCGAAACCGCGGCCAGATGTGCCGAGGCGGCGATGCCCAGCGCCGACTTCCAGCAATGGGGCACGACCAGACGGCCGCGATCCTCGGCGTAACGCGCAATGCGCAGGGCCTCGGTCAGGCCGCCGCAGCGCCCGACATCGGGTTGCACCACGTCGACATCGCCATGATCGATCAGGTCGCGGAACTCGAACCGCGTGGTCTGCCATTCGCCCATCGCCAGGCGCATGGGCGAGGTTGCGGCAAGCTTGGCGTAACCATCGAGATCGTCGCTGGGCAGCGGCGTCTCGACGAAGAACATGTCCTGATCGGCAAACATCTCGATGGCGCGCAGGGCGCCGCGCCAGTCGGCCCAGCAATAGGCGACGTCGATCATCAGCGTCATGTCCGGGCCGACCGCCTCACGGCAGGCCTCGACGATACGCGCGATCTCGCGGTCGTCCTCGACCTGGATGGCGTTGTGCGAATAGGGACCCTTGATGCAGATCTCCAGCTTGGCCGCCTCGAAGCCCAGCTTCTGGGCGCCGATGACACGGTCCACCAGGCTGCGCGTGTAGCTCTCCAGGTCGCGCCCTTCGGGCAGCAGGGAGGCATAGGGCGTGACCTCCTTGCGCGCGGCGCCGCCCAGAAGCTTCCACACAGGCAGGCCCAGCGACTTGCCGCGCAGGTCCCACAGCGCCATGTCGAGCGCGCCGATGGCGTGGATGCCCAGGCCGCGCCGTCCGTTCATGGCCGAACCCTCGTAGAGCTTCAGCCACAAGCCCTCGACATCAGATGGATCGGCACCGATCAGCATTTCCTTCAGGCCAAGGCCCATGCAATGGGTGCCCGGCGCTTCGATCATGCCCTTGACCGCCCAGGGATTGGCGTCGGTCTCGCCGATGCCGATCAGACCCTCGTCGGTGTGAATCTTCACGATCAGGTCGTCCTGGGCCGAGCTGCAGGCCTCCGAATCGAAATCGGGAATGACCAGGGGAATGCACTCGATATCCGTGATCTTCATGGCGTCGTTCCTGCTTCTCTTGTCTGCATGGCATGGGTTGGGTCTGCTGCCTGCGGCCGGGCGAGATCTGCCAGGTTGGCGAGCGGCAAATGGCAGCGGATCGCGACACCGCGATCGGTGGTGTGGAGCGGCGGCGGCTCCGTATAGCAGCGCGCGTCGGGCTGCCAGGGACAGCGCCCGGCAAAGGCGCAGCCCTGCGCTTGCGGCTCCCGCTCCGGCTCGGACCGCGCCACCGGCTGGCCGGAACGCAGCGGCGAGCCCGGCAGCGACATCAGCAGGGTCAGCGTATAGGGGTGATAGGGCGGCTCGAACACGGCATCGACCGGCCCCAGTTCCATGACCTGACCGTGGTAGAGCACGCAGACCCGGTCGGCCAGGCGCCGCACCACCGCCAGATCGTGCGAGATGAAGAGCATCGCCACGGAGGTCTCGCGCCGCAGCCGTTCGAGCAGATCGAGCACGTTGGCCTGGACCGATACGTCGAGCGCCGACAGCACCTCGTCGCACAGCAGCAGATCGGGTTCGGCGACCAGGGCGCGGGCGATGGCGATGCGCTGGCGTTCGCCGCCCGAGAGCTGGTCGGGATAACGCCCGGCGTAATCAGCGGTGAGCAGGACCTCATCCAGCGCCTTTTCGACCAGGGCGCGCGGCGCACCGTGCGAGCTGTCAAAGAAGACCTCAATGGGACGGGCCAGCGAACGGCCCACGCTCTGGCGCGGGTTGAGCGAGGCATCCGGGTTCTGGAAGATGAACTGGATACGCCGCACGACATCGCTCGAACGCGCGCCGATACCGCCTTCCAGTTCCTTTCCGCGCAGGGCGATGCGCCCGCCGATCGGCGTCAGCAAGCCGCTGATCGCCCGCGCAATGGTCGACTTGCCGCTGCCGGATTCCCCAACGAGGGCGACCACCTCCGCCTCGGCGATGGTAAAGGAGACGTCGCGCACGACAACGGGCGGCAGCGCCGAGGGCACCAGGCGCTGATAGAGCGACATCTGGCCGTAGCGCAGGCTGAGGTCTTCGACCTCCAGCAGCGTCGGGCTGTCCGCGCGCGCCAGACGCACACCGCCATCGTCGAGCACGAGCGGAGTCACGCTGTCGGCGTTGCGGCAGGCGACGGCATGGCCGGGCGCACATTCGCCAAGGATCTGGGGTTCGACCGCGCAGCGATCATCGGCCAGAGGACAACGCGGCTGAAACGGGCAGCCTGCGGGAATCTCGCGACGGTCGAGATAGCCGGTCAGCCGCCCCTCGCGCGGACGGCGACCGTCCAGCCGCGGGATCGAACCGATCAGCCCGCGGGTGTAGGGGTGGCGCGGGTATTCGAACAGGACATCGGTGGGTGCCGATTCCACGAGATGCCCCGCGTACATCACGCTGATGCGGTCGGCGAGTTCGGACAACACGCCCAGATCATGGGTGACGTAGAGCATCGCCGTACCATGGCGCGCCCGCAGGTTCTTGAGCAGCAGGATGATCTGTTCCTGGGTAGTGACGTCCAGACCGGTGGTCGGTTCGTCGAGCACCACCAGGTCGGGATCGCAGGCCAGCGCCATGGCGATGGTCACGCGTTGCTGCTGACCGCCGGAAAGCTGATGGGGATAACGCCGGGCCAGGGCGCGGGGTTCGGGCAGGCCGACATCGCCGAACAGCTCGACAATGCGCTCCATCGCCGCCTCGCGGGTCTTAACCCGGCCGTGGACCATCAGCACCTCGGCGATCTGGGCGCCCACGCGCATGCCGGGGTTCAGTGCGGTCGTCGGGTTCTGCGGCACGAAACCGATGCGGTTGCCGCGCACCCGCGCCAGATCGGCTTCCGGCATGGCGAGCAAATCACTCCCGTCAAACCAGATTTCGCCCGACCGAACCTTTGCCGAGGGATGCCGGAAGCCCATCATGAGCAGGGAGAGGCTCGACTTGCCGCAACCGGACTCGCCGACCAGCCCCACGATCTCACCGGCGTGGACGTCGAGATGGACGTGATGCAGCACGTCGCTCCAGGCCTGTTGCTGCCAATAGGCCAACCCGACATCGCGGATCGAGGCGACAACCGGTGCGGTGGTTTCCTGTGGCAGGGGGGCTGCCATGTCAGGCGCCGGCATGGGGCGTCGAGCGCCCGATCATGCGCGCGATGCCGTCGGTGAAGAGGTTGAGGCCGACCACGAGCGTGGCCAGCGCGATGCCCGGCGCCAGAAGCGCCTCGGGTGTGGTGAAGATCAGGTTGCGGTTTTCCGCGATCATGCGGCCCCACTCGGGCAGCGGCGCACGCACGCCGAACCCCAGGAAACCCAGCGAGCCGATCAGCACCGGCGCGTAACCCGCGCGCAGGGCGAATTCGACCAGCAAGGGACCCGAGCAGTTGGGCAGGATCTCGCGGCGCACGATGTCGCGCACCCTCTCACCGCGCAGCCGCGCGACCATGACGTAGTCCTGTGTCGCCACCGTCTGGGCCGCGCCGCGCGCGATGCGTCCCACGCGCGGGGCATAGACCAGCGCCACGACCCCGACCAGCAGCAGCGGCTCGCCCGAGGCCACCGGACCGGCCACCGCACTGGCAAGCAGCGCCAGGACCAGAAACGGGATGCTGTTGAAGGCATCGAAGAGGCGCATCACCACCTCGTCGAACCAGCCGCCGAGATAGCCGGCGGTCAGACCGAAGGCCGCGCCGACAAGGACGCCCAGCAGCGTGCCCGACACCGCAAGCAGGATCACGATGTGGCCGCCGTAGAGCACGCGGCTGAAGATGTCGCGGGCATTCTGGTCGACCCCGAAAAGATGCTCCCAGCTCATGCCCGAAAGCGGGATGCCGACACGGGCGACATAGTCGTAGGGGGTCCAGACCCAGCCCAGCAGCGCGAGCAGGATATGGATCGTGAGGATGATGGCGCCGATGCGGAAGGCGCTCGGCGCGGAGCGCCAGAAACGGCGGGCGCGCGCAGGCAGGCCCCCTGCCCGGTTCAGGGCATCTGGTGTTGCGGCAATGCCGGCGGCCATGCCTCAGCCCTTCCGCAGGCGCGGGTTGAGGACGATCGCCATGATGTCGACCGCCAGGTTGGCGCCGATATAGACGGTCGCGGCCAGCAGCACGGTCGCCTGGATCAGCGGCCCGTCGAGCAGCTTGAGGGAGTCGACAATCAGGCTGCCGAAACCGGGAAAGCTGAACACCCGCTCGACCACGACCACGCCGCCGATCAGATAGGCCAGATTGAGTGCGGTGACGTTGAGCGTGGGCACCACCGCATTGGGCAGGGCGTGGCGCAGCAACACGCGGCGCTGGCTCAGGCCCTTGAGTTTCGCCATGCGCACGAAATCGGCATCGAGCACGTCGATCAGACCCTCGCGCAGCATGCGCACGGCATAAACCGCCATGACGATCGCCAGAGTAACGGCAGGCATGATGCTGACGTGGATGATGTCGAAAACGGTCGAGCGGTCGTCGATGTTCGACATCGCCGGAAAGATCGGGATCGCCACCGCAAACAGCAGCAGCAGGAAGGTCGCCAGCACAAAGTCGGGAATCGAGAGCAACACCAGGGTGATGGTCTAAAGTGTGTGGTCGACGGCACGGTCGCGCCGGACCGCCTGAACGATGGCGGGGATCAGGACCAGCGGGAAATAGATCGCCAATGCGATGCCCGACATGATGAGCGTATTGGTGACGCGCGGCGCGAGAATCTCGACCACCGAGCGGCCGCTGGTCAGGACATCGCCGAAATTTCCGGTGAGTACCCCGCCCAGCCAGGTCAGGTAACGCTCGGCCGGGGGAAGATCGAGATGCATACGTTCGCGCAGGACCTGCAGCGTCTCTTCGGTGGCGTCGCGCCCGGCGACGCGGGTCGCGGCATCGCCCGGGATCACCTCGACGGCCACGAAGACGATCAGCGACACGAGAAGCAGCGTCAGGAACGCCGTCGCCATCCGCTTCAGGCAGAGCGCCAGGATCTGCACGATGCCACCCATCCGTTGTCGAATCCGGACCCCGGTCCGGCACAGGAAGAACCGGCCGACAACACGCGTTGCCGGCCGGCCTCATCACAGCAAGATCAATCGCAGCTGATCGTCTCGAAGTTCAGGTTGAAGTTCTGAACATGGGGTTCGTAGCCCGAGCAGTTGGCACGCACGCCGATCACCTGATGCACGAACATCGGAATGATCACGCCACCTTCCTCGGTCAGCATCTGCTGGGCCTGGTTGTAGTAATCGGCCCGTTCCGCCGGATCGATGGTCGTCGCCGCGCTGAGCAGCAGGGCGTCGAAGTCCGGGCGTTCCCAGTGGGTTTCCTTCCACTTGGCGTCCTGCGTGTAGGCCACCGAGAGGGCCGATGCCGGAGGACGACGCGACCATGCCGAGGTCACGATCGGCTGGGTCAGCCAGACGTCGTCCCAGTAGCTGTCGGCAGGCGTCTCGATGACGTTCACGTTGATGCCGATGTCACCCATCATCTGGGCAAACGTCTGGGCCATGTTGACCATGCCCGGGACACCTTCGGCCGTGTAGAAGTCGAAGCTCAGTTCACCGGGACCGTAACCGGCCTCGGCCAGCAGGGCCTTGGCCTTCTCGACGTCGTAGGCGCGGGCCTCCGAGACATAGGCATCAGGCGAGGACGGCGGTACCGGGTTGTCGTTGCCGACTTCGCCATAACCCAGCAGGACCGAGTCGATCATCGCCTGACGGTCGACGCCGTACTTCATGGCCTCGCGCACGCGGTTGTCGTCGAACGGGGCGGTATCGACCCACATCGAGACGGTCATCGAGTTGGATGCTCCGGTCTCGAGCAGGTTGATGTCGGAGTCACCCTGAAGTGCCGGAATACCGGTGGGATCGACATTGAGCACCAGGTCGACCTGGCCGGACTTGATGGCCGAGATCGCCGCCACCGACTCCTGGGCAACCGTGATCTCAAGGCAGGGTGCCTTGGGCTGGCCATCGACCCAGTAGTTCGGGTTGGCGGTCAGGATACGCGTCGGACCGTTGGGCACGAAGGTTTCCTGCATGAACGGGCCGGTGCCGTTGCCATGCAGGCGCAGATCATCGTGCGTGGCCCCTTCGGCGACGATGTTGGAGAACTTGTTGGTGATGACCATGGGCAGCGTCGCTACCGGATCCACGGTGGTGATCGTGAAGGTATTGGCGTCCGGCGCACCGAAGGTCGCGCCTTCCAGGGCCGACATCACGGCGCGTGCGCCAAAGCCCTGATCGGGATCCATCAGACGCTGGAAGGTATAGACCACGTCGCCGGAATCGAACGTCGATCCGTCGTGGAAGGTCACGCCCTGAACCAGGTTGAAGGTCCAGGTCTTGCCGTCCTCGGAAACCGACCAGTCGGTCGCCAGTTCGGGCATCAGCTGGAAGTCCTGATCGACATCGATCAGGCGGTTGTAGACCGCGAAGATGTGGTAGCCGTCATCGCCGGACTGCATGTCCGCCGGGTCCATGGACTGTTTCTCGCCGCTCCACTCGTAGCCGAGCACGCGAACGCAATGATCGTCGGCCGACGCTGCCGTCGTGCCCCCCATCGCCATCACGGCAGCCAATCCCGCTGCCCATCCGGACGTCTTCAATCGTCGTGACATCATCGACCGTGCCTCCTTAGCGCCTGTCATGGGAGCCTCGACGAAAGGCAAACACGATTTCCGCCGATGAGCTCTGGATGCCCCCCGGTTCTCGCCACGAACCGGATTCCGGTATTTCGGAACTGTTTCCGAGATACCGGCTCAGACTAGGTTGCTGTTCTTTTCCCTGTCAAGTTGGCAAACGCCGGGCAGGAGCAATCAGAAGACGCAGGAGGTCATGCCGCCGTCGACGATCAGGACGTGGCCGTTGACGAAGGACGAGGCGCGCGACGCCAGGAAGACCACCGGCCCGGCCAGTTCGACGGGCGTGGCCCAGCGCTTGAGCGGCGTGCGTTCCGCGATCATCGCGTGAAACGCCTTGTCGGCCCCCAGGGTCTCGTTCATCTCGGTTTCGAAATAACCCGGCGCAATGGCGTTGCAGGTGATGTTGCGCGGCCCCAGTTCGCCGGCCAGGGCACGCGTCAGCCCCACGACCCCGTGTTTGGCCACGACATAGGAGGCAACACCGGGACGCGAGAGCAGGCCCAGCACCGAGGCGATGTTGATGATGCGGCCGCCGCGCGTGTCCGACATCACGGCCCCGGCCTCGCGCGCGACGACATGCAGCGCCGTCAGGTTGACGTCGAGCACACGGTTCCATTCAGCATCGTCATGTTCGGCCGCGGTCTTGTAGACAGCGATGCCCGCATTGTTGACCAGGACATCGAGCTGCCCGTGGCGTGCGGCAACCGCAGCCATGGCCTGGCGCACCGCCTTGCCGTCGGTGACATCGAACCTGCTGGCCTCGGCCGAATGCCCAGCGGCCTGAAACGCCTCGCAGGTTGCCTGCAGTGCCGCCTCGTCGATGTCGTTGAGCACGACGTGCGCGCCCGCGGTAGCCAGCGCCTGGGCCATCGCCGCTCCGAGGCCGCGGGCAGCACCGGTGACCAGGGCGACACGACCGTCCAGACCGAACAGATGTGCGTTTTCCATCATCGCGCCGCCGCCCCGGCCTGCGGGCGTTGCACCAGTTCCAGGGTGAAGCCGTCGGGATCGCGCAGGTAACAGGCAAAACCGCCGGCGTTGTTGCCGGTTTCGATCGGCACCGGCGGCGAGACCAGCGTCACGCCGTTGGCGGCAAGAACATCGCAGGTCTCGTGGATGGTGTCGGTCTCCAGCGCCAGATGGGCCGCACCGACATTGCAGGTCGCAAGGTCGAGCTGGGCGCCGCGCGGCGCGATGTATTCGATGAGTTCGAGGTGATGGCCCGAGGGCGCGCCTGTCGCCTGAGGAATACGCAGGGCCGCGATGTCGAGTTCGGCATCCTCGAAACCCACGACCGTTTCGATGAAGGTGCCCTTGCGAACCCAGCGCCCCAACAGTTCGAAACCCAGCAGGCGGGTGTAGAAGTCGATCGACCGGTCGAGGTCGGAGACCGTCCAGGAAGTATGCCAGACACTGAGCAGCATGTTGTCGTCCTCAATCCCGGTTTCGGGCGTGCATGGGGCGCACCTAGAACTTGCGGTGTTTCAGATAGGCGGCCTGTGGATCCATGCCCGCCCTGATCGCATCGCGAACCTGGTTTTCGGCAACCATGACCGCCTCCGTCGCGGTCAGGATGGCTTCTGCGTCCGGGGCCGGCAGGATGACGACACCGTCGTCGTCGGCCAGGACGAAGTCGCCCGACGAGATCGCCACGCCACCGATCGCAATCGGATCGCCCGCTCCCTCCGGCAGCCAGCGCCCGACGATATCGGTCGGGGTGGCATAGCGGCAGTAGACGGGAAACGAGCGCTGCTGGATGAAACCGATGTCGCGGCAGCCGCCATCGACGATGTAACCCAGGATGCCGCGGAGCTGCAGCGTCTCGGCCGACAGTTCGCCCATGTGGGCCAGATCATCGTCGTTGGGCTGGCAGACCAGGACGTGGCCGGCGGGAACGCTGCCCAGCAGCCCCGTCCAGGCCAGGTAGGTGTCATGCGGGGCGATGGTCTCGTGACGGCGGCCAGAGACGGTCCAGATCGGCCCAGCCAGCCGGCGCCCCGGCAACAGGGGCCGGATGGTACGCGGCAGGACGAAGCCATCCATGCCCCGGGCGACCATGACATCGTGCACCGCACTGGTGTAGCAGGCGCCCAGCCGCTGCGTCAGCGCGCTCAACGGTCGGTGCGGTAACGCTCGACCGCCTCCTCGTTGAGTTCGATGCCCAGGCCCGGCCCTTCCGGCACGGCCATGCGACCGTTTTCGATGACCGGCTCGGGCCCGACCAGGTCGCGGCGCAGGGGCGAATCGAAGACGACGGGGGAGATGTATTCGAACAGGGGCGTACGCGGGCAGGCCGCCTGAAGGTGGCGCCCGCAGGCTGAGGTGATGCCGGTCTTCCAGCCGTGGGGGATGACATCGGCGCCGTAGAATTCGGCAAGGTCACAGATGCGGCGCAATTCGGTGAAACCCCCTGCCCGGTCGATCGCGCACTGGATGACATGGACCTTGCCGGTCTCGAGCCATTCGCGTGCCTCGAAGCGGGTCGCGCCGAACTCGGCGCCGCCGATGCGGATCGGGCTGCTCTGCGCCAGACGCGCATGGCCGGCAAGATCGTCGTGCTGCAGCGGTGCCTCGGCGAAGTAGATGTTGCAGTCGGCGACGCGGTCGAGGACCCAGCGGGCATCGGCCCAGCTCTTCCAGCGATAGCCGAAGTCGAGCGCCATGGTGATGTCGTCGCCCAGCATCGCCCGGCCGGCCCTGATGTGCCGCACCAGTTCGGCATCGCTTACCAGATCGCCGAACAGCACCTCCATCTTCACCGCATCGAAGCCGGTCGCCAGGGCCGTCTCGAACTGGCTCTCGATGATCGCCATCAGTTCGGCAATGGAGCGGTCGTGGGGCATGCCGGGGAAGATGGTGCAGTAGGGCCGCAGGCTTTCGCGGCGCGCACCGCCCAGCAGCTTGTACACGGGCACGCCGAGCTGTTTGCCGGCCAGATCGTGCAGCGCGATGTCGACGGCCGAAAGCGCATGGATGCCGAGACCCCGGCGGCCCGGGAAGATGGTGCCCTCGTAGAGCTTCTCCCACAGCGCGACGGTTTCCACCGGGTCGGCGCCTATCAGGATCTCCGAGGCATTGCGGCACCACAGGTGCTGCGTCGGCATTTCCAGGAAGGCCTTCACGACATGGGCCGGCGCATCGCACTCGCCGATGCCGGAAAGACCGGCCTCGTCGGTGATGCGCACGATCACCGTCTCGGTGGTGCCGTCGAGGTCCTGCGGATTGGATTCCGGATTGGCGAGAGGGATCACTTCGATCCCGGCAATCGGCGTCATGGACCTGCCCTCCCCGAACCGAACCGCGGCGCAATTCCGATATTTCAGATTTGCGTCCACCAATCCGGAAACGGTAGGCCCGCCCCGAGAAACCTGTCAACCCGGCGCAAGGCCCTTCAGGTCGCCGGGGCGCCGATCCTGCGCGAGAGCTCTCCGGCCGCGGCAACCACCGCCTGCACCAGTTCCTCGCGCTTGCCCTTTTCCAGGCGGTGTTCGGGCGCGACGACGCTAAGCGCGGCGACACAGCGACCCAGCCCGTCCATCACCGGGGCGGCGACACAGCCGGCGTGTTCGTTGGCCTCGTTGAGTTCGGTGGCGTAGCCGCGCTTGCGGAAATGGCGGATGTCGGCAATGACCTCGGCGACATCCATCTTGGCAAGCCCGGTCGGCGATTCGCGCATCGTGCGCGACAGCATGTCGGTCAGCACGCCATCATCGAGATCGGAGACCAGAAGACGGGCGGCGGCAGCCCAGTTGATCGGCACGCGCGACCCTACGCGGCTGATGATGCGGATCGGGTGGGGGCTTTCCTCCTTCAGCATCACCAGCATGTGGTCGTTGTCGAGGATGGAAAGCTGCACGGTCTCGCCGGTGCGGTCGCGCAGGTCGCGCACCACCGGGGCGGCCTCCTTGAGAAGGTCGATCTGGGCGCTGTAGATCATCCCCAGTTCGAACAGCTTGGGGCCCAGGAAATAGCTGCGGCCGTCGGACTTGCGCTCGATGTAGCGGCGTTCGACCAGGGTGCGGATCAGCTCGTAGGCGGTCGACTTGGGAATGCCCAGGGCCTCGATCACATCGGTCACGCCGACCGGAGCCTGGCGCTCCATCATCAGGTCGAGGATCTCGATCGCACGCACGACGCTGCGCGACGTCTGCGGCGCGGTCTTTTCGTCTGCGGCTGAAGGTTTGCGGGCCACAAGTCAGTCCTTTCAAGGAGAACGGCCCTGTGGCCGTCGGTCGGTTCGCTGTCCGGAATATCGGAATCGTCCATCCTTGTCACGACGACGATATCCCATCATAGCACCATGGTTCCGAAATCACGGCCAAACGTCCGGTATTGCGGAATAGGTTTGGGTGCCGCACGATGTCCCCGGCGGGCCATCTACCGCCGTGCGGCCGGCGGGCCGTTTGCCCAGGAACCCGAGCAGCACACCCCGAGGACCATGGCCTACGTCGACATCCGATCCGCAACCAAATCCTTCGGTGACGTCAGGGTCATCCGGGGCATCGATCTGGCGATCGAGGAGCACGAGTTCACCGTCTTTGTCGGCCCCTCGGGCTGCGGCAAGACCACCCTGCTGCGCCTGATCGCCGGGCTGGAAGAACTCGACGGCGGCGAGATCCACATCGGCGGCGAGCGTATCGACACCCTGCCGCCCTCGCGCCGGGGCATCGCTATGGTGTTCCAGAACTACGCGCTTTATCCCCACATGTCGGTCTACGAGAACATGTCGTTCGGCCTGCGCCTGGCCCATGCCGACAAGGACTTCATCCGGCAGCGTGTCGCCGAGGCCGCCGACATCCTGCAGATCTCCGAACTGCTCGAGCGCAAGCCCAAGGCGCTCTCGGGCGGCCAACGCCAGCGCGTCGCGATCGGGCGCGCCATCGTGCGCGAACCCAAGGTGTTCCTGTTCGACGAACCGCTCTCGAACCTCGACGCCAAGCTGCGGGTCCAGATGCGCGTGGAACTCACGCGCCTGCACCGCAGCCTGCAGGCGACCATGATCTACGTCACCCACGACCAGGTCGAGGCCATGACCATGGCCGACAGGATCGTCGTGCTCAACGGCGGCAACGTCGAGCAGGTCGGCAGGCCGCTCGACCTCTACCACCGGCCCCGCAATCGCTTTGTCGCCGGTTTCATCGGCTCGCCCGCCATGAACTTTCTTGAAGGCGCGATCACGGCTCTTGGTGACCACCACGCCGAGGTCGAGCTGGAGGGCGGCGCACGTACCACCGTGCCCTGCCAGCCCCTGCCCGGCGCAGAGGTCGGTGCGCCGGTGACGCTGGGCGTGCGTCCCGAAGCCCTCAACCCCGATGGCATCGGCGATGCCGCGGTATCCGGCACGGTCTATGCCGTCGAGCGTCTGGGCGGCGAAACCTATGTCTATCTCCACACCGCCCAGGGCCATGAAATCACCGTGCATGCCGCCGGCGACAGGGTCGTGGCGACGGGCGATACCATCGCCATCGGCCTGCCAGCCGAGAAATGCCATCTTTTCGCCCAGGACGGCGAGGCCTTCCCGCGTTTGCCCGATTGAACGCGCGTCTCAGGCGACCCGGTAGGTGTCGAAGACTTCCTGGTTGATCGTCACGCCCAGGCCGGGCTCCTCGGGCACCGCGATGAAACCGTCGACGACGTCGAAGGACTCCTTGGTCAGGCCCCGCCGCAGGGGCGATTCCGACATGCAGTATTCAAAGAGGGAACCGCCGCCCACACCCGCCAGGGCATGGAGCGAGGCCGCGATGGTGATGCCGCTCTTGAAGCTGTGGTTGACGACCTTCGCCCCGTGCTCGCGGGCGAAACGGCCGGCCGCCACAAAGGTCGAAATGCCGCAACGGCCCGGGTCCGGCTGGATCCACTGCAGCCCGCCCTCTTCCACCAGCGCCCTGAACTTGGCGATTTCGGATTCGGCCTCTCCCGTGGCGATATCGATCGGGCTCTGCCGCGTCAATTCCCGGTAGCCCGCGATATCGTCGGGGTGCAGCGGCTCCTCGATCCAGAACGGCCGGAATTCCTCGAACTGGTGGGCGCGCTTGAGGGCGGTCTGCCAGTCCCAGACCTGACCGGCATCGATCAGAACGTCGATGTCGTCGCCGACACCGCGGCGCGCCTGGCGGATCAGATCAATGTCGTTGGCCTCGTCCTGGCCCATGGGGCCCCAGCCGAACTTGACCGCCGTGAAGCCCTCGTCGGCATAACGGCGCGCCAGATCGTAGGTCAGCGCCGGAGTGTCGCCGAACAGGACCGAGCAATAGGCGCGGAAGCTGCCGCCCTTCTCCGCACCCAGCAGGCGATAGACCGGTTGGCCGGCCGCTTTGCCGGCGATGTCCCACAAGGCGATGTTGATCCCTGCCATGGCATGGGCGCCGACGCCGACGCGGGCGTAGTAGTTGGCCTCGACCTGCATGGCTTCCATGCAGGCGTCGATCGCCAGCGGGTCGCGCCCCTTCAGGATGTTGGCCAGGCCGTTGCAGATCTTGTGGGAAAGCGGGGCATCG
>Ga0105053_10007344_pt1 | contig 14753 bp, 13 predicted proteins | sample BON01_FD_78093 | JGI IMG/M metagenome (GOLD analysis project Ga0105053, IMG submission 78093) | Freshwater microbial communities from Lake Bonney liftoff mats and glacier meltwater in Antarctica - BON-01 | ecosystem: Environmental > Aquatic > Freshwater > Ice > Glacier meltwater | place: Lake...
CCGATTTCCTCGCCGACCATGGTCTTGCCCTTGGTCACGGTGCGGGCGCCCAGATCCTGGCAGATCGCCAGGGTGATGGCGCGGGCCTCCGCGGCATCGGCGGCCCAATGGACCGTGCCGCCGGTGGCGGTGACCGCGGCCTCGAAGGCCTCCAGATATAGATCGAGATGGGCGATCGTGTGTTTCTTGATCGCGATGACTTCGTCGCGCAGGTCGTCGAATTCGGGCAGCGAGGCCCGCGCATTGGCCCGGCGGGTGAGGAAATTGCCCTTCAGGCGCGCCAGATTGCCCTGCAGCACCGGATCGCCGAGTGCGACATGGGCCTGCTCCTTGAAGCGGGAGCTGGTGACATGGTGGATCGTCATGGATTCGTTTTAGACGAAAGCGCGCGGCCCGTCGCCATGGCCTGCGTCCGGGCGCACCAATCGATGTCGGATTTGCATGCGCCATCCCGAATCGCTGCGCTAAAATGGTGGCGTTCCAGGTGCCCCGCCTTCAACAAGCGGGGAGAATTGGGAAGTCGGTGCAAGACCGACGCTGCCCCCGCAACGGTATCGGAGAAGGGGCGTGGCACAGAGCCACCGGGCGATTCGTCCCGGGAAGGCGCCACGCCGGTCCGCGACAGGACACTCCGGAGCCCGGAAACCAGCCTGGGACGTAACGAGCCGGACGGTCGCGGCGGGCGACATCGGGGCGGATGGGCGATTCGAAGCGATCGTTCCAGATCCACCTCTTCATGTTTCCCCGTGCTGCCGACGGCGCCCACAGACCGTCGACACGGGGTGATGTCATGCCGATTCCTGCCCGAACCAACGCCAGCGGCGAGGATCTCCTGCTCGTCTGGCTGATTGCGCTGCCCGACGACATCGACCGCAGGGCCGCCGCCCGGGCCGAGGCCGAGCGCCAGAGCGGTCTGGCCCAGCGTTGCGCCCGGGCGCGCCGGTTCCGCGATCTGCTGCTGGAGGTCGCGACCCAGCCGGCTGCGGCACCCGTGCGGCGGCGACGGGCCACCACACACTGAGATTGGGCCTGCGGCGGACTGCCACGACCCGATGGGGGAATGTTGGTGGCAGATTCAGGGCATGGAGCGTTGCGATGGTGCAGGTGGATCGGGGAATTTCTCCCGCCACTTGATGCATCTCTGCGCATCGCGTTCTTCAAAGATCCGCATTGCAGCGTCCGGATTGAGTGAGAAACCGTCCTCCCGGTCCTCTGCCAGAGCTGAGATGCGCATGGTGTACCACACCGTCACGCCTCCCCTGGCCGGGGCCTCCAGGGCCGGAAACACCGGATCGCCCCCCGCCTGGGTCGTCCAGACTTCCGCAAGTCGCGGCTCGAGAACCAGCGTGCGAGCCAGACCGACCATGTCGGCCGCGCCACCGGCTACGGCATCCACGGCCTGCTCGCGCCTCTTGAACCCGCCAGAGACCATCAGCGGGATGCGGGTCCTGGTCCTTGCCTGGCGTGCAAAGTCCAGAAAGTAGGGCCCGCTTTCCGATGCGCCATCCGAACTTGCCTTCGCTCCGGGGAAATAGGTTCCGCCACTGATGTCGATCAGGTCGATCGAGGTCTGATCGAGAAGGCCGATTGCTTTGAGGGAATCGGCCTCGGTCAGCCCACCCTCCAGCTTGTCCGTCGCATTGATCCTGATCCCGACAGGAAACGAGGGGCCCACCGCACGCCGTATCCCGTCGATGATCTCGAGCACGATCCGGGTTCGTGCCTCGATCGAACCGCCGTAGCCATCATCCCGGTGGTTGAACAGGGGCGACAGGAACTGGCTGAGCAGGAAACCGTGCCCGGCGTGAATCTGGACGCCGGTGAACCCCGCGGCCTTCGCGCAGGCGGCGGTTTGCGCATACATGCCCGGCAGCGCCTGAATGTTCTCCAGCGACATGCCGGCACAGCGAAGCTGATCGAGATCGAGGGCGGACGGCCCCACCGGTTGGCTGATCGGCAGGTGTGAAAGGGCGCCGGCATGGCCGATCTGCGGCCAGAGATGGGCTCCCTCGATCACGGCGCGGTCGATCAACGTCTTGAGTGCCGCGCGATCGGTGTGCGGGCCCAACACCAGGTTGCCCGTGTTTTCGGGGAAACGGTGATCGCCCTGCACTTCACCGATGACCGAGAGCGCAACGCCACCCTGTGACCACCTCTCGTAGAGGCGAGCCTGTGCCTGGGTGGGGTCCCCGGCGCCATTGCCGAGGGAATCCGACATCGGAGACTTTGCTATCCGGTTTTTCAGGACCGCACCGCAGGGGAGCACCAGCGGCTCTCCAAGGGCATGCCGCGTGTTCGGCAAATTCGGCATCGGGCACCGCCGTGTCACTTGTGGGTTGGTTCCAGCGCCCTTGATACAGGAGGGAGCGACAAAGATAGAGCCATGAGAGCTGTCCTTTCGCAATGCATCGGACATGGCCATGGCGATTCGGGCGGTTGCCCGGCCTTCACGAGGGTCCGTTGCTTCTCATTTCGCTCCTGCAGCATGGCTTGCGAGGTCTTTTTCGCCCGATATGACGGAAATCACGAGGGTGATTGCCGTCACATGTGCGCGGCCAAGGGAATGGTGGGCGCGTTTTGCGCGGCCGTTAACCCATTGATTTCATGAATGAACGACGATTTGAGGAGCGTGTCACCACGTTCTGGGGCTTCTCGCGCCGTCTCCCCGGGGCGGTGTTGTCAGGCTGCGGGGGTGGGCGGACGCGATGAGAGGCAAAGGCTTCGGGAAAGGTCCATCTTCCAGTCATCGAACGGGGCACGACGCCTCGCTCCACCGGATCAACCAGATCGCTCTCAAGGGGACCACCCAATGTTCAAGAAGATCGCCACTGCCGCCACCGTCACCGCCGCCATGTTCGTTGCGGGCAACGCTCATGCCGCCGACACCTCCTCGACCCTGAAGATCAACGGCACGGTCGCCGCGGTCTGCACCGTTTCGATCGAGGACATGAGCCAGACGCTGAACCTGGTGCAGGGCGCCAACAAGACGGTCGTGGGCAAGATCACCGAAACCTGCAACGCTCCCTCGGGCTACACCATCCGCATCGCCTCGGCCAATGCCGGCAAGCTGGTCAACGCCGCCAACGGCAACGCCAAGGTCGACTACACGGTCGATTACGATCAGCGCCAGAACACCGCGCTCAACAGCGAGCTGGTGCAGAACTACGGCAACACCCAGGCCTACGGCGCCGTCAAGGACCTCAAGGTCTCCGTCACGGGCAACGCCAGCCGCGTCGCCGGCGCCTACGCCGACACCATCACCGTCACGATTGCTGCCAACTGAAACACTGGGATCAGGTAAAGGCGCAAACCGGAGGAGGATGGCGCGTCAGCCTCGACGCTCCTTCCCTCCAGACCAGCAACGGGTCCGCCGCCAGGCCAGGCGGCGGGCCCGCTGTGTTTGGCAAGCCAATTGCCGCACGGAGGTTGTATGGGTAGGGTCACCAGGACCTCCAGGGGACAAAATCGTCATGACTGTTGCTACCGCCATGCGCCGCTTGGGCCTTGCCGTTCTGCTCGCCGCCGGGCTGGTTCTGCCCGCCCAGGCGTTCAAACTGACGCCGATCGAGATGGAATTTTCTCCCTCGGGGCGCGGCGCGACGCAAACCTTCGTGATCGAGAATCCCGGCGCGGCGCCGGAAGCCATCGAGCTGCGCACCTTCAGCCGCGACATGGATGCGATGGGCGAGGACATCCTGGTCGAGGATATCGACAACTTCGTCGTCTTTCCCGCGCAGGTCATTCTGCAACCCGGCCAGGAGCAGGCGATCCGTGTGCAGTGGATCGGCGATCCAGCGCCGCCGGAGGAGCTGGCCTATCGCCTGATCGCCGAGCAACTGCCCATCGATCTGGGCGAGGCCCAGGAAGAGGGCGGCCAGATGAAGCTGCTGGTGCGCTACATCGCTTCGCTCTACGTCGTCCCCGATGGGGCCAAACCCGAGGTTTCCCTGATTTCGGCGGGTCCCTCGACGGACGGCTCGGGGCTGGAACTGGTGTTCCAGAACACCGGTTCGGCCCATGTCCTGCTTTCGGATCTGGTGCTGACGATCAACGGCGGCGGCAGCGAAATGGTGCTGAACAAGGACCAGCTCGAGGGTGTCGCCGGGCAGAACGTGCTGGCCGGGCACACGCGCGGTTTTGTCATGCCCTGGCCGGACGGGATCGCTCCGGGTCCGGTCACCGTGACCTTCACCTACGGGGGATAGTCGCGCGCCGCGGGTCCAGCCCATGGTCGGCCGCGGCCTTGTCCTCGTTCTGGCCCTTGTCGGCGGTGTCATGACGACGGACCGGGCGCTGGCGCAGTCGAGCGACGATCTGTTCTCGCAGGTCTTCGGCAACACCGCGGCGGCCGAACCCCAGGCGGTGGTGCTGCCGGTGATGTCGGTGCCCTGGTCGACCTGACGGCAGGAACGGCACGGGTCAACGCCGCCGACCTGGTCGATGTGCTCTACCGCTTCGTCGAACCCGTGGCCGCCCAGGCGCTGATCGATAGCGCCGACGGCGAAGGTTACATCGACGAGGCAGCCATCGCTGCAACCGGACTGGACGTGGTGTTCGATCCGGGCAATCTGCGTCTGGCCATCAACGTGCCGCCCGACATGCGCCCGCTGCTGGATCTCAGCCTGCGCGGTGACTACCGGGCCGGCGCGGCCGACGATGTCGTCCATGCCGCTGATGTCTCGGCCTATGTCAACGTCTTCACCGGACTTGAGCTGGTGACGACCGACAGCAGCAACACGTCGGGCGGCACCGGACGCCAGCCGATCCAGACCGCCTTCGAGGGCGCCATCAATGTGCTGGGTGCGGTGGTGCAGGCCGAGCTGTCCTATCAGCAGGATGCCAACCGGCCGTGGCAGCGCGGCGACGTGCGCGCGATCTTCGACAACGAGGCCACGGCGGTGCGCTCGACCGCGGGCGATGTCATTTATCCCGCGACCGGCTTCCAGGGTTTCGTGCCCATGGGCGGGTTTTCCAGCTTCAGGGATTACAACATCCAGCCCTACACGGTGACCCAGCCGGTGGGCAGCCAGCAGCTTCTGCTCGAAAGCGATTCGCAGGTCGACATCATGGTCAACGGCCGCCAGGTCGACAGCCTGGACCTGCCGGCCGGGCCTTATTCGCTGAACGACTTTCCGATCGCTTCGGGCGCCAACGACATCGTGCTGCAGGTGCGCGACCGCTTCGGGCGCGTCGATGAGATCAGCTTCAGCCAGTATTACGACGGCAGCCTGCTGGCGCCGGGGATTACCGAGTTTGCCCTTGCCGGCGGCTTTCCCTCCTCGCGCCAGGACGGGCTCTATCGCTACGACGACACGCTGCCGAGTTTTTCGGGCTTCTACCGCGAAGGCGTCGAAGAGGATCTGACCCTGGGCGGCAACCTGCAGGGCAGCACGGAAGTGGTCATGGCCGGCGGCGAAATGCGCCTGGCGACCCTGCTCGGCAATTTCCTGATCGAACCGGCGACGAGCTGGGCGGGCGGGCGCGGGTTCGACGGGGCGCTGAGCATCCAGGACGAACTCTATCAGACGCTGGGCGACCAGTTTCCCGGCGATCGGCTGTGGAACTTCTCGGCGACCTTCCGCGGCCCCGGTTTTTCCCAGCTCGGCAATGCGCAGGGTTCCAATCCGGTGTCACTCTCGCTGGGCGCGCGCATGAGCCAGTTGCTCGACGACGATCTTTCGCTGTCGATCGGCACGCGTTACGGCCTGAGCCGGGACAGCAGCCGTCAGGATTCCAACAACATCAGCATCCTGCTGCGCCGTCGGCTGTGGAGCGGGGCCAGCCTCGACCTCACCCTGGAGCGCGACCAGGGGACCGACGGCATCGCGGAGAATTCGGCGTTCATCTCGCTGCGCCTGCCGCTGGGCAGCAACCAGACCCTGCGCACGACCTGGGACACCACGAACCACGAGCTGGAGATGCGCTGGACCGACCGGCCGTCCAATTCCATGAACGCGATCGCCAGCGACATCGCCGTCGATCACAGCGACCGGGGGGCAGGCGCCAGCGGCAACTTCGACCTGCGCACCCAGCGCTTCGATGCTTCCGTGCTGCTCGACGCCAACAATCCCTATCTGGACGGCGGCACGCGCCAGCGTTCGGCCGAGTTCGATTTCTCCACCGCGCTGGTTTTTGCCGGCGGTCATTACGCCGTGTCGCGGCCGGTCTCCGACAGCTTCGCCATCGTCGTGCCGCACGAAAACCTGGAGGACTACACCATCGGCCTCAACCCCAACGACGGCACCTATCTGGCCGAGATCGACTGGATGGGTCCCGCGGTGCTGCCCGATTTCGGTTCCTACGAATACAACACCGTCATTGTCGAGGTGCCGGACCTGCCCTTCGGCTACGACCTGGGCGACGCGACGCCGACCGTGCTGCCCTCGCTCAACAGCGGCGCGGTCATCGTGGTCGGCACCGATGCCACCGTGCTGCTGGGCGGTACGCTGGTCGACAACCTGGGTGAACCGCTGGTGCTGCAGGCCGGCGAGATCCGCCGCCCCGATGCGCCCGAAGACGAACCCGCGCAGTTCTTCACCAATCGCGGCGGCAAGTTCCGCATCGATGGTGCGCGGCCGGGCGATTACCTGCTGCGGCTCTACGCCCAGCCGGAACTGGAACTGGCCATCACGGTGCCGGCCGGCGCCGAAGGCCTTTATGACGTCGGCACCGTGGTGATACCCCAATGAAGCATCGCATCGCTCTGACCCTGACCATGCTCTGCGCGGTAACCTTGGTCGCACTGGCACCGATGGCGCCGGCCGAGGCCGCCAAGGAGTGCAATCTGCGCTTCGACAACATCGGGGATGGCGAGTTCGGTGGCACCGGCGGGCGCGGCTACGATCCCTTTGCAGCGTCCAACGGCCTGACGGCGGTCGACATTTCGGTGCGCAACCAGAGCAAGACCGATTGCGTCTTCTTCATCACGGTCTCGACCGGCGGGTCGGGCCGCTACGACCGCATGGCCTCCAACGGCAACAGCACGATCCGCTACAATGTCTATGGCGGGGCCAGCGCCGGCGACCTGCCGCTGCGCGACATTTCCGACGCGACCCGCAACACCGTGCTGGCGGGTTTTCTGGGGGACAAGGAAACAGCGACGGTGCGTTACTACATCGACGTGCCGGCGCTGCAGGTGGTTGCCCAGGGGGACTACCGCGACACCCTGGAATTCGGCCTCTATTCGGGCGACGAGGACGATTACAACCGGGAAGACAGCGAGGATGTGCGGGTCACCATCCCGGTGATTCCCGTGATCGATGTCGAGATTGCCGCCGGTGGCATGCGCCTGCCCCTGGAAGGGGCTGCGGTGGTGCTTGATTTCGGCAATCTGGTGCCCCGTGATAGCCGCGATTTCAATCTCTATGTCCGCGGCAACGCGCCTTACGGCGTCGAGATCGTGTCGGAGAATCGGGGCGAACTTCGGCTGGAAGGTTCCGCCAGGGAGCACAACACCATTCCCTACAGCATGTCGATCGACGGCAGCGACCGTTCGTTGAGCCAGCGGATCTGGCTTTCCTACGGCAGCCTGGTCAGCGGTGCGCGCGAACACCGGGGCCGCATCACGATCGGCAATTTCGACACGGTCCTGCGCGGTAACTACAGTGACGTCCTGACCATCACCGTTACCGCCAACTAGGGGAGGGCCGGCCATGCGTTTGATCCATTCCGGCCTTGCCGCCCTGCTCTGCGCCGTGTTCCTTGCCGGAGCCTCCCTTGCCGCCGATCGCAGCGTCGACATCGAGATCGTCGGTATCGTGCCCGAGTCGTGCAGTATCAGCGTCGACAATTCCCGCGCCGTGTTCGATCTCTCCTCCAGCGTGCAGAAGGTGCGTGTGGCGACCGTGACCGAAAACTGCAACCGCTCCGCGGGCTACGTGGTCACCGTGCGTTCCAGCCAGAACGGCGTTCTGTCCTCCACGGGCGGCGGCATCGGCTACGGCGTGACCTATGGCGGTGAAGAGGTCGATCTGGCCGGCGGATCGGTGATGGAACGCAACGATCTCAATGGCGGTACACCGCGCGATCTGCTGATCACCGTGCCCGAGGGCGACTACGCCGGTGGCGTTTACCGCGACATCATCACCATCGAAATTTCCGCCCAATAGGCCCTCCATCTCGCAACTGCGAAATGAGCAGCCCGGCAGAACCCCCTGGGCGCGTCGGATCGCCGCCAAGGCGTTTTTGCACAGCGCATTGCAGGCTCTGGGTCGGGATGGCAAGCCTCGCGAGGCTTTCGTTAACCTATTGAAATAAAAGAGATACGACGATTTGAGTAGTCGTTTTGTCTGATTTTGACACGTCGGCGCACGGTGCGCGACGGCGTTGACAAGGTGATCGGCGCGCCTGCCGCGCTGAGCGGCACTTCCCCCCGGCATCCGCCATATCTGTCTTATCGAAACGGGCTGGCCAAGCCCTCCACGAGAGACTTTGGGGAAGACATCATGTTCAAGAAGATCGCTGCCAGCGCCGTCATCACCTTCGCCATCCTGGCCGCCGGCCAGCAGGTGCAGGCCGCTTCGGACAATTCCGGCACGCTGGTCGTGCGCGGCACGGTGGAGACCAACTGCACGGTGTCGATCCAGGACATGGGCGTCCAGCTCGACCTGACCAAGGGCGTCAACAATGTCGTCGTCGGCAAGGTCACCGAGACCTGCAACGATCCCGACGGCTACAGCATCTCGTTCACGTCCCAGGGCGGCGGCAACCTGAAGAGCGGCAATGCCGCGGTTGCCTACACCGCCTCCTACGACAACGTGAACCACCAGGACCTGGGTTCGGAAATGCGCCTGACCCGCAAGGACGCCGCCTTCGGCGAGGTCAACGATCTCAAGGTCACGGTCAAGGGCGGCAGCGACCGCGTCGCCGGGGCCTATTCCGACATCATCACGGTGACCATCGCGGCCAACTGAGCCGCTTCGCCAACCGGACCCGGACGCGCTGCCACGGAGCAGGATCGTTTCGAGACGTCAGATACGAGACGTGAATCCGGCTCCTGCTTCGAACAGTCAGCGCCAGTATCGTAACCGATGCCTCCGGGTCCCCCCGCGCCGCCCTTCGCAAGAGGGGCGGCGCGTTGCGTTTGGGGGGCGACGGCTTCAGGGAAGGATGACGGTGGAACCCATGGTGCGGCGGCCTTCGAGCGCGCGGTGCGCCTCGGCGACCTCCGCCAGGGGGAAACTCTGGCCGATGGTGACCGACAGCTTGCCGCCGGCGAGCATGGCAAAGACGCGCTCGGCGCTCGAAAGCAGCTCCTGGCGTGTGGCGGTGTAGTCGCCCATGCCCGGGCGGGTGATGTAGATCGAGCCGTGGCGGGCCAGCAGGCGCGGCTGGAAGGGCTCGGGTTCGCCCGAGGACTGGCCAAAGGAGACCATGGTGCCGCGCCGGGCCAGGCAATCCAGGCTCTGGTGGAAGCTGTCCTTGCCGATCGAATCATAGACCACCGGCACACCCTTGCCCTTGGTCTCGCGTTTGACGACTTCGACGAAATCCTCCTGGCCCAGGACGACCGGCAGATCGCAGCCGGCGTCTGCGGCCAGTGCGGCCTTTTCGGGCGTTGACACCGTGCCGATGGTCGTCACCCCCAGGGCCCTGGCCCACTGGCAGGCGAGCAGGCCGACGCCGCCGGCGGCGGCATGGAACAGGATGGTCTGGCCGCGCCGTACCTTGAAGCAGCGCTCCAGCAGGTATTCCACGGTCATCGCCTTGGTCATGACCGCCGCGGCGGTCTTTTCGTCGATGTCGTCGGGCAGCGGTACCAGAGCGGAAGCCGGTGCGATCATGGCCTGGGCGTAGTTGCCGGGGCCCGCGAGCACGGCGACCCGATCACCCACACGCAGATCGGTGACGCCCGACCCGACGGCCTCGATCACGCCGGCCGATTCGCAGCCCAGAGTGGCGGGCAGGTCGATGGGGTAAAGCCCGGTGCGCTCGTAAACATCATAGTAGTTGAGCGCGATCGCGGTGTTGCGCACCAGGGCCTCGCCGGGACCAGGGTCGGGCAGGGCGATCTGCTCGAGCTGGATGACCTCGGGTCCGCCGTGCTGGTGGATGCGCGCTGCGGTGATCGTGTTGGCCATGGGTCTGCCTCCTGATGGGGGCGGCAGACTAGAACGGATCGTGTGCGCCGGACACAGCCTGGGGCGGGCTGAAGCTGGGCATCACTGCGATGTCGTAGAGACGCCAGTTGATCGCCTCGATGGCGTCGCGCAGGCCGTCGACATCGTGGGCCGAGACGGTGTGGCCGTCGGCAGGGGCGACGACGATATCGCCGGTCAGAGCGCGGCCCTCGTTGCGCAGATTGACCGTGCAGTCGTGCACCCAGGGTGTCGCGACGACCAGTTCCTTCACCCGGTCGATCAGCGGATCGGGCCGGTCGCGCTCGACCGTGGTCGGGTGGCGGTCGAGCAGGTCACGCACGGCCCGGCTCAGGTTCACCGTGCCGTCACGCACGATATCGACCGAAATGATCAAGGCGGCCGCGGCATCGGCCCACCACAGGCCCACTCCGACACCGGCGACGCCGAACAGGGCGGCCGCGCCGGTCAGCCATTCGGCCCGGCACATCTCGGCGTCGGCATAGAGCACCTTGTCGTGGATGGCGCGCGCCAGCGGCAGTTTCATGCGGCCGATGATCATGGGAGGGATGGCGCTGGCGACCAGAACCACCAGCATCGGCCAGCCGAGCCAGACTTCCCGGCCGAACAGGGTCATCGCGCCAATGGTGGGCCGGCTCTCGGTGGGCGGCGTACTGACGGCGTCCCGGGCCAGGTAGAGACCCATGCAGAGAAGCGTGGTCGAGGCCACGACGTAGGCGATCGAGATGGCGCGCAGGAAACCCCAGGGAAACGTCCGGTTGGGCCGCAGCCGCTCGACACGCGTGACGATCAGAAAGGCGATCGGGGGAATCAGCGCCAGGATGTCCTCGATCCAGGCCGTTTTCATGGTCTGGGAGCTGCCCAGCACGAAGTACATGACAACGACGATGGCGCTGAAGACCACCAGCGTGATCCATTGCAGCCGGATCGCCTTGTGCAGCACCGCCTCCTTGTCGGCGGGCCAGCGGAAACCCTGGCGCATGCTCATGCTTGCACCATGGCGAGTGCGGCCCTTGCCCGACGCCCCGCCTGGCCCCGCAGGTACTGCTCGAGGTGGAGCAGCCAGGCGTTTTCGCCCAGCCGTACGGCCATGACGTGCCGGCGTGTGAGCAGGATTTCTCCTTCGGGTGCCTCCTCGCCGGGCAGGCGCCAGATGCTGATGGCCTTGCCCGCGGCCGCAGGTTCCTGGACGGAGACCGGAAGACCGCCGGCATCCGCGACAAGGCCCGCCAGGTAGGTGTTGCCCACGGCGATCTCGAGTCCGTCGATGGAATCGAGAGGCCGACCGGAACGGCCCTCGACCATCAGCGATTCGACCAGATAGGGCCGGGTGAACGCGAGGCGCCCGGACCACGGATCGTCCGCGACCAGACCGCCAATGAGGAGATCGATGTCGCCGCGCTCCAGCGCCTCGTGCAGCGCCATGTCGCGGCGGGCATGCCAGTTCGGCCGGGCGGACAGTGTTTGTGCCAGATCAGCGGTCAGATCGACCTCGACCCCTTCAGGATCGGGTCCGTTCCATGCGGCCAGCGGCGCCGACTCCAGAACGCCCACCTCCACGGTGCCGCCGGAGACCCGTTCCAGCGTGTCGGAGGGGTCCCTAGGAAATCGGCAGGCGGCCAGCACCAGCGGCATGGCCATGCCCAGGGCCAACAGGCGCCGTCGCTCGAAGCCGGTGTGCGGGCGCTCCGATCGCTGCATGTTCACGCACATCTCCCGTGTTGTCCTGACGCTCAAACGTCAGGTCACGGCGCGCGTTGCAGCGGGTCCCGAAGACGGGCCTGCTAAGGCAGCAGGACAGTGGAGCCGGTCGTCCTGCGGGCTTCGAGATCGGTGTGCGCCTTGGCCGTGTCGGCCAGGGCATAGGTCTGGTTGACCGTGATCTTCACCTTGCCCGAGGCGACCATGTCCATCAGGCGCGAACCCGAGAGTTCGAGGTCGGCCCGGCTGGCGATATAGGTGCCCAGACTGGGGCGCGTGTAGAACAGCGATCCGCCCGCGGCCAGGCGCGCAGGATCGAAGCTCTTGACCGGACCCGAGGACTGGCCGAACGAGATCATCATGCCGCGCGGGGCAAGGCTCGCCATCGAGGCATCGAAGGTGTCCTTGCCGACCGAGTCGTAAACCACAGGCACGCCCTTGCCGCCGGTGATCTCCTTGACGCGCGCCGCGATGTCCTCGCGTGAGGTGACGATGGCGTGGTCAAGGCCGTGCGCCCTGGCCAGTTCGGCCTTTGCGTCGGTCGAGACCGTGCCGATCGTGGTGGCGCCGATGGCGCGCGCCCATTGGCAGGCGATCAGGCCGACACCGCCGGCCGCAGCATGGAACAGGATGGTCTGGCCCTTCTGCACCGGGAAGGTGCGGCAGAGCAGGTATTCCACCGTCATGCCCTTCAGCATCATGGCCGCTGCGGTCCTGTCGTCGACCGAATCGGGCAGTTTGACCACCCGGTCGGCCGGAATCAGCCGGCTCTCGGCATAGGCCCCGCCCTGCATGGGATAGGTGATGCGTTCGCCAACGGCAAAGCCGGTCACACCGGGTCCGATCGCCTCGACGACCCCGGCGGCTTCCATACCCAGGGTCGCGGGCAGGGCCATGGGGTAGAGGCCCGAGCGCTGATAGACGTCGATGAAGTTGAGGCCGATGGCGGTGTGGCGGATGCGCAGCTCGCCCGCGCCGGGATCGCCGACGGCGACATCCTCCACCACGAACTTGTCGGGCCCGCCCGCCTCGTGAATTCGCACCGCCTTGACCATCGTGTTCTCCCTGACTGTCGCCATCGATATGGGTGTTGCCGCAGCCGCGGTCTATGCGCGACCGGCGGCCTCGAGCAATTCCCTCAGCGCCTGGGCATCGATCACCGGCAGCGAACAGACCGGGCCGGTGCAGACATAGGCGGTGGCCTTGCCATCGATGGCACCTTTGCCCGTTGCCGGGTGACCCTCGGGCAGGGGTGCGCCAGCGGCCACGACCTGCAGGACGAGGTCCTGGCGGCCGGCGCGGTGGACCTCTCCGATCATCGTGTCGGTCGGCTCTTGGCCGCGCTTGCCGACGATCACGACCTGCACGGGGCGGTTGATCAGGTCCATGTTGAGCAGGAGGACACCATGGGCCAGCGGGTTCTGCACGACGTCGTCGGAGAAGGTGGCGCAGATCGCCTCGGCGCGCGCACGGTAGGCCTCCTCACCCGTCAGCAACCAGAGGCGGGCATTGACCCCGACCATGGTGCCGTTGCCGCTGGGCGTGGCGTTGTCGATGGCGGTCTTGGTGCGCACGATCAGGGCTTCGGCATTGTCGGCGGTGAAGAAGTAGCCGCCGGCTCGTGTGTCCCAGTAATGGGCGTCGGCGATAGCGACCCAGGCGCGCGCCTTTGCGATCAGGCTGTCGTCGCCGCTTGATTCGTGCAGCGCCAGTGCGGCATCGGCCATGGCGGCATAATCGTCGATCATGGCGACGGCCAGGGTGGTTCCCGCACGTGCGCTGTGGTGCAGGCGGTCGCCGTCGGCCATAGTCGCCGCGATGTGGTCGAACGCCCGCTGTGCCGCAGAAACCCATGTGTTTTCACCCATGGCCAGTCCGGCGCGGGCAAGGGCGCGGATCATCAGGCCGTTCCAGTCGGCCAGCACCTTGTCGTCGAGACCGGGACGTGGGCGCGGTGCGCGCGTGGCCAGCAGGATCTCCCGCATGGGCGCAAGCCGGGCCTCGATCGCTGCGTCGGGCGCGGGCATGGCCAGGCGGTTGAGGATGGTCTTGCCTTCCCAGTTGCCTTCGGCAGTGACGCCATAGTGCATCTTGAAGAGGTCGGCATCGTGGCCGGTGAGTGCGGCGTCGATCTCGGCTTCCTGCCAGACGTAGAAGGCGCCTTCTTCGCTGTGGCCGTGGGCATCCAGGCTGTCGGCATCGAGGCTGGAGCAGAAGGCGCCCTGAGGCGTCGTCATCTCGCGCTCAAGCCAGGCGATGGTCTCGCTGACGCGCTGGCGATAGAGCGGACGCCCGGTGGCCAACCACAACCGGAAGTAGTGTTCGATCAGTTGGCTGCTGTCGTAGAGCATCTTCTCGAAATGCGGCGCCAGCCAGTAGGTATCGACGGAATAACGCGCCCAGCCGCCGCCCAGGTGGTCGTAGATGCCGCCTTCGGCCATGGCGTCGGCGGTGATCAGCACGGCGCGGGCGAAACTTTCGCCCCTGCCGTTGCGGTGGGCGCGCCAGAGCAGGTCGAGACCGGGCACATGGGGGAACTTGGGCGCCTCGCCGATGCCGCCGTGGCGCAGATCGACATGGCGCACCAGGGAGTCGGCGGCATGGTCGGCGGCGTCGGCCGGCAGGCCCGGACCGGCGGTTTTGTCGGACTGGCGGGCGAGCGCATCGGCCAGGGCCTTGCGGTTCTGTTCCACCTTCTCCTTGCCGTTGCGGTAGGTGTCCTCGATCGCCACGAGAACATCGGTGAAACCCGGGCGGCCGTAACGCGGCGTGCCGGGGAAATAGGTGCCGCCCCAGAAGGGCTCGCCATCGGGGGTGAGGAACATGGTCAGCGGCCAGCCGCCCTGCTGGCCCAGCAGGTGCAATGCGGTCTGGTAGATCGCGTCGATATCGGGGCGTTCCTCGCGGTCGACCTTGATGTTGACGAACAGCCGGTTCATCTCCGCGGCGATCGCC
>Ga0105053_10007350_pt1 | contig 14750 bp, 8 predicted proteins | sample BON01_FD_78093 | JGI IMG/M metagenome (GOLD analysis project Ga0105053, IMG submission 78093) | Freshwater microbial communities from Lake Bonney liftoff mats and glacier meltwater in Antarctica - BON-01 | ecosystem: Environmental > Aquatic > Freshwater > Ice > Glacier meltwater | place: Lake...
GCGCTGGGCGCGACAGCTCCCAGCACGTGTAAGGAGTGCCCTGCACACTCGCAAGCGGGGCTTGGCAGTGCAGCCAAGCTTGACTGTGAATGCAACGCCGGCTACACACTCGGGGCAGGAGTGGAGCACAGCTGCGTGGCATGCGTCGCGGGTACCTACAAGTTAGGGATTGGACTCGAAGTCTGCGTCGAATGCGTTGCTGGCAAATACATGCTGCCTGCAATTTCAGGATCCACCTCTGAGTTCGATTGCGTCGAATGTCCTGCAGATTTTTTCTGCAACGACGGCCAAACGATTTCTGCTTGTCCTGAAAACACCACATCCCCCTCAGGCAGTGAAGCAGCGGGCGACTGCGTGTGCTCAAGAGGCTATGGTGGCACACAAACCTCTTTTTGTCAGGCGTTGTGTGGTGATGGGATCCGGGTCAAACACGAACAGTGCGACGACGCAAACGTCATGTCTCGAGATGGATGCACAAATTGCCTCGTAGATTGTGGATTTTCGTGTTTTGATCTCAACGATCAAGGACGTGACGTGTGCGATACCGAGTGCGGTGACAGCCTGACAAGGGGATCTGAGGGATGTGATGATGGCAATTCGATCGATGGTGATGGCTGCAGCAGCTCTTGCACGGTGGAACTGGGGTATCTATGCTTTCACGACACTACAGAGGCGGGTACGACCGCAGCTGCATGTGCTTTAGAACCATTCACCTGCTTGCAGGGTGTGTGTGGTGTTGGCACAATTTCTGCTGAAGTACAGGACAAAAAGGAATGTGATGACGGCAATACACTGTCAGAAGATGGCTGCTCACACGATTGCGGTATTGAGTGCGGCTGGTTGTGCTCTGGTGCTACTGAAAGCAGTCAAGACACATGTTCACCAACTGAATGCGGGGACTCTAAGCTCTCAGGCGACGAGAAATGTGATGACGGCAACACTGCAAACAGCGATGGGTGCTCCTCGAATTGCCTGATTGAGAATGGCTGGACGTGTGTCCATTTGTCCGTGCCTCCGGCTGCATGCGGACAATATCCAGACGCATGCGCGCCTGCGTGCGGAGATGGTGTCCGGATAGGAGCTGAGCTCGTGTCAGGGGGTTGCGATGATGGTGGGCAGCTAGAAGGCGATGGATGCAGTGCCCTGTGCACGGTGGAATGCGGCTGGAATTGTCTCGACGTGTGCACGTTTCTCTGCGGCGATGGCTTGCGCGCGACAGGTGCTGAAGAGTGCGATGACGGAAACATCCTCGAGGGTGATGGCTGCAGTAGCTCTTGCACGGTGGAGTTGGGGTGGGAGTGCCCACCTTATGTGCTGATGAACACGTGTGGAATTGATCAATGTTCTGAAATCTGTGGAGATGGGCTGATTGTGGGGAGTGAGGCCTGCGATGACTCTAATTTACGCTCAGGCGATGGTTGTGGCAGCACGTGCGCCTATGAATGCTGTTTTGAACGGGTGCTGAAATCCAGCGGATCGCTTGCAATGATCACGAAGTGCGGCGACGGCTGTTGGTCAGGGGTCGAGGAATGCGACGATGGCAACACCGTGGACGGCGACGGGTGCTCATCAAATTGTCAAGTTGAGCTTGGCTGGGACTGTGCCAATTCAAATTGCGGCCAAGATTCTTGTGTAAGAATCTGTGCGGATGGCCGTCAGGGACCGTCGGAGAGCTGCGACGATGGGAACAACAGGGATCACGATGGATGTTCAAAAACATGCCATTTAGAGCCTGGCTTTGAGGCCAGCAATAACTTGGCCGGTATTGTAGCAACAACGTGTGGCGATGGAGTTTGGGCCGGGTTGGAGGAATGCGATGACGGTAATAGAATCCTCTTGGATGGCTGCTCAAACACATGTCAGGTTGAAGCAGGATTCTTGTGCTTCAATACGGGGCTTGGAGCGGATAGGTGTACACCTATTTGTGGTGATGGCAGACGCGTTGCTGACGAACAGTGCGACGATGGCAACTTGGTTGAGCAGGATGGGTGTGATCGAGCGTGCCGGGTGGAGCCTCGTTACCAGTGCAACGGAGGCTCGAGTTTCATTGCAGACTACTGCGTGCTTGTTGTGCCTTCAATAGAGTGCTCACGCGTCAGAGTTCGTCCTACCGTGCGCGGCACCGACAAAGTTGGCCTTGTTATTCATTCAAATCTGCTTGACAGCTCAACATTCGAGGCTGCTGCATTGGAGGCGCAAGTGCAAGTGCAGACGGCGCAAAGATCGTGGAGAGACGCATTTTCGAAGCAAATTGCCGTTGCGCCCGAAGTTTATTTGCCAATTGGTTCGGTTTTTAGTCCTGGCAGGTGGGTGCGAGTAAGAATAAGAGGTGAGAATCAGCACGGAGATGGCGAATTTTGCGAGGTGAAGGAGGCCATTCGGCTGATAGGTTTGCCAGGTCTTATCCGCGACTTCCAGGCACAATACTCCCACCCACAAGATCTGGAACCGTTGTGTGTTTCGTGGAGTATGCCGGAGGATACAGGGTATGGAGTCAGCCGGGAAGCATCTTCATTAGACTGGGTGCGACCAAAAATAGGAAGGCGGGGCCTGTTGCAAACCAAGCCTGTTCTCAAAAATCGATTGACCCTACGACCAAAAAGTACTGCAAACATCGAATATTACAAAGGAGAGATCGCACAAAACTCAAATTTCCTCGAAAGCCGAGTCTTTGAGGAGTCCGTTGATATGAGACACTGCTTTCCAGCACCAGCAGGAACAACTTGGCACTTCAGATTAGTTGCGTGCAATGCAGCAGGATGTTCCTCCTTCGATGAAGCACCAACAACCAGTTGGACAGTGCCTCCTGAGCCTGTCTTGACTCCGCCATCTTCGCCGCCCCCTGGTTCTCTCAGCATTTTCAGTGTCAGCCCGTCCCAAGGCGTGCGGTGAGTGCGTTTGCGTGATTGTGTGTGTGGCTCTATGAGCATGCCATGTTTCCATTACTCGCTGCACAAGGGTGATAACGATGATAAGTATCGATGAAAAAGTGTTGTCTTTTGTCTTTTCCCCTTTATTGATATGCGTTTACTGCGGTGACTCATTGCATTCATCGATGTAACGATTTGTACTTATGATATTTGAGCGTTGAGCTGGTTGCGCATGCGCTGAGCACAGATGTGAATAGGCAATATGAGTACACACAACCACTTACATATGCACAAAGATGACTGCAATTTGTTTGTGCAGAGGAGTCGAAACAAGAGTGGCCATCACGCTGCAAAATTCGTTCGCAGCTAGCATTAGGTCTCGGGACTTCAGTGTTCTTGTAGACGATACTGGTGCTCGCATCGTCGATCTTGAACGAAGTAGCCAAAACTCGAGTCTACTTACGCTGCACGTCGACGTGATTCCCCCTCACATTTATAAGAACGGTCTTTCGGTTGGGCAACTCTTTACCGTTTCAGGAGCATCGCTCATGTTTACATTTTCCTGGAGAGAAGCCTGCTATTATCCGGCCTTCTGCAAGACGTTTGGACTGGTTGTCAATACTAGACATATTGAAAACTTACCTAGTCTGACCTGGGCTTGTGAGAGTTCAGTGTGCTATGCTGCCGAACAGATAGCCCTGCCAGAGATCCTTTCGCCGGCGGAATTGCACAGCAGCACCCAGGGAAATTTCAGTTCTCTGATCGTGAAAAATCTCGTGTCCTTGGAACCTTCTATTTTCGTTGGAAATGCACCAGTAGTCTTGGATATGTCGGATTGGTCTAAATTCAAGAAATTGTCATTCACCATCCCCGAGCTCAAGAACCCTCCCTGTACGGCATGTGGGCGACTGTGCCAGTGTAAAGCCGTCTTAGACCTTTATGATTCGTCTCCAGATGCAACTGATTCGATTCGCAAGACCTCAGTACTGATCAATTACGTATCGCCCGTGATTGGCCCTCCATTACTCATCGCGTCCAGCCATGGGTGTGCAGTTCAATCGTGCGCAACTGAGACAATCATGGTCAGTCGTTCGGTTGATATCAAAGTCATACTAAGCAACTTCCCAAAAATTGCTGAGCCCTTTACCAAGTGTCTCATGGCCGGTCCACGATGTGTCGGCGACGGCGGCTACATCAGCCCAGTGCGGGTGTTGATTTCTAAAGGCAGTTTGAAAAGCATTTCAATATTATCTAGCACAGCCCTTGAGACGAAAATCTTGGTCTCATACACGGCACCTCCGCTACCTCCCGACGGCAGATTGATTGACATGTTTTTTTCCTATGGTTTGCTGCCTAGGGCGCATTTATATTTGTCTGTTGGCATTGCGCTCCCTCCTTCCGTCTCAGTTTACTTTCCGACAACCTTGACCCTGCGCGCCGCGTCTACACGTTCGATTACGATCAAGATTTCAAATTGGGTGGCCGGAGAAATGGTTCCTTTGGGAGCTAGTGCTGCCTGTCAGTCAATGGGCTCTGTGGCACAAAACATTACAGATGTCGTTGTAATCAATGAGGCATTCGGCTCAGCAGAGCTGTCGCTTTTACTTGGCACTCTCGAATCTCTGGTGTCCTGCCAATACTTGTTGACCCTTCACATTTCGCAAGGCTCTCATTTATGGAGCCTAAGTGTGTCAGTCGATCTTGTTGCAACGGGTGTCATCACGTCAATTAGCCCATCTTTCGGATCAGTCCTGGGCGGGCAGGTTGTAAAGCTGGTCTTGACTGATTTCCCCATCGTCAACGTGTCCTCAGATGTCAATGTTGCGTGTTCCAATTTGATTGATCTTGGATCTAGAGGTGCTGCTGATGTTTCTGTGGTGTGGTCATCGGAATCATCGACGTGCTTAACATTCAGCATGCCATCGACCCGTCGCCCAGGTGTAGAGACGATTCAGGTCACTCACGGCAGCGGTGCAAGTGCCAAGGAATCATATATGTTTATGCCAGTGCCAATCGTGGTCTCATCAATGATTCCAGCACACGGTGGAATTGTAGAGCTGACTCTTTTTACATTCCCAGCAGAGATGATGTTTGACATAGAAGTATCCATGATGAGGGAAGGTCTCAGAACTCAACTGCCTGTCCAGACTTCAAACGTGAATGGCAACCAATTCATTTTGAAATGTATTGCTCCGTCAGTCTCGAAAACTGAAATTCTTGCCGGCCAGGTCATTTTCGTTAACAAAATGACCTCAAAAATGGACCACATATGGCGATTTCAACCTTTTGATCTCCACTATTTTAGTGTGCCAGTCGCTACAATCATTCCATCGAGGGCCAGTAGAACGGGTGGGAGCGTAGTTCTACTATACGTAAGAGGCCTGTTCTTCCAAACGTCCGAGTTGCAAGAATATCCCCTGGTGCTATTTGGGAAGTCAGCAGCACGAGTGCTGCAAATGTCCAAGGAAGAATTGCGCGTCGAGGTGCCCCCATTTTTGATGGAGCGCACGATCCAGGTCACTGTCATCTTTGCATCAAAGATGTCTGATAAAGTTCCCGATGAGGCTGCAACGGCAATCACACAATTCAACTACTTCAACCCCATTCCCAAGGTCGCAAGCGTCTCTCCCTCTCGCTGGGAGATACAAGGACACCTTTCTGTTCGCGTAGCTTTACTGTATTTCCCCAAGATTGAGCCGTCTTCAGGGCTGGATGGATTGACGGTTGCTGTTGGAAATGTAGAGGCCACAGTGGTGGAGGTTGTGTATTCTGGAACAGTCGAGACCATTCTCACGATTAATGTGCCTGCTATCGACGTCGAGCAGCGGTCTGGCTATGTACAGTGGGCTGGGGTGACGGCAATTTTTGCCTTTGACGTATTTGACAAACGAGCAACCCTGTTTTGCAGACGAGAAGATGCTCTTGGGTGTGTCGGGACAGTGTTGGGAGGAGACATTCTCGTCATGACTGTCAATTTTGGGCCTATCATTTCGCTTCAACAGCTCTCGGCACAATTCGCTGGCGTGGATGGCGCTATTGTACACTTAGTCCACTCAAATTCCTCGTCAACAACCATAAAACTGCTGGTTCCGAAAGTGGGTGAGCAAATCTTGTCCACCAACGTCGATCTTATCGTTTCCAACGATGCAGTCGATGCATCTGAACCACGAAGGGCTGCCAGTATGTTCAGGTATGCAGCCGCGCCATCACTTGTATCAGCCACGGTACAACGTGATGGTGCTGGAATGCAGCTGGTATTTGATGCGGAGACCAATGGACTGCAGAATGAATACCTGCAATGCAGCGATTTTTTTGATGACAGCACTACTGCGATATTTGGCACAAATCCAAGATGCTTTTGGGAAAATACTCGCACCTTGACTGTTCAATTCGGATTGCCAGGACTGAAATCCTTCTACAAGGATTCTGTGATAATGGTCAGGCCCGGTGTCATTTTCGAGTCACTCGGATTGACAGCGCTGCGCATTGACACAAAGCGAAAGGCTACGCTTGAGCTTCATCCGCTTATGAATGTTGCCCTGCATGTCACAGGACACACATCTGTAGGTCCGTGCGACACTGCGATCATCCTTGCTCGCGCAACCTTCTGGGGCCAACTTATTTTTTCGTGGAGTAGTCCATCGTGTGAGAACGAGGAGGATATCACTTTGCGCTCTTTCTGTGCTGAGCTCGCTTCGCTCACCTCGCATACTCTTCACCTGTCGCCAGGCCTCTTGAAGCGTGCAGGCAAGTATAATCTTCGGGTATCTGCCTCTAGTCCATTGGGTGTCTCGAGTACACACGCAAACTTTGTCCTGATCAAGAGTCAGTTTCCTGTTCCCCTCGTTTCTTTATCTGGTCGAGAAACATATTCAATCTCTGATGAGGTGATCATCACAGCAAGCGCAGGAATTCCATCAGTAAATTCAGATTCAGCGTGGTCTGGGGCCGCTTGCACGGGTGAATCGTTAAAGAAGTACAATTACGAGTGGATCCAAGTAGATCTTGGAACTGAGACGGATGGCTTGATTCCTCAGAGTAGTCTGAGCAAAGAAACAGCCTCTCTATTTCTAAAGGGAACAGACGCCAGGCTTCTTCCAGGTGAATATTTAGTGTCGTTAGAAATATCATCCGGAACACAGTCAGCATCTATTTCTGCCCAATTCTTCTTTAAAATCCTAAAATCCAGTCTTGTGGCTCGCATCGAAGGTAATGCAGACAGGCAGATTTCTCACAATGTCGACGTGCTGCAATTGAATGCTGCATTGTCACACGACCCTGATGCAATCGGGTCAACGACAAGTGCTACATTACACTATGCATGGTCATGCCGTGATGATTTTGGGTTCGTGTGCAAGCACAAAGATACCCTGGATCATCTCGAGTTTGCCTCCACACATCTTCTCACAATTCCCACCGACAGTTTTGAGATACATCGCCGATATTTTTTCGACTTAAAAGTTTCTAAGGATTCTCGCATTTCTAAAACGGGGCCCGTTCAGGTTTACATAGTCTCTGAACATGTGCCTTTGATTTCAATCAATTGCCCTGGGGCAAAGTTTTCCAATGGTGCGTGCGGAATGAATCCAGGGCAACGCCTGATTCTTCAAGCGACGTGCGACCAGTGCACAGGGCTACTATGGTCTCGAAATGGTGTGCTGATACACGGCGCTGCAAAAGGTTTGTCGGTTTATGGCAGTGATCTCAGTCCTGGCAAGTCCTACAAATATTCTGTAAAGGTTTTTGCTACAGCACCCTCTGGTCAAACGTGCAGTGGAATGGGTGGACTGTGTGAAGGGTTTGCATCTATCAATATCACGGTAAATCGACCACCACATGGAGGTTACTGCACCATGTCCCTACCGTCTTTACTACCAACAGAAATGGACGTATTTCCGGTTGAATGCTTCGGTTTCTGTGATGAGAACCAACCCCTTCGATACACTTATGGGTTCACGCTAGGAGAATCAGACGTTTACACAGGTACAAGCATGATGCGTCAGGCCTTTATGTATTTGCCTGCTGCAGAATCAGTGTCGGTATTTGCAATCATCCATGATTCTTTCGGTGCGTCTTCTCGCTTCGAAGTTGGAAGCTATGCCGTGCAGCCTTCAGATATAGGCGCATTGTCCATGATTGCCAAAATGCAGTCGCTTGTCATGCTTGGCCGAAGTGAATTCCACAATTTTGCACTTGTTCTTGGCAGCAAACTTGAGCGACAGGCTCAGGAGAGAAGATCGCAACGTCGTGATGCCCCATGGTCCACGCGCGCATCAATTGAGGAGGATGCCATGATTCGAACAGAGGCACTGTTTGCGCTGTCCAATATATTTTCAAGTGAACCCCCCACAATAGACAACGCACTTCAGACGATTGCATCGCTGACGGCGCTAGTCGCAAATAGCGACGTAAGTGGTGATGCTGCACTAGTCGGAGCATCTATCCTCTTGGACACTACAGACATTCTGGAGACAGGGCTACCCGCTCTATCTGGAAGAAATACAAACAAACAAGATGCGCACCGTATCATCACCTGTACTGCAAGGCTTCGCTCAAATATACTCCTTTCGATGCCTGGGTCCTCTTCAGAAACTGTGATCGAGCGTCAATTGAGACCAGCGCTCGATGTGGCTGCTGCACTGATGATGCTCGACGCTGCCGTGGGGGAAAGGGTGATGCTATGCAGCAGTGCCACAAACACAGACTGCAACGCTCATCTCTCACAGACTAGAGGAGCGATCATTTCGTACAGCACAATGATCTATTCTGCGGATTTGTCGAATTTGAAATTTTCTGGGGGCCCTGGAATGATGACAATCACAATTCCTGCTAAAGTGCTTGTGGACACGCATATTCTGGCCGTGTCTGTCGCTGCTGGAGGCACTGTTGTTGTTCATAATCAGATTTGGCAGCACGCCGCTTGGGGCGTCATACCCAATGTCTTGGGAGCCAGGTGAGTTCTATTCCAGATACGAGTGAGAACTGAGTCGCCATCTTTCCTTGCAGGCGACTTTGAAGTACACATGTAGAGCTAACTCAAAGAAACAAGAAAAGCTTGTCGTCTCTTTGTAGCTCCTGATATCTAACAATTGCACACGAAATTTCAGGAGTACTCGCCTGGTGTCAGATATTCATACCATTGCTGTATCGGAAGATATGGTTCCGGTGGTGCTTAATGTTCAGCATCAGTCTGCGCGAACTGTCATGGAAATACCTGTTAGTGAATCCGTGCTCGACGGCCAGTATTGGTGATCCCATACACACAAACACACACATGATTGCGCGTGTGTGCGCGCACACATTCAAACTTTCAAAGAATTTTTTAGAGTCTTGTCCCAGCCCAAGAGCAACACTAAACAGTGCCGACTATGTTCACATACATCTACACATTTGACACCCACATGCAAGCACACACAAAAGACACTCACGTCCCAATCCACAGGGAGTGTGCCAGGTGGGAGCCACGAACGCAAATATGGTCGTCTGATGACTGTGTTGCTCTCTCTGCAACACGTGTAGCTGCCAATTGCTCATGTCGTCAGCTGGGCATATTTGCAGTGACAATTGCCGACGGAAGTCTGGGCAGGTCTGTCATTTGTGTTTCGTTACGTTTTTGTTCAACATCTGTTAGCGAATTGTCTTACACGTTGGGGAATGTGTTTGTGTGTATGTACGTATGTATGTGTATTAGGTGCGGAGATGGGCGAGTCACGTATGATATTCAAAATGACCAAAAGACTGGGGAGGAGTGTGATGATGGGGCCATGCAGAATGGGGATGGTTGCAACCGTCAATGCAGGATAGAACCGTGGTGGTCGTGCTCTGCGCCCAGTACGTTCAGGTACTCGTACTATTTGCAGAGTGTTACAGTGTGTTGTGCGTGTGTATGAGTGCATATGCATGTGTATGTGCGTGTGTGAAAGAGAGAGTGTAGAATGCAGTGCGTTTGCGTGCACGTGTCTGGAGAGAGCAAATTGGTAAGAGAGAATTTGCTGCTATGATTAGTTTAGCTTAGCATGTTACTTACATTCCTCCGTTTCTTGCGCATTGAGTTTGTCTGGTGTGCACCCTCACCAGCACCATGGACCCCACACGTATAAATTGTCAACCAGTTTTTTTTTCCCCGTGTTTGTGTTTGTGTATGCACAGGAAAAGCACATGCCGGATGTGGCCAAATTGTAGTGCAAGCATGATGGGCGAGTTTTGTCAGCTTTACTGTTCGGGATGGGTATTGTGACATTTTTGTGTCTTTTGATGCTTGAGCGTACTTGTATATGCACAGGTTTTTACCATCTGTCTAACTCTTTTTTCACCCCCCCCCTTCTCTGGCCACTTCTACCCAATTTCTCCTTCTAGATTTTAAATCGAGTGTGCTCTGGGAAAGTGTACCCGGCCTCGAACTCTGTTACTCGCAGGTGTGTTGGCGCCTACGACGAATTGTGTTGTTATATTCACTTCTCCTACCTGCTGCAGCTATTGTGTCGTCAGCCACGCACATTCCCCTACTTACATCGCGAGTACTGTTCTGATTGTGCTTTTTTTCGAGAATCAGCATCACAGGCATGGTTGGAGCCTTACTATCTCTGGGTGATTCAAGGGAGTCCTTGATGATCCCTCCGGGAGCCTTCGAGGGCGAGCATCTGGTGACATTAAGCAGCTTCGACGCTGTGCCTACTCTTCTCGGCTCAGATGGTATGCTGCAGCGACGAGCCGAGCAAAGTGCGCATACATTGTCTGATGCCCATGAATCTGGCACCATGATACCCATGGGGCCAATTTTGAATCTATTGCCAGACAGCTTGCGATTTACAAGAGGGCTTTGGCCTATAATCAGCCTGCGATACAACATGTCAGACTTCAAAAAAAGCGCAGCAAAAAATCGCACACTCGTTGTGCACTCGTTGAATGCGAACGGTTCTTGGAGTCCTGTACTACATGTAGACAGCTTTCTGCACTCGCAGCCCGGTTTTGTGCGTGCGCCTATCTCTCATCTTTCCTCATACGTCGTGATGAGCGTGTATGACTCTACAGCAAAACATTCGTCAGTGACAGTGCCTGTTGAGTCATCAAAATGGGCTCTATCGTCGCTTGAGGTTGTAATTCTCGCGTCTGGGATTGGAGCTTTTGTCATCTGTGCTGTTGGGATCTTCATACAGATATACTGGAGGCGCAAAGCCCAGAAAGATGTTCGAAAGGAAAGCACTACGCCTGGAAGGTTTACTGGCGTAGATAACGTATCACAAAATATGTCCCCTATGATGGCTACCGGTGCCACAAGATCAGTCACAATAGCTGCGAACTCAGGAACAATTGCTGGAAACTCAGCAGATCAACAGAACGTCTTGCAGAATTCACATCTTAGGACCGATCTGGTCCTGGTGGACCCTCGCAACGGTACTGTGGTTCCCGTGCCCGATGCGTTGGGGCCGTCATCAATCCTCGTGCCGGAGGAGCCATCGACGACGTTTTGCTTTAGCTCGGACCTGGAGGTATCTGTACAGCCCAGCATGGCAGATATGGTAGTAGAGATGTCTGCATCTCGTGCAGAAGCAGGTCAATGAACACATTTGTTCACAATTGTTCAGTCTCATGTTTATTTTGGTGCTGTCCAAAAGTGCAAAATATCGCACGTGTACACAGTGAAACTCTGAAAAACGTGTGGCCACCATATTTCAATGAATCATTACATACGTATGCATACACATTCATCTAAATAGGTGCATGTGTATCTATTACGAATATCATACACGTGTGTATGCCCTGGATGCACAACCACAACTCAAAGAAACAATATTCTAATATTGAGACATTCCCCTACACAGGAGGCCAACCAGGGAAAGGTGTCATGGCAAATGTGCTCGCTATACTTGAAGCAGAAGAGCTTGCAAAGTTGAAGAATTCTGCACTGCACGATCAGGGGCAGGAAAAGGAGCAGCAAGAGGAGAAAGAGGAGGGAGGTGGGGTGTGGGAGTGGGTGGGGGGTCAGCAGAGAGAGGATCAGCAGCAGCAGCAGCAGCAGCCAGGGTTGGTGGCTGTGGGTGTATTGGCTGTTGCTACTGGCGGTGCTGCTGTTGCAGGAGGCGGTGCTGCTGTTGCAGGAGGCGGTGCATTGGCCGCTGATGTACTGCAGGCACCTGTATCTCAGAAAATGCTCAAGGAAGCTGAAAAATTGCGCAAGAAAGAGAAAGATGAAGCGGAAAGACAAAAACATGAAGCAGACGGCGGTGGCGACTGTGATGGTGACGACCCTCCCCTCTCAAGTTGTCAGTGTTGAAGTTGACTTGTCATAATTGATATGCATACGCCGGAAAAGTGTTGTAATCTCGCTGACATATTCATGTGGCGTGCAGGAGGCGACTAAATTCCAGGTTCAGCAGTCGGAAGGGGCTAGAAGGTGAGATTCGAGTGCCATTGGGCAGGGTCGCATGCAGTGCAAGGAAGCGGTGTACACTGCGGGGGGGTGCTGACAGAACTGAGAGGGTACATGAGTGTGGAGCACAAGTGAATGGACTCGGTAACTTTTGGGTTGAATGTTCATTGGTCGTTTGTCTAGGCACATAAACTAGTTGCATTCAAGTGTATCTGCAGAGGGACAATAGTCAAGTGTCGCCCCCAATAATTTTCGTATGGCGTCTCTTCTGGCAGCAACTCGATCTGAAAGTCGTGGAAACCTCAACTTCTCCTCAACTCGAAGTGTGAGAGCACAATTGCAACTCCTAACTCCTTTCATTTCAAAAGAGACGATTAAAGCAAACGTCAATTCATGTCGACCAGCATTGCTCTGTGTCAGGCCTCACATTTTTAGTCTACAAGCCTGCCCAGGAAGAAAGAGGGCGCGAGGAACGGGTAGTACTGCCACTGTCGGACAAAGTGCATCATAATGTATCCCTTTTTGCATACACCTGCGCGCACACACGCACACACACGCACACAAACGTACACACACGCACATGCACACTCTTTCTTCTCTTTCTCTTTCGCTCTACCATTCACAAATAAATTTACATGCCAACTTAGCCAGTTCCAACAAGGCAAGCAATGCGGGCGTGACGAGGAAATCCCGTGGCCCATGCTCACTCTCAAGTCCTGCCCTAGCCACTGCCTTCAAACCGACACACACATTCGAATGCAGCACGGCGACTGCCACAAAAAGGCATCAGATGGCACAGCTGAGTTTCTTGTCTATCTAGCCTAGCCTCCCAAATGCGGTAACCGATCGCTGTCATCAATTCAACTCCTTCACCCCGCGATCCAAAGTTAGCCAAGCAGTCAGGATCTGGCTGTGTTTCCCCCCCCGCCAAACAAGTGAAATAATGGCTCGCCACGAAAAGACTTGGGCCCTCGACCTCTCTGGCGCGAGTGTCTTACACTCGGGGTGAATTTTTTTTCTTAATGGGAATTAGTACTCACGGTACCAGTCCACATCTTCCCTTAGAGTGGGATCCATCTCCACCTCTAGCTGCTGCTGCTTAATTGCATTTAAGGGTGCTGAGTCGCCGGGCAGTGGTCTTTTTCTTTCCCTTCCCGCCCCCTCTTGGGATACCCACCATGACTTTTTCATAAAAGCTTTACTCTCAAAGCAACACACAGACTCGACGAAGACGGGTCCGGCTGCAGGTTGCTAGCTCTTGAAGAATCACAAGATCACGAGGATGACATCCGCGAGAAGCCAAAGAACAGATGTTTGGCGCCCCAAACGAAGGAAGCGCCTGCACCCGGGCTGGCTGCTGGTATTACCGGCTTCATCGTCGTTGAGGCTGCAAAGATGAGCCAGAGCAAGTGCCGCCGTTTGGGGGGATATATCTGTATATTCATATATATATATACATATGTATATATATGTATACATGTGTATATATATGTATACATATGTATACATATGTATATATGTATATGTATATATATATATATATATATATATGTATATATACATATATATATATGTATATATACATATATATATGTATACATATACATACATTTTTGATCTTCCCTTTGGTTTTCCAATAAAAACATCATCTCTCTGTATATACATGTACATATATGTGTTTGTATATGTATTCATAATATACAATGACCATGACGCTGCTTGTGCAAACATTGGCGTCCCCGACGTCGATAGCAGCTGAGTCATCATCATCGAGAGAAGCGCCCATAGCCGCCAATTCAGATGTACTCATGGCGTGTTTCAAGGCACCCATGTTCGACGTCTTAGAATGGATAAATATCTCACGCTCTCGTCATAGACAACACAGGACCAGCAAAAAGATGCAACTTTTATTTTTGCTCGTATTTTTTGTCCCGAGCCCAGAAGAACCCTATATTCGATCAATAATTCCCTGCTCGATTTGAGAAAATGAGACTTGTGCAGTGCAGAAACACACACTCTCGAATTCTCTCTCCAAGTGGATGCACGCTCTCTCCAAAGGTCTGTCCAACTATTTGATTCTTTTCTTTTTTTTGTGTCTGGAAAGCCAAGCCAACATGGTTCATAATGCATTTCTAAATTACCCAAATCAAAGCAAGTTTGTACCATAATGCAATGAAAACAGCAAATCTCTGCGCACGATACACGGTGTTGACGAGAGGCAACGCAAAAGTCCTATGAGACATGCTCTGCAGCACTCTGCAGCACACAGTAACACGCTGTAACACACTGCAAGACACTGCAAGACACTGCAAGACACGGCAGAACACTGTCACACACTACAACGCACTGCAGCACACTACAACACATCATAACACACTGCAACACACTGCAACACACTGCAACACACTGCCAAACGACAAAGTGTCCCACGACAAAGATTCGCATATTCAGTGTGCGTTTGCGTGTGTTCGTATGCATTCGTGCGTGTGTGTGCTTCACTTCCTCAAACA
>Ga0105053_10007355_pt1 | contig 14736 bp, 15 predicted proteins | sample BON01_FD_78093 | JGI IMG/M metagenome (GOLD analysis project Ga0105053, IMG submission 78093) | Freshwater microbial communities from Lake Bonney liftoff mats and glacier meltwater in Antarctica - BON-01 | ecosystem: Environmental > Aquatic > Freshwater > Ice > Glacier meltwater | place: Lake...
AGGACCGGGGCGGTCTGATCTTTCCGGGCGACGAGGGCCCTGACTACCGGGACTTCCTGCATTTCCCGCTGATTATCGGCGTGGCCCAGCAGACAGCGGATATCCAGATTTCGGACAAGGGCCTGCGCCGCACGGCGACGGTGCACAGCGTCACGGCCTTCGTGTTCAACACCGTGATCGTGGCCCTGACGGTCAATCTGGCCGTCAGTCTGCTACAATAGGCTCTGTGGACGAGCCGTGCGGTCGCTGGCCCTTCCGGGGATCATGATGCCGGCGAGAGGTCCTGACCGACCACAGCTGTGGGGCTGTTGTCGGTCAGGCCAGATCGGGTGCCGCGCTCAGTCTTTCGGCGCCTCGGCTTGCGGAGCCACCGCCCCGGCAGGTTGCTGATCACAGCGCCGGCCCGTGTACAGGCCGTTCAGATAGTACCACCGCTGTTGCGCCACCAGCCGCTCGGCCTCGCGACGTTCACGATCACGGCGGGCCATGGCTCCCACGGCATTGCCCAGCATGCCCATACCCGGGATCGCACGTCCGGCACCCGACATGATCGCGCCTTGCATCGCAAGGCCGGTCGCGGCACCGATGACCTCTTCGCTGCCGAAAACTCCGCCCTCGGGAGACCCACCGAGGACCTGCGCCATCTCGGCGGCACCCTGGACGATCTGGGGACAGGTCAGGTTGGCGTCGCCAAGCTGTATCACCTGTCCATCCTGGGCTGCGGCCGGCATGGCTATCGCCAGGGTCCCCGTCGCCGCCAGAATCATGAATGTTCGCATAATGCCCTCCTCCTGCGTGCCGCGGTTGCGGTCTGACGAGAAGGCATAGGGGGTCGGACGCCGCTTCGCTGCTGACGATCCCTGACTCTGCACCAACCATCGCCTTGACTTGGCCGTCTTTCACGCCCATTTGCGCTGCGTCGCACAATTGCGGCGCCCCGGTGCGCTCCAGCGCGTGTGGGTCTTCCCGAAAACGAAGACCTGACTGTAGCAGCGGCCGGCCCTCAAGATTCATTCGCTGCCCGGACACGCGGGGCGGCGCCCGATCCACCCCGAAGGCCTCATTCAGAGGCCCTGTCGGGACTGGCGGTGCGCGGCCTTTTCGGTGTTGAGCCATGGCTGATGCGCGTCGCCACATACGCGAAAGAAGCCGCTCCCATGAGCAAGACATTCGACACCTTCGGCCTGAACCCGGCCCTGCTGCAGGCCCTGGCCTCCGAAGGCTACACCATCCCCACCCCGATCCAGGCCCAGGCTATTCCTGACGTCATGGCCGGCAAGGACCTGCTGGGCATCGCCCAGACCGGCACCGGCAAGACTGCCGCCTTTGCCCTGCCGATCCTGCACCGCCTCGCCGCCAACCGCATCGCGCCCAAGCCGCGCACCACGCGAGTGCTGATCCTGTCACCGACCCGCGAACTGGCCAGCCAGATCGCCGAGAGCTTCAAGACCTATGGCCGTCACCTCGGCTTCAAGGTCGCCGTGGTCTTCGGTGGCGTCAAATACGGCCCGCAGGAACGCGCCATCCAGGCCGGTCTCGACGTTCTAGTCGCCACTCCCGGCCGTCTGCTGGACCATATGCAGCAGAAGACGCTGGACCTGTCGTGCACGGAAATCTTCGTCCTAGACGAGGCCGACCAGATGCTGGACCTCGGCTTCGTCAAGCCGATCCGCCAGATCGTCAGCCGCATCCCGGCCATGCGCCAGAACCTGTTCTTCTCGGCCACCATGCCGACCGAGATCGGCAAACTGGCCGGCGAGCTGCTCAAGGACCCGGTCAAGGTCTCGGTGACGCCCTCGGCCACCACGGTGCAGCGCATCAGCCAGTCGATCATCCACATCGAACAGGGCCGCAAGCGCGCCCTGCTGACCGAGATGTTCGCCGATCCGGGCTATACCCGCTGCCTGGTCTTCACCAAGACCAAGCACGGCGCCGACAAGGTCGCGGCCTATCTGGAAGCCGGCGGCGTCGAAGCCGGGGCCATCCACGGCAACAAGAGCCAGCCCCAGCGTGAACGCACCCTGGCCGCCTTCAAGGCCGGCAAGCTGCGCGTTCTGGTCGCCACCGACATCGCTGCGCGAGGCATCGACGTCGACGGCGTCTCGCACGTACTGAATTTCGAACTGCCGTTCGTGCCGGAAGCCTATGTCCACCGCATCGGCCGGACGGCCCGCGCCGGTGCAGACGGCACGGCCATCAGCTTCGTCGCCGGTGACGAGATGAAGCTGCTGCGCGACATCGAAAAGGTCACGCGCCAGAAGATCCCCTCGACCGACCGCCGCAACGACAAGTCTCTGGCCCTGCTGGACCAGTCGATCATGGCCTCGGGCGTCAAGTCCAAGGCCTCGATGCCCGAGGACGGCCGCGGCGACCGCCAGCAACAGCGTGGTCCGCGCAATCCGCGCCGAGATGGTGTGAAACTGGAAGGCGGCGGCCAGCCGCATCGCGTCCGCAAGCCCGGTCCCGGCCGCGACGCCCGCCCGACCCCGGAACGCGCCTTCGATCCGATGGCGCGCGAGCGACCGCGTCCAACCAACAACGACCCGCGCCACTCGTCCACCCCCGCTCCGACCAAGCCTGACGGCGAGATCAAACGCCGCCCCCGCAACCGCCGCCCGTCCAACGGCGGCAAGGGGTATGTGGCCAAAGGGTAAGCCTCTCGGCTTCAGAACTACGAAGCGCCCGCCGGATCACTCCGGCGGGCGTTTCCGTATTCGATTGTCGACCGGATCAGGCGGCGGCGCTGACCGGCGCGGGGGCCGGGGCCGAGTTTTCCGACGGGTCACGCAGCACATAACCGCGGCCCCAGACGGTCTCGATATAGTGTTTGCCGCCCGCCGCCGTGGCCAGCTTCTTGCGCAGCTTGCAGATGAAGACGTCGATGATCTTCAGTTCGGGCTCGTCCATGCCGCCGTACAGGTGGTTGAGGAACATTTCCTTGGTCAGGGTGGTGCCCTTGCGGAGGCTCAGCAGCTCCAGCATCTGGTATTCCTTGCCCGTCAGATGGACGCGGTGACCGTGCACCTCGACCGTCTTGCCATCTAGGTTCACGGCGATCTCGCCGGTGTGGATGATGGCCTGGGCGTGGCCCTTGGAGCGGCGGACCACGGCGTGGGTGCGCGCGATCAGCTCATCCTTGTGGAAGGGCTTGGTCATATAGTCGTCGGCACCGCCGCCGAAGGTCTTGACCTTGGTCTCGATTTCCGAGGAGCCCGACAGGATCATCACCGGGGTGTTGACCTTGCCGACGCGCAACTGACGCAGGACTTCAAGGCCGTTCATGTCGGGCAGGTTCAGGTCGAGAAGGATCAGATCGTAGTCATAGATCTTGCCCAGATCGATGCCTTCCTCGCCGAGGTCGGTCGTGTAGACGTTAAAGCCTTCCGACTTCAGCATCAGTTCGATGCTTTGCGCGGTCGCGTGATCGTCTTCGATAAGCAGAACGCGCATTGATGCCCCTCCAGGCGAAGCTTGACATTTATTCCCGACATCCACTGCCGAGTAACCTTGTTCGGGAGTTAACCGTCGAAAAACTTAAGAAAGGTTAAGGCCACCCCATTGAGACGAATCGTAGGCTGATTTGCGAATCGGCGTCGAGAGTCCCGAGTCAAGCAAACGTGTTTTTTTCGAGCGCGGGTTTCCCACAGACCCTGCGTGCGATTTCGACGTATGAATAGGATTATATTCCATAACAGGGCCGGCGAGGATCCATGGCCGGAGCCCGGCGGGATGACGGGAGGTTTCAGATGGACGAGACATGGCGTGTGCCGGTGACGGATGCGGACCGGATTCGGGCGGGGCTGGCGCTCCAGCTGGTCGCGGCGGCAACCGGGATCACCGTTGATCGGATGACCGCGCCGGTGCGGCTGAAAGGGCGGGTCTGCCGGGCGCGCTGGCTGGCGCTTTACACGGCCTATGTGACCTTCGGCTGGCCGCTGGACCGGGTGGCCCACGCCTTCGGCCTGAACCGGGCGACCGCCGCGGCGGCGTGCCGCTGGGCCGAGGACGGGCGGGACCACCCCTCGGTCGATGCCCTGCTTGACCGGCTTGAGCTGTGCGTGAACCATCTTCTGGAAGCGCCCGCCTGCGAGCTGCCGGCATGAGCGGCGCGGCCACGGCGGCGGGAACGGTGGCGCGGGCGCGGCGGCTTCTGGCCCGGCGGGGCGGCTGGATCGAGGCCCTGCCCGAAGGCTATGGCGTCAGGCCGGGCGGGGACCGCCGTAGCCGCATCGGCATGGTCCTCAACGAGGCCGGCTTTCGGCAACTGGTCGAAACGCCCGGCCTGCGGCTGCGGCCCGGCGGAGGCTGGGTCGCGCGCACCGCCCCGCCGGGTCCCGCCGAGGCCCCGGAACCGGGGCGGCCCGGCCTGATCGAGGGAACCCGGGCCGTGATGGAGGGCGACGGTCGGCCGATCCTGCGGCGCGCCAATCTGGTGCAGACCGCCGTGGCCTGGCTGGCGCGGCACAGGGATACGGACGGGCGACTGTGGCTGAACCCCATCGAGGTCGTGGCGGCTGAACGGCTCTCGCTTGAGGCAGAAATGGCGGCGCGGGGCCCGTCGCTGACCCTGCGCTGGGACGCCCTGCCCCGCGCCGGTGGCGGGTCCGCCATCCGGGCCGGGCCGGGCAATTCCGCCATCGCCGCCGCACGTCGGGTCGAGGCCGCCCTCGCCGCCTGCGGGAGCGCCCGGCCTATGATCGAGGCGATCTGTATCCGCGCCTCGGCCCTGCAGGCAGCCGAACGCGATCTGGGTCTGCGCCGTCGCGAAGGCAAGACGAGGCTGAAGGCCGGTCTGGTCGCCTTGGCCGTTCACTATCGTATCGGCTGAGGCGACCGGCCAGCGACGGAAGCCCGGCGGTCATACGTTACAGGCTCGTAACTTTTCCTTGCCGGAATTCAGCCGTAGGGAGAGGATTGAAGCGCGCGTCCAAAAGGGCGCGTTATTGCGTTGTGGCGACGGGCTCCCGACCGCCACCTGTTTCGGGGATGACAGTGAAGTCAGTAGTTGTTTGCGGCCTGGTCGGCGGCCTTTTGTTTATCGCAGCCCCCGTCAAGGCCCAGGAGGCAGAACTCGCCGGATTGCTCACCGAAGTCTGCCTGCCCTACGCCAACCGTGCCCTGAGCTTCGAACGATCCATCCGCGTCGCCCGCGCGCTGGAATTCCGTCGCCCGGTCAATGACACCGCCCGGCTGGATGAATGGGCGTCCGAGATCACCATGGTGTCCCGGGACGGCGTCTGGCGCGTCAAGATCGAGGAAGGCTCTGTCGAGCGGGGCGAGCGCACGCCCTATGAGGCCAGCTGCATCATCTCTTCCAACCGGGCCAGCGCCCGCGAGCTCGCCGATCTGGCCCGGCGTGCCTTCCGTGATCGCACCTACTGGACCTCGCCATCGGACAATCCCTTGCGCTGGGAACGCCGCAGCGCCTACCCCGAAGAATACGGTCTCGCGGTTGAAGTGTCCGAACAGCCGGGCGCACGTCCGACCATGACCGTTCGCGGCTCCTACTACTGAAGTCTGGCAGTCAGGCCGCGCAACTGGCCGCGTCCCGGATCCGCCCGACCATACTGTTCAACCCGTTGGCGCGCTGGCGCGTCAGGGCGGACGGCAGGCCGAGACGGTCCAGGGCAGCGCGGGCGTCGAAGCCCAAAATCTCGGGCGCTGTCCGACCCGAATACAGTCTCAGCAGCAGGGCGATATTGCCCTTGGACAGGGCGCTGTCGCTGTCGGCGGCGAAGGCCAGCCGATCCGCCTCGCGCCGCACCGCCAGCCAGACCTGGGCGGCACAGCCCGGCACCTTGTGGGCGTCGATCCGGTCTTGATCCGGCAACGGCGCCAGACCCTTTCCCAGTTCGATGACGTATTCGATCCGGCCTTCCCAGTCGCCGAGCAGGTCGAACTCCTCGACCAGTTCGGCCAGGGCGTCGTCGATGGAGGGGGTGTCGGTCATGGACGCCAGATAGGATTGACCGACGGTCACGACAACCACCCGGTCTTTCCCCGTAGATCCTCCTGTACGGCCTGCCGCCAGTCGCCTGGAACGGGTGCGGGCTTTGGACGACTCACATGCACGGTTAGACTGGGAATGCCGGTGCTGTCCTGTCCGGCTGGCCCAAAACCGCTCTTGATCCAGTCCGCCCGCCCTGTCCCGAAGCTTCTGCCAGACGCTCCGGTGAGCGATGGCCCGGCGCTGGCTGCCTGGCACGCGGGCTGGGCCGTGGCGGCCGCTCTGCTGGTTTTGGGCGGGCGCTGGATCGGCGGCATCGACGGCCCCTTGTTCTATGGCGTCCTGGCCATGGTCGTCCCTGGCCTCAGCGGCCTGGGCCTGTTGCGGCGCGACGGTGCCGACGAGCGAATGGCGCTGCTGGCCATCTGGGGACTGGCCACCATGCTGACCGCCGCGCTCTCGGGCGGCCTGACCGGGCCGTTGACCGGGTTTGTCTTTCTTCCTCTGGCAGCCGGTATCGCCCTCGGTGGCCCCCGTCCGGTGCAGGTCGGTGCCATTGCCGTCGGTCTGGCGGCCCTGGCCGGTCTGTTTTCGGCCTGGCTGGTGGGGCCGGGTCCTCATCTGCCGGCGCTGGCAGCCATCTCCGCGCTGCTGACAGCCGCCGCCGCCGCCCTCGCCGTGCGCCTGTCATGGCGGCAACGAGAGGCCCGGCTGACCGCGGCCGAGGCCGGGACGGCCCGGATTGAGGCCCTGCTGGCCGCCCAGCCCGGCCTGACGCTGGTGTTCGAGCCTTCGGGACGAGTGCTGGCCGCCTATGGCGCGCCGCCGGTCTCGCTGCCGGTCGACCCCCTGTTCGAACAGGGCCTGGTGGCGGCGGTTCACGCCCCCGACCGCCCACGGCTGCTGGACGCCATCGAACGCGCCATGCGGGGCCATGATGGTGCTGCCATGTTCGCGCCCCGACTGGCCCTGGACCGTCGGGTTCAGATGATCGTTCGGCGGTTGGACGATCCCTCAGGGCCGCGCCTGATCGCCCAGGTCTTCGACGCCACCGCCCAGTATGCCCGCGAACTGGGTCTCGAGATTGCCCGCACCGAGGCCGAGGCCCGCGAGGCCGGAAAGACCCGTTTCCTGGCCAATATGAGCCACGAACTACGCACGCCCCTGAACGCCGTGCTGGGCTTTTCGGACATCATGCGCCAGCGCATCTTCGGCCCCCTGCCCGACCGCTACGGCGAATATGCCGAAAACATCCACCAGGCCGGGGGTCACCTGCTGGACCTGATCAACGATGTGCTGGATGTCTCCAAGATAGAGGCCGAACGCTACACCCTGACGCTGGAGCGGTTCGACGCCCGCGAGGTGGTGTCGGCAGCCATGGCCCTGGTCCGCGTCAATGCCGACGACAAGGGCGTCAGCCTGTCCAGTATCCTCACCCATGATCCGGTCGAGGTCTCCGCCGACAAGCGGGCGCTGAAGCAGACCGCCCTGAACCTATTGTCCAATGCGGTGAAATTCACGCCCCGTGGCGGCTCCATCACCGTCACGGTCGAGGCGATCGGCCCCTATCTGGAGGTGGTCGTCGCCGACACCGGTGTCGGCATTGCGCCGGAGGACGTGCGCCGCCTGGGACGGCCGTTTGAACAGGCCGGTGAGATGGAACAGCGCCGTCAGGGCACCGGCCTGGGTCTGTCGCTGGTCCGCGCCTTCGCCGAACTGCACGGCGGTCGGATGAGCATCGACTCGACCCTGGGCGAGGGCACGGCGGTGACGGTGCGGCTGCCGGTGGCGCTGATTGCCCGCGCTGCGGCACCCGAAGGCGGGGCCGAGATCATCCAGATGCCGCTCAAGAGCGGGAGCTGATCAGTCCCCGCTGCCGGACTGAAGCATGCCCATCGCCAGAAAGGCCCGGCCCGCGGCGAAATCGCCGGCCTCGAATTTCGCCGTAGCGACGCTGCCGTCGCGGAAATGGAATTCGACGGCAAAGGTTTCACGCGGATCCAGGCGTTCCAGAGCCGTGGCCGCTGTGTCAGGAAAGCGCCAGGCCTCGCCCGCGCGCCGGCCTTCGACCAGCAGGGTCTGATCCGCCGCACTGACGCCCGTGGCCCAAATGCTGGCGCGGGCCGAGGCCGGAGCCAGACCCTCGCCGGCGAGCCAGGGACGCGGAGCTCGGATCGGGTGGCGCAGCACGATACGGGCCGCATACGGACGCGACCGGCCGACGAAACTGACGACCGCAACCAGGCCAGGCGTCTCGCCCTTGCCAGCATAGCCGAAGGCCACCGGCGAGGCCCCGACCAACGACATCTGCTGCAGACGCCAGTTGGCGTTGGTCGAACTGACCCGGTTGGCCGTCCACGGCTGGTGCCGCCCGGGGAAGGCCATGCGCGGCATGCGCAGCCAACCGGAAAAGGCCCCGTCCACCCGCTCGCGCACCGTGGCCAGTTGCGGATCGGCGCAGGACACAGTTCCAGCCCGCGAGCGGGCCCGGGCGGCGGTGGCGGCGAGGTCTGACTCGCCTGCCCCCGAGCGCAGGGCCGCACCCCGGGCCTGGGCTGTCGCAGCGGTCAGGGCTGCATTGACGTGCGGCGCGAACAGGTTGCAGCGGGCGTCGGCGGCGACCACGAAGGCGCGTTCATAATAGGTGTCACGAGCCTCAGACCATGCGACCGTCGGCAGCCCCAGCACGGCGGCGGCGAGCAGGACGGCTTTGGTCTTCGAGGCGGTCTGGACTATCGTCATGAGACCGCACCCTAGTCATCATCCGTTCCGGTCCGGTTTCCGAGCAGGGTTATCGAAATGCTTCTGTCGAGCGACCTTTGGGTCTCCGCCCTGATCCGCCGCGCCGAACTGGGCGGGGCCTTCGCCACCGTCGCGCGCAAGGGCGACGCCCGCGCCGGCACGGTCATCGTCAAGGCCTTCGACACCTCCACCCGCCGCGCCCGACTCTATAGTGAAGCCTTCGGACCCGACGGTGAGCGGCTGTGGATGCAGCCGGTCGAGAGCGACTTCGAGAGCGAGCTGGACGCCTACATCCAGCGCCAGATCGGCTACGATCCCGACCTCTGGGTGGTCGAGATCGAGGACCGCGAGGGGCGGCATTTTATGACGGAGAAGGTCGGGTAGTAGGAACGAGGGGCGAGGGACAAAGGCGATGGATCTCGCCGCGCTGGTCTATGGTCTGGCAGCGTCTATGCCGAAGGTTGAGCAGTACGGCACGACAAGCCAGATGCATCGAGCAGCAGCATCCGTTCCCGCCAACATCGCCGAGGGCTATCAGCGCGGCACCCGAAAGGACTATTCGCGCTTCGTCAGTATCGCACGCGGCTCTCTCGCCGAAACCGGGACCTTTCTGCTCCTGGCCGCCAGGGTAGGCCACCTTTCGGAGGACGCGGTTCAGCCCCCGCTAGCCATGGCCGACGAGTTGAGTCGGATACTGACCCGCCTGAAGCAACGCCTGGACGGCGCACCGTCATCCACGTCGTAGCCTCCTTACTCGCCCCTCGTCCCTCGCCCCTTCCCTAACCACTCCTTCCACTCGCTCCCGCCAGTGCGAAATCCTTAACGACGTTCGGGAACGGAACCTCAAGTGCGGGCCCCTATGGTCACCTTCAACGGGCCGCAATGAGCCCGGAACGATGGTGGGTGTTGCTCGATGCTCTTTCTTCTCAACGACGTTGTGTTCGATCTGGACGCGGCCTGCCCGGTCACGCCAGGTGACGCGCGCCGGTTCGAGACCCTTGAGCTGGACTATGTACTGGAACTGGGTTGCGAACTGTTTTCCGAAGATCCCCTGCTGCATCTCAATGATCCGCAGCGGGCGCGGCGACTGGCCTGGCTGATCCATGACCGGTCTCCGGAAGTGAACGCCGCCCTGTTCGCCGCCCCGGCCGCCGGTTGTGACCCGACCCTGGTCGAGCCGCAGTTCTGCGCCCTGCCCGACGCTGTCATTCGCCAGCTCAAGGCACGCGCCGCCAAGGGGCAGCTGAATGCCCTCGCCGCGGATCGCGCCGTGTGGATGCGTATGGCGGCCTGACGACGGCGCTTGAACAATCGCATCGATCACGCATAAGCTCTCGTCTCTGGGTTGGAGGGTGAGCAAGATGCGTATTTTTACGATAGTGAAGGCAGTTCTGCTGGCCGTCGCAGCGCTGACGGCCTTCGCGGCCTCACCGGCGCAGGCGGAATGGCGCCGCGCCGAAACCACACATTTCATCGTCTACGGCGACGTCTCTGAAAGCACGATACGCAGCTATGCCCAGAGGCTGGAGCGGTTCGACGGCCTGCTGCGCGCCTACTATCCGATCCCGTCGGAGAACGAGATACCGAAGCTGGATATCTTCCTGGCCGAAGGCCCGCGGGGGATGAACCAGGCCTATCCCGGAATCGGCGGAAGCGTCGCCGGCTTCTATTCGTCCAACGACGGTCGCATCTATGCCGTCGTCGACACCCAGGCGATCTCGGGCGACGTGGTCCTGTTTCATGAATACGGCCACCATTTCATGTTCCAGATGCGGTCCAACGCCTATCCCTCCTGGTTCGTGGAAGGGTTCGCCGAATACTATGCCACCGCCGATGTCCGACCGAACCGCATTCAGTTCGGACGTCACCTTCCCGGTCGCATGAACTCGCTGAGCCAGGGCGCCAACGCCTGGGCCAGGATGGAGGATGTCCTGACCTGGCGCTTCACGGCGTCGGGCCGCTACCCCGCCTCGCAATATTACGCACAAGCCTGGGGCATGACCCATTATTTCATGAGCACGCCCGAGCGGACGCAGATGCTGGGCCAATATCTGTCGGCGGTGGCCGCCGGGCAGGGCTCGATCGAGGCGATGCAGGCCGCCACGGGGCGAACGCCCTCCCAACTCCAGGATGATGTACGCCTGTATCTGTCAGGCGCGATCACCATGCTGACTCCCCAGGTCGAGATCGCCGAACCCGAGGTCACGGTCACCACCCTGTCGCCGGCGGAAAGCGCCCTGGCCTGGCTCGACCTTCGTCTCGACGGTGAGCGGGTGGTGGAAGAACCCTACGATGACGACGGACGCACGCAGAGGTCCGAGGACCAGAAGGCGCGCGAGACCCGGGAACGCGCCGAATACCGCGCCGAACTGATCCGTGACGCCTTCGCCGTTTCGGCGCGCTTCCCCGGCGACCGCGCGGCACTGCTCGCAACCGCCAAGGCCTACCGCCTGACGCGCGATCCAGCGACGGCACTGTCCACCCTGCAACCGCTGCTGTCTGACAACTCCACAGACGCCGACGCCCTGCGGCTGGCGGCTTCCGCCCTTCTTGATCAGGCCGGCGCCGAAGCCGATCCTGAGCTGGCCCAGGCGATGCGCCGGCGCGCCAGCGGCTATCTGGCCCGCGCGATGGACGCCGCGCCCCTCGACTTCCGAATCTACCTCGGACTGAACCAGACGCGCCATGGTTATGCGACCTATCCCAACGAGAATGACCTTTCGACGTTGGAGGTAGCGGTCGCCCTGGCCCCACAGTCGTTCGACGCCCGTCTGCGGCTGGGCGCGGCCTATATGGCCCGTGATCTGAACGCCGAGGCGGTGGTCGTGCTCGGCGCAGTGGCGAACAGCCCGCACCGGAGTGCCTACACCCGCCGCGCCCGCGAGATGATTGCAACGGCGCAGACAGCCATGGGGCAAGCCCCGGAGGTCTACGAGGCAGCGCCCGAGGAAAAGTCCGAACACGCGGGATGAGGCACCGACGGGTGACTTTCAGCCCCGTCCGCGCTAGGTCCGCCCGCCCAAGGACCAAACATGTCGAAGCTCTCTCTCCAACAGGAGGCCCTGCGCCGCAGGACCTTCGCCATCATCGCCCACCCGGATGCGGGCAAGACCACCCTGACCGAGCATATCCTGCTGGCGGGCGGGGCCATCCGCGCGGCCGGAGTCGTGCGGGCGCGGGGTGAGAACCGGCGCACCCGGTCCGACTGGATGAAGATCGAGAAAGAGCGCGGCATCTCCGTCTCGGCCTCGGTGATGACGTTCGAGCATGACGGCAAGATGTTCAACCTGCTCGACACCCCGGGCCACGAGGACTTTTCCGAAGACACCTATCGCACCCTGACCGCCGCCGACTGCGCCATCATGGTGCTGGACGCCGCCAAGGGCATCGAGCCGCAGACGCTGAAACTGTTCGAGGTCTGCCGCCTGCGCGACATCCCGATCATCACCTTCATCAACAAACTGGACCGCGAGGCCCAGGACCCGATGGCCCTGCTGGACGAGATCGCCTCGCGGCTGCAACTGGACCCGGCCCCGATCTGGTGGCCGGCGCAGAGCGGCAATCGTCTCAGAGGCATGGTCGAGATGGGCACGGGGCGGTTCCAACCTTTTGCGAAGAAGCCCGCCGGTTCGAAAGAGGACGTGCCCCACCCTGACGCCCTGCCGCTGGCCGACGCCGGGCGCTATTTCGAAGAGGGCGAACATCAGGAGATGCTGGACGCCGCCGAACTGGTCGAGGGCGGCTATCCGGCGTTTGATCGCCAGTCCTTCCTCGAGGGCCATATGACGCCGGTGCTGTGGGGCTCGGCCCTGCGCCATTTCGGCATCGACGAACTGCTGGCCGCCATCGGCGAATGGGCTCCACCACCCAAGACCATGAAGGCGCACAAGGCCGCCCCCGCCGGAACCCGCAACGCCGCCGAGCCGGTGGCCGTCACGGTCCAGCCGGGCGAGGCCGAGGTCACCGGCTTCGTCTTCAAGGTCCAGGCCAATATGGACCCCAACCACCGCGACCGCATCGCCATGTTCCGCATGGCCTCGGGCCAGTTCCAGCGCGGCATGAAGCTGAAGGTCCAGAACACCGGCAAACAGCTGTCGGTCAACGCCCCCATCATGTTCTTCGCCAGCGACCGCGAACTGGCCGAGGACGCCCATGCCGGTGACGTCATCGGCATTCCCAACCACGGTGTCCTGCGCGTCGGCGACAGCCTGTCCGAGAGCGGCATGATCCGCTTCGCCGGCCTGCCCAATTTCGCCCCCGAAATCCTCCAGCGCGTGCGGGTCAGGGATCCGCTCAAGGCAAAACACCTGAAAAAGGCGCTGGACGGCCTGGCCGAGGAGGGCGTGACCCAGCTATTCCGCCCCGAGATGGGCAGCGACTTCATCGTCGGCGCCGTCGGCCAACTGCAGTTCGAGGTCATGGCCGACCGTCTGGGCGAGGAATACGGGCTGGAAGTGATCTTCGAACCCAGCCCTTGGGCCGAGGCCCGCTGGATCATGCCGGGATCGGGGGGCACCAAGGCCGATCTCGAGGACTTCATGTCCAAATACCGCGGCCAGATGGCCCGCGACATCGACGACGACCCGGTCTTCCTCGCCAAGTCGAGCTGGGAGACGGGCTATGTGGTGGAGCGGTTCCCGGCCGTGGCCTTCACGAAGACCAAGGAGCGGGGGTAGGCCTGGTCGCATCCGTGGGCTGCGGTTTCAATCAACCTGAGGCTGGACCGCGCGCCGCAAACCGGGCTCAGATTGGCGGGCACCAAGGGGAGTATCCGTCTTGCCATCCATTGTCCGTTGTCTTCTGCTCGCCTTGGCGCTGGTCGCAGTGACACCGGCGTCCACCCTCGCCGAATGGCGGCGGGCCGAAAGCCCGAATTTCATCGTCTACAGCGATGGCTCGGAGCGGTCGCTGCGCGAATACACGGCCAAGCTGGAGCGTTTCGATGCTCTGTTGAGTGCCCGCTTCGGTGGCACCCCCCCGGACGCCCGAAGGCTGCCGGTCTATCTGGTGTCCGACGCCCGGGCGATGCGCGTGGCCGTGCCCGGCCTTCCGGCCGGAATCGCCGGCTACTATTCGACCAGCGAAAACGACATCTTCGCCGTACTGGTTCGGGGCGAAAGCGACGACCTCCTGCTCCATGAATACAGCCATCACATCATGTCCCGGAGCGGTGACGCCCGTTATCCCGGATGGCTCAGCGAGGGCTTCGCGGAATATTTCGCCACGGCAACGATAACCGAAGGCGGGCAGGTGAGTTTGGGTCTGCCAAACCGGCCCGCCTGCGCGCCCTGCAACAGAACCGTTGGCTGCCGATGGACGTCCTGCTGCGCTCCGACGGTTCCTTCGGGATCGACAGCGAGGCGGGTCGAGGCATGTACTACGCCCAGTCCTGGGCGCTGACCCACCGGCTGCTCGCCGACGCGAGCCGGGTAAGGAATCTCTCCGCCTACGTCGCCGCGATTCACGGGGGCCGGGACCCTGTCGAGTCCTGGCAGGCAATATTCGCCATGTCTCCCGACCAGCTGGCGGCCCAGCTTCGCACCTATGTACGAGGTCGTCTCGCCTACGCCAGGCTCGACATGCCGCCCATCAACCCCACTATTACGGTGACGACCCTGTCGCCCGCCGCCGATGCGGTCCTGCTGCCGATGATCAACGCGCGCTCGTGGAATGCCGCCACGATCGATGGCCCGGCGCTCCTCGGAACAATGCGGGCCGCCGCCGCCCGCTTCCCCGACGATCCTCTGGCCCTCGTCGCCCTTGGCCATGCGGAAAAGCAATGGGGAGACGCAGCCGCTGCCGAGACCGCCCTGACCCGCGCGCTCGAACGTCAGGGCGACAACGTCGAGGGCCTTGTGCTGATGGCGAAACTGGCCTCCGAGCGTGCAGCAGGCGCGACCGACGACGCCGAGCGGACACGGCAGTGGAGCCTGGCGCGGGATCTCCTTCGCCGCGCCCTGGAGGCCGATGCCACCGACCATCGGGCCAATGCGGCCCTGGCGCGCCTTCGATGGGAGGCGCAGGGCTATCTCGGCGAAGGCGATCTG
>Ga0105053_10007360_pt1 | contig 14731 bp, 9 predicted proteins | sample BON01_FD_78093 | JGI IMG/M metagenome (GOLD analysis project Ga0105053, IMG submission 78093) | Freshwater microbial communities from Lake Bonney liftoff mats and glacier meltwater in Antarctica - BON-01 | ecosystem: Environmental > Aquatic > Freshwater > Ice > Glacier meltwater | place: Lake...
GCGATGGCCGCCGCCACGCCGTTGCCCATGAAGGTGACCAGGTCCTTGCCGCTGATGCCCAAATCGCGCTTGAGCCGCTCCACCCCAGCCCAGAAGAGCGCGGCGTTTGGGCCCGCGATGGCCGCCGCCACGCCGCCGCACATGAAGGTGGACACCGGGTTGCGGGCGTGGATCCAACGCAGCGTGGCGAGGTGTCCCCCCTGGGCGGCCGCAGCAGGCAGCAAGTCGGTGTAGCCGCCGGGGCCGGGGATTGCCACTCGTCGCCGTTGCCCACCGTGAGGACACCTTTCCATGGCCACGGCAGGGTCCAGTCATCAAGTTCGACTGGCAAGGTGGCGTCGGGCAGCGAAGCGAGCCACTTGAGGGTGTCCAAGTCGCCGCGGGCGGCGGCGGCGACGCTTGCTCGGCAGTCGCACGGGCAGGGTGGGTTGCGCGCTGGGTCGCACAGCCACTCGAGGGCAGAGCGGTCCGCCAGCTCGGCGGCACGCGCGCACACCACCGCGCCCCACCGGCAAGGCGGCTCTTGTGCGCGCAGCAGCTCAAGTGCGGTGATGTGGCCGCCCTTTGCTGCCGCCACGCAGTCGCGTCGCCGCGGGACGCGCCCTTCCGCCAAGAGCGCCGCCATTGCGCGCACATGGCCGCGACTGGCCGCGGCCTCGAGGCTGCCCTTGGCCAGCCACAGTTCGCGCAGAAGTTCCGCCGTGTCGTCGCCGCGCCGCGCCACGCTGCTGGTCTCGCACAGGGCGACGACGTCGGTTGCCCCGAGTTTTGCCGTCACCAGGTCGTACAACTCGTCGAGCACCCCAGGCAACGATGCCACTGGCAGCCAAGGCGGCGCTGCACTGGGCGAGTGGGCCATCGACGGGCTGGCAGGGTGCAAGTGGGGTTGGTTGCGACCTGACCCCCCCCCCCCCGTGCATGGGCCCGGGGGGGGGTCGGATGCCACATGGTACACGCGCGCCAACTCTTCGAGGGTGGCGCCACGTGGTACACCCGCGGCACTCGGTACTGCCGCTGCGACCGACCCCCCCCCCCCTTGCGTGCATGGCGCATGCACTGCATGGCACTGGGGCATCCCCGTGACAGGCTTCCCGGGGCAGCATTCACCAGATCAGACAGATCAAGGGTCGCTCCCGCGCCTCTGGGCTGGCCGTGCACGCACACTCCTGGTCTCTCTCATCACCAGCCCTGGGTTGGCCGCGAGCGCACCGGGATCCCTGGCCCCACGCGCACCCGTGCCCTTGGTTGCGCCTGCTCGCTGCGCTCGGGGCTCGGCCTGCCCTGGGCGCGCTGCACCGCAGTCCAGTCCACACCTCTGGCTCCTGGCTGCACACGCACCCATGCGCTTGGTTGCGCCTGCTCGATGCGCTGGATGCGCTCGATGCGCTCGATGCGCTCGCCGCGCTCGTCGCGCTCGCCGCGCCCGCCGCGCTCGCCGCGCTCGCCGCGCTCGCCGCGCTCAGCCAGTCCTTGGCGCGCCCCACCGCGCGTCCAGTCCACAGCTCTAGCTCCTGGCCGCCCATTTACCCGTGCCCCTCGCCGTGCACCTCGTCGTGCACGCACACCCCTGGTCGCACCCGCACCCTTGGCCACGCTCTGGCCACGCGCGCACCCGCCTGGCGCGCGCGCCACTGGCCGTGCACGCACACTCCTGGTCGCACCCGCACCCCTGGCCACATGTGCGCCCGGATTCCTGGCCGCGCGCTCATGGTTGCGCCTGCTCGCTGCACTCGGCGCTCGGCCAGCCCTGGGCGCGCCCCACTCGAGTCTAGGCCACAGCGCTAGCTCCTGGCCGCGAACGCACCAGTGCCCATGGCCGCGCGCGCCACTGACCGCGTACGCACGCCCCTGCTCGCACCCGCCCCCTTGGTCGCGCGGGACACGCTTTTTCCAGGTGCACTTCGCTCGTGGCGATCGCGCTGCCTCCGATGCTCGTGTGCGTCGGCAAGGGGGCGTTCAACGGGTGCCGCTCCCTCGCGGTGCTCGAGTTGCCCACCGCGCTCCAAGCGATCGAGCGCGAGGCGTTTGCGCATTGCGCGGCACTGGCGTCGATCGACCTGTCCAGGTGCACCTCGCTCGATCAAATCGAGGCCCGTGCATTTGACGGGTGCACGGCACTGGCAGCCGTCGCGCTTCCCGAGCACCTCCGCGAGCTCGAGGATCGTGCATTCAACGGGTGCACTTCGCTCGTGGCGATCGCGTTGCCTGCCGCCCTCGCCGAACTCGGCTCGGGGGCGTTCGCGCGCTGCACCGCGCTCACCCAACTCGCGGTTGTGCAAACAGGCACGGTGGCGCACGCGCCGCTCCATCGCCACGCATGGGCCCCGCTGCACCTACCCATGGCGCGTGTGCCGACGGCCTGCCTTGTGCATGACAACGTGTTTGGGCCAGCGGGTTGTCCCACACTCGAGTCGATCCGCATCCAGTCGTACGGCTGGGGCCGCGCCCGCGTGCTGGTGCGCCGCCTCGTGCTCACCCGCCGGGTGGTCTTTGGGTGGTACGGCCTCGCGGCCGAGCGGCACTGTGCACCCGGGGGTCGCTGGGCTGAGAGTGACCAGTTGGCCTACCTCGCCGAGTTCGGGTGACAGCCTGGCGTGGCAAGGGGGGAGTTATTGTCGGGTCCTATGGCAGGGCTGCGCGCATGACGGACTCCGGCTTTCTCGTGCCCACTTGGTTGTACATGCCGCAGGACGACGGCGGCAACGAAGGGGTCTGGAGGGCATTTTCACCAGACATCAACCGCGCGTTGAATCGCGTCAAGGGGACGGCCCAGTGGCCGATGCCCCTGCGCGGTGGCCAGGGGTTTCTCATACAGGTCGGACCGGCCGGGGAGCTGGGGTACCGCAGCTTCTCCACGCGCCATGTACTCCGCGTGAAGTCTGCCCACCTGTTTGGCCGCACGGGCAGCGACAAGCAACCCTATAGCCCGGCGAAGCGGGCGTGGGCCCCCGTCCTCGTCGAACGGATGACCAAAGACACCGTGTCCAAGTGGAACGGCCCAGTGGACGCGGGGCGGGACGCCGAGCGGGTCCAGTACGACACGCTGCCTGTGACCAAGCTCGTCCTGCTCCTGGCCCGGGGGCCGAGTGCGGATGCGGAAGGGCGGTGCGAAGCGATGCGGCTGCATGCCCAGGCCATCGAGTCGCGCCAGTCAACGCGCACCGAGTTCCTCCCCGTCTCGTTCAAGGCACCCCACACAGCCACCTCGCTGGCCAAGGTGCTCCACATGTCGGGCCCCCTGGGAGGCGCGAACCGGTTGTTGGCCGACGCGAGCCGGTGGCTGTTGCACTTCAATGGCATTGAGGACCGATTGCCCTTTCGGGACGCGGTGGCGTACGCCGATCCCAAGCAGCGGGGTATCATGCTGACGACCCTGGCGGCGGCCCTGCGCCTCTTGGTGGCGGATTGGCATAGCCTCAACGGGCTCACCCACAGTACCGTCTCGGTCGTCCTGCTGGCCAGCGGAGCGGACGCGTTGGTCGCCCATGACGTGCTGCCCCAGTTGGTCGCGCCCACCGCGCCACCCCACGACCCGCATGGATCGGCCGCCTCGTCGAACCTGGCCGCGTCGCTGCGAGCCTGTGTGTTCACAGACACTGCGCTGGGGTGCATGCTCGCCGCGTTGCCCTTGCGACAACCCGTCCCGGGGGTGCGGCTGCTGAACGTGATGAGCGCGGTGGGGTGCCGGCTCAACTCGACGTCAGCGCCCATCCAGCTCAACGGCGACGGCAGTGCGTCCATCCCCGTCGGGGTCAAGCCACTTGACTTTGAGCGGCACTACACCTGGAGAACATCCACGCTCGTCCAATTGGTCGCGTTTGTGGTACGGAGCGTCGCGGCGCAGGGGCGCGTCGCGGCGCAGGGGCGTGTCGCGGTGCAGGAGCGCGCCGCGGTGCAGGGGGCCGCCGCGGTGCAAGGGGCCGCCGCGGTGCAAGGGGCCGCCGCGGTGCAGGGGGCCGCCGCGGTGCAGGGCACAGAGGGCGTGGTTCAACCGAACCCGGTCTGAAGGGCCGAGCCTGTGCACCCCGGGCGATGGTCTCCGCCAGCCAGCGGTTGGGCAAACGTGAACGCGGGGTAGCGCGACCCATGCCGGGCACCTCGGACACTCCGGTTGTCCGTGCCAGGGCCAGGCCCGCCGAACCGAGTGCGAGCACAGTGAGCCATGTGAGTGCAGCGAGTCGAGCGCGAGCGCAGCGCGAGTGCGCCAACGTTTCGATGGTGGCGCGTGGAACTTCCGCGGCACACGGTACTGCCCGCTGCGGTACACCCGCGGCACCCGGTACTGCCACCGACCCCCCCCCATGCAGGGGCGGGGGGTCGGGTGCCACGTGGAACACGCGCGCCAATGTTTCGATGGTGGCGCGTGGTACATCCGCGGCACACATGTACTGCCCACTGTGACCCGAACCCTACCCAACCCAGGAATGCGTATTCACACGACGCCAATTCCAACAAATGGATTCGGGTCAACCCGGCACCTCGGCCACCGGCCGCACCTCGGTCACGACACACTTCGGTCACGCCACACATTGGCCACCCCGTCCACTGCACGCCTCTGTTACACTGGCCACACCTCGGGCATACCACCCCGGGTTGCATGTGCTCGCGCCATTGCCGCGTCCACTTCAGGGCGTGTCCGCTTCAGGAGGCGCGCCGATGGGCACTCGAGGAGTTGGCGGCCTTCGAGGCGGCCTCATTGCGCGCAGACTTGGCACCCCACTCACAAATTAATTCGACCATTGCGTGTTGTGCAACGTCTAGTTTCTATGCCTTTGACAACCTGCCCCGCTTGCATTGCGCCTCGACGACGCGGTGGTGGACGAACACGACCGATTCGGCCTGTAACGCCTCTAGCTTTTGCGCCTTGGACATCGCCGATTGGAATGCGTTCATCGGTCGAGTCGCGCGCACTAGAAGTTGACCCCCTCCTCCTCCGCTGGGGGTGACCGCCGCGCATACACGGGTGGCCGCGCGCCAGGCCGCGGGTGGTGCGTCACCCGCAACTCGAGCTCAGCCCCACCGCCCCTGTGGCAAGCCTACCCCTTCGAGGCTGGGGGGGGGGGGGGGGGGGTGGGGGTTCCCCCGGCCCGGGCGGCCCGTGGCCAGGGCGCCCCCCTGGCCCCCCCGGGGCCGCGGGGGGGCGGCCCCCCCCACTCGAGCCCAGCCCCCCCGCCCCTTGGGGAAGCCCACCCCTTCGGGGGTGGGGGGGGGGGGGTGGGGCTGAGGTGTGCTCCGCGACAGGGCGACCGATGCCGATGCGACACGCTGGCCACCGCGTCGACGCCGGGGTGCAGACCCCGCCACTCGAGCTCGGCGCCACGGCCCCTGTGCAAGTCCGCCACCGCAAGGCTTGAGGTGTGGGTCTGTCCATCATCGAGGTGCTCCGCGACCGGGTGACCGAGGCCGAGTCGGCACACCGGCACGGTGTCAGCGCGGATGGACGCGCGCCAGGCCACGGGTGGTGCGTCACCCGCGACTCGAGCTCAGCGCCCGAGTCACTGTGCAAGCCCACCACCCCAAGGATTGAGGTGTGGGGGTGTCCACTGCCGAGGTGCTTCGCGACCGAGCGACGAAACCGATAGCGAGTTCTACCGCGGCCTGCCCGAGTCGCCCGGGTTGATCGAGACGGTCGCCGGCCGCACGGGGCTCGCGGCAGTGTGCGGCACGCGGCTGCCGAAGCGCGACTACCTCCTCGGTTATCAGCTGGACGTATGCGACCCATTGGCCCAGAATTTCTGGACTCCTGAAGGGCTGCGCCGGCTCAGCGCTCGCCGCGCGCTCTTCGCCGACGCGCCCTACGAGACGGCCGACGCCGCCTTCGCCGCGCTGCACGGCGTGGACGGACCCACGTCTCCACCGGCGCCCAGTGGCGCCTGGCTGCTTGGCACCACGCCCACCCGCAACCAGTCGCTCGCGAAGCGCATGGCGGTCGGCGGGCCGCTCGAGCCGCTCGAGGCGGCATTGAGGCGCTGGTGGCGCTGGTGCGCGACGGCTCGCCGGGCAGCAAGGTGGCAAACGCGGCGGCGGGGGCGGCGGGGGCGCTGTGCAACCTGGCGCGCAACCACGGCGAACGGAGCGCGTCGATCGCGGCGGCGGGCGGCATCGAGGCGCTGGTGGCGCTGGTGCGCGACGGCTCGCCAGCCAACAAGGTGGGGGCGGCGGGGGCGCTGGGTCACATGTCGCTCAACGGCGACCACTGGAAGCCGTCGATCGCATCGGCGGGCGGCATCCATGCGCTGGTGGCGCTGGTGCGCAACGGCATGCCGACCGGCAAGGCGGCGGCAGCGAACGCGCTGTGCAGCCTGTCATACAACGACGCCGGGATGAGCGCGTCGATCGCGGCGGCGGGTGGCATCGAGGCGCTGGTAGCGCTGGTGCGCGACGGCTCGCCAGACAAATGGGCGGCGGCGGCGGTGGCGCTGTACAACCTGGCACACAACCATGGCGAACGGAGCGCGTCGATCGCGGCGGTGGGCGGCATCGAGGCGCTGGTGGCGCTGGTGCGCGACGGCTCGCCAGACAGCAAGGTGGCGGCGGCGGGGGCGTTGTTCAACCTGGCACGCAGCCACGGGGAATGGAGCGCGTCGATCGCGGCGGCGGGCGGCATCGAGGCGCTGGTGGCGCTGGTGCGCGACGGCTCGCCAGTGGGCCAGGCGGCGGCGGCGGGGGCGCTGGCTCACGTATCGCTCACCGACAACAACAGGAAGGCGTCGATCGCGGCGGCGGGCGGCATCAATGCGCTGGTGGCGCTGGTGTGCAACGGCATGCCGGCCGGCAAGGCGGCGGCAGCAAACGCGCTGGGCAACCTGGCATACAGCGACGCCGGGAGGAGCGCGTCGATCGCGGCGGCGGGCGGCATCGAGGCGCTGGTGGCGCTGGTGATCGACGGCTCGCCAGGGGGCCAGACGGCGGCGGCCAAGGGCGGTGGGACCCCGAGGCAGCCGGCCTGTCCGTAGGCGACAAGGTGTGCGGCGACCCCGAGCCGCTGCCGCCCTCGGTGGTGTCGCGGGGTCGCGCATTGGCACCGGGGGAGCTGGTTTGCCAACCCCTCCTCCACGAGTACCTCGTTGCCAAGGGACTTGGTGTGGTGGTCGGCGACTGCACCGACCTCAGCGGGGTGTCGTTGTTCCTTGGGGCATTCGCAAACAGCAACCTGGACCTCACGGCCTATCCTTCGACGCGTGCTCTGCCACGTCGTGGCAGCAAGCGTTCAAGTCCTCAAGCTTCAATTCGCCCATCGACTTTATGTTTACAGTGGATGGGGAGTTCCTCGTCATGGAGGGTGCATTCACATCATCGCCCTTCAACCAATTGATCGATCACCCAGGTGTGTCCAAGGTGACCAATACGAAATATTTGATGTGGCTCTCATCAGCGTTCAATCAGCCGGTCAACTGGGTGAATGCGGACAATTTGGTGTTTGCAAACTATATGTTTGCCGGTAGTCCGGCCATGGACAGCCCGGTCGTGATAATCGCTCCGAAGCTGACAAGCATAGCCATGCTGTTCTACCTTTCAGACGGCTTCAACAAGTTGGTGAGGGTCGAGTCTGAGGTCCTCTCGGATGTTAGCCATGCCTTCCAGAACGCCCGCTCCTTGGACACCCTGCCCATTCTGTCCACTGGGACTGTTTTGAACTTCTTGGCTGTATTCGCGGGGGCCACTTCGTTCCGGCAGGACGTGAGCCACTGGGATGTGCGGAGCGCGACCGAGTTCTCGTCTGCGTTCAGCTCCTCTGGCCTTGCGGTCGACTTTGGTGCCGGAAACACAGCGACCGCCTGTCGGATCCACCGCTCCTTCGCGGCCCAGAACCCGACGTACTGGGACACGTTTAATGCATTTGGCACGGGTACCACCGGCGACTGGGAGGACTGCCCATTCCCGTCGCCCCCGTCGCCCCCGCCGCCCTCGCCGTCGCCCCCGCCGCTACCACCGTCGCCCCCGCCGCTACCACCGTCGCCCCCGTCGCCCCCGTCGCCCCCGTCGACGCCGAAAGGGCTGGTTTGCCAACCCCTCATCCACGAGTACCTCGTTGCCAAGGGACTTGGTGTGGTGGTCGGCAACTGCACAGACCTCAGCGGGGTGTCGTCGTTCGGTGGGGCATTCCAAAATAGCGACCTAGACCTCACCGGCCTATCCTTCGACGCGCGCTCTGCCACGTCGTGGCAGGGAGCGTTCAAGTCCTCAAGCTTCAATTCGACCATCGACTTTATGTTTAACGTGGATGGGGAGTTCCTCAACATGATTAATGTATTCTCATTCTCGCCCTTCGACCAATCGATCGATCACCTAGGTGTGTCCAAGGTGTTTGATACAAACTATATGCTATGGCAGACACAGTTCAATCAGCCGGTCAACTGGGTGAATGCGGACAACTTGGTGAATCCAAACGGAATGTTTGGCGGTAACTTGGCCATGGACAGCCCGGTCGTGATAATCGCTCCGAAGCTGAAAAGCATCAACGCCCTGTTCTTCAATGCAGTAGGCTTCAACAAGTTGGTGAGGATCGAATCTGCGGTCCTCTCGCAGGTTGAAGGCACCTTCCAAAATGCCTTCTCCTTCAACACCCTGCCCATTCTGTCCACAGGGACTGTTTTGACCTTTGTGAGGTTATTCATGGGGGCCTCTTCGTTCCGGCAGGACATGAGCCACTGGGATGTGCGGAGCGCGACCAATCTTTGGGCTATGTTCTTCAATTCTGGCCTTGCAGTGGACTTTGGTGCAGGAAACACAGCGACCGCCTGTCGGATCCGCCGCTCATTCGCGGCCCAGAACCCGACGTACTGGGACCCCGTCCGTTCATTTGGCACGGGTACCGCCGGCGACTGGGAGGACTGCCCATTCCCGCCGCCCCCGTCGCCCCCGCTGCCCCCGCCGCCCCCGTCAACCCCGCCGCCCTCGCCGCTACAACCGCCGCCCCCGCCGCCCTCGCCGCTGCCACCGTCGCCCCCGCCGCTACCACCGTCGCCCCCGTCGCCGCCGTCGACGCCGAAAGGGCTGGTTTGCCAACCCCTCATCCACGAGTACCTCGTTGCCAAGGGACTTGGTGTGGTGTTGGCAACTGCACGGACCTCAGCGGGGTGTCGTCGTTTGGTGCGGCATTCGCAAACAGCAACCTGGACCTCACCGGCCTATCCTTCGACGCGCGCTCTGCCACGTCGTGGCTGCAAGCGTTCAAGTCCTCAAGCTTCAATTCGACCATCGACTTTATGTTTACAGTGGATGGGGAGTTCCTCAACATGCAGGGTGCATTCAAATCATCGCCCTTCAACCAATTGATCGATCACCCAGGAGTGTCCAAGGTGACCGATGCGCGATATATGACGTATCTCTCATCAGAGTTCAATCAGCCGGTCAACTGGGTGAATGCGGACAACTTGTTGGAAGCAAACTATATGTTTGCCGGTAGCCCGGCCATGGACAGCCCGGTCGTGATAATCGCTCCGAAGCTGCAAAACATAGCTATGCTGTTCTTCGGTTCATTAGGCTTCAACAAGTTGGTGAGGATCCAGTCGGAGGCCCTCTCGGATGTTAGCCGCGCCTTCTTTAACGCCGAATCCTTCAACACCCTGCCCATTCTGCCCACTAGGAATGTCGTGAACTTCTTAGCTGTATTCGCGGGGGCCACTTCGTTCCGCCAGGACGTGAGCCACTGGGATGTGCGAAGCGCGACCCAGTTCAGATCTGCGTTCGCCCGCTCTGGCCTTGCGGTCGACTTTGGTACCGGAAACACAGCGACCGCCTGTCGGATCCACCGCTCATTCACAGCTCAGAACCCGACGTACTGGGACCCGGTCGATGCATTTGAAATGGGTACCGCCGGCGACTGGGAGGACTGCCCATTCCCGCCGCCCCCGTCGCCCCCGTCGCCCCCGTCGCCCCCGTCGCCCCCGCTGCCCCCGTCGCCGCCGCCCCCGCCGCCACAACCGCCGCCCCCGCCACCACAACCGCCGCCCCCGCCGCTACAACCGCCGCCCCTGCCGTCGCCGCCCCCGCGGCTACCACCGTCGCGGCCGCCGCCCTCGCCGCCGCCGCCCGCGCCGCCGCCGCCCGCGCCGCCGCCGCCCTCGCCGCCGCCGATGTGCGACCCGTCGGACATTCTACAGGACGTAGTGGATGTACAGCTGGCGCCGCGACCGCGCTTCCCCACGGGAGCACTCGCCCTGGGCGTCGATGGCTCGGCCACCTCCGACGACATTGTGCACACGCGGAGCTTTGCGCACCTCTACACCCCCTTCCCAGTGGAGACAGGCGAGCTCCACGCTGCAATGCAGGGGTTCGAGTACGCTTCCGCGCAGCTCTCGGCCCAGCGGCCGCGCGCGGTGTCGATCCGGCCGGTGCTCGGCACGACGGTCGCCTACGTGGACCGCTCGGCGGTCCGCCTGCGCGTGCAGCTGCTCTCCGCCGACGGCAGCGCCCAGGTGGACAAAACCGGCCTGCTCCTGAAGCTGGTCATGACGGGGGGTGCGACCGAACACGCCGATTGCCATTTGGGCGGTCTGGATACCGCCAAGGGGCACTTCCTCGCGAGCTGTGAGCTCGGCGCCATGAACGCCACCTCGTTCACGGCCTCCTCCGTCGCCACGGCCACCTTGACCCTGAGTTACGACGGCGACCAGGTGGGTGCCACGGTCGACGCGGGCACACTGACACTGGTGGAGCAGCCGGTTTAGTACGGCCCTGCGCAGCTGGCGAGGGTGCGCGAGGCGGCGCGGCCACTCTCGCCGGCAGGGGCGATGGTCACGATGCCGGCGTCGCCCGTCTACGCGGGCGACGACTTTGAGGTCAACGTCTACGCCCACACGGGTGGATACCCCCTCGAGGCGTTTTGGGTGACGGTCCACCTGCAGGACGACGCGCTCTCGTATGTGTCGCACGTGGCCTCGACCCTCTTCAACGGGGTCACCTACTCGCAGATTGCACAAAACGACACGCACACGCGGCTCTCGTTCAGCGCGATCGGCACACGGACCTCCACCACCGGCGCGCAGGCGACCGGCGCCGCGCTGCCGCTGGTGACGATCAAGCTGCGCGCGGCGGCGGGGCTCGGCGTGGGCCGCCACGGCGGGTTGCTGAGCGTGACCGCGAGGGAGTTCGTCAACCCGGGCTCCAACATGTTCGTCATCAACGACATGGGAGTGGCGGTCGACCCCACCACCGGCCTTGCCGGCGCGGCGCAGGGCTCGCTCGAGGTGGTGCAAGTTGTGGACGTGCGCCTGCTCGCCTACGGGCCGGCGGGCACGCTGCCCAACCTGGCGCCCCTAACGGGGCAAAAGGCAGCCTTCCTCGTCAAGGCGATGCGCGTCTCGGACGACTACCGGGTTGGGACGCCCAACGTGGCCACCGCCGCGGCCGGGTTAACCTGCGACGCTGGCGCACTGGTGCCCGCTGTGCTGGCGGCCTTCGAGCCGGGCACGCCGTGCGCCGTGCGGCTCACAGAGGCCCAGACGCGCGGAGACGCGGCCGCCAGTGTGCAGGTGTCAGTCGGCGGCCTGTCCACCAGCGTGGGCTTCGGTGTCTACTACCCGGCCTCGGTGTCCATCGTGGCGGACGACCCAGTGCTCAACCGGGTGCACGCGGGCAACGCGTCGCTCAGCTGCGACGGGGTGCCGGTGTACCAGACGACCCGCCTGCGCGCCATCATCGACGGGCTCGACGCGACGCCGCTCATCGCCTTCGTCGCCGAGGGCGGCGCCCCGGCGGCCGCCGTCGTCGGCGCCGCCGGGGCCTGGCTGCGCGGCCTCGTGCCCGGCGTGGCGACCGTCCGGCTCGCGGGCCGCACTGCCGCGTTCGCCTCGGCCACGGTCGAGGTGAGCGACGCCGCCGTAGCGCCGCTCCGGTTGGTGCCGCGGCTGGTGACGGGCGTCGCGTGGAAGAGCAAGCCGCCGGGCACCCTGGCGCCGCCCTACGCCGGCTTCGCGGCGCAAGCGCTGGTCGCGCAGAGCCTCCAAGCGGAGGGCGACTACGGCCGCGTCCACGCCGCCATCGAGTGGGACGACGGCTCGCGCCAGGACGTCGGCTACGAGGACGGGTCCGAGGGCGAGGCGCTCACGCTCGGCGCGCTCAACGTCACCGCGACCGCACCCGGCCTGCGCGCCGCCGCGCCGTCTGCCGGCTCGGGTGGTTTCTGGAAGCTGGACGTCGTGCGCGGTGGCTACCAGCAGTGCGGCGAGCTCGCCTCGGCCGAGTGGTCCATCTGCGGCACGCCGCTCGCCGTGGCCCCGATCCCCATCTACATGGACCTGCCGGAGCCGATGAGCGTCGCCGTCTCGTCGCCCGTGGCGCGGCTCACCCCCCCCGGCGACGACGCCGCCTGGGGCCCCATCTCGCTGCCCGTCGAGCCGCCGCTGCGCGCGAAGGTCGCCTTTAGCGACGACACGTCGCAGGACGTCTCGAAAGACTCGCGTGCGTCCTTCATGGCCGCGCCGGCCCACTGCGCCGCGGTCCAGCCCGCCGACGGCGGCGGGTACAAGGTGGTGGCGCGCGCCGGGTGCAACGCCACGCAGGTGACCATCACCGCCGTCGTCAACTTTGGCGACAAGACGCTCCGCGACTCGACCGACCTCAAGGTCACTCGCCTCGACCGCCTCGAGCTCGCCTTCACCGGCTACCCCGACACGACTGCCAACCAGGGCATCGAGCTCACCGCGCTCGGCCGCATCGCCTGCACCGACAAGTTCCACCACGCCACCGCGCGCGTACGCGCCTACCTGGACGACGCGGGCGTCGCGGCCTATACCGTCACGGGCCAATCGAGCTTCTACTCGAGCGATCCGTCTGTCCTCTCGCCCGACGGGAAGCGGCTAATGGCGCTCCGGGCAGGCGACCCCATCATCACGGCGAGCTTCGCCGCCTTGTCGTTGGCCGCCGCGGCGCTGCCCGTCGTCGACGGCGCGGTGCCCTTGAACTCGGTCGCCCTCAGCGTGCCGCTTGTAGAGGGGACGCTCGAGCTCCCCCAGGGCGCGACAGTCACCTCAACCGCGACGCTCACCTACGCCAACAGCGTGGTCTTCGACAACGCGCGCACCCTCGACTGGGTTAACGTGACCGAGCTGATCGCCTTCAACGCGGGCGATCCGGATACAGTCAGCGTCGGCCCGACTGCGGTGCTTACGCTCCATGCCAACAGCCCCTCGCGCGTCGCGGTCGAAGCCGCGTCGGCGTGTGGGGGTGAGGGCGAGACGGACCCGTCCTACGTGGCCGCGGGCGTCCTCATGTGGGCCAACCTGCGGCCCAGGCCGGGCGACGTCGACCTGGGCAACGAATACGGCGCGCAGTTTGTGGCCGACGGCGACGAGTTGCCCGTGCAAGTGCGCATCCAGGTGCCTGACGGCGAGCGGCTGGTCAACTTCCAGATCGTCGTGGGCCCGCTAGACAAGGCCATCCTGAGCTCAAGCGGCGGCTCCTACGTTGACGGCGGCGGCTTCAACGGCGTCGTGAACACGCTCAACGACCCGCCGTCCGAGTTCCAGTTGGTAGCCTCCGATGAGGGCTCCGAGGCGACCGGCCTGGTCATTGTGGGGACAGTGCACCTCTCCATCGAGGGGCCCGGGGAAGCGCTCCTCACTGGCGAGGTCATCGTGCTCATCACCATCGTCACCGCGACGGGCGCGAAGAAGTCGTACGGCCCCGTCGACCTGGTGGCTGGCCGCGGCGTCGCCATCACGGGCGCCGACGCGGGCACCGGCCGCCGGCTCCAGAGCTCGCTCGCGTTGGCCACCCCGCCTCGCCGTCGGCTGCAGACCACCTGCACCGACGCATGCGACGCCGAGCGGGGCGCCGTCCTCGGCGATGTCTCGGGAGACTGCCAGTTGACATCGGCCGACGTGTTCGAGCTGGACCTGCTCAGGGTTGGCATTGCCAACTACGCCGACGGCCTGTCTGCCACCGACCCATGCGCCGCGCTCTGCCCCTGGCGCCAGCGCCAGGCCAACCCCACGCTCGACATATTCGGCAGCGGCAACCCGTTCGCCACCGGCGCCGTCCCCATTATCAACGCGAATGACGTGCTGCACATGCTTTTCGCTGTGGCCAAAAAGTACCGCTTCATCCACGATATGGTGACCACATGCGTCAACGCGAGTGGCGCATACGAACCCGGCTTCTCGCTCCTGGTGCACGTGCCCGCCGGCGAGCGCGGCGACAGCCCGGATGCGACGCCCGACCAGACCGACGTGCGCATCGAGCTCAAGCTCGTTGCCGAGGGCAACGAAGCCGACGACTCGTACGCGCTCGCCTTTGACGAGGGGACATCCGCCACGCTCACGCCCGCCGGCACGGTTGTGGCCAATGCAGCCTACGTCGGCGGCGGCCTCTACCGGGTGCGCGTGCGCCCAACCAACGCCGGCGTCGGCGGCCGGGTCACGCTGCGCGCGGCCGTGATGGTCGAGACCAAGGACGCCTCCGGGGCCAAGAAGGTGCCGTGGAGGTACAAGGACTTCCACGGGTCCTCCATCGCGCCCTATTCCGACGCGGGGCTCGCATTCGCGCCGCTGGCCGACCTCACTTGCTCCGTCGCACCCGAGCCGCCCTCGGCGCCGCCGGCGCCGCCTCCGCTCCCGCCGCCGCCGCCCTCCTCCCCCCCGGGCGTCCCCGGTACCGTGCCCCAGCGGCCGCCGCCGCCGCCCTCGCAGCCTCCGCCCAGCCCCCCTCCGCCACCCCACGCGCCACCCCCCAGCCCGCCTCCGGTATCACCTGCACCACCGCCGCCTCCATCCCGCCCACCCTCGCC
>Ga0105053_10007365_pt1 | contig 14728 bp, 2 predicted proteins | sample BON01_FD_78093 | JGI IMG/M metagenome (GOLD analysis project Ga0105053, IMG submission 78093) | Freshwater microbial communities from Lake Bonney liftoff mats and glacier meltwater in Antarctica - BON-01 | ecosystem: Environmental > Aquatic > Freshwater > Ice > Glacier meltwater | place: Lake...
ACACACGAACACACACACACGCACACACACACACGCACACACACACACACACACACACACACACACACACACACACACACACATACTGCACACACATGCATACACACGCACAGAGACACAGACACAGACACAGGTTCTGACACACACATACATGCACGCACATACGCACACAAATCCATTCTGTCTGTACACAACCTCCTCCGCTTTCATTCAAAATCTCATTTTTTTACGTGCTTCGAGTCTTCTTGCTCATTCATGTTTAGGCTCGCAAAGTTCTAAAGTTGATTTTAGGGAGGAACATAGTCCTGAATTATTTTCAAGTTTTCAATCGACCAGTCTCTGACTTGGGTTATCAGACACGATCATATATGGAACACGAAAGGCCTGAATATCAGGATCAAATCCCCAAGATCTCCTAGTTGTCATTCTAGTTCAAGTCAAGAAACTTCATCAACTGAAAAGGTACAGCCGATCCCACTTTGGGTGGCATTTTCGAATGCTGTTTCACAGCTCAAAGCTCAAAGATCGAACGTCTCTTTTCACTGAAACGTGGCAAAAGAGACGTTCGAGCTTTGAGCATTGAGCTTTCAAAAATGTCACCCCAAGTGGGATTGGCTGTACTCAAAATTTATTGTCAAAAGTCACAATAGAAAAGTCGTCAGTGACATTGAACACACAGTCACTGGATCTGAAAACATCCAATCTTGCATCGAACAACAGTTTGGCCGTGGCATGGCGGAGCCCTCGGAAAATGACATGGTAGATGCCAGAAGGCAAAACTAATACATGAATGAAACAATAGACATCTTGACGTGATTGGATACAGAGCAAAACCAGCAAGGTAACAACAAATCACAGAAAGAATTTCGTCACTCACTATTTCATCCCAAAACATTGCCACAGGCAAAATAAATATCAGATTTATTGATTCTTTACTGCGCGTGTCCAACATTTCCGCCACATCCAACAGTGTACTTTGACAGTCACCCTTCTTCTGTCACAGAGGAGTGAATCATATCACTGATTTAGCGTTCAAGACGCTGATTCTGCAACTCTTCACACGCAGAGACCATTACACCCTACTACCCTCCACAAACACATGTGTTTGAAAGCAATCCTGCGTGTCCAACTCCAAACCCTATGTGGGCCACTCTGGGAAAACAGAACTTGCTTGTTGCTAGTTGCTGCGTATGTTTGTTACGTGATATGACGTTAATATATACAATTATATATGATCTGTATTCCATGTTTATTTACGACATATGCAAATGGGATGCACACACACCCGCCTTGCATCTACACACCACAGCATCTCTACGTTTCTCAGCGTGTATTCTTCGTTGTGTGTCTCTCTGTATTTTCATGCCCGCTTCGGCGTTCCTTCTATACTTTGACAGGCAAAGATACGTCAAGAAGGATGGGGAAAGCTAAAGACATCAAAGCACATTTGGCCCTTGAATATTCTATACTCAATAAGCATTACTTCGTCATCACACCATCTCTCTCAATTTCATAGCTGTCAATTGTGCTGGCGAGACAGAAAAAGACTTTCAAAAGTGGTGTCAACCTGAAGGGGCAGCCTAAGAGACAAAGTTTGATTGTTGGGTTGATTAATTCATAACAGAGAAATTTCTATCATGATTGCTCTCTTATGAATTTCAATCTCGGCTGGGGCCGCTCTGTTATTGATTTTAAGATCATTTCAATGTAACAAGCGAAAAAAGAAAAAAAAGCCAATTGTCTTCACGAACATCTCAATTTAGTACGGGAAATCTGTGCTTTTAAAGCGGACGTGCCTAGAACCATCTTTTCGTCGATTTCCTTAAAATAGGATAGTGCCGTTGGCGGAATCAATGCCGTGGCTTTTTTGGGTGGGCATTTTATTGCTGCTTCCAAATTTAGCGTTTGTATGTCTATGCTTGTAACCTCGCCTCCTCACACTTTCAATAGTTAATAGTTCAACGTTGGATGGATGTTGAAACACAGGTGCGTCTGTGAGAAGAGGAGGAGGAGGGTTGGGGGGGGAAGGGGAGGGGGGAAGGAGGAGAAAAGGTGGGGAGGAAGTGGTGATCCAACTTGCTCCTCTGGATCAAAAAGATCTACCACCATCCATCATTTTTGTATTTTCACTCCACCCAGCAAATCAAATTCTATAAGTAATTTAAAATTGAGTATCGAATACCAATGATTGTCAGGCGCCACAGCGTTCAGATTCACCATGTTCTGTCTGCCCTAACACAAGAGCAAAAATGCAATGTGATCTATATGCCCTTCGCGGCAAGAGCCACAGCGTCGGGTTCTTGCGGTTTGTAGGATTTGAGTCGGCCAACTGCCGCTTGCGTACGGCGGACCTTGCGACGGTCACGACGAGCACGACGCTTGGCGCGCATGCGTGAGTACAGCCAACGGCGAATGCAGTGTGTGATGCAGCCCATTAAACCGAAGCCAAGTAAGATTGACAAAGCAATCACCCAGTCTGCGATTCGTTCACAGGCCTCACCTTGGTACCAAATGTCGCAGTCGCAAACAGCGATTTCGTTGCAAGTGCCATATCCATTGCAAATATCACTAGGCATACCATTAAAGGGAGGACATAGAAGCTCACATGCTTCACCGCGATATGCTGGCATACAGCTACATGTGCCATCATCAACACATGTGCCTGCATAATTGCACACCCCTTGGCAGCCTGTGCCGGGATCGCAATCGCGAATGCCCATGCACGGGATGTTGCAGCTCTCGTTTCTGTATCCTTTGAAACAAGAACATTCGCCAAAATTATTGCAAATGCCATGCGTACTGCAGATGGAACTCACACCACCAGGGCACTCCATGTCACATGCTTCTCCACGCCAACCTGTAATGTCAGTCCAATTGGTGTGAGCACCGCGATCTGTAAGATAGCAAGTGCACGTGGCATCCTCTTCACAGAAGCCATTGTCAGAACAAATCTTGATGAGCGACCGAGCAGATACTCCGTCCAAAGAGCCATCGTCATTCGTGTCCCATCCTCGCGGATAATCGACGCCATAGATTTCATCTTCTGGAGCCTCGCGATTATCAGTTGTTGGAAACTTTCGCACTGCACCTGACCGCTCTACTGGCTTATTTTTCGAATAAACTCCGCCGGGACATTGCTTTTCACAAGAAACCCCACGGAATCCAGAGAGACAGTAGCAAAACCCCATTTTTGTTGAATGATGAGGCGACATATCGTTCTGTATGTCGTGGAAACGGAAACGATTGTCATCTCCAGGATATCCTTGTTCCTCCATATATTTGTACACATGATCGCATTGAACGGATGGACAGCCCTTAGCATTTGGCGGATCCAGGATTGGGTCAAGAAAAGGCACCGTGGACACGTAATCAGCACCTGTGTAATTTTTTGTCCTTGTTTTATGCTCCACACAATACTTCTCATTATTTCCGCAAATGGTCTTATCGAATAGATCTTTCGCAGGAGCAGCAATCACTTGGTATGGATCGCACCATTCTGGCCCTGGACATTCACCTTGGGGCAACTGCCTTGAATGCAGCCTGGGCTCACGATCTTCAAATTGGCAAAGCCCATTATGAACTCTCAAGTAAATACCTCCTTCGTTAACCTTGTGATCTCGACTATAAGCATCGTCAAATGGATCCATGTCCTTGCAAAAAACGGGACCTTCTAGTGTTGTAATTACATAATCCGGGAAAACGTCGCAGACTAGCTGTGCTGTGCATTCATTTGAATATACCCCTTCTAAAATTTCCTCTTTTTTGTGCCCACCTGCACACTCTACATTACACGAGAAATTTCGATATCCTGGGTAACACTCGCAGAATGCAGTCGCGTTGCAGTGACCGTTGTCGAAGCACTCGCCATATTCATCCAAGTACATTGGCTCAACCCCGGGACACTTTAGAGAGCAGTCACTTCGGCCCCAATCAGACCGGTAGCCATAATGGCATTGGCATGTGCCATTCTGCGCCTCATAGGTGCCAACGTCATAAAAAGATATACCACGCCCGACAGAAAAGAATTTTTCTTCATTTTTGTCTGTTGGGCCTAAGGTCAATTGCGTTCTGGGATTGACAAACCATCCATTGCAGTGGCCGACACGATTGCACGGCCAATGATCCGGATCTTCTTTAGCACCCGAACATTCAATATTGCATACAGGTCCTGTCCAGCCCCTTTCGCACATACACTTTCCATCGGAACGGCATGTGCCGTGCCAACTGCAAGGCGATTCGGCCCCACCTTGACAGGGGACATCACAGGCAGGACCCGTCCACCCAGATCCGCACGAACAAGTGCCATCAAGCATACAACCTGTAGCAATGTGTTTCCAAGTTAGCTCACATATACATAGAAGATTCCAATACTAGCATACAAATGTGTTGATGACAAATACATCATCTCATTAAAAAGATGTAGATTCAACATCGAGTGAAAGATGGTCAGCCAAGACTTGCTAGTAAAGAAGAAATTTCAGATCGATAATTGCGATTGAGTTTTACGCAAGAGATAGGCTTTAGACACTACTCGATACCACAGTCCAAAGTGCAGAAAGTATTTGGAAGGGTGCTTCTTAAACTTACCCAACACAATCTGGGCTATGGTATAGTTTTGACAGTGGATATCGAACGCTTCCCAGACTTGACGAACTTTTTGGACTGGGTCGCCTGAAATCGGATACTTGAGCTTGTAAAAAGAATCAGCAGCCATTCTGTTCGTAACATTTTCTGCATCTGTTTCAAAGACAGACCAAATAAATTGTACCTGTTCTTTCCTTAATTTATACTTGTCTGCAACCACCTGCGGATCGCAGTAAGGATTTTCCATCTCTAAGTTGCTCCAAGCCTGGTCAACCTCTTCGATACGTTTTTGGAAATGCTGCTGAGCTGTCCAGCCGTCACGGCAGCCGGGGTTGACGTCCAACATAGACTCACCGGGTGAGACTCGTGTAAATCCAGGGTCAACTGAACACTGTCCTACCTCGCAACTGTACGAACGCCAACACGTTGACCTGTTCTGCAACATGGTAAGAATAGGATAGATATCATTTTTTTTCCATCGGCCATCCGATGGACCAACTGTGGAGTTTTTGAGGCTTTCACCACGTGCGTGATAGGGATACTTCCAGAAACGGAATCCTTGGTTGTACATATGAAGCGGCCAGTCATCCCTGATGATTTTGACGGCGGTTGACAAAGATGGATATTCTGACACCATTCGGTCAAAAAAGCTCGAGAGAGCTGTGCTCGAAATTTTTAGTCTCTCAATGGGTATGCAAACATCATCCGGATCTACACATACCCGGACACATTCTGTCATTTTGTCAAACAGGACCGATTTCAGAATTCCTGCGGACATGCAGCCATATCCCAGGAAGGCCTGATCAAGTCGTTTCTTCAAGGCATGCCCAGATGTTGCCAGGATGACTTGCTGTCGCCATTTGGCAATTTCAATCGCTATTGAGTTGTTGCCGTGTCCCGAACACACATTTTCGGCGCCTCCATCACATTCAATCGAACAGTCAAATCCTCTGTATCCCGGATAACAGTCACACACACCTTGTTCCAAACAAAATCCATTACCGTTGCAGACGAGTCCATCGTGAGGTGGACACCCCTGGGTAAAGAGGGATTGGTAGAAATTTCCACCGAGTTCGTGAAATTTGACATTATTTGTCACCAAGAGTGTGGGTTCGTCGCGAAGAATCAGATCGCCCTGGCCTAGTTGCCCTTCGTCGTTGTTACCGAAGGTATACAAGCGATTGACAGTGTAGTAAGATCGCCTATATCCGATTTTTTCTTTCTGGTCAAGAACCAGCAAAGTGTGCCAACTTCCTCCTGCCATGCTCACCACTCGTTTGCCTGTACGGAAATAGTCCTCAACAGCCACACAATCTGTCGTCACACCCTCTCTGCATCGAGTTGAGATAGTGTTCACGCTGCGCTGAAGATACGGAAGTTGTTTGAAGGTCATGTCTGAATAGGTCCCTATTCCCAGCTGCCCGTACTTGTTGTTTCCCCACACGTAGAAATCCCCTGCTAACGTGTCAAACGCTGGGCAGGGATCATTCATATCCAGCAAACCTGTGATGCATGGAATACCAATGGCCATAGAATGGAACGCGCCTACCTCAATTTTCGTAATCAATGGCCTCCCGACGATTATACCTGAATAATCTGACACGTCCAGGAAATCCACTTTCTTTGGAACATTGCGACGGAAAGTCCTTTCATTGTCCATCACAGGGGTCGGCTTTTCACAGGCCAAATTCATGGAATCCAATAACACAAGCTCCGACTCGCAGGTTCCAAGCTGCCCACGATTGTTCGAACCAAAACTCCACACCGCACCTACAATATCCAGTGCAATGCAGTGGTAGAGCCCACATCTAATGTCGACAATCTTGTACTGCATACCTTGCGGATCTGTGAAGCCGGACACTTGTGTTGGAAATCGTCGTGACAGGTAATCACCAACACCCAGCTGACCGTATTTGTTGTTACCCCACGTAAACAATCGTCCCTCTTCATCCACAGCTGCCGAGTGCGCGAACCCGGCAGATATTTTGACAATATTTGCCTTCAATTTTAGCTTCCTTCGAAAATAAACAACTTGCATAGGGTATGCAATATTTGGCCGAAGATCCAGGGGACCCATTCCGAGTTGACCATCATTATTCCAGCCCCACACATAGAGGTCTTTGCTCTCGGTAATCACCATACTATGAAAGCTACCTGCGGCAACTGCAGTAACTCCGTCGTAATAGAACGGGTTGTACAAAATGAATTCAGAGATCAGCCAAATGCCCTCTGTTTTGACATCTTGTTTCCTGATGCACGTAGGCACAATCCAGGCGTCATCTGGCCAGTCATCAGGAATTCCGACGATAGGCCGTGAGTCCAGTCGCCTGTCCAAGAGGTAGGTCGCCGAGGGTAAGCAGACTAACGCCGAGGGAAGACTGAAGTCGTACTGAAAAAAAGACGGCCCAGCAAAACCAAAACCCATCTGACCCACTAAATTGTCCCCCCATGTATACACTACACCCCGTCGAGGGTTTGTACCCCAGTCATCTGAATAAGTTTCAGAGGAAATGATGAGTGTATGCGTCTGACCCATTGCAATACCCGTCATATTGTGAGCAAACAATTCATCAAGGAACGTGGGCTCCCTGTTCGACTGAACAGTCACTTCAACGCAGTTGCCACTCGGACAATCATCGTCATTTTCGCAGTCAAACTTGCCATATTTCCCTGTGCTACATCGTTTGCCTGAAAAAACACGTTCACCAACCTCACCGAATCCAAGCTGCCCATAATCATTTTCTCCGAAGAGCAGCACATTTCTTACGCCAAAATACTCAATCACTGTTGTGTTGGTGTAGTCACTCCACGAGGTCCCATCTACAGTAATACTCACGTTCAATTTCTGATGGATGTCGACAGAAGGTGTCCGGCAAACGACCTCTCCGTTACCAACTATTTTCACCTGCGTGGCAAAAAGATCTCCGAATTTGCACATAATCTGCCCTGAGTCGTAAAAGTATGGTCCAAAAAATGTAATCATCGAGCCGCCTATGGTTGGGCTGTTCCTCGGCTCAATGTATGACAACTCCCAGGGCGGAGAATACACAAAGTCGACAGTGATGTCTGAGTACTCCATCGGGAGACCATTCATTGAAATTTGAAGAGGCACCGGGACAAAATTGGCCCCCTTGCTCAACTCATCGTATACTAGCGTATCCAAGGGCGGCGACACACAGATGATGGTAAACGAATTGACAAACACTCCACTGACTTCATTGGCCTCAACTCCAATCAATTCGCCCTCCTCACCAACTCGGAAGTCTGGGTCAAACGTGCCATCATTTTTCCAACCGAATCGGCACTTGATGTCCTGAGAATCAACGAATCCCTCACCAATTACCGTAATTGGAGTCTCCCCCAGCTGTGGCGCAATGCCTGGCTTGAAATTTGTGACATTGTATTTTTCGACGTACGTAAAAGTGCCATACCAGCGCTCGACGGCAGCGTCGTCGTCTGTGATGCACGGCGGTGCTATGTAATCTGCATCGCTCTCAGCTGTATTTCCCAGAAATGGAGCATTGACACAGCCCGAATACCAGCTTTGGCCATCCAGAGCGACGTGGAACGGTAAAGTGAGACGGAGGGCTAAATCGGGATGCAAGAAGTCCATGTCGGATGGGATGATCATGGTAGTTGGTTGAGGAGGCGAATGAAGGGTGCCCTTGAATTTCAGTAGAGTACACTCGAGCACCTTCGTAGTTTCGTCACTCGAAACGAATTCGCAGACATATTCAGGTGGCAAGCAGAGTGACCTAGGTTGCGAATCCTTGAGCTGTGGTTGAGGAGGGCACTGTGTGGCGAATTTTCTAAGGTCCGAGGGATCAGCTGGTGAACAACAGGATTGGCCTAGACCTTCACGGCATGTGCATACAGGCATACAGTCAGGGCAATCGGGACAATTGCAACATTCAGTACAACCCTGGCAAATTGTCCAGCCTGTGTCATTTCGAGAACTTCCTTGGATGTATGTTCCATCGCAGGTCTCTTGAGCTGTCACAAAAGTCGGCCTCTTAATGATGTTCTCCGGAACGCGGCACAGTATTTTATTTGCAGACACAAACACGGCATTGGGCTTTGTCACAATATGATCCCCAAACTTACAAGCTATTGCACTGACATCCTTGAAATCAAAGCCAATCACTGACACAACCCCCCCCCCCACCTCTCGCGCAAACTGTGGAAACAATTTTTTGACTTTCCACTGGGCAATATACTCAAAAAGTGATGGAGCTGATTCAAATTGCACACCGTTGAATGCTATGTCTATTTGAATTTGTTCTAATACAGTGTTTGCAGGAGATAGACATGCCACGTGTGTCGCGTTGAGAAATTTAAATTCGGCGGCTTTGCGGGTACCGAACTTACAGATGGTCAGGTCTGACTGAATAAACCCCGTGCCAACTAGCGTGACCCAAGTGCCACCAACAGCCGGCCCAGCCTCAGGGTGTATTTTTGTGATATTATTGTAGGCATGTACGCGAAAATTGATAGGAGATTCATGCCAAAGCTGGCCATTTAGCGTGACTTCCACCGTCACATCATCATACGGGTCTATTATGTTGAGAGAAAGCAACTGCTCATGAGGAGGGGTTATGCACTGAATGACATTGGGCAAGAGATATGTTGTGTCAGCCGACAAGAAGCAGTATCCTGGATTCTTTGTTGAGCAGAATCGACAAGTCAGATCATGCTGCTGATACAATTGAAACTCGCAATGCTCCTCAAAAACACACGCAGTTTCGAACCCGGGTGTAATTGGCCCATAATCTTCGTAGCTCCCAAATAACCACATACCCCTGCAGAGACCACCAGACTGCTCACCATTGCACCCAGCACCCCCATATTGGTCTGTAGTAATGGATCTATACCGAGTATCTAGAGCCATGAGTGCATCCGTCATTCCTCCTGTGATCGTTATTTTCGTGCCTCCTGTTGCCGGTCCGATGGATGGTTCAAGCCCCATTATTGTTGGTGGTGCATAATAATGGAAAGTGTGATGTCCATGCGACACGGTCCATTCTGCATCACGATCTGGATCGTCGCCGTAACCTCCACTTATAGAAATCTCGACTTCTACACTACCATTCTTGAGTAAAGGAGGAGTCTCACATTGCACCAGAAGGCTGCTCGTATTCAACGTTGCTGGCACAGTCTGGACGCCAAATTTACAGAAGTAGCCGGTTCCATTATCAATCTTGTGGCCACGAATCTGAACGAACGTGCCTCCTGCGGTAGGCCCACTTCGAGGAGACACGTGCGTGATTGCGGCCTTGATGGAGCAGCCAAGTGTTACATCCCCCGTCTGGTTTCCACAATCGTACGCACCACTCGTGCAATCGCTCGAGGTGCAGAGGCATTTTCCAGAGCGCGCAGCTTGACCAAATGCGTCATCTGTGCCAACTTTACAACTACCTCGACGATTGTAAGGCTCATCAATGAATCGAACAAAAGGATGATTCAAGTTATCAAAATCCAATTTAGCCTCGAGAGTGCAGAAATCTTGAGGAATCTCAAGAGGGGTTCCTCCAAAACATTCCGTCTTTTGAGTTGGCTCACGGATATAGGTAAAAGTAATATTTTCCCACGTCCATTCTGTGCCTTCGTTTTGACTGACGAAGACATTGACTACCCCTGGCTCACAAAACCGTGCTCCTACTTGCGTACACGGACTGCGCTTTGGAGGCTCAATAGTCACTAGATCTGTAACAATATTGGGAAACAGCGCAGGCTCAGAAATGTCCTGTATGTCTGGGCCAAACAAAGAGGGAGAAACATCCTTTTTCCACTTGACGACGCCTTCTTCATCAAATTCTGCGAAACGCACAAGCAAGCTCCCGATCTGAGCATCTGGAGTGATGAAATTCTTACCGATGATCGTAATTTCTGTAATGGGATTGTCCCACATCGTGAAGGACGGGTTGATCCGGAAAAGTCTGAGCGGCTCAAAGACGTTGAGAATCTGAGAAGCGGCGGACCATTCGAATTCGTTGATACTAACTTTCACTTCTAATTCTCCAACTCGCATATTTGGTCTTGTGAGACAAGTCATGAACTGAAGGCCCCCATCAACATTAAACTTACCAGGAACAATATCACCGTCGATCAAACAGGCGTACACGATCCCGTCAATACCAGTTACAATATTATTTCCGATGATTTTCAAATCAGAATCTCCTTGGCTGGGGGCTGCATTGGGCTGCAACGCACTGAGAGTCGGACGCCGCGCGTACGTGAAGGAAGTTAATTGTTTCTCCTCATTCTCGATCGTGTTGTACCATGAGCAGCAAGATTTTGTTGCCCCGTTATAGTATGGGTGGTCGAAGGTGCAGCCAGGAGCAGCTTCACACGTCATCCAATGTGCGTTATTCATCGTGAGAGAAAGCTTGACTGTATTAGTGAGAGTTTTTTTTGGAGCTACACACACAATCAAAGAGTCGCTTTTAAATATGATTTTCTCAGCTGTTTGCATGCTTGCGGCTTCCCCAAACATGCATTGTAGACTGGGCAATTTCAGGAAGTTTTCGCCATAAATCCGAATCTCAGTTCCTCCCAATTGGTCGCCCATTTTCGGCAGGAAATCAAAAAATCTAGGCATAGCATAAAATGTGTATCTCTTACTCAAAGAAAAGTCTGACCCTTTCAACATGGCTATGTCGACATTTTCACTGAAAGCAACACCGAATGGCACTTCTAGGCTACCATCTAAATTGCAAATGGATTCACCATACGATTGAGACTGCTTGCACGGTAACATTTCTTCGCTTGGCCTGCCATTGATATAGATTGACGACCAATCTGGGATTGTACATACATAAAGGTTGGCACCACCAAAGTTTTGCTGGCCTCGAACAACGAAACTCGACGTGATCGTGCTACCTGGTACCTTCCACCAGCAAAAGATGAATAACAAATCGGGATTCACAAAATTTCCAACATTGACCATCAAATCCCTAGAATGGGCGGGCAGAAAAGTAATTGCTGACAACTGTGGAGTGATGAATCGAACATCAAAGAATGAAAATCTGGGGCCATCTAGATCATCAAATTTTTCAGTGTGCCAGTGAAATCCATTCATAGAAACGTACACACTAATCTGTTGAGGAGGCTGTCGGAACGTGCTGGCCGCATATCCATAGGCATTTTCACTGAATCGAGGCGAGACACACGAGACCTGCGTTTCCGAAAGAACTGTGCATGGCACCGTCTGAAAGGGAGGATTTGTCAATCCCGAATTTGTTGAAAACTGACAGAAACAGGTGGGCGATTTCCATTCAGATGCCTCTTTCCGGAAATTTTTGCCAGTGATCACAATGCTTGTATTCCCACTGATTGGGCCAACTTTTGGTTCGTATTTCGTCAGTAAAGGTTCTTCAAAGAAAACTAGACCCATTGGGCCATCAACCTTAAGATCACTGTAGCTGAAGTCACGACCATTTAGAGCAACTTCCACTCTAACACGTCTCGTCTTGTCCTCTTCATTGATTGGTGCTACAAGCATAAGAGAAGAAGGCTGTAGACACTCAACAAAACCAAATTCAAAGTTCACTATACCATCCACAACTTCAAGCTGTTGCAAGGTCTGCCCTACAAGACCAGGAGTCGTATCATCAAAGTCGCCATAGCGGCATTTTGGATTTTCAAAAATAGCTCCTCTGACCGGTCGGGATTCACTTCTGAAGTTGTTGCCGTATATACGAATTGTTGCCAAAACATTTCGGACGTCTTTAGTGACGGTAGATCTACAGAACTTGGAAGCATCTGGGCAAGACAACCACTTTGTCTTATCTGGCTCTGTCCCTATGCCATCAGGATAATTGACCGGTACGCCAAATGGAGTGATCCAGTTGACGGTATAATAATAGAACGAAACTGGCTGTTGGCTGAATTGTTGACCATTCATGCAAAACGAAACTTGAACAGTTGCTGGACTGTCAACCGGTGATTTTGCTATCTCAGCTTCCATTGCTACAAGCTCTGAGACCCAGCCCTCTGTAATCAGTGGCCCGAACCTTGCAAACGCTGCGAATTGCGAAAAAAATTTGAATGGCGTTGGATGCATTTGTTGGGTGATAGTCAAATGATCAAGTGTCGGGTGATTCAGAATGACGATTGACTTTTGTACCCAGTCACTACGAATCAATGTGTTGATAAGGCCACTATCCAAAACGTGTGCCACTGCTTCTCTGATGTGGTTTACCTGATCAGTTGGTTCAATTTGGAAGCTCACTTCAAAGGTTTCTTCATCTATCCTCCTTCGATACCCGAAGGACACATCGGAATCCTCAACATAGGTTTTCGTCAGCATATCAGGATATCGACATTGGCAGTCCCCACTCAGTTGACAGATACGCTCCCAGATGCAATGCTGCGTCCTGATCTTGCATTTTTTGAGGCAGGCAGCACCCCCGTCGCAAGCAAGATCTTCCAGGCACATAAACAGATTCACCTCCATAGAGATAATTCGACCGATCGTAATCAAATGAGGGTCGGTTCGCGGGTCATCATCTCGTTGTCCGCTGACAATGAGACTAGCCTCAACTCCTTCAAAATTTGTATTGAAGTCAAATGATCGAAATCGAAAATGGTTGAACTGGTGCGGCCTTGGCACATCAAAGCGAAGGGGCTGCTTGCCTGTGAAAGAACCCGAATCAGGGCTAACAGAAAGGCCAGGTGGATATGCTGTGTACATGTTGAAGATCTGTCCATTGTCAGTCCATAGCGTGGTGTCAGATAGGTTAGAGCCCAAGTGTACCTCGAGAACGGTGTAAATATCCAACAACGGTTGTGACAAGCACTTGATAAGCTCTTGCACGGGATCGTATCTGGCTGGCACAATAATTCGAGAGAATCTGCAGTGAGCATCGTATGGACCCGCGCCGTCACGGTCAAAATTGATACCTGCAATAGACACATGAGTGCCACCATTGTAGACACCCCCAAAAGGCCTGAACGACGAGATGGAATAAACATGAAAACGGACCTTGTCGTCAGCAAAGTCTTGATCATTGAGGGCCACTTGCGGATTAAAATAGGTATTGGTGGGTAAGCTGTGAGAGTAATCAAACGTTGGTTGATCACATCCTTCCAAAATGCACTCTTTACATCCCGACATAGTGCTACCATCGAAACAAATCCGGTTTGCCTGGCAATATACATGAGTTGAGTTGATAAAAATTCCTGGCTGCGATTTGAGACTGTTATGCAATCTGCAAGTGATCTTCATATCGCGCAGTGCTTCCTCAGAATCATCCGGCAATCTGACTGTCGTCAAATCCGTTTCACATTTGAAAAGTGCACCAGTCACGGTGATGCGGGATCCTCCGCGGCTTGATGCGCTGTTAGGATAACCTGTGCTCACATTCGGTTGATCGTAAAAGTGATAAATGAGTGCTTTTGTAGTGAACTCTTCTCCTTTGTGAATTTTTACCCTGATAAAAATTCGAGCCATACCATAGTACTGTTTTGAAACAGATTGGTACTGAAACAAGCTCTGCACAGAACTAGGAGATCTTACACGAGGAATATAGCAAATGATCTCATTCTGTGAGCCACGTGTTCCTAGCATTTGAGTCACGTTGGCAACAAGCACCCGAAGCTTTGCTGAATGCAAACACTTGCCAGCACCCGTGCAATCCGATGAAGATCGGCATTCAGTGCCTGCGTTTGGAGCAGCGCACTGACAATTAACCGACCCGGTTGAAGAATCTTGACAATACACTTGACTGCCAGAACAAGCACATGCAGCGCCACTCGTGCAGGTGCCAGAGGGTATGAAGAGTCCATTGATGCATTTGTTACACCCATCTCCGCTGCTTGAAAGAGAACCGTTGCAGCCGCTCATAATCATCTCTGGAGGAAATCGATGATTGAATCCACTGCCTCCATCTGTGATTGTAGCAGATTGAACCTGCCCTTTCAGAACCGAATACTTCCCGGTTACAGTGTTTTGACAGCAACCTGGTGTCACGCAACTTCTGCCCATGCTGATTTGAAATGTAACAGGTGTGCATGTCCCTGCAATGCCTGCACCATTGCACCCTCTTACATTCAGCAGAGGAGGGTGGGAGATGTTATATCCTGTTCCAGGCTCAATCAGCAAAACGTTGGTAACAACCTCTCCCTGTACCCGGTACTGTGCTGC
>Ga0105053_10007368_pt1 | contig 14725 bp, 11 predicted proteins | sample BON01_FD_78093 | JGI IMG/M metagenome (GOLD analysis project Ga0105053, IMG submission 78093) | Freshwater microbial communities from Lake Bonney liftoff mats and glacier meltwater in Antarctica - BON-01 | ecosystem: Environmental > Aquatic > Freshwater > Ice > Glacier meltwater | place: Lake...
ACGAATAGCATACCACACGATCGCAAAGCCGTCTTTTGGCAAATCGGTGAATCGTCCTTGTTGATCGTTTTGGCCGCGTTGAAAGGTACACGACCTGAGGACAGGTCGTGCGACGTAGGCTGACCTGTCCTCAGGTCAGCAACCAGCAAACATCGCCCATCAAACACTGCCGATTGAACGAATAGCATACCACACGATCGCAAAGCCGTCTTTTGGCAAATCGGTGAATCGTCCTTGTTGATCGTTTTGGCCGCGTTGAAAGGTACACGACCTGAGGACAGGTCGTGTTACTTCGGAACGAATGACGTTGATTCATTCACCGCAAGGCAGAATGCCGCAATGAGGCTGGCTGCTTGTTCAAGATCGCTTTCAGCGACAAGTTCGACCGGGCTGTGCATGTAGCGATTTGGAATCGAAACCAAGCCGGTTGCACAACCTCCGCGAGCAACCTGAATCGCAGCTCCATCGTTACTGGCCGGATATCCCAGTGCGTTGATCTGTACTGGAATCTGTTTCGCCTCAGCGATTTTAGAAAGTAGTTCAAAGACCGCAGGATTTGCATTTGGGCCACGAACAATCACCGGGCCTTTGCCGATTTCAATCTTCCCGAATTCATTGGGATCGATACCAGGGCAATCCGTGGCATGTGTCACATCCACTGCGATCGCAACATCAGGATTCACGCTAAAGGAACTCGTCGTCGCGCCACGCAATCCGATTTCTTCCTGCACAGCGGAGACTGCGACAATCTTCGCGGCAGGATTTGATTCTGCCAGGATTCGCAACGCCGTCATGATGACCCACACACCGGTTCTGTCGTCCATGGCGACGCCGGACAAGCGTCCGTTTCGAAGTTGTCGCAGACAGGGTTCAGGAGTCACCGTATCGCCGATCCGCACAATCGTTCGAGTTTCCGCTTCCGATGCTGATCCAATGTCGATCCAAACATCTTTCATCTTGGGGACGTTTTTTCTTTCTTCAGGATCAAGCAGGTGAATCGGCTTTCGTGCAATGACGCCGGGGATCGGCCCTTCGTCGGTATGGACGACCATGCGTTGCCCAAGCAGAATCTGCATGTCCCAGCCGCCGATCGGGTTGACTCGCAGAAAACCGTAGTTGTCGATGTGGCGAACAATAAGTCCAATCTGATCGGAATGAGCGTCGAGCAGAATTGTGGGGCTGCCGCCAGGATTCACCGTGGCCAGGACGTTGCCATGCACGTCTGTTGTGACGTCAGCAGCGAACTCTGAAACAAAAGCTCGAACCACGTCCTGGACTTTTTGTTCAACCCCAGAGGTTCCGGGTGTGTTCAACAGGTCTTTTAGAAACTGATCGGGCATAAACAAATTGCTTTGACTGGAAGGGGAAATCGCGAAGATCGTTGATCACTTGAGTGCGACAGGCGATGTAAAACACGCCTGATGCACGATCAAAAAGCCAGATTGTCAGAAAGTCTCGCTATGGATGCAAACGAGTCAGTTGTTTGGACAGGAACACAAGTCGCCGTCGCGGTCGGTTTTCGGTAGGTCCTCCTTGCCGAGGAGGACTTCGCGACTTGTCGCGACCATTCTTAGATATATTCAACCAAAGCCGGCCCCGAGTTTGGCAACATCACACCGCACCGCTTCGCCGCAAGGCGGACCCAAGGGCGGACGTCCGCTCAACGGCGTCGCGTTGTCCTGTGGGCAACGTGGTTCTGGTCGCAGGTTGCAGCAAGCTGCAAAGTCCTTTCCGGCAGAAAGGACCTACATAAAAACTACTCTGGCTTGACTGTTTCATCAACAGATCGTTTCCACGTGCCGTCCAGCATTTGCTGGAGCATGGTCTGCATCAATTCGCCACTGCCGGGCTGATAGCCGACGTGTACGTCTTCGACAATGTTGCCCTGTCCGATGATCACGGTATGCGGTATGCCCGAGACCTGAAACGTCGGAGCTACCGAAGAACTGCGATCGAGTGCAACCCGAGGTGTCAGTTGTTTGTCTGAAAGAAACGTACGAATCTGGTCGGGCGATTCCTGCAGATTCACGGCGACAAAGATCACCTGCGATTCGTCAAACTTTGATGTGGCGGCTATGTAGTCGGGTAAAGCCATCACGCAGGGACCACACCATGTCGCCCAGAAATCCAGTACGACGATTTTGTCTTTGTGGTCGCTGAGTTTGAACTTAGTGCCGTCCAAAAGAGGCAACTCAAAATCCGGTGCTGGTTTGCCGATCATCGCTGCGGCTTCGGAGTTCCCACCATCGGCTTGCGGAATATCCCAGTCTGGTTCGCGAGCCAATTTCAGGACCCATGTGTCGTAAGCCGCCAATCGTTGGCTGGCTTTGGGATCGCCCGTGAACAGTTCACGAACTGAATTCGCCGGGAACGAACATTTTCCCAACAACGCAGATGATCCTTCAATGCGGCCATTGACGAGTCGTATTGGTTTCATTGTAATGCTGAATCCATCCGCCAACTGGGCTTGCAGCACGGCTTCATCTGCTGCATCGTCAGTTGCGAAGCCATCAGCGTCACCGGACGGTGGCTCCGGTGTCACAGCAACAGTTGCAGCTTCTGCGACGTCGGCAGAATCGGCCGCTGCCTTTTCAGAGTTCACAGGTTTTGGATCGTCTTTCTTCGGCGGGTCCAGCCAGACGATCGCACCAACTCGACTGCGTTCAAAACGCAGTGCTTCGAGCCGGGATTCAAATTCAATTTGATCGCCTTCGACAGCCAGCAATCGGCCACGCAGCAGGTCTCCGTTGGGCGCGATGATCACATGAGTGGGCGGGCTGTCGCGGCGGAAACGTGGAATGGTCAGCACCGCCTGCCGTGATTCTTCCTCGATGAACTGCCGAATGGAAGTACCCGAGAGATTGTCAACTTCAAATTTTGAAATGGCCACGCCATCATTGGCCCGCTGTGTGACTCGACCATTGACAATCACCTGGCCCACTGCCGTGAGATTTGAATCGAACGCGATGCCTCGGCCACCGGACGACGCAGCGTTGATCTTAATCGTCCTGGCAGGCTGTCCGTTCACCGAGACGATAATCGTGCCGTCATGAACGACAAGCTGAATATCGGCTTCGGAATCCTTAATTAAGATCTGCCCGCTGTTCGCCCCGCCGCCCTGGACGCCCCCCATTCGCATGCCCATCATCCTCTGGTTGGCCGGCATTGGCTTGTCCGAGACCTGCAATTGATTTGGCATCAGGCTCAAGCAAACGTGCGTACAATTTTCGTCGTCGCGTTGTCCGTTGCCGAACATCGCGATATTCAAATCGGCCCACGATTGTTTTGGCCATTCGATGTGAAAACGCACGGTGTCCCCGGTAAGAATTTCGGGGTGCGAATACATAGTGTTGCCGCGAAACACGAGCTTCTGGCGATTCTCTTTCTGGATCTTAACGCTGATGCCCTTCCAGCCCTCGTCCGCAAAGCCACTCTGATGTTTACGACCGGCAGCTGAAAGTTCGACTGCTCGAATCTGATCACAGGCAAAGGATCGCACTTCTGTCAGAGGTGACGTGAAGTGAATTCCTTTTTCGCTGCAGGTTTCGATACGACATGGAAGTACGTCGTTGTTTTTTAAATAGATAACGTCCGGAAACGCCGCCAGTAGATCTGGATTTTCTGAGAGGTGCTGAACGTCGGCCGCACGCACAAAGCGTGCATTTTCGACGCCTTGCAGCGTTGATGCGTTCAAGCCTCCCAGCGGCGTCCATTGAATCGGAGAATCAGCCGCGCCTTCGACGACAAGTGTGCCCTGGAGTGAACCGTGTTCGTGGAACAGACGATCGGGTTCGCTGTGTTCAGTTGTTAATTCTGCATCTGCATCCTTAGTGTCGCTGTCAATTTTTGCTTGCAATTTCGCAAGTTCCGCTCGTGCCTCGGCCGCTTGCGGATGGTGTCGTCCGAGTTGTTCCTCCAATAGCTTAAGTTTGTCCATAGCCAGGGTTCGTCGTTTCAAATCACTCACATAGGGGCCCGAATCGGCTACTTTGATCTTTGTGTCCGGCTCACTTTCGTGTCGTTTATTCGTCAGCCCAATATTCGCAAGCCCCGTTGTTTCGCACTTCAACGGCACCTGAGCATACGGCGTTTGAACAACTGCGGTACCGTCGGCAACAGAAATCAATGAACCGGAAACAAACCCACCATCGTTCCAATTCAGCCACGCGCTGGGACGTTCAGGATTTGGTGCTGCTGTTTGGCCAGAAATCGCCACCGACGCAACGTCTGTAATCGGGACCGTGATCGTTTGTTCTTCCGCCAGCAGAATCAAATTGCCAGCGGTCGCATCAAATTCCTGCACCTTGCCGAAATGCACTGTTCCGTCGATCAGTTCAATACGGGAACTTTCGCCGGATGCGATGCGAGGCGTCTTACCGTCCCAGTGACTGACTCGCAAGCGTCGAATGGACAGGTCGAAATCACCATTGCGAAAGGTGATTCCTGTGGCGTCCGCTTGAATTGATTCGGTACTGACATCGCCCAGTTTTTCGCCGGTGTCGGAGAAGACTTCCATCGTATTCGCTATGCGGTTCACAAAGAGATACAGATGAACCGACAAGTCATTTTCGCCGATCGTCCGCAGCGTTTTGAAAGACGCCTTGCCTTTTGCAGCGACAAGCACATCAATCCATGTTTCAATCCGCAGACTACTTTTGGCGTCACGCCCCATGGCCATTTGAAAATTCAGAGGCTTGCTTGATTGCACCTCAAATTCAATTTCATATTTGTCGGGCAAATTCACTGGCAGAAAAATTGCTGTGTCCGCCTTCTTAGTTGTGATGGAACCATCGGGGGCTTCGGACCAGATTCCCTTGTCGGCAGCTTCCAGTGGTGCGTTTTCTTCCTTTTGAGCTCCGCCAAGGTTAATAAAGCCGCCCAGCACACGGTTGTTCACATTGGGCGGCTTCTTTGTTACCTGCCATTCATCCAATCCACGTGGCCCGGAATAGATCATGCCGGAATTGTCAGTACTTTGCAGACTGAGCACCTGGTCGCGGGCGACTGCAAACGCACCAAATCGCGTGCTTTCGAACGACATCGTGGTGTCGGTGATAGATGTTAATCGGCCGGTCAGGAAGTCTCCATTCCGCATCAAAATGCGGAAGACGCCTGGGTCAGCTTTTGCTGCTTCGCTTGCCGGATATTTCACGCTGGCGAGATATGACAATTCAATCTGCAGCGGATCAGTGAACATCGGCGATTGCCACGTGAGGACTTTGTCGTCCGCTTTCAACAGTTTGCCGGAAAGACTGTCACCATTGTGCCACAGCAGCGTTGTATCATCGGCATTCGCAGGCAGCGACGTTGATCGCCACACTGTCAGCAGTAGCAGCATTCGAATAAGGATCTTTGTCATTCTATTTGCAGCTCCGCATTTTTCGATCGTTCCGGGGCTCCAGCCCCTGTCTCTCGTTCCGGGGCTCCAGCCCTGGAACGCAATGTACAGGAGGCTCCTGCCTCCTCCGGAGTTCGCTGGAGGCAGGAGCCTCCGAAGCAGTGTGTTCCGAGGCTGGAGCCTCGGAACAAGTTGCGTCCCGAAATCTCATCGTTCATAAATCGGCAGGAAGCGATAGTTCAACGCCATCGCCAGCAGTGACATCGACGTCCCATAACCTGATCCCATTTGACTTTGAAAACTGCCGTCGTCGCTCTGCAAATCTTTCAGCTGCCTTGCCGTTTTCAGATTCCATTTGTTCCAGGATTCAAAGTCACCCTGAAACAATGCCTGAGCCGTGTAGTAACGGTAGTACTCAGGATAGCCTTGTTCATCCTGCTCCAGATTTCCAGAGACACGTTCCAGCACAGCTTTGTATTCGGCCAGATTCTTACGCTTTCCGATCGCAAAGACCAGGGCGGCAATTGACTTCAGATTATTTGAACCACCACCGCCAACCCCGGAATAGCCGACTTCGCCGCGATTCGTGGTCATTGACTTGAAATAATCCAGAGCTTTATCGATGCCATCGTCCGGAACTTTGATGCCAGCGTTGCGTGCGGCCAGCAGTCCCATCAGGACAGCTCCCGAAACAGAAGTATCCGCATCGGTTGCTTCAGGAGAATAACGCCAGGCGTTCCATTGATTATTCTTTTGCGAGGTGACTGTCGCGCGGACGGCGAGTTCCAGGGATTTTCCGATGGTGCGATGACTTGCGGTGTTGGCGTCCCCGTCCCACAGCGAATCTTCATCAAGGATTCCGTAGACTTCAGACAAGCCAAGCATCGCGAAGCCATGCTGATACATACTACCGTGCCCGCCGCCGCCAAAAAATCCAGTGGATTCACTTTGACTTTGAATCATGCTGCGGACGGCTCGACGGATGTTTTCGCTGTACGGGCCAAAGTTAGGATCTTCGCCGCTGGCCAGAAAGGCCATCACGCACATGCCATTAATACCGGGACCACTATAACCGCCGCTGCTGTCCCATGTGCCTTCCGGCGACTGGTTGCTGGCCAGCCATTCCAGACCACGTTCGTAAATCAATTGCACGTCCTGTGGCACATCGGTGCCGAAGCGGACTTGTGTGTCCTGAGCCGATGCACAGTGGGAGAGAAATCCAATTGCGGTGACAGCTAATACGACAGTGAACATTCGCATCACAAACTCACTTTCTGGACGTTTCCAGCAATTGCGTTTCCAATAGCTTGAAGCAGCCCCGGGACCAGTGGGGACAAATCCGAAACTCGACTTGAACGAGCCACCAAAACTACCACACCAAACGAAAGACACTTGACATTTTGTTGATATTCAAGGTTTCGATCAAGCGTTATGAAGACATCGCAAACTTCACTCGCCCTTCGCATCAGTTCTCCATTCTTAACTCCGGCCCAACCAAGCGCTTGAACGGTCGAAACTTCATGGAACGCAATAAGTCCGGCAAAAGCAACCGGGATATTTTCATCAAATAGAAGTCGCATCAGCGATCACCGTTTCACACGCGGACTCCAAAACCGCAATTGCCTGTTCACGCTGAACGGATGGAAACTGCCGAAGAAACTCGGGTAAAGTTTCTCCACCCTCTAAATATTCAAAGAGTGAACGCACCGGAACGCGGGTTCCCACAAAAACCGGTTCGCCGCTTAGTATCTCAGGATCGCTTTGAGTTATGCCGTGTAGCGTTTGCATAGTGCATGTTTCTAATCAGTAGGATGGGGCTCCAGAACCTTCCTGACGTTTCTTCGTAAATCAGTTTTCGCTCAAATCGGCGACCAAGCCAATGGGCAGATCTGGACGGGACTGGAGTCCCGGCCTACTCAAACTTCCTACTACTTTCGATTCTCCAACGCGTTAAAGAACGCATCGATGCCATCGCGGAATTCGGCTGGAACCTGGTCGTTAGTTGTGCCTGTCGACTGCTGTACGCCGCGAGCTTCAATCTGAGCAAGAGGATCTGCACCAGGGCCGTATAATTCCAATGCAACGCGATCGGTGTCACCCGTTCCGCCGCCGCCAGGAGTTGAGCCGCCACCACCGCCGCCTTTTGGATTTGCTCGTTTTGCGGCCAGAAGCAATTCAATCGCTTCTGTTTCCGCTGCGATGGCTTCACGGCCTGTGTCCGGACGGCCCAAGATATTTGTCGCGTCATTCATCGCGACGCTGGCGGCCGTCAGCATCTGAATTTCTTTACCAAACTTCTGATCACCCAGCGGCAAGGCCCGAATATCGGTAACAACGTTTAATGTGCGATCATAGAGCTTGCGCTGCGTCCCGGATTGCAGTTCTGCCTTATCGGTATAGGCAACCGCTTCGAGTTTCTCGCGAACCTGTTCCAGCGATCGAGTTTCCTCACGCAGGTCCATTTCGCCTTCTAATATTCGCATGACTTCGAGTACAACGGATGGCGGCAAACTGTCGCCTTTGGAACCTTTTCACGTCCCGCACTTCGAAGCGGAGACTAATTCCTCACCCCACCGATCCAGCGTATCGCCCCAATACTCCGCCCGCGCGATGGAATCACCACTGCGGTTGTTGCGGACTCGGCCACTTAAATCATCCAGTTTCTTGACGACCTGAAATTCCTGCATCTCTTGCAGAATGCGAAGAAACTTTTCTTCTTTGCGACGATCGTAATAGGCTTCCAGGTCATCCTGAATATCTCGCACTTTTTGGCTTTGAGCTGTTTCACGATCTGCGATTCGGACCGACTGATCCCGGACTCGCTGATCGAGAGATTTTTCAGTCACACCGAAGCCGTCAAACAGCGTGCGATTGAGAGCCGTCGCCACATCGATTTGTTCTCGCGACGCTGCCTTGAAGCGTTTGACGAACGTGCTGTTTTCCAGATCGTCCATAATCTTCTGCAAGTCCTCGCGGACTTTTTCGAATTCTGCCAGCAAGTCCGTTTGTTCCTGCACGGCCTCTTCAACTTTTTCTTCTGCTGGGGTCTCTGGCTCCTTCTTATCGTCCGATGGAGGACCGCCCTGAAGCACGGTCGTTGGCAAGCCGAATTTAGGACTGCCTGGTTTCTGCGGTTCAGACTTTTCGGCAGTGACCGGGTTTTGCTTGTTGAATCCGGATTCCGTGTCCGTCAGTTTTGGAACAGTCGGCAGCGGCTGGTCTGACTTCTTTGTTTCGTCTGGTTCGCTTGGTTGCGTACCTTTATTGTTGCCAGCCATCGGACCAGTTTTCTGGTTCGCCTGCGCCGCTGCCACAGCCTTCTTGCCTGGCGCTTTCGCTCCCTGCTTCAGAAGATCAGCCACTGACGGCATGCGGTTTTCGGCAATGTCACGCAGACGCTGCAATCCGCCAGCCCATGTCTCCAGATGACCAACCATCATTTCTTTATTGCGCAACGCCTGTTTGAGCAATTGATCGCCCTGATCAGTCACCGCAGTCAGACGCTGACCGTTGGCTTTTTCGGCTTCGCCTTGCTGTTCAATCTGTCGCCGAGTTTCAGGAGCGTTCAGTTGATCCGCGCCCATCTGACGAATCTGTCGATTGGCGTCGTGCAGCCGCATTTCTTCTTCGTACACGTCATCAGCCAGGCTTGCCCAGCGACGCAGTTGAGCCATCATCCAGACGGCATGTTGATCCGGCGACATCACGTGCAACACATACGCTGGAGAATAGATGCGACCGCGTTCTGGTTTGTAATCCTCAACATACGATCGAACCTCCAGTGTCTGAGGGCGAATGTTGTCGGTTTCGGCACAGAAGGTTGTGGTCGCCGCCAACCGTGTTTCTTCCGGAGTTCCGCCTTTGACCAGCTTCTCACCGGTATCCGGATTTGGATTCTGTATCGGGTGCTGCACGCCTTTCCATTCGATCCCGATATTCTTGACACCGAAATCATCGCGGGACTGCAGATCGAATGTGATGGTGTCGGTTGAGATCACAACTTGCTGAGGTTCCTGTTGCTGAAAATTGATCTCCGGAGCGGCGTCATCGACGGCGTTGATCTTCAGATTGAAAGCGTCTTTCGCGGTCAGACCCAATTGATCTCGCCACTGGAAATCCATGACTGTCGATTCTGATACGATCAGCGGAGCCGGGTGAATGCGATTGCCTTCGACTGAGGCTCGTTCATTCCTGACCGTTGCTTCCGCCAGTTCGCGACTGATTTCTGCATGGAATTCCGCCGTCGCGCCTTTCAGTACAGAAATTACACCACCACGCACGTCGGCTTTAACCGAGCGGCTGTATTCAAGATAATCGGGCAGCTTGATGGTCGCAGACAGCGAACTCAATTCCGGCCGATTGGCGACTTCAACGGCGACTTCCTTAGTCAGGTCGCCAACGCGCACATTCAAATTGCCGTTGTTCGTCTGAGCTGGCAATTGAAACTGATACGCCTGATCCTGCTTCGCCGCTTTCACCGCTTGCTGACCATCGAACTTTGCCGAAGCTGCTGCTGGTGACCATCGCGTCGCATCGGATAACGCGGCATTCAATGAGAACTCTTCACCGTGCGGCACTACCATTTGATTCGGAAAATTCTCAACTTGAGCGAACGTGTACCGATCAACATCTCGCCATGGCATCAGCCAGCGAGCCATCGCATTGAATCCTGCGGCGGGCACAATTGCACAAGCCAGCAATGTCAGTACAGCAGGCACTGCGAAAACAGTCGCCCAGAACTTATGACGTGCGAAAGGCACCGCGTCGGAAAAATCGCGTTCGCGAACAATCGCATCGACCTGCTGAATGGCGGCCTGAGCCAATCGCGTGCTTGTGCCAAGATGTTTGCCGCTGTGAGCCAGCTCAACGACACCAAGCAGTTGATCACCCAAGGCCGGAAATTTGTGTTTGAGCAGAATCGAAACCTGCTCCATGGTTCGCGTTCCCCAGACCCAGCGATGACACTTCAGCGGAAACAAAACCGCCATGCCGATGGAACCGGTCACCAGCAGGAGTGTCCGCACCAAAGCTGGCGTGTCGATGAAGCGATCGATGATGAAGACGACAAGGTACGATACGAGCAGCCCAAAAGCTCCCGCAAGAATGCCTTCGGCGACTTTGATGCCCCGCACTCGTTTTTGAAACTCAACCAACCGAATGCGTGTAGTTTCCGGCAGCTGCAATCCGTTTTCACTCATGACCAATCGCTCCAGTAGCGGGAGTGTTTCTTATGACACTAAAGGCGGGCGAGGATAGTATATCCATCGCCGACGACGTTCGGCAGCATCAAACTGGCGACAACTTTCAGAAAACACCAGACAAAATGATTCCTGCCAGGCGAGTCGACATGGGGACGAAAGCCAAACAAAGTTGCCGGAACTGCTTGCCAACGAGTCGTTTCGTTCGCACAATCTGGGAACGACGTAATTTGGTTGCCTCAACAGAATGGCAGATAATATGCATGCAGTTCTTCTTCCCTTCTTACTGCAACGAATGATCGTGACTGCGTTTGTATTCGCAATGCCCCATGCAATGCCACAGGACGGCAATTTGATTTCTGAGATCGGCAATCTGTTTGGCGAAGTTCTGCGTGAACTCAACGGCGAAGAGCCAAAACCGGCTGCTCCTGCACAAGCCATGGTCGCAATCGAAGCGCCTCAGAAAAAATTATTGCCCGGTGAAGCCGATCGAAAAGAACATGCCGACCGCACAATTGCGCTCTGCGGTGCTATGCAATCGTGGGTGATTCAAACCTGCCAATTGGATGAAACTCAACAGGCTGCGATGAAGGAGCTTGTCGCGAAACATCTGAAAGATGAAAACGAAAAGTATGCAAAGCGAGATGATCCGGCAAGGCAGCATCGACCGTTTGGAGAAAACACACCTTTGCTGTTTGTGCAGTCTGACGGTGTCGGAACAAAGCTAACCGATGCTTTGTTGTTATCCATTCGCAAGGACGTTCTGAGTGATCTTCAGAAAGAGCAGCTTGATCTTGCCGTCGCGGAACGTAGCGAAAGTCAGAATGCCGCGTTTCGAGAATTTGTCGTTGCTTTGTTCGATCAGGAGTTGTTCCTGTCAGACGATCAGCGACAAAAGATGTTGGAACAATTTGCGGGCCGCAATCTAATCTTCTCACCTTTCTATTCATTCGTGGGGCAAACACACTATTTGCCGTACAAACACATGACTGAGGTGTTTGCAATTCAAAACGCCGACTTCCTGGATCACCGTCAGAAAGAACGACTCAACGATCTGACATCCGGCGACAATAGAAATCAAAACCACATCATGTTTCAGTCAAACGAAGGGCAGGATCAATGGGCTGAAAACATCAAGCAGGCTGTGGTGACTCAACGAAAGACATATTTGCACGCCGCTGCAGTGCGCATTGGCTATATGGAACGAACATTGAATCTGACTCCTGAACAGGTTGAATACCTGACCGTGGCCAGCAAAGGTGCGACGACTTCAGCATTGGCGGATTGGAAACAAGCGACTCAACAGACAGTTGATAACATAGTGGAACAAATGGGACAGATGCGAGGCAACTTTGCGTTTTCGGCCCAGAACATGTCTGTTGATAGCCTGGACCGCAATGAAATCTGGGCCGGCGCCCTACGAACGGTCAATGCTGACACACAATCAGATGATCGAGCTAAGCAAGTTCGACGCGTGAAGGCGATGACAGTGACAGCATTGCTGGATCAGGAATTGTGGCTGACTCCCGCACAGCGCGAAGTGGTGATGAAATTCACAGAGCCGGTGATGCCGGAGAGTTTGGCAAAAGGAATGTACGACGATTACGTCCGCGAGCTAGTACTTCTGGCTTACCCGTTGCACAAGGTGAGCGAAGCCAAAGTCAACGAAGTCCTGACGGAATCTCAACTTGCAGTCTGGAAGCAATTGAAGGGTTTTCTGCGACTGAATCCCGGCAATAACGACCTCGAAATCCCCATGAAGAATCAGGGCGGAAGCTTTACTGTACCATTGACGGACTAATCCAGAGTAGGACGGAACTCCAGTGATCTGACGCACCGAATGGTGTGTTTCGTTCCACTTCACACACCCTACCAAATTCAACATCGAATATCGAACACTTAAACCGAAAACCTTCAACCTCAACAAGGACACCAATGTCATCCACAACGACGGCTCCAGCACTCCAATCCGATGACGTCGCCGCGATCGATGAATTGCGCGACGTCTACCGCAGGCTCAAGAGCGAGCTGTCGAAAATCATTGTGGGGCAGGATCAAGTCATCGAACAACTCGCCATCTGTCTGTTCGGTCGTGGCCACGCGTTGCTGATGGGTGTGCCAGGACTTGCCAAAACATTGCTGGTCAGTCGTATCGCTGAAACCATGTCGCTGAGTTTCAGCCGTATTCAATTCACTCCCGACCTGATGCCGATGGACATTACCGGCACAGATATTCTGCAGGAAACATCGGACCGTCGCCGCGAATTTGAATTCGTCAAAGGCCCGGTATTCGCAAACATCGTGCTGGCCGACGAAATCAATCGCGCCCCTGCGAAGACGCAGGCCGCGATGCTGGAAGCTATGCAGGAACATCGAGTCACCGTTGTCGGGCGACCCTATCCTCTCGAACCGCCATTCTTTGTGCTGGCCACACAGAACCCCGTTGAACAGGAAGGCACATATCCGTTGCCCGAAGCTCAACTGGACCGCTTCATGTTTCTGATCAACGTGGATTATCCATCGCGGGCCGAAGAGCTTGAGATCGCTCGGACAACAACCGGTGCCACGGTGCCGCGACTGGATCATATCGTTGACGCCGCATCGGTCCTGAAGTTTCAGGAACTTGTGCGACGAGTACCTGTGCCGCAGCACATTTACGAATTCGCCGTGGACCTTGTGCGTCGGACGCGACCAAAGCTTCAGGAATCTCCTGAGTGGCTGAAGCCGCTGGTGTCCTGGGGCGCGGGGCCGCGAGCTGTGCAGTACATGATTCTGGGAGCGAAATCACGAGCAGCGTTAACGGGCAGTTATATGGTTCGGCTGGAAGACATTATGGCCGTTGCTGAACCAGTGTTAACGCATCGCGTATTGACGACGTTTAACGCCGAATCAGAAGGGATCACCAGCAACGATATCATAGATCGTCTGGTCAAAGAGCTGAACGACGAACAAGTGCGTTAAGATCGGCGAGCGGTGCGGCGTCAGCCCACCGGTACTTTGCGATTAAAGTAGCCGTCACTCTCCGAGTGACGAATGCCAATCGCCGCGTTTTCCGTCCTGCCTCACTCGGAGAGTGAGGTCTACTATGGGAAACCACATGCGAAACGAATCACAATGTACCGGCAGGCTGACACCTGCCGCTCGCCGAACTGTTTCTAGTTTCAAATCTCCATTCAAAAATCGAAAATTGAAAATTCCTTCATGCGTAACTTCGTTGATCCCAAAGTCGTCTCCCGTCTGCGCGGACTTGCACTCGATGCGCGGACGCCGATGATCGGCAGCGTGTCCGGCCGACATCGCAGTCCGACGCGAGGTTCCAGTCTGGAATTCTCCGAATATCGCAAATACGTCCCCGGTGATGACACGCGGCGTTTGGACTGGCGAGCCTGGGGGCGCAGCGATCGCTTTTATATCAAAGAATATGAAGCCGACACGAACCTGCGACTGTGTCTGGTTGTCGATGTCAGCGGTTCAATGAGCTACGGACCGGATGGCAGCACGGCCGAAGGCACCACAAAGCTTGACTACGCTCGGCGACTGGGTGGGACGCTGGCTTATCTGGCATCTGGCCAGGGCGACGCTGTTGGTTTGTATTCCGCAGGTAAAACTTTTCAGAAAGAAATTCGGCCAAAACGCAGCGGAGCCCATTTGAAATTTGTTCTCGACGAACTAGGAAACATGATAGCAGAAGGTGAAACCGGATTGCCGGAAGCTTTGCATCAAGCCGCTGAACGAATTGCTCAGCGAGCACTTGTGGTTGTGATTTCCGATCTGTTTATGGACCCGGAAGTTCTTAAGGGTGCATTTCAGCATTTACGATTTCGAAAACACGACGTGGCCGTATTTCACCTTGTCGAACAAAATGAAATCGATTTCCAGTTTGATCGTCCCGTCCGTTTCGTCGATCTGGAAGGCGCTGGTCCGTTGCTTGTCGATCCCACAACGATTGCCAAACAATATCGTCAGGCGGTACAAACCTGGCTGGAACAACTGCGCATTGTTTTTCGCGACTCAGCAGTTGACTATCATCGCGTGAATATCGCTGAGAACTATTCTGATGTGCTGGCGAGGTTTTTGCTGGCAAGGAAGAAGTAGCCCGGCGAGCGGCATGCGTCAGCTTGCCGGTACATTGAGATTTGAGATTTGAGATTTGAGATTTGAGATTTGAGATTTGAGATTTGAGATTTGA
>Ga0105053_10007371_pt1 | contig 14716 bp, 18 predicted proteins | sample BON01_FD_78093 | JGI IMG/M metagenome (GOLD analysis project Ga0105053, IMG submission 78093) | Freshwater microbial communities from Lake Bonney liftoff mats and glacier meltwater in Antarctica - BON-01 | ecosystem: Environmental > Aquatic > Freshwater > Ice > Glacier meltwater | place: Lake...
ATTGTATGTGTGGTTGGTTTTTCTTTCCGCAACAATGACAAGAGGAAAGGAGGAGGAAGAGGAGGAGGAGGAGCGAAGTGTGCTTTTTGTGTGTCATTCATCCTACATCCCTTCATGTGAATAATACAATGCGTACGTACGCTCAAAAGAAGGCAAAGACAAGCAGTAGCAAGCAGGCAATCATAATGAGAGACGAAAAGAGAAGAAGAGAGAGAGAGAGTGAGTTAGTCCTTGGACAGAGGACTCGAAAGGGACCAGACGGGCAGGAATGCAATGAGGGATGGTGGGAGGAAGACAGGGCGAGCGGCATCACTTACGATGACGCACGACGACGACGACGACGCGAGAAGATAAGGGAGAGAACCGTTTATATGAGATGCAGAAACAGAGAGAAGGAAGGAAGGCTGATAGCTTTCCCCCCCACGCGAGCAGCGAGCGACTCCATCCCATCTTCCAACTTGACACCTGACGCACAACACGCAAACAACAGCAACAACAATGACAACCACCACAACTGGTAGTAGTAGTAATAGTAGCAGCAGCAGCAGCAGCAGCAGCAGCAGCAGCAGCAGCAGCAGCAGCAGCAACAGCAACAAACGGTTCCAAAGACGAAAAGAAACAACAAAAAACAATGCTGGGAAAAATCAATCACCCTTGCAATTTCTTTCCATCCTATTCTATTTCGTTCGTCCTCCCTCCCTCCCTCCCTCCCTCCCTCACCTCCCCCCCACAATCCGAGCCACATCGTGCACATACGCCTCCTGTGGCATCCCGACCAACACCCCACTCAACTGCTTCGGCACCTTCTCCACCAACCACCTCAACCCATACTCATGCAACAACCCCCTTCCCTCCCTCCCTCCCTCCCTCCCTCCCTCCTCCAACACATGCCCCGCCGCTCTACAAGCCTCCACTGCCCGAACCGCCGCGTGATACCTCACCATTTCTCCATACTTCACGAAAAAAGTCTGCAGGGCATCTGCCGCCTCCTCCTCCAAGCTCTCAAACGTCGAGGCAATCATAGGGATGATCCTCCTCTCTAACTCTTGTGTGTACGTCTCCGGGGAAGTAAACGACGTCAGCTGCCTATTCATATCCCGAATCAATTCCTGAATGATCCGACACCCCTCCCTGGTCTCTTTCTCCTCCTCCGTCAACGCCTCTTCCGCCTTCCCCTCAAACAACCCGGTAGGATTAAACAATTCCAACGCCGTGCGACATGCTTCCATATATCCCTCCGGTGGCTCCCCCCCCACTGCTGCCTGATTAACTAACCGATACAACCCCCCCTGTGACACAGCCGTCAATGGCCGATTCGCATACACCTCAATCCCCTTCGCGCGTGCCTGCGCCGCCACCACCAACCCACCCGGCTCTAACAAATTCAAAGGTAATTGGATCGCACGGAGGGAGGGCGTGGCCTTCCCTGCCCTCTTGGCGCCCTCGGCCGCCGCGTCTAGAACCATGGACAAGGAGAGATGCAGCCCTTCCTTAGGATTAAGACCGAAGCCATTACTACTCACGCCGTACCCTTTTCGGATCTTGCCACTTGAAACGGCGCCTTCCAAGGCCTCGAAAGCCCGCACCAAGCGGTCTTTGAGCTTAAGGCGTTCTTCTTGCATAGCTGCTGCTAGCGCTGCGTCGTCCGCGAAACTCTTCTCCCCCGTCTCGTGCCGTAGCAAAATATCCGCCAGAAAGTGCTCAGGGTTGTGGACATAGAGCAAGTCCACAGCCTCCAGGTGCAGGCGGGCCAAGCTTCCTTTCAATTCGTGCTCCATCACCTCGGGGTGCAATGAAAAGTGCAACCCGCCCTCGTCCTTGCTCCCTACAGGCACGCTCTCCGGCCCGGGGGCATGGCCTTCCACCGGCTGATAATACCCAAATTTGGTGCACACTGTCACTTCATCCCGGTCCTCCGTGCTAGTCCCTCGAAAGTGTGTTGCCAATGCTTGCCCCACCGCCCGCTCGGACGCCCCCGCATGTCCATAATTCGGTGCGGTGTCGAAGAGCCGAATGCCGTGCTGGAGGGCGGCGGCCAGGGCCTGAAGATGGGGCGGGCTGGGCGTGATGCGGGCGCAGCCAAAGCCAATGCGACGGATGCCTGTGGCGGCTGCTCCGGCTGCTGCGGCTGCGGCTGCGGCTGCTGCGGGAGGCATGGTGTGATGCTTTGCTTGCCTTGCTTGACTTTGTTCGATGATATTGAATAGAGGCGACCTCCTGCCTCTTTGTTGCCCTGTTTGGTGCTCCTGGCTTCTGCTGGCCTAGACGTGAAAGCAGCTCCTGCTCACCTCGCCTGTGGTGGTGCAATGTTGTACATGAGCATAGGCGTGCGCGTGTCCTTTTACCCTCCTCGAGTCAGACTACTGCTCCGCTGCACGTTGCTGCCTCGCCGATTCGTTTCGATGACGGACCTCACAAGCCCCTCCCCCTTCTTGCCGTACGACACCACCAACTCACGCCCCACGACACCCCACGGCACAGGCACTGGCCCAAGCACAAGGACAAGGACCTGGTCGTCGTCGCGGTAGCCGTCGCAATGTCCAAACGCAGCGCCCCTCTCGAGGTAAGACCCCCAGCAAGCCTCCCCATCCTGGTGCCCCCGTCAGATCATCATCCGCACGACCTTTGCCAATCTCACACGTCCAAAACAGAGCTCATCCTCCGCCTCCGTCTCGTCCACGTCGTCCTCCACCCCAGCCTCTTCAGCAGCAGCCGCCGCCTCCCCGTCCACGACCACCACCACCACGACAAGTGCCACCAGCAGCAGTACGACCACTGCCCCAGTCGCAGTCAAGCGCACCCGAGGGGCCATCGCCGCCGCCTCCTCCACCAAAGGACTTCCCTTGCTAGAGATCCCCCAGCGAGTGACTTTTTCGATCAAGGAAACCGCGCCCCAATTGAGTTTGTCCCGGGACTTGTTAGAGGTGACGGGCTGTCGGGCGGGCTACCGCATGAGCAAGGCGACTGATTCCGTCTACGCAGGCAACTGGTACTGGGAATGCGAAATCCTCGAAGCCCTTCCCAACACCACTCCTATCGCTGATAACAACGAGGACGGAACAGGAGCAGCAGCCGAAGAGCAACCACATTTCCGCGTCGGGTGGGCGACGAAGCAAGGCAACATCCAAGCTCCGGTCGGGTACGACAAACACAGCTTCGGCTACCGCGACGTGAGCGGCTCCAAAATCTACAAATGCGAGCGTGTCGACCACTATGGCCAGGTGTACGGGCCCGGGGATATAGTAGGGTGTATGATTTGCTTGCCTGTCCTACCAGAGCACATGCAGGAGACCTCGTTAAATGGAAGCAGCAACCCCCTACTGCAGGGAGGGGTCTACCCCCACCCCTTCCTCCATCGGGAAGACAGCTATAATAGCGCCTCGGGCAGCGCTGCTGCTAGTGCCGGTGGTGTTGGGGTGGGTGGTGGTGGCATCGGCAGCAGCAGTGGCAGTAATATGAATAATAACAGCAGCAGCGGCAGCAATGGTGGGAATGCTGGGGGGGAGGAGGAGGGCGGGATTGAGGACGAGGTGCTGCGGAAGGAGTTGGAGGCCTTGGGAAATTATGTCCGGTTTTTCAAGAATGGGAAGGATCAGGGGCCGGCGTATGCGCAGATTGTGGGAGGTGGGTACGGGGGAGGGAGGGAGGGAGGGAGGGAGGGAGGGAGAGGCGGTGGGCACTGGAGCGGTGTCGACTCCAGGCCGTTGCCGCCTCGCTTATTGGGCATGTTGTCTCTTGTGTTCCATGTATCGCTTTCGTCCTCATTCATTTTTCTGTTCCCAAATTTTAGTCTCATCTCTTTCCTCACCCATCATCTTTTCTACCTTCCTCCCCCCCCTCCCCTCCCCCCAGCCCGGTACTACCCCGCGGCCTCGATTTTTCTCACCGGGAGAGTACGTGGCAATTTTGGCCCTTCCTGGATTTGTCCTCCTGAGACCTCTATCCCTTTCTCGCCCATGTCTGCCTTGAAAGAAAGTTTGAAACGAGATGAATTGAATGTGCATAATCAGGGCGTGAATGAACGGAGGGCGGCTTTGGCGGCGCGCAGGAGGCAGCAGCAGCAGCAGCAGCAGCAGCAGTTGGAGATGGAGCAGCAGCACAATAGGAAGGAGCAGGAGGAACGGGAGGGGGATGTAGGGGAGGGGATGGAGGAGAGGAAGGAGGGACAGGGGGCGGGGGGCGGGGAGTAGGAGGGAGAGGGCGGGAGGGAGGAGGAGGAGGATGATGATAAAAAGCAAAAGAAAGTACAACGCTCATTATTTTTACATTGTTTGCAATTATTTATTCTTAATTTCTTGAACTATTTACTCCTCATTTGTTCATTCACTCCCTTTCCTCCACTTCCTCTCACTCCACCTCCACAGCCCTCCCCTTCCTTTCTCTCACCCCCTCCCTCCTCCTCCTCCCCCCCTCCCCCTCCCCTTCCTCCCCCTCCCCTTCCTCCTTCCCTCGTAACCCCCTCCCCCACGCCTCCACCAACCAAGCAAGCACCGCAATATTAACCCCCAAAAACACAATCGACATGACCCAGGTCCCCAAAAACGTATTTCTCCCCAAAAACTCCAATTGGTACGCACACCACAACCACCCCCCCACCGCCCCCAGCCATGCCCCCGCCAAGAGGAGAGGAAGGGAGGGAGGACGGGAGGAAGGGAGGGAGGCGAGGGTGGGACCGGCGGCGGGGAGGACGGAGAAGTACCAGGCGAAGTATTGGGCGGTGCAGACTTTGTTGAAGGCGACGAAAATCATTGTTTGGATGGCGATGCAGAAGGGGAGATCGTGGGGGCCGAGGAGGAAGGAGGTGAAAGCCAGGAGGAGGACTTGAGGGAGGAAGGCTGCTAGGCCTAGGTAATGCCGACGGGCTTCGTTTTGGAAGTCCAGGTAGATGGCGTAGAACCAGGGGGAGAAATTGTGCCGGTTGTCGGTGCGGGTGAGGTGGTAGAGGAGGCCGTGCTGGAGGAAGGGGTGGCCGAAGAGGAGGAAGGCGAGGAGGGTGAGGAGGAGGAAGGTCGTGGCGCTGATAGCCGTTAAAATAAGACGGTCCTTGGTGATGAGCGCTGCGAACCGACGCCATCTGCTTTCTTCCCTCTTCCTCTTCTCTCCTTCTTCTTCTTCTTCAGCGGGTAAAGCACTAGGCAAGGCCGCCAAGTAGGAAAAGGAGAAGACAATAGGGTACAACTTAAAATGCACGGCTGCTCCATGAAAAAACCCAGCTAGAACCGGTCTTTTTTGTTGGACAAAGAGGACGGTGGCGAGTACTAAAGCACTGACCAGGGTGTCGGCGCTGCCCCGAGTGGAGAAGTTGATGACGAGGGGGTTGAAGAGCCAGAGGGAGGCGTGAAGGAGGGGGGAGGAGGACGAGGAGGAAGAAAGAGTGCTGTTTTTTCTCTTGGTTGTTGCTCTTCCCTTGGCAAGTGGTGGTGATGTTTTTGTTGTCCAAGCAGAGATGCGCATGATCAGCAAACCCACCAGCAAGTCGGAGGCAACGAAGAGCACCTTGCCCCAGGCCGGGTGCACCCACAGGTTAGGCAGCAAGAGGTAGGCCAAAAAGGGCGTGTACCGATACGTGTCCCGCTCGTAGGGCGACCCGCCTTGGTTCAAAAAATGTGCCGCGTCACCAAAGACTAGGTAGTCGATGTCTGTGTACTTGACGCTGCTCGAGGCCCGGTCCATCCAGGCCCCCACGCCCAGCATCCCCAGGCGAATTGCCAGAGCTAAGGCAAAGACGGGGTTGACGGGTGGGGCTAATGGAGGTGGTAAGGGCGCCATGACGGCAACAGCAGTGCCCTGCCCCGGCCTGTATTATGTGCGTGCGGCGTAGGGCGGTGGGAAGGAAGCTCGTCGCATCAAATCGTAGACGAAGTGGGCGATGGATCAGCGAGAGGACTCGAGCGCGGAGAGCGTGGATGGCCAGACTGGCGTGGCTTTACACAACTAGCTGGAACGGGTCACGGCGGCTACGAGCGGAGCAAGAGACCTATCTTGGGCGTGTATGGTTTGGTTTGAGTGCGTGGTTGTGGTGTGTTTGGAGGCAAATTGACGAGGCAACCTTGAGGGTACTTCATTATCATCCAAGCCACTCAAGCCTGCTTCGCAATGACCGAGGGTCGGGGGGCGGCCCGTGAGTCCCCCCGTATTTCTCTGCTGACCACCGCGACTTACCACGCCTTCCCAGCCCTACATATTACAGACAGGTGCCCAAGCGAGCGGATGGCCGGGTGCCAGCGGTGGGCAGATTTTACCTCGCTCCCCAAAACAACAACACCTCGCCTCTCAGCCATGTTTCTCGAAATGCCATCTTTCTGCGGCCGTGGCTCATGTCCCCCACCCACTCCACCCACACAACACGACAGGCCTCGTCACCAGCAGCAGGAGCAGCAGGCGGGCACCGTCTACTTCCCCATCGTCTCGTGCATTCAGGCTTGTGAAAGAGGTGCGTGCCGTGTGAGGCTGGGTGACGGAGGAGGAGGGCCGAAATTGGGTTTGTTCTTTGTACGGCACAGGACCCGAGCTCACGCACCCGCCCTTCCTCACAACAGACAGGCAGCCACAGTACCAGGGTAGCAGCAGCAGCAGTAGCAGCAGCAGCTTTGTCATCACATCATGTTTTTCGTAAGTCCTTTGCCTCTGTGCCCCCCCTTTCGCTCTGCTCCACCATACGTCATCATTCCCCCCCTCACACACACACACACACACACACCACACTCCTCTTCCCTACCCTTCCTTACAGGGCGGCGACCCTTTCGAACACTTTGCAGGGGCAGGCATGGGCGGAGGAGGGGGGATGCGAGGAAGGGGAGGAGGGGGCGAGGTGGACAATGAGGAGTTTTACAAGATCCTGGGCGTGGCTAAGGACGCGAATGAAAGCGAGATTAAAAAGGCCTACCGAAAGCTGGCCTTGAAGAACCACCCGGATAAGGGCGGGGACCCGGAGAAGTTTAAGGAGATTACGATGGTACGTTTTAATATATGTATATGTGATGCTGTTTCTGTGTGTCTGTCTTGTCATTTACTCACACCCTCCCTCCCTCCCTCCCTCCCCTCTTCTTCATCTAGGCGTACGAAGTCCTCTCCGACCCGGACAAGCGCAAGCGTTACGACCAATACGGGAAAGATGGGCTAGAGGAGGGGAGCACGCACAACCCCGAAGATATCTTTTCGATGTTTTTCGGTGGGGGAGGACGACGGGGGCCGAGTGGACCGAGGAAGGGGGAGGATATTCGGCATCCTTTGAAGGTGACGCTGGATGACCTGTACAATGGGAAGAAGTGTCATTTGGCCATTAATCGTGATAAGCTGTGCGGGGCCTGCGAGGGGGTGGGGGGGAAGGCGGGGGCGGCGAGGCAATGTGATGGGTGTAATGGACGGGGGGTGACGATTCAACTGAGGCAGATTGGCCCGGGGATGGTGCAGCAGAGTCAGATGCCCTGTTCGGCGTGTAGGGGGGCGGGGAAGACGATGAGTGAGAAGGATAAGTGTCGAGAGTGCAGGGGGAGGAAGGTGGTGAAGGAGCGGAAGTTGCTCGAGGTCCATATTGAGAAGGGTATGAAGCATAACCAGAAGATTGTGTTTCACGGGGAGGCGGACGAGGCGCCGGGCACGATTCCGGGCGATATAATTTTTCTGGTCCAAGAGAAGGAGCACGAGGTTTTCACGCGCAAGAACAATGATTTGTTCATGGAGAAGACGCTGAGCTTGACGGAGGCCTTGGTGGGGTACTGCTTCCTCTTCACTCATTTGGATGGCCGGGTCATCAAGTGCGAGAACGCCAAACAAGGAGAAGTGGTCAAGCCCGGGGACATCCGAATGATCCAAGAAGAAGGCATGCCCATCCATGGCTCCCCCTTCACCAAAGGCCGTTTATTCATTGTGTTCAAGGTGGATTTCCCTGCGTCTGGGACTTTCAACCCCGCGCAGCTTAAGGCGTTAGAGGCTGTGTTGCCCCCTAGGGACATGCCTAGATTGACGGGCGAGGAGGAGGAGGTGGAGATGGTCCCAGTGGAAGCGAATCAGATTGGCGCGGGAGGGGAGGATGGAAGTGGGATGGAGGAGGATGAGGACGGGCGGCCTCAGAGGATGCAGTGCCAGAACATGTAAAAGAAGGAGGGGGAGGAAGGGAGGGAGGGAGGGAAGGAGGGAAGGAATGTGTGTGATTCAATATAGATAGATATACTTGAAGACGAAGGAAAAGAAGCAAAAGCGAGCGAGGGAGGGAGAACGAAAGGAGCGATAGAGAGAGAGGGTGAAATCCGATTTTTATTCCATTTTCATGGTTGATGATGGCAGCAGGAGCAGCGGCAGCAGGAGCAGCAGCAGCAGCAGAGGTATGACCACGAAGAAGACAGCAACAATGAATAAAGCTACTACTACTAAGAGCATCACCAAAAGGAGGGAGGGAGGGAGGGAGGGAGGGAGGGAAGGCATGCGCAATCATCGCAAGAAAGGAACGGACAGGAATAGAATTCATCAGACCATGAGCACGAGGACGACAGGCGCATCAGCAGCAGCAGCAGCAGGGGGAGGCACAAGAGGAAATCGTGGGGAGCGAGGGGCAGGGGTGCTCTTGTCACGACTTATACTATATCTAAGGCGCGGTGGAGGAAGGGAGGAAGGAAGGAAGGGAGGAATAAGAGTTGAGAAAGGCGGGTGGGAAAGGAGAAAGAAGAGCAGGAGAAGGCGGAGGACGAAGGAGAGACGGTTTGACCTGAGAAGTGCGAGTGAGAGAGAGAGGTCTGGAGGAACGAAGCACAAGCAACCCATTACACACAACGACAAGCCCAAGAACGGACACTCACGTCTCGCTATGTGCTGCCGTCGTTCGTTCGCTTCTTCTTTCTCTTTACGTTGTTCTTTCTTTTCTTTTCCTTTATGCATTCTTGCTACCTTACCCTACTCCTCCTCTTCAAATTTGTGCTTCCACATCCACGCACACCCTCCCTCCTTCCCTCCCTCCCTCCCTCCCTCCCCTTACTCTTCCTCCTCCTCCTCATCCACAGCCACATTATGCTCGACGCTATCCACATCATCCAACTCCTCCAACGCCTCGATCACACTCATGTTCCCCTCAAAATCCTCATCCGAGCAATCCACCAGCATCTTCGGCACATTCACCATAATCGACGCCTTGATCTCCACCCCCTTCCCAAGCAACACCTCCCTCAACCCTGAGATACTGGCCGGGTCCACCCACACGCTCGTCGTCTTCTCCTCTTCATTCACCTTCGTGTCCACCTCCTCCACATCTGCCTCAAGAGCAGCCTCTAGCACACTATCCTCGTCCACCACTCCCGCCAAGTCCAACCTCCCCTTCCTCTCAAAATTATACGAGACACTCCCCACAGTCCCTAGTTTGACCGACGACTTCTTAATCACGTTATTGATCTCAGTCTTGGCTCGGTTGGTGTTATCGGTCAAGCAATTGATGATGATACCGGCCCCACCGTAACCATAGGCCTCGTAGACCGCCTCTTTGTAGTCGGCTTCGTTGGCGCTGCTACCTGTTTTGGGGGGAGGGAGGGAGGGATAGAGGGCGTGAGTGGCTCTGTTGGTGTTATCGGTCAAGCAATTAATGATGATACCGGCACCGCCGTAGCCGTAGGCCTTGTAGACCGCCTCTTTGTAGTCAGCTTCGTTGGCGCTGCTTCCTGTTTTGGGGGAGGGAGGAGGGAGGGAGGGAGGGAAGGAGAGAGGAGAATGTGTGGGAACAATTGAGGGAAATGTAGACAAAGAAGTGAGACTAAGTTGCATTCAGTCAGCCCTTCTTCTCATTTGCATTCCTGCTTGCCTCGCTCCAGCCTTCCTTTCCTACCCTCTTACCCCTACTCCCTCCATCCACCCTACATACCTCGTTGAATAGCCCGTTGCACATTGTCAGTCGGCACCCCCTGGGCCTTCGCCTCACGGATCAACACAGCCAACGCTCGATTCACCTCCGGCTCAGGCCCTCCCGCCTTGACGGTCATGACGAGCTTCTTGCCGTACGAGGCGTAAATTTTCGTTTTGAGAGCGTCCGACTTGCCCTTGCGGGCGGCGTTCTTGGCGGCACGACGACCCATGTACAGCCTATGGGATGGAGTGTATGGCGGGTAGTTTGGGTGGGATTGAAAGCTTGAAAGTGCTTCGAGGCTGCTATAAAATTGCTACAGCAAGCGGGTGCGGCCTTATCGATGCCTCTGCTAGCCTCCCCACCCTCCGTCCTTCCCTCGAGCTCCCTCCCACCTCTATCTACCATCCTCGTTTGGGAAAGCACTCACTCCTTCCAACATGACACCACGTACCTATTGACGCGGCTGTACCGCTGCGGCTTCGGCTGCTCGAAAACGCTGGTGGCCCTGCCCGTGGCAGCTGAAGTTGCTGCTGCTGATGGACAGAGGGCCATGGGGGAGGGCAAGAGGAAGGCCTGCGCCAAGGACAAACAAAGGACCAGCGCCAGGGCCAGACATCCGAAAGAAGGCCTCATCACCATCGTCGTCGTGGTGTCGTCAAAACCTGTGTGGGGGTGTGGGTGGTGTAGGTTAGCGTGGGATTTGCGGTGGTGAGGCAGGGGAGGGAGGCGAAAGGCAACTAACCGTCGCGTTGGATTTTTCCATGTTCACCACTTTTGTGACTCCCTGCCTTTTGATGACCAAGCAAACCTCACGAGCTATCCACAAACGCTCATGCTAACCCCTCTTCATTCATACTGAAAACACAGGGGTGCATCGGTAAGCTTGTGCCGGTTTGGTGGCTGTCCTCGGCCTCCTTTTCCCTCCTGCTTCGACCCCCACACGACTGCCTGCATCAGATTGAAGCACGCCTTCCTTGCACCATCATCCTGGTCCTACCCTTTATTCTAGCCTCAAGGTACGTGTGTGTCAGAGCCAGGATAAGACGCTTATGCTGTCTGTTCCAGTTAAATGTGCCAGCAGCGCATAGGCTGGACGAGGCCTCCCTTTTCTCCTATCACACGGTCATAATCATCTTTTCCCAGAAGCAATGTGATGCTGACTCCCTCCCTGCCCCACCCCACAGACAATGAACTACCGGCAATAGAGGACCCACACAGCACCTTCACCAGACCGTTTCATGAAGAGACGCCGGAAATGCGGCGGCGGCGGCGGCCTGTTGGGGGCGTTGGCCGTGGCGCTGCTGGCCTTGCGAGAGGCGACGGGGTTTAGCCCCCCGTTGCCCCCCGGTCACCACCATCACCAGCTACACGTGCCGGCTGCCTCGTCCTCCTGGCGAGAAGATGGGCGTAGAAGGATACAGGGCACCTGGGCTTTGCCCCGGACGCCATTGTGGGAGGAGGAGGACAGCCGGAGAAGAAGAACGAGAAGAAGAGGAAGGGTACTAGGTCCTTTGTTTAGCACGACGGCAAGCAGCACTAGTAGTAGCAGCAGCAGCAGCGGCCTGGTCGACAGGGAGACTGAGGCAGCAGAAGAACAACCACCACCATCCTCGTCCAATCCTTCTTCTTCCTCCTCCCCCTCTTCCTCACGTGCACCCTCCTCCTCCTCCCCCTCCTCCTCCTCTTCCCTCGCGGCAAGCAGCAACACTGCGGCCGGGCCCCGAAAGCGCAAGCGTGTCGCCCTCACACCCGCCCCACCATCACCACCACCACAAGGAGCAGCAACCTCCCGATCTTCGTCTCAACCACCATCATCATCATTCCGCGCAGCTCCAAGTGCAGCAGCAGCGCCAGCAGCAGCAGGACGACGTCCCTCCCAACCATCAGAAGCAGCAGCAGCACCACCACCACCACCAAGACGAAACATGGCCCAATCAGACAGAGAGGAGCAACGAATGTTAGAGCAGTTGGAAGGCCTGCGTCGCCGACGACGGAGGGATGAATTTAGGGCTTTTACACGACCCAGCAACAATCAGAGAGGAGGAAATAACAACAATAATGGTGGAATAGACATAAGAATCCTAAATGAACGAGGGAGTACCGAGGTGCTCGAGGCCCTAGTACGAGCAGCAGCCGCCTGTCAAGAAGTAGAGGTGGCATGGGAAGTAATGCGCGTGGTTTTGCAGCGAGCGGAAGAGCTGCAGTTGGGGGAGGCAGCGTGGGTGCCACGGTGGGATACGTTCTCGACGCTTATGAGTGCTTGCCGGAGGAGGAGAGAGTTGGACTTGTTGTTGCGTGCTTTTAAGGCTTCTTTGCCCTACCAGGGGTTCAGCAAAGTCGTCTTATTGAATATCTTGCTGGCTGGGTTGTGCGATCAGAATCGGCATATGGATGTGGCGGCTTTTTATTTGGAGACTAGTCAGAGTAAGTGGGGGGTGAGGCCGAACGAGGTGAGTTGGAACACGCTTCTGGGTGCTGCGGCGAGGGGGGGGCAGCATCGGTTGTTTGAAGAGATGGAGCGGAAGATGAAGGAGCAGGGGGTGAGGGGGGATGTGACTACACGGAATATAAGGTTGCAGCATTTGCTTGCTGTTAGGCCCGGGGTGGGGTTGCAGATGTTTGAGAAGATGAAGACGGAGCAGGAGGAGGGGCGGAGGGGGGATGGGATGGAGGGAGGGGGGGAGGAGGTGATGGATTTGAGGACGATGAATATTATGGTGGGGCATTTGGCACGGATGAGGGGGTTTGATGAGGCGCAGGCGATGGTGGAGGAGGTGAGGAGGAGGGGGTTAGGGATCAGTCCGAGGGCTGTCACGCATAATATATTGTTGGATGCTCTGTTGAAGGCTGGGAGGGTGGATGAGGCCCTTGAGTATTTCTATGGCGTCGCTAGTAAAGGTGCTGCTGCTGTTGCTGCTGGTGGGGGTGAGAGGCGAAGCAGCAGCACTGGTCGTGGTACCGGGGGAGGACGGGAGGGAGGGAGGGGAGGGAAGGAGAGTGACCCCCCCATGGTGGATAGCACCACCTACGACATCCTTCTCAATGGCCTGGTGCAAAACGGCCGTGTTTCCACCGCGGTAGTCGTCCACGAGATGATGCGCAAAGCCCGCCTGGCCCCCACCATTTACACCTACTCCTCCCTTATCCGCCTCCAGAAAAGTGCCACTGACGTCTATCGTATCTGGGGTCAAGCCCGCTCGAACTGCCCTCGGCTCAGCCTCCCCTTTCTCAATCTTCTCGTCTACGAGCTTGGACAGGTCCATAATGACGTAGCGGGGGCCTTAGCTGCTTTTCGTGCGATTCTTCGGATGGGGAGGAGGCCGAACACGATTTCTTTCAATTCCTTGTTTTCGGCGTTGATGAAAGATGCCAATGCCACCCTCCCTGCTGCGGGGCTCCCTTTTGGCCAGCAGCAGCAGCATCAGCAGGAGGAGGAGGAAGCGGAGACGACCACGAGAAGACTAAGTCGCGGAGGAGGGCAAGATTCGCAGCAGCAGCAGCAGCAGCAGCAGCAGCAGCAGCAGCAGCAGCAGCAGCAGCAGCAGCAGCAGCAGCAGCAGCAGCAGCAGCAGCAGCAGCGGCGGCAGGTGCCGTTGGAAGACGAAAGTGCTTATTACCCTACCGTTTCGGCTCTCTCTCCGGAAGCGAGGGGGTTGCTTTCTCTGCTGGACTCCTTGCAAGACCGCACCCTGTTAGAAGCGGCTTTGGCGGTACTTCGGAGCATGTATGAGGAGGAGGACGTGGAGAGCAGCAGCACCGAGAGCAGCAGTAGCAGCAGTAGCAGTAGCAGCAGCAAAGGAGGGAAAAAGAACTCCGCATCTTCTTCTTTCTTCTCCGCGCGGCCGAACGCTCGAACCTTCACAATCTTAATGGCGGGGATAAGTAAGGCCGAGCTAGGAGCACGGGGTACGGCGTTGTGTGTTGCTTTGTATCGGGAGGCGGAAGCGCAGGGGGTGAGAGCGAATGGTATTTTGTGCCATGCCTTGCTGAGAGCGTTTGGGACCGACGCGGTGGGTGCCTTGGGGTTCTTTAAGAGGGAGTTGAGGGTGCGGTTGAAGGCGCTGGATCAGGTGAATCCTGAGGAGGAGAGGGGGGAGGAAGGGGGGGAAGAGGAGGGGGAGGAAGGGGAGGATGAGACGGAGGAAGGACGGGAGATTGATGGGGTCATAACGGCGGGAGGGAATCTGTCGTTGGCTTACATGGCGGTGCTTTACATATGTGGCATCTCCGACCGCCCGGATCTGGCGCTGCAGTTGCTGTATGCGATGCAACGGGATGGGTTGCCGAGTGATAGGCAGGCGTGGGAGGCTTTCGAAGCTGGCAAGACGGCGCCGGGCGCGACGACGACGACCACGACCTCCGTGGGTCAGCTGTTGATGGGGCCTTATAAATCGCTGTTGCGGACGGAGACGATGGGTTTGGGGTGGGAGACGGGCGTGACGCGGGTGCGCATCAAGTTCTGAGGGTCAGGCGGGGGGTGGAATTCATTGTACAGATCATTAGAGACAGAGAAAAAGGGGGGAAGCAAGAAGGAGCAGTATGTCTCCCTACGAGATACTGCGCGTGTTTTTGTTGCCAATTGTACACTAGACGACAAAAGAAAGATTGGAAGTAGTTCCTGAAAACGAGGTGTGGTGTGGTTGGGGGCTTGGTTGCTCTTTGGTGTTTCGTTGTCATTTACTTTTTTAATGGGGTGGGGGAGGGGTTGGTCCGAGCAGGCCTTCATCTCGCACGCTTCATTTGCGTGATCGGCCACATCTGGACGAGACATGAAGACGTCGCGCAGCCCTCGCCACGCCTTTTGCGACGCTCGTCGGTCCAAGAAGCCCCTGGAAAGGGAGGTAATTGAGGGCGTGCGGTGGAAGGAAGAAGCAAGTGTGCGTGATCTCG
>Ga0105053_10007373_pt1 | contig 14715 bp, 3 predicted proteins | sample BON01_FD_78093 | JGI IMG/M metagenome (GOLD analysis project Ga0105053, IMG submission 78093) | Freshwater microbial communities from Lake Bonney liftoff mats and glacier meltwater in Antarctica - BON-01 | ecosystem: Environmental > Aquatic > Freshwater > Ice > Glacier meltwater | place: Lake...
GCGGCAGCGGCAGCGGCAGCGGCAGCGGCAGCGGCAGCGGCAGCGGCAGCGGCAGCGGCAGCGGCAGCGGCAGCGGCAGCGGCAGCGGCAGCGGCAGCGGCAGCGGCAGCCGCAGCGGCAGCGGCAGCGGCAGCCGCGCGGACCCCGCCTCCGCCGCCGCCGCCGCCGCCCCTGCCTCTGCCGATGAGCAGGGCGACCTGCTCAACGCGCTGGCGGCGGCCGCCGGCTCGGGCCTCGGCGCCGTGTCGTTCGAGGGCGCCCGCTCCCCCGTGAGCGGCGCGCAGGCGGCGCGCGCCGTGGCCGACGCCTCGGCGGTGGCCGCGGCGGCCTCGGCCCTGCGCGCGGCGCCGACCGAGGGGGCCCGGGGCGCTCGGTCGGCGCCGGCGCCCCCTGCCTTGGCCGGCGCCGGCGGCGCTGCCGCCGACGACCCCTTTGCCGAGCGCGACGCCCGCTTCGTCCACGAGCACGAGGAAGACGACCCCTCGCAGCACGCGCCGGACGCGGTGGCCGGCAGCGCGGCCCTGCTGGCGTCCGTCGAGCAGCCCTGGCGGCGCTTCCTGCAGCAGGCGAGCAGCGCGCGGCTAGGGTGCCGCGCGGGCGACGCTTCGTCTCTCGAGCCGTCGGCGCCGCTCGCCTTCGCCTCGACGCTTTTGGGCGACGCGCGCCTGGCCATCGTGTCCGCGCGCTACTCCGGCGCCTGCGGCTCCCTCGGCAGCGCCGCCCTGGCCGCGCCCCACGCCCTCGCGCAGAGCGTCGGCGACGCCGTTGTCCTAAGCACCGGCGCCGCCTCGACCGCCGTCGCGCCCGGCACCGCGCTGGCCTTCACGTCCAACGACATGGGCGGGCCGGGCGACCCCCTCCTGCAGGCGCTCGCGGCCGCGGCGGCCGGGCTTGGGCCCGAGGCCATGGCGGCGGCGCTCTCGGGCGCGGGCGCGGGCGGTGACGGCGCCGACGGCGCCGTGGGCTCCGCCGCCACCTACGACGGCGCCTCGCTCGGCGTCGACGTCCGCGTCTCCCCCGGCGCGCCCGCCGGCAGCCAGCTCGTGATGAGCTACGCGTTCGGCAGCGAGGAGTACGGGAGCGCCTACCCCGAGCCGGACGCGTTCGCCATCACGGTGGGCCCCAAGGGTGCGGGGGGGGCGGCCATGGCGCGGGTGGACATGCTGCCAGGGGGAGGGTGGCTGCCGCTGCCCGGGCAGCAGCAGAAGCAGACGAGGGCGGGCGCGGGGGCGGCAGCAGCGGCGGAAGCGGCGGCGGTCGGGACGACGACCGCCGGCACCTCTCCCGCGACCGCAGCCGTCAACCCGTTCTCGGTCGTGCGCGTCGCCGACCGCAAGGCCCGCGTGGGCGCGGGCAACCACAACGCCGCGCTCGAGGGCCTGTCCCAGGTGCTGCCTACTACCGGATACTCGGTGGTGCCGGGCTCGACCTACACGCTCCGCTTCGCGGTCGCCGACGCCTCGACGCCCGACCTCGACTCGGTGCTTTACCTGCTCTCGGGCAGCCTGCGGCTGGTGGACCCGCCCCGCGCGTCCGCCGGAGGGCCCTACGTTGGGCGCGGGAGCAGCGCGGCGCTCGCCGGGGAGGACGACGCGGCGGCGGCCGAGGCGGCGTCTGCCTACTCTGCCGGCGCGCTGGCGCTGGCCGCGTTGCCCGGCGGCACCGCCTCCTCCCCCTCCCTCTCGCGCGCTCCGCCCGTGATCCTCGCGCTCGACGGCACGCGCAGCGGCCCCGCGCGCGCGTCGCTGGCGGCCGCGGGCGGCGGCGGGCCGCTCGCGGCGTACGCCTGGCAGGTCGCGGGCCCGGGCGGCGCGGTGGTGGCGTCGGCGTGGGGCCCGACGCCGCGCGTCGCGCTCCCCGCGGCCCCCGTGCCGGCGCAGTACACGGCCACGCTCACGGTCTGGGACCCCCTGGGGGGCGTCGCGCAGGCGTCCGCGCCCGTCAACGTGCAGGACGAGCACGACTTTGCCGCGTCGGTGCGCGCGGGCGCGGGGCTGTTTGCGGGCGACACCCAGACGCGCGGCGGCGCCGCCGCCGCCAAGGCACAGGAGGAGGAGGAGGAGGAGCGGCGGCGGCAGCAGGCTCAGGCCTATCCCGAAGCGGGCCCGGACCGCTCCGGCGCCTCGGCCGGCGCCGACGATGCGGAGCGAGAGGACGCGGAAGATGCGGGCGAGGGGGCGGCGGGCGATTATGAGGGGGAGGAGCAGCAGGCCGCGGACGCGAAGGAGGCGGCGGCGGCGCGCAGGGAGCGGCGCGCCAGCCGCTCCCGCCGGCCCTCCCGCCTCCCCGACGGCGTCGAGTTTCCCGCCCTCATCGAGCCGCCCGCCCTGATCGATCCTCCCGCGCTCATCGACCCTCCCGCCTTGATCGACCCGCCCGCCCTCATCGAGGTCTCCTCGTCGCGGCGGCGGGGCAGCAGCAGCGGAGGGGCGGACGACGAGCAGGCCGGCGCAGGGGACGACGGCGATGCCGCCGCCGCTGCCGACGCCGGCCTGCGCAGGCGCGCCCCGTCGTCGTCGTCGGGCCGCCGGCGCGGTGGCACGAGCAGTAGGCGACGGCCCGCGCAGGAGCCGGCGTACCTGAAGATGCAGGCGCAGCCGCGGGCCGCGGAGCCGGCCGTCGTCGTGGCGGCGCTGGCGCCGGCGGCGCCGCGGCCGCCGGCGCCGCGGCCGCCTGCCGCGCTGCCGCCGTCTCCCGCGCTGCCTCTGTCGCCGCCCATGCCGCCTGCGCCGCTGCTCCTTCTGCCCGGGGACAGCTCGACCGCGGGAGACGCCGTGGCGCAGCTCGCCGCCGCGGCAACGACGGCGGCGGCGGGCAAGACTACCGTGCCAGAGCCGCCGTCCCCGGCGGGAGGGGCGGCCGCCGCGCTGCCTCCGCCGCGCCCGCCCGCCGTCGCGACGTCCATCGCCGCCGGCCTGGCCGCGGAGCTGGCCGCGGCCAGCTCGCTGGCCCCCGGGCAGATGCCCTCGCCGGAGGCGATCGTCGCGCTGCTCGAGGCGGTGCGCGCGGCGCAGGCCCTGCAGCGCCAGGAGCAGGAGCAGCCGAAGCAGCAGCAGGCGGCGCAGGCGGCGCAGACGGCGACAGCGCCAACGCCTGCCCTGGCCGCCGCCGCCCCCGCGGCAGCAGCAGCAGCGGCCCGGGCAAAGCCGCGGCAGCCCGCCGCTCCTGCTCCTTCTCCTTCTCCTGCCCCTGCCGCCGCTCCTGCCGCCGACGGCTTGCCCGTGGCCAGCGCGGCGGACGAGGAGGCGCTGTTTGACCAGCTGCCCTCTGGCCCCGAGGACAACGGGGCGGCGACGGCGCCGGCGCCGGGCGGAGCGGCTGCGGCTTCGGCGGCGGCGGCGGCAGCAGCCGCCGACGCTGCGGTCGGCGCACAGGACTCCGCCGGCGCGCGGACTCCCGCCCCCTCCCCCGCCCCCGCCCCCCCGGCCCCGTCCAAGCGCCCGCCCGTGGCCGTCCTCACGCTCGTCAACGGCACGGCCCCGCTGCGCGGCCGCAGCGACGGCGCCGCGCTGCGCGTCTTTTTTGACGCACGCGCGAGCCGCGACGGCGGCGGCGGCGGCGCGCCGCTCTCCTTCGCGTGGGCCGCGGCCCCCGCCCTGCCGCGCGTCGGCACGGGCGCTCCCATCCCCATCATGGCCTCCCTGGGAGACGGCGGGGGGGTCGCGTACGCCGACCTGCCCGGGCCGGGGACCTACAACGTGACCGTCCGCGCCTCGTCCGGCGGCGGCGCCGGCTTGTTTGCCTTCGCGTCGGCGCCCGTGGTGATCAAGCCCAACGCCGCGCCCTTGGCCGTGGCCGGGGGACCTTACCTGGCGCGCCTGGGCACGGACGACTTGATCACGCTCGACGCGGGCCGGTCGACGGACGCGGACGGGGACGCGCTCACGTACGCCTGGGAGCTGGTGGGCCCGCCGCTGGACGGCGGCGCCGCCGCTGCGACGGGGGCGGCGGCGGCCTCGGCCTCGGCGGCTGGGGCGTCGACTCCCGCCGCCGCCGCCTCCGCCGACATGGTGGTGCTGATGGCCGGCGAGGGCGCCGCCGTGCGCCTCAGGCCCGAGCCCTGGATGGCCGACCGCCCGCTCGTGGCGCGCCTGACCGCGCGCGACGGCTACGGCGGCGTCGGCGTGGCGGCGGCCGACGTCGAGGTGTCGCCGGCGGCTGTGGTGGCGGCGGCGCCGGCGCCGGTGGTGGTGGCGCCGCGTCCCCCTTCCCCGTCGCCCTCGCCATCGCCCTTGCCCTCGCCCTCGCCCTCGCCCGTGCCCTCGCCCTCTCTCCCGCCCTCGTCCCCGCCCTCGCCCTCGCCCTCGCCAAACCCGGCACCAGCGGTCGCCGGCGCGCTCAGGCCGGAGCAGGGGTCTCTGCCGCCGCCGCCGCCGCAGGACGCGCCGGCCGTCGCCGCCCCGGTCGCCGTCGCCGCCCCGGTCGCCGCCGCCGCCCCGGCCGCCGCCGCGATCGCCGTCCCGGTCCGGGCCGCCCAGGCCCTCTGCCCGGCCTTTGGCGCGGGCGCCTCCAGCAGCCCCTTCGTGCCCGACTACGCGGCGCCCGCCGGCCCGCCCGACCCCTTCTACCGCTTCACCACCTCGTTCCGCGCCCCCTGCGCCTCGCTCGCCGAGATCTTTGAGATCTCTGAGATCTCCGCCGAGATCTCCGGCGGCGGCGGCGGCGGCGGCGGCGGCGGCGGCGGCCGCTCGGGCGCGCACCAGGCGCAGTCCGAGTCGGACGAGGGCCTGGTCGCCCAGATCCGCGCGCCCCGGGAGTTCGTGCCGTCGGGCCAGGCCACGCTGCTCGACGGCACGGGCTCGTCCGCGTCCGCGGGCGGCCAGCTCACGGGCTACGAGTGGCGGGTGGTGGCGCTGCCCGCGACGGCGTCGGCGGCGGCGGCGGCAAGTGCGGCGGCGGCCGCAAATGCGGCGGCGGCGCCGGCGGGCGCGTGGGAAGGCGGGGGCTTGGGCGGGTCGGGCGGTCACGGCGGCGGCGGCGGGGGCCGTCGCTTGGCACAGGTGTCCGTGGTCACTGATGCTGCCGCAGCCTCTGCCGTCGCTGCCGCGGCCTCTGCCGCCGCCGCTGCCGCCGCGCCCGCCGCTCCCTCTTGGCTCGACGCCACCGCCGAGGAGGCGGCCGCCGCGCTCGCGCGCGCGCCCGTGATGGCCGTGGGGTCTGGTCCCGTCGCCCAGGTCCCCCTGGGCCCCGGACGCTACGCCGCCCTGCTGACGATCCGCGACGCGGACGGAAACTCGGCCGTGGCCGTCCGACGCTTCTCGGTCGGCTTTCCCGGCGCGACCGTCGCGGCGGTCGCCGAGCCCCCGCCTTTCGTGCGCGCCCTCGACGGCGGCCTCGCCGCCCTGGGCGGGGCGGGCTTCCCGCTCCCCGCGGGCCTCACGGGCGCGGGCGCGGGCGCGCTCGTGGTCTCGGCCTCAAACCTCACCACGCCCGTCCCGCTCAGCGCGCGCGGGTCGTCGGCCGCGCCTGGCGCCTCGCTCTCGCGCTACGACTGGCTCGTGCGCCGCATGCCGCACGGCGAGAGCGTCGCGGCCTGGGCGGTTGAGGCGCGCGCCCTGGGCGTCGTGGTCGCGCGCGCCCGCGGGCCCAGCGCCGTGGTGCCCCTGCCGCCCGGCGCCTACCGCGCCTCGCTCACCGTCGTCGACTCGCTTGGCGGGGCCTCGACGGCCACGCGCGACTTTGCGATCGGCGCCGCCGCCAACGGCACCGTCGCCGTCATCGCGCGCCCCTCGCCCTACTATCCCGCGCCGCCCGGCTCGCCCGCCGCCGTGTCCGGCGCCCCGCTCGCCATCGAGCTGGACGCGACGGGCTCCGCCCCAGCCCTGGGCCGCACGGCGGGCCGCTGGCTGTGGAGCGTGCGGGCGCTCCCCGGTGGCGAGCCCGTGCTGAGCGCGACCGGCGCGCGCGTCTCCGTGCGCGTGCGCCCGGGCAGGTACGAGGCGTCGCTGGTGGTGACGGACGCCGAGGGCGGCGCGGCGGCGGCGCGCAAGGTGTTCTGGGTGGACGGGCTGGGGGCGGTGCCGCCGGCGGACGAGCAGGGGGACGAGAGGGGGGGCGGCGTGCAGGTGGCGGCATCGGCGGCGTCGGCGGCAGCAGCAGCGGCAGCAGCGGCTGCAGGAGGGGCAGCAGGGACGGAAGCAGCGACAGCGGCGACTGCGGCGGCGGCGTCGGCGGCGGCGGCGGCGGCGGCGGCCGCCGCGCCTGTCGTCGTCGCCTCTACCGCCGGAGCCGCCGCCGTCAGCGCCGCGCGCGCGGCCTCCGACGCCTCCGACGCCGCGCTCGTGGACCGCATCCGCGCCCCGCCCGCGGGAGCGGTCGGGTCGGCGGACACGGCGGGGTTGCGGCTGGCGGCACCGAAGGCGACGCCGGCGGCAGCAGCAGCAGCTGCTGCTGCCGCCCCCGCGGCCGCAGACGGGGCGGCCTCTGGGGCGCCGGCAGCCGCGGCCGCCGCGCCTCTGCCGGCAGAGGCGCCCGCGCCGGCCATCTTTTTGCCAGGCAGCGCGACGACGGTGGGGCCGGCAGGCGGCTCCCCGCGCGAGCGCGCCCTCGGCTCCTCCTCCGCCGCAAACCCCCCCGCGGCCATCCGCTTCCGCCTCTCGGCGCCCAAGACCCCTGTCTGCGCCAATGGCGTTAGCGAGTTTCTGGTGCCGCCGGGCGCGCTGGCGGCCGCCCGCGCGCGCGGCGGCTCGGCCCCGGACATCGCCTCGCGCCTGGTGTGGCGCGTGGAGCAGGCCGCTCCCGGCGCCCCGCGCTGGGCTGCCCAGGCGGCCGGGATCAAGCTGCGCCTGACGCGCCCGCCCGCGGGCCTGCTCAACGTGACGCTTGCGCTCGTGCCGGCAATCAAGGCGGGCGCTAGGTGGGGCGGCGGAAACGGCAGCGGCGGCGGAAACGGCGGCGAGGCGCCCCTGCCGCCCCCCGAGGCCTGGCTCAAGGCGTGGTCGGCGTCCGTGCGCGTGCCCAGCCGCCCGTGCGTCTCGTGCACCCAGTCGGCGGTCACCCTCGCCGCGCGGGCCGACCGCTGCGCTCCCTCGGCCGACGGCCTGCGGTCGCTGCTGACGCGGCAGCCGCCCGCCGGTGCCTCGCTGCAGATGGCGCTGTCGCCCGTCGCCTCCTCGCCGCCGCTCCCGGCGGCGGCGGCGGCGGGCGGCGGCGGCGGCGCGGGCGGCGGCGGCGAGGGCGCGGGCTACCGCCGCGCCGTGACCGTGCTGTCCAAGGACGCCAAGACCGGCGCCTGGGCCAAGTGCGTGGCCCCGCTCGTGACCCTGGCCGACCGCACGCCGCCCGCCATCGCCGTGGCCGACAGTGCCAGCGGCTGGTCGGCCGGCGGGCCGTGCCTGGCGGCGCTGCGCCCGCCGCCACCCGTCATGGCGGCGGCGCTGCGCCTCGGCGCCCGCCCGCCACTGCAGTGGTCGTGCTACTCGGCGGCCGAGCTCGTGCGCGCCGTGGACAACTGCTCGGTGGGTCCCGGGGCCTTGCGCTACGAGGCGGCCTGCGCGCCGCGCGCGGCGGCGGGCGGGCGGTGCCGCGTGCTGCCGGCCTCCGAGACGGCCTGGGGCGCCGCGCTGGCGGCAGCGCGCCGCGGCGCGGCGGCCACCGCCGCCGCCGCGGCCAACGGCGGCTTTGCCGCGTCGTCGCCGTCGCCGTCGGCCGACGCCGCCGCCGTTAGCGACGAGCCGCCCGTCGTGTGCGTGCGCACCATGCCCATCAGCGCCGCCGCCGACCGCGTCCACCTGGTGTCCCAGGCCAGCGTGCGCGCGTTCGACGGCGCGGGCAACGCCAGCCCGCGCGCCGACGTGCGCTTCTACGCCCACCCGCAGGCGATGCTGGCCAAGGCCGCGCGCGAGGCGGCGACGCCCGAGGGCGCCTTTGCGGGCGTGTTCGCCGACTCTGAGGAGTTTTTCGGCGGGGGGTGCTCGGTGCCGGACCTGGCCGACCCGGCGCTCTTCGGGGGGATGCGGCCGCCGGCCGTGCCGCCCGCCGTGCTGTGATCGAATGCGATGGATGGTCTACAGGAAAGCGCTCGCGTGCGCTGCAGCATCGTGTTCCAAAAGAACACGCTTTGGCGGGCCGCCTTTGCCCGCCTCGTCGTCTGCTCTATTTTTCTCGCGCCTCCGTCCCCCCCCCCCCTCCTCTTTTGCATACGAACAGAACACTGCCCTTTTTCGTCCACGAGCTTCACTCATGTCTCCTCCTTCCTTTTCCTCGTGAGTTGTTTCGCGAGCCCTCCCCCGAGCCCCACAAACCACCCCTCTCGCCCTCCTTGTGTGTCCGCCCCGCGCTCTGTCCCCGTCGCCCGCTCTGGCCCCGTCCGTCGCCGCGATGCGATGCGATTTGCAAAACCAAAAGACAACAAAACCAACCCCTATGCATCGCCCAAACCAGCCCGAGACAGACAGACAGCGCGTGAACATGCGGCCGTACACCAGGTGTCTTCCTCCACACACGCACGCAAAACATGCTCCCCTTCCGCCCTTTGAAAAATCCCTTTGTTCCGGAAAGCGTGTGTTGCGCCAAAAAAACAAATACGACAGCGCGCGCGCAGACGCTTTTGATCAACGATCGATGGTCGCTTGCCCAGAGGCTCAAACTAGTCCTCAGCTGTCAGCAATTCGAGGTCCGCCCCCACGGCCAGGTGGTCGCTGGGATAGGTCGCGTCCGGGATGGGCCCCTCGAGCTGGGGCGCCCCCAGCGTTGCCACGACGCGCCAAGGCATCCGCTGCTGCGTCTTCGCCGCTCCGCCGCCGCCGTCGCCGCCGCCGCCGCCGCCACCCCCTCCCGCCGTCGCCCCGACAAAGATGTGGTCGAGCGCGCCGCGAAACGTGGGTGTGCGCGTGGTGAGCTCCGGCTCGCGGCCGCCGTGCAGGGCTGCGTGCGCCGTCACGAGGCGCAGGCCGCGCGTCGACAGGGGCCGGCGGTGGCGCCGGCGCCCGCCGCCGTTGCCGTTCTTGCCCCGGTCGCTCGAGCTGCCGCTTCCGTGGCCGCTGTCGGCGCCGCTGTCGCTGCCGCCCTCCCTCGCCGCCGCCGCGGCGGCCGCGCGCGCGACGGGGTGGTCGTGGTGCGTGTGAGGCAGGGCGCCGGTCGTCAGGAGCCGGTAGACGCCCGATCCGGGCCCGGCAGCAGCGGCCGCCGCCGCTTGTGCGCGCGCGGCCCCCGCCTCTTGGTCGGGCCCCGCTGCGTTGCCGTTTTTCTCGTTTTTCTCGTTTTCCTCGTTTCCGCCGTCGCCCCCGCCTCCGCCGCCACCGCCGCCCTCGCGCTCGCCCGACCCAACGCACAGCTCCGCGGGCGGCATGCTGTTGAAGTCGCCCGCGATCACGACGGGCAATCCGCCTCCCAGCCGGCCGCCACCGCCGTCGCCGCCGCCCCCCGCGCCGCCGCCGCCGCCGCCGGCGCCGCCGCCCCCCCGCGCGCCGCGGCGCGCCAGCGACCCGCACCGCCGTGCCAGCAGCGCCGCCTGCCGCGCCTTGACCTCTGGCTTTGCCGGATCCCAAAACAGGTGCACGGACGCGGCCACGATCGCGCGGCCCGAGTCCTTGTGGCGCAGCAGGGCGACCACGGCGGCGTCGCCATAGGCCGAGAGCAGGCGTGAGGCCGGGGCGGCCTCGGCGAATCGAAAGGCCGAGCACGCGACGAGGTCAAAGGCGGCGCGGCGCCACAGCAGCGCGACGCCCTCGTCGTCGTCGTCGTCGTCCCTGGCCGCGGTCGCGGTCGCTGCTGCCGCCGCTGCAGCTGCCGCCGCTGCCGCTGCTGCTGCTGCTGCCGGCGCCGCCGTCTCGTCCTCTTCGTCCAGAGACCCGCCGCCGTCGCTCCAGCTGCTGTCGCTGTCGCTCCCGCGCCCATCCCCGCGCCGATCCCCGCGCGCCTCCCGCTCCTCGTCGCCGCCGCCGACGCCCCGCGCCAGCGCCGTCGCCGCGCGCGCCGCCGCCGCCCGCGCCCCTCCCCTCAGCCGCCTCGACTTTGCCACATACTCCCCCGCGTACCCCCGGCGCGCCATCCACTCTGCAAGGGGTCCCTCGCGAACGTCGCGCTGCACCTCTTGCAGGCACAGTACGTCCGGGCTCCAGTGCTCTATTTCGGCCAGGGCGCGGCGCGTGCGCGCGGCGGCGTCGAGAGCTCGCGCCGGGGCGTGCGCGTGTTGGCCGCCGCGCGTCCACCGCTCTGCCAGCAAATTGTAAGAGACCACGCGCAGGCGCGCATCGACGCCGGGAGGGAGCAGGGCGGCGGCGCTTGGGGCGGGGAGGGCCGGAGCGGGCGCGCCGGGCGCGACGAACTGCCGCATGGCGAGGCGCTTCGACGATGATGTGAACCAACCTGTGGGTGCGCGGGACTCGCACGGGACGCGATTGTCTGAACCCTGAGCTGTGGTGCCCCCCGGTGTTTGAGAGTTGGTCTGGAGCCGTGACGCCTTGTTCTCGGCGCAGAGTGCGAGACAACGGAAGGAATGGAGTCACGGGGCGAATTTCCGAACGTCGCGTGTCGTGTGTCGTGTGTGGAAAAGAGAGAGCTTGGCGATTCGACAAAACGGTTTAATGGAGTCCACAGCGGGAGCAGCCGCCGCCTCGTCCGCCTCGAGGACCTTGCGGGTCCGGCCGGCGTCTGCCGAGGCCGCAGAGCCGCTGCTGCCTCGCTCGTCGTTGCCGTCGCTGCCGGCGCCGCCCCCCCCCCGCCTCCGCCTCCTCGCCCTCCGCATCCGCCTCCGGCGCCACGGATTGCGCCTTACGTTTCCTGGAGTGGCGGAGCCGCTGCTGCCGCAGCGGCGGCGGCGGCGGCGGTGGCGGCGGCGGCGGCGGGTGCAGCCGCAGTTGCCGCCGTCGCAGCTGCAGCTGCGGTAAAGGCGGCGCTGGCCGGAGGTGCTGCGGTTGCAGCTGCTGCTGCTGCTGCTGCTCCTGCTCCTGCCGCTGCTGCTCTCGTCGCTGTTGCTGGTGCGGCGGCGGCGTCGGCTGCTGCTGTTCGACGCCGACGGAGCCCGCCGCCGGCGACGATTGCCGCCCCCGCCAAGACCGCTCTGTTCCCTTGCGTTCGGCCCCCCTTGCTTCTTTCGCGAGTTTCGACGATTACACGGGAGCGGAGCTCCCTCTAGCCAGAGCGGAGGCATATGAGTCGCTCTGCAGCAGCCTGGAAAGAAAGCAGAGGTCGAGGAGGGGGGACGGGGGGTTGGGCGCCGCCGGCCCGGGGCAAAAAACACCGCAGGGCGCGCGAGGACGGACGGGGGGCTTTTTTGGGGGGGAGCGGTGGAGGTGGCGGCCGAAAGCAGACACGCACACGCGCGCACACAACGATGGGAGGATCATCACAAAAAAAGAACGAGGGTGCGGGGTTTTGGGGTTTCGGCCGCCGCGTGTGCCGCCAGGAGGCGGGACGCGCCCAGCGGCCGGCGCCGCGGGGGGGGACGGGGACGGGGGGGCGGCGGCGGGCGGAAAGAGGGGGAGGGGCGCCGTCGAGCCGACCGCCCCACATTGCAGGGGGCGGATCGGACGGGGAATGAAATCCAAAAGAAGGAAGGGGGTTGAGGGGGGGTCAGGGGTGGATCGGGGGGGAGAGAGCGATGGACAGGGCGGCGTCGGCGTCGGCGGCGGCGGCGGCGGCGGCGGCAAGACGCGCATGGGGTGGGGGGGAAGAACCGACCAAGGTGCCGGGGGGTCTCCGCGGGTCACCGCACGTACACCTGCTGCGTGGTGGCCGACGGCTGCGGCTGGAGGGCGTCGGCCGCCATCGCGGCCGCCGCCGCCGGGCGCCGGCCGGCGGCGCCGCCGCTCAGCGACGCCGCGCGGCCGGTGCCGACCGACGGCGCCGACGCGAGCAGCGCCGCGCCGCCCGCCGCCCCCGCTGTGTCGCCGCCGCCCGCGTCGGCGGCCTCGCGCGCGGCGCGCACTGGCCTGCGCGGCCGCTGCGACTCGAGGTCGAGCGAGGGGCCGGTGGCGAGGGACAGCAGGGGCTGGCGCTCAAACGCAGAGGCGGCCGGTTTGCCGCCGCCGTTGCCGTTGCCGTTGCCGTAGCCGCTGGCGCCGCCGCCGCCGCCGCCGTAGCGCGAGGCGGCCGTCGCCGCCGCCATCCGCTCCGCCTGAGACGGCCCCGTGCCGACCACCCCCCTGCCCCCGCCGCCGCTGCTGAAGCGCACGAGCCGGCCGATCAGGTGTTTGGCCGCGCCCGCGAACCCAGACGCGTCGGACGCCTGGTCGGCCGCCGCCTCGCCCGGTCTTCCGCCGCCCTTGCGCCCGTCGTCGCCGCCTCGTCCGCCGCCGCCGCCGCCCGCCGCCGCAAAGCCGCCGCCGCCGCCGCCGAGGCCCGCCGCCGACGGCGGCAGCTCGACCGTTGCGGCGGCCGCGCTCGCCGGCGCCAGCAGGCCCCCCGCGGCGCCCCTCTCGGCCAGGCTGCCGCAGCTGCTCAGGCCGCCGCCGCCCGCCTGCGGCGGCTGCTGCCGCCGCCTGTCCCCCCCGCCGCCCGACCGCAGCAGGCCCCGCGCCGCCAGGTCGCGCGCTGCGGCGCCCGCCGCCGCCACCTCGTCGGCCGCCGCCGCCGCGTCGGCGTGCGCCCCGCTGCCGCCGGCCGCCTTGCCGCTGCCCGCCTTGCCGCCGACGAACGCCGTGCGCAGGATGCGCACGATCGCCACGAACCACAGGCCCTGCAGGGCGCACAGGGCCAGCAGCAGGACGTTGAACATCAGCCAGTAACCCAGGAAATGCTGAATCAGCGACGGCACGTGCTCGAGCGCGCCCAAGACGGCCACCTTCACCACGACGTAGGGAAACAGCAGCAGGCGCGCGACAAAGTAGGCCGCCGCGAACGCCAGGAACAGCCACACCCGCGCGCGCCGCATCTCGAGCATGTTGCCCAGCTTGCTGGCGTGCAAGAAGGGCGAGCTCACGTTGAGCAGGCAGAACACCAGCATGCCCATGTTTTGCACGCCGAGGAGGTAACTAGTGACGACGAGTGCCACCGTGGCGACGTGGTGCCAGTGCATGGCGCTGCCGTCATCCAGGCCCAGTCCCAGCGCGTGCTTGAGCATGAGGTGCCCGTACCACCCGAGCTCGGCGTTGTAGTAGGCCAGGACGCGCGGCTCGACGGGGATCACGGGCCAGCCGCGCAGGCAGCCCGCGTCGTCGAAGACGCCGCACGCGCGCTCGGCGGGCAGCGAGGCGAGCACGCTCCAGCCGGCGGCCAGAAGCATCACGCTGCCCGTGCTGACCCACACCTCCTCGCCGATCTTCTGGGCGACGGAGGGCACGGGCGGCGGGGGGCTCTTGCCCGCCGCGCCGCCGCCGCTGCTGGTGCCCCGGCGCGGGCCCGGCTTGCCGCCGCCGCCGCTGCCGCCGCCCGAGGAGGAGGACGCGGGCGGGGCGGGCGGCGGCGCCGGCGAGCCGCGCGGCGCCGGCAGCACGCCGCTGTCGTACGTGGGCGACGCCGTTCCGGCGGCGCGGGCGCCGGCGCCGGCGGCGTCGGCGACGCCGCCGTTGCTGCTGCTGCTGCGGTTTGTTTTCGTGTCGGTGTGTGTGTGTGGATCGGGTGGCGGCGGCGGCGGTGGAGGTGAGCCGTTGCGTCTGCGTGCGACATGGCCGGAGGAGGAGGAGGAGGAGGAAGAGAGGGCGCAAGCGAGGCGTTTGTGTTCTCGCCAACCTCCAAACAGCTCTCTTTCTCTCTCTCTTCTTGCTTCCGTGGGATCGAAAAGCCGATCCGCCTTCCTTGTCCCATGCAAACAAACGAGGCGGCAGAGCGGCGACAAGGTCCAGGACGCACCTCGCCCGCTGCAGCACGGGCACGCCGGGCGCCCCCGCGCGCACGTAAGCCGCGAAGAGCGCGTTGAAGCCCGCTCGGAGGGCCAGGAGGAGCGGGCAGACGAGCAGGCTCGGCAGAAGGCCGCCCCAGGTGGACGACGCCTCGGACGCGGCCGCGCGCTGGCGCAGAAACCCGGCGAACAGGGGATCGCTCGCGGGCAGCACAAAGTAGAGCGGGTCCCAGAGGGAGCCCGGTCGCTCCCCCTCCATGCTGTTGGCGTCTCTGTTTGTTCGTTTGAGGAGAGGGGGTCAAACAAGCGCCATGAGAAGAGGGGATGATGTTGTTGCACAGGCCGGCGAGCTTGCTGGGGCGTAGGGATCATCCGTGGAGAGGCCGGCAGGGCCAGCGTGCTGCTATTGATGATAGGACGGCGGCGCGCCGTTCGCGGCGGCAGCGTCCCGTCGCCGGCGCCCTTGCCGCCGCCGCCGGGCGTCGCCCGCCCCCGCCCCCGCGGCCCCCACCACCCCTCGCCGCCCGGCCCTCCTGCTCCTGGCCGGCGCGACAGCGTCCGCCCAGACGGCAGCAGCATCGTCATCGTCGTGGGACAAGAAGGGCAGGAAAGAGGGAGGCAACGGTGTGTGTGTCTGGGTGTGTGTTCGATGGGTTTTCGATTGCGTCTTGCCGCAATTTGCGAGCGGGCGCGGAGCGGCGAGTTCCAACACCGGCGGCGTCGGCGAGGCGCCTCGCGGCTCGACGCAGTCGTGCAAAAAGCGGTTCGCCGACCAGCAACTCCCGTCAACTCCACTCCCTCAATCAGCTTGCGAAGACGGGCCGCCGCGGCGCGCAAATCTCCACTGCCCAACCCTCTCCCTCGCACTTTCCCCCGTGTAGGCGTGCATCAGCTGGCGGAGAGGCGAGGCGGAGGGGCAAGGCGGCACCGCCGCCGCCGACGAGGCCGCCGACGAGAACGCCGCCGCCGCCGACGCTCGCCCATCCTCCGCCTCC
>Ga0105053_10007374_pt1 | contig 14715 bp, 17 predicted proteins | sample BON01_FD_78093 | JGI IMG/M metagenome (GOLD analysis project Ga0105053, IMG submission 78093) | Freshwater microbial communities from Lake Bonney liftoff mats and glacier meltwater in Antarctica - BON-01 | ecosystem: Environmental > Aquatic > Freshwater > Ice > Glacier meltwater | place: Lake...
CGGCTGCTGGAGAGTATGTAGTTACCTTTCAACTAACGGACGGCAACAGTATTCCAATGACGGTGCAGGTGAGCGAGTAGTAGTGTTTATCCCGATTTAATTTCTGACTCGTGTAGTCGCCGTTTGGCCAACGGTATGCTACCAGCGGTAGAAATTAAATCGGGATAAGGTTTCGTGATTGACGTTATGCAAGATAACTCGTAATGCCTTAAAAAAAATTAAGCTATAAGACTCCCTATAGCTACAAACTGAGAAAGGATTTTGTCATGACTTTGCCATCGTGGACAAACGCAGATGTATTAAACAGCACGATCTTCACACTATTGATCTGCCTGGGGCTTTACCGTAGCAGTCAAAGGATGCAGAAGCATCAGCGTGCCGTTTGGGCTGCAATCTTGATTGTGGTGGTCTGGTTTATTGTTTCGATTTTCGTTGGCCTGAGCGGTGTTTTGAATACTGGCCCCGATGAGCGTCCGCTGCTGCCGATTCCCTTGATTGGCGGCTTAACCATTGCCTACCTGTTGACAACACGGGTGAAAGCATTTCGTGAAATTGTCGGTGCCATCCCTGTGACTTGGTTGGTGGGCTTTCAACTGTTGCGTGTCATCGGTGGCAGTGTACTGCTTCTGCTCTATGCACAGGGCTTTTTGCCCTTTATCTTTGCCGTCCCTGTAGGGACCGGCGACGCCGTCGTTGGTTTACTGGCCTTACCGTTGCTCTTGCTGTGGCGCGCCAATCATCCCGCTGCACCGGGTTTAACTAGAGTTTGGGCCATTCTCGGTATTTTGGACCATACGGCCGGCATTATCCTCTCGACACTAACCAGTGTTGGTCCACTGATGCATCTGACGCCTTGGGGTGGAACGAATTTGGTGATGTCACTCTTCCCCCTCGTCTTAATCCCATCGTTTCGGATTCCATTGGCACTCTTGCTCAATATTCACCTGTTGCGCAATCTGCGAACGTTACGGCATGCAAAGTCAGATGAACAACCATCACTTGAGCAAAGTGTGACACCGAGCATCGCTCACTAGTACAGTATGGCGTAAATCGCGTCCGAAGGCGGTTGCCTTTCAGGCGCGCTCCTGGGGCGCGACAGTAAATAAAGCCAGCTACTCGATTCGATCAGCAGAAAGAGCTATGGCCTTATTTACACCGGAATTGACTAGTGAAGAATCAACGGGGTAATACCGTCACTAAACCGTCACCATACCGTTCCCGTACATGGGGCCACAGTCTTATATACTCTTCTTGGAGACGTGAAATTCACACGTTTTCAATGAATGACTACTCGCAGCCGCCGTCACTGTTCCCACTCAATTTGCACTGGACAGTCATTTGTAACGTTACCAATCGATTGGCTGTTCAGCGCACCACGTTCAGTTTTCATAGAAAGGAAAACAGTATGTTTCGAAAACTTAGTTTACTTTTGACACATCTGGTTGTATTGACACTACTCTTACAACCGGTTGCCTCCGCCACGAGTCCAGGGTTGATCGGTAGCCACCCGGATTTCAATGCAACTGCCGCCAAAGAAGAAGGGTATTGGTATTCGCGCTACAGCATGAACTATCTGACCCAGCTTTCGGGTTTGGGCGTACGTTTTACCATTGACCCGGCGCTCATCGCGCAGATGAAGCCGATGGCCGATGCCGATCCCAACGACGGCGACTTTGTGCGTTGGGATGAAGGTTCCGCCACAGTCCAGGCGGTCTATGCGAGTGGCGATCCTCACTATGCGCAGACCTTTAACGAAGCGGTTATCACGTCTCGCCTTTGGGATCCGGCAACTTTTGACACAACAATCACCAGCCGGGCCATGGGTTGGACCATTGTCAAAGAGGTGGAGTGGGCCAAACAGTTTCATGTCGATTCACACTTCGGCACGCCGACTGATAACTTCGGCGCTCATTGGCGCTTTATCGGCATGATCCTAATGGTCGAAGCGAAAGCACAGTTTCAATATATCACACAGCATCTCATGAACGGCCAGGGATTGATTTCCAACAGTGACGGCACCATCGATTGGAGCGGTCAGTGGGTGATGCTCGAAGCGCTGAGTGACTTGGGGCAGGCCTTGGATGCACCGCACATGCCGTTAAGCGTTACAAATCGTTACTCGGACCCAGGCGCAGCGGCAACGATACGTGCTGCGGCAGACAATCTCTTTCATCAATTACTTTCTCGCCGCCCTGCCGATGCAGAAGAACTTTCGCTGGCACTTCAAGCATTGACTTGGTACGGCTCCACAGCGAACTTCATCGGAGACCGTGCAGCTGCTGTCGGCATGATCCATCGCCACGGGAATGAGCTGATGCGTGCGGATACAAGCACCCCAACCCTAAAAGCATTTGCCATCCGCGGTTTGATTGAAGCCTATCGCACGACGACGAATGATCGTTATCTTGATGGGGCGGCGAATCTATTCAACGCTTTGGTTGCTGAATATGATGTTGCTCATGGTCGCTTTACCAGCCAAAACAGCTATACCATCGACAACATCGGTACCATTCTAGGCGCTGTCAACAGTCTTAAGCTCTTTGCCGGCGCGACTGTCGATCAGGTTATGGTGGAGACGATCTTCAGTGGCTTCTTTGAAAGCAGCGTCAACATAAGCGGCCTGATTCAATCAGCACCTCCCAAGTTTGTCGCCAGAGATCCTTTTGAACAGAACGATCCTAACATCTATTATGGCTACCCTGGTTTGCCCGTTCCACCATTAGCCGGTCCGCCTTTTGGGATTGCGCCGGTGTTGGGAACGGAAGTGACCTGGGACGGCAACCAATGGCAGTTGACCAATGGCCGTTTTGATTCTGCCGGGGCCATGCACGCGGCCAATGAGTTCATTTGGTTCCACAATGACGAGGTCAACGGCTTTCCCGTCATTTCCAACTAATTAAATTTAGCTCTATATGCGTTTCAAGGCTCTGGTAGAAAATTGCCGAATTAGCCAATTTTCTACCAGAGGTAAAGATGGCGAAATTTGCGCCTCAAGCTAGAGATCCTTGGAATCCATATTGAGCCTTAAATTTATGTTCTAGTCAAAGCAAGGTGACAGGCCGCATAACGAGGTCTGTTGCCTTGCTTGACGTAACACCCATTGTACCTTCTACTTCAGCAGCAAACCGCCGATTGGACCGGTGGCGGCAACAGTGAGCACTGCAGTCTTTGCCCTGACTAGCCAACGGTTGCGCCGCCGATCCGCCGCTGGCTATCGTGGGCGCGCCATTAGCGCCATTCTTGAACCGTGTTGTCTCGCACTACACCGACAATGTAGGGCATGGTGTAAACACAGGCAACCGAGAACCGGGGTTTAACTGGTCGCCACAGTAGGGTGGATGTTCTTGACAAATCCGTGTCGTAGGGAGCGCAAGAGATGGCTACACTCAATGCAAATGAACGTTCTGCCTTTTGACGCAATCGCAATCTCGCTCAATATCTGCCGTTTCTGGATTGGCTGCTCGTGTATCAACGTGCCGCGTTGCCAGGGGACCTGACGGCAGGCGTGATCGTGGCAATCATGTTGGTGCCACAAGGGATGGCCTATGCGGTGTTGGCTGGGTTGCCGCCACAAACTGGACTATATGCCAGTATCGTTCCACTCTTCATCTATGGCCTACTGGGCAGCAGCCGAGTTTTGGCCGTTGGGCCGGTGGCGATCGTCTCGCTCATGGTCGGTGCCGGCGTTGCTCCTCTCTCCGGTGGCGATGGGACCATTCACATCCAGTTGGCGTTGACACTTGCTTTGTTGGTGGGGTTCATCCAGATCTTCATGGGGCTGTTGCGTGTAGGGTTTGTTGTCAACTATCTAAGCTATGCGGTGTTGGTTGGCTTTATGGCAGCAGCAGCGATTATCATTGGGTTCAGCCAGGTAAAACATCTGTTGGGCTTTGCAGTGCCCAAGACAACGTACTTGTATGAAGAGGTGCTTTACACGCTAATGCATCTGCACGAAATCAACGTTGTGTCGCTGGCCATTGGTGTGGGGAGTATCGTACTGCTCTGCTTTTTCAAACAGCACTTACCGGGCACACTGGAACGATTGGGACTCTCGGTGGCACAGGCCTCGGTCATCGCCCAAAGCGCGCCACTGGTCGTCGTGATTTTCGGGACAATGCTCACCTGGCACTTGCAGTTAAACCTCGTGGCTGGTCTTGCCATTGTCGGTGAGACGCCTGCCGGATTACCACCGCTTACGCTACCGACGCTAGCGTGGGACACGTGGCGCTTGTTGTTCCCCACGGCGCTGGCGATTAGTGCGGTGGGCTACATGCAGAGCATCTCTGCGGCGAAGTCGCTGGCCAGCCGCAGACACGAGAAGATCGATGCGAACCAGGAATTGCTGGCGCTGGGGGCCGCCAACCTAGGGGCAACTGTTACGGGGGGATTCCCGGTGACCAGCGGGTTCAGTCGCTCGGTTGTGAACTTTGCAGCGGGTGCCAATTCGGGGCTGGCATCGATCTTCACGGCGGGATTGATGACATTGACGGTCGTCTGGTTGACACCACTCTTCTTCTACCTACCCAAAGCGATCCTTGCCGCCATTATTCTGGTTGCGGTGACCAGTTTGGTCGATATTGCTGCGCTCAAGAAAATCTGGCATTACAGTAGCGGGGACACGCTGGCACTGCTGATCACCTTTGTGACGGTATTGGCGGTGGGGATCGAAATGGGCATTGTCGCCGGTGTTGTGACTTCGCTATTGGTGCTGCTTTGGCGCACTAGTCGTCCCCATCTTGCTGTCGTCGGTCGCGTTGAGCAGAGCGAGCAATATCGCGATGTATTGTGATATTCCGTGCAAACCTATCCCGATATATTGGCGATTCGGGTCGATGCGGGACTCTGTTTCGCCAATACTAACTATTGGGAGGATGCGATCCTGTCACATCTTGCGAGACAGAACACGGTCAAGCATCTCATTGTAAGTGGTGCTGCGATTAACTTTATCGATGTCAGTGCGTTGGAAGCACTTGATGCATTGTATCTCCAATTACGGGGGGCAGGGGTGCAATTGCATTTGGCCGATATCAAAGGGCCTGTGCTAGATCAGTTGCAAAAGAGCGGTTTTCTTGAAGCGTTGGGGACAGAGCACGTTCACTTCTGTACCCACGACGCCATGCAAGCCGTGGGATGTGTAGTGTAGTGTAATGAACCAATCATGAAATGGAGATTAACAATGAGTATTCAATTAGGTGATGTTGCACCGGATTTTACAGCGGAGACAACCCAGGGTTCCCTACAGTTCCATGAATGGAAAGGTGCTTCGTGGGCGGTGCTCTTTTCGCATCCGGGTGATTTTACGCCAGTTTGCACCACCGAATTGGGGGCAGTGGCCGGGTTGAAGGATGAGTTTGCCAAGCGCAACACCAAAGTCATAGGCATCAGCATTGATCCGCTTGACTCTCACATGCGCTGGATAGACGACATCCGCGATGTGACTGGGTATGCCGTTAATTTCCCCCTGATTGCCGACCCGGACCGGCGCATTGCCAACCTGTATGGCATGATCCACCCCAATGCGGGCGATACGGCCACGGTGCGTTCAGTTTTCATCATCGGGTCTGACCATACGGTGAAATTGATGTTGACCTATCCCGCCAGCACTGGGCGCAACTTTCAGGAGATCCTGCGCAGCTTGGATTCGCTGCAACTGACAGCCTATCACGCCGTGGCAACCCCAGCCGACTGGCGCGACGGCGATGATGTCATTGTGCTGCCCAGCCTCTCCGATGATGAAGCCAAGCAGAAATTTCCAGGAGGATTCGTGACCAAGAAATCCTACCTGCGTGTAACGCCACAACCGAGCCGGGTGTCGTAAAACATTTTTGCGTTTGTGGGCATTTCTTATCAAGTAACATGACTTGACGGCACGGATAACAATGAAAAATGATAACTATTCACCCCACCCCCAGTTCCTCTCCGGCATCAAGGAGGAGAGTCAGGCTACGGCTAGATAGTCACAAGATCAATTCGAGGAATGTTTTATGCCGACGTTCACACATGTTTTAATCGCCATTCACACCGTCAGCGCTGCCATGTGGGTGGGGGCGGTCTTTATGGGGGCCTTTATTGATCCGCCGGCCCTGCGCCAAAGCGCCAATTCACCTGAGTTTTTGGTGAATTTCATTATTGCCCAGGCCATCCATATCTTTCGCTGGGTCTACCTGTCTATGAGCACGATCCTGGTGACGGGGGTGCTGTTGATCTGGTTGCATCCGCCCCAAACCGCGTTTCAGGTGACGCTGCTGACGCTAAAGGGTGTCGCTCTGGCGGTTATGGCCGGCAACACGATCTACGGCTCAGTGGTCACTTGGCCGCAGATCCAGTTTGCCGATCCGGCAGAGGTGCCCGCGCTCTGGCAACCCTACAAGATCCGCGCCTATATCACCTTTGGCTGCGGTGTGTTGGGCGTTATCCTGGGTGTGATGGCGCGTTAAAGACGAAAGGAGATTGCTATGCTCAATCAGGTGCGCACCTTGCTCGGCGCCTTTTTGGGTGATAAGCCCAATCATGGAGTGACAAGCCCAGCGTTGCGCCGCGCCATTGAAGCACAGGCTGCGCAACTCAGCCGCGACGACCGAGCGACCGCAACTGTGCTGAACGCGCGTTCAGCACAGTTGCGGCGCACCATTGAGGCGCAGGCCGCGCAAATCAATCAAGCTGATTCGCCACCGGCAAGTGCATCATCATTTAGTGTACCCACTGCTCTCGAAGCGTATATCCGGAAAGTGACGCTCCACGCCGACAAGGTGACAGACAACGACATTGAGGCGTTGAAGCAGGCCGGTTATAGTGAAGATGAACTCTTCGAGATCACAATCAGTGCTGCGATCGGGGCTGCGCGTACCCGTCTGAACGTCGGATTGGCTGCTTTATCAATCGAAGAGGATATTCATGCGTCTTAAAATCCTCGATCATGGCCATCGTCCGCTGCCACAGTTCGTCTTCAACGTGATCTGGCGTGTCACTGGCTTTCTGCCTGGTCCATTGGCAGTGAACAGCTATCGTCGTGAACTCTTCGGTCGCCACTTTAGCGCCTGTATTCAGGCTGCGCTACGTGAATCATCGACCTAGCGCAAGTCTGAATTGGAGCTCTTCGCCGCCTTTGTTTCTAAGCAGCTTGCCTGCCGCTTTTGAACGGAAATTCACACTGCGGTCGCGGTGCAGGGAATGGATGCAGAGACGGTGCAGGCTGTGTTGGCTGATTGGCAGAGCGCGCCGATTGATGATCGCTGGCGCGCTACATTGGGCTTTCCGCAAAAGTTTGACGCTGATGCCAACTGCAGTGACACCGGACGATGTGGCGCTGGTGTTCGCCACCGGAGTAAGTACACAAGGTGTTCAAGATGCCATGTATGTTTGCTATGTTTTTAACATCTTAACCCGGCTAGCCGACGCCTTTGATTTTGACCTGACCACCCCAGCGCGCTGGCGCGTGGGTGGACGGATCTTCCATTGGTTTGGCTACGGCGCCACCAGCTTGCCTGGGTGATAGGTTGGCAATAGGGGCTATCTCACTTTGTCACCTGGTCATTATCAAGGAGGAAACCATGTCAATTGATCCTACAACCTTTAAAGGTGTCTTGTCCCGCTTTGCTTCGGGTGTGACAATTGTGACGGTGCAACATGCCGGGCAACGGCATGGCTTGACCGCCAGTTCCTTTAGCAGTTTAAGCCTGAATCCGCCATTGGTGCTGGTCTGTGTGGGCAAACATGCTTATTCGCATGGGCTGATTGAGCAGAGCCGCGCCTTTGCCGTAAACATTTTGAGTCAGGCACAACAGGAATGGGGGCAACGCTTTGCCAATCCAAAGATTGTGGATCGCTTTGCCAGCATTGACTATAGCACCGCCATCACCGGCAGCCCGATTCTGCCTGGCTCACTGGCTTGGGTCGATTGCACCTTGCACCAGGCGTATGATGCCGGTGATCATACGATCTTCGTTGGCGAAGTGGTTGCTGGCGATGTTGTGCCGCTCGAACAGTTGGCGGCCATGCCACCGCTGCTCTACTACAACCGTGATTGGCGTACGGTGGCACTAGTGCCGGCAATGCCGACCTAGTGCCACGACACAGGGCAAGCGGACAAAACCATTGTTATCATAGAAACAAGTGGTGCGACATGTAAAGGACCATTACACCGTTTTAAGATATTCGCGCACCAAGAGCGCGGCGCTAGCACCTTCACCGGCGGCGCTCACCACCTGCTTCGTGCTGCCGGCGCGCACATCGCCGGCAGCAAAGATGCCTGGCACACTCGTCTCTAGTGCAGCCGGATCATGGCTTTCGTAGCCGGTTGGACGATTCCCATCGTGGACAAGATCATGCCCGGTGACAATAAACCCCCAGCGGTTGAGCCGAATGGCGGTGTCGTGCAAAAAACTAGTATTTGGCTCTTGACCGATGAAGAGAAAGGCGCCGTCTACAGGTAATTCCTCGGCTAGCCCAGTCTGCTGGTTGCGCAGTCGTAAGCGGTTTAATTTCGCTTTGGCGCCGAGAAATTCCTCTACTTCTGTGTGGAAACGCACCTCAATTTTGGGATCATGCAACACGTTTTCTTGGATTACCTTGCTGGCCTTGAAACTATCTCCACGCACGAGCAGGGTAACTTTGTCGGCAAACTTTGTGAGTAGCAGGCTTTCCTCGGCGGCGCTGTTGCCACCGCCAACAACAGCGATCGCTTTGCCTTTGTAAAAGGGGCCATCACAGGTGGCACAGAAATGGACACCGGCGCCGATATACTTGTTTTCACCGGCCGCGCCCAGCCGTTTGTAACGGCTCCCTGTGGCAATGAGCACCGCCTGTGCGCTATATTCGTCACCGCTGGCTGTATCCACACAGTGATAGTTGTCGTGGCTGTGGATGCGTGCAATGTCCTGTGCTTGCAAGGTTGTAACGCCAAAACGTTCAGCCTGTTGGCGCAGACGGGTGGCAAAGTCGATCCCGGCCACACTTTCTGGAAACCCAGGCAGATTGTCGATCTTCTCGGTGCCAGCGGCCTGGCCGCCAAATGCGGCTATGCTTAGGCCACTAGTCAAAAAGAGCGGTATCGCACAAATTGTGTAACTTCATTTTATCTGTTGATTAACGATTATATCAATTCTATTGCTCTATGTAGAGGAACCGATGCAATGAGTGCTCCCTTTGCGATGGTCGATGTATTGGCCGGCTTTGTGCAGCGTTCCGGCCATACGCCGGGCCAGCTCGCCCGCCTGACCGGCGTTCCCCAGGCCACGATTGTTAATTGGCTGGAAGGGCGGGTGAAGAAACCGCGCACAAAGAGCTTTCGTTTTCGTTCATCTTGGACATGGTGTTTGACAAATAGGGCATCCAACTCGTCGTCGGACAGAATCTCCTGGAAGGCGATTTGGTCTTTCTTGAGCGTTTCCTGTATGGTTGGTTCTTGGGCTGTCATTTTCTCTCCTTTGCTTCTGTTTGGAATCAGTGCGTAGGAGAGAAATGATAGCCCAATTCGGTTGAATTACCCCATATCCTGCGTTGCTACTTGTTGAAACGGCTTAAGTTGACGCCTATGATCTTCTGGAATATCTTGGGCACCCGTCATAATGGCTACCACCTCAGACATATTAAAGTCCTGGGGACGCACAATCGCCACCCGCCGCCCGTGCCGCTGGATATGAATGCGGTCGGCCAGGGCAAAGACTTGGGGCATATTGTGGCTGATGAGGATGACCGGCAGACCCCGATCGCGTACCTTGCGAATGAGTTCGAGTACCATCCCTGATTCTTTCACGCCAAGCGCGGCTGTCGGCTCGTCCATAATGATTACGTTGCGGGCAAAGGCCGCGCTGCGCGCAACCGCTACCCCCTGCCGCTGCCCCCCCGAAAGTGTTTCGACCGCCTGATCCATCGACTGAATATGAAATTTCAGGTCTTGCATATAGGTTGTGGCGTCTGCCAACATCTGCTTCTTGTCCAGCATACGCAACACCGACCCCAAAAACCCAGGGCGACGGATTTCACGCCCCAAAAACATATTCTCCACGATATTGAGCGCCGGGGATACCGCCAGGTCCTGATAGACAGTCTCAATGCCCTGAGTGCGGGCATCGGTCGGCGTGCGCAGGTGAACCACTTGTCCGTTCAGGTAAATTTCACCTTCGTCTGGAATCAGCGCGCCGGAGAGCGCCTTGATCAGCGTGGATTTCCCCGCGCCGTTGTCACCGATCACAGCCAGGATTTCTTCCGGATACAATGCAAAGTCGGTGCCGTCCAGGGCCGTCACATGCCCATAGCGTTTCACCAGTCCACGCGCTTCCAGCACCGGAGTCAGTTTTTGATCAGCCACGTCGCCCTCCTCTGCTTAGCTGGTCAACAGCCACGGCTAGAATGACCAAAACCCCTGTGATTAACCACTGGTAGATGGAGGGAACGCCCATCAAAGTCAAGCCATTGCGGAAAATACCTACGATTAACGCACCCAACAGCGTGCCCAGGATACTGCCGCGCCCGCCAAAGAGACTGGTGCCCCCAATACCACAGCCGTAATGCTTTCCAGATTGGAATTTTGCCCGGCCTGGGGGTCCGCCACGCCTGTGCGGGCAATCAGCAGCAGACCGGCGATCCCATAGAGCAGACCGGCGATGGCATAGACGCTCACCAATAGCCGGTTGGTGCGAATACCGGCCAGACGGGTGGCTTCCGGGTTGTCACCAATCGCATAGACGTGGCGTCCCCAGCTCGTTTGCCGCAACACAAACCAGGTCAAGAAGCACATCACAATCAACAGCACCGACCCGTAGGTGAATTTTGTACCGTCTTCGCCACCAATCGTAAAGGTCTCGCCAAAGAAGGTGAACCATTCCGAGTCTGTCAGCCTGACGGTTGTGACGCTATAAATGCGGGTGAGGGCAAAGGCGATATTGAACATACCCAGGGTGACGATGAAGGGCGGCAGCCGCAATTGGGTGATGAGCAGCCCATTCGCCAACCCAAACGCGGTCGCGGCCAGCAAACCGGCCACAATGGCGACGGGTGCAGGCAGGCCGTTGGCGAGGAACAACCCGGAAATCAATATCTGACTAAAAGCCATAATCATGCCGTTGGACAGATCAATGCCTGCCGTCAGGATGATCAGCGTCTGACCAATCGCCAGACTGCCAACCACGACTACCTGCTGGATGACCAGTGATAGATTGGTTCCGGTCAGAAAGCGGTCTGACTGGAGTGTAAAGAAAAGACCGGCCAACAACAACGCTGCCAGCGGCCCGGTAGTGGGGGGCAAAGCAAACCCTTTCAGTGCCGCACCCATTCTCCCCATGCCCGCCGCCTTACTTTGGGGTGTCATCTCTGCGTCATTCATCTGCTTCTCCGACCAATCAAAAGCGTCCTATCTTCCCGTACTGAATAGATACCTTCTCTGAAAAAAAAGAGTGGCAGTCACTATACAAGTGACTGCCACTGCGTGTCAACTCAGATTTACGAACCCCAGCAGCTATCCATACCGAAGATCGTATCTTTGCTCTCCACACCTTCAACCGGGTTGTCGGTGATCAGTGTGACGCCGGTGTCGGTGTAGCCAGAGGGAGCAACACCCGTCTTGGCAAACTCGACGACGGCCTCCACACCCAGCGAAGCCATACGCAACGGGTATTGCTGCGAAGTGGCAGCGATGCGCCCATCCACAACGCCAGCCACACCGGTGCAACCGCCGTCAACCGAAACGATCAACACATCCTTTTCCCGGCCCACATTCTGGATGGCTGTGTAAGCCCCAAAAGCGGCCGGTTCGTTGATGGTGTAGACCAGATTGATCTCCGGTTCTTTGGTCAGGCAGTTTTCCATGGCGGTCTGGCCTTTGGCCTGGTCGCCCTGGGTATCTTCCACACAGACAATCTCCGGGTCGGTCAGGGCGAGACCGTAACCTTCCAGGAAGCCGCCCTGCCGCAGTTCGTTGACTGTGATGCCGGTGGGCAGACCCAACAGCGCCACCTTCACCGCTTCGTCACCCTTCACGGCCCGGGCGTATTGACCAATCAGCACGCCCGCCTTGAAGTTGTCGGTGGCGAAGAGCGCATCCGACGCATCCTCCGGGTTGGTCGGCGTGTCCAGCGCAATCACCAGCACACCGGCGGCGCGCGCCTTTTCAATCGTCGGCACAATCGCCGCGGAGTCAGCCGGGGTGATCAGAATCCCCTTTACCCCTGCACTGATCATATTCTCGATCGCCGTCACCTGGCTCTCGTTGTCCGTGTCAAAGGTGCCCGATGCGGTCATCAGCGTTGCGCCCAACTCATCGGCCTTGGCCTGCGCGCCTTCGCGCATCTTCACAAAGAACGGGTTCGTCTCCGTCTTTGTGATCAACCCGATGATCACCTTCTCATCGCTGGCTGGTGCGGCTGGCGCGGCCGGTGCGGCTGGCGCTTGGGTTGCACTGCTTTCTGGCGTAGGCTGTGCCCCGCCGCCACAGGCCGCCAACAACATAACTACGACCAACAGTAGAATCATTCTCTCGAAAGACATTCCTACCTCCATTGTGGGTGAGATAAAAGATCGAAATGGGCGATACGTCTTGGCTCAGTGCTTAGTTGAAATCTGTTATGCTTGCCTCCTTTCTATACTGATACGGGAAATCAGTAGGACAGTAAATCAGTAGCTAGTGTCCTGTCAAGCGTAAATTGATGGATTCCTGTAGGACGGACTGTCAGTCCGTCCAGAGGCGGATTGACAATCCGCCCTACGCAATTTCAATCGAATCACGCTTGACGCAACACTAGTGTCTCACTGTCTCACTGAAAAACCTCCCTTCTTTGCCGTTTGCAGTATACGTCAACGGCTGCTCAGATAGGCTGGGGAGCTTGACACGACTCGCGAATGATCAATTGCGCGGGAAAAGGCGCAGGAGCGTCAATCGCTTCTCCCTGGATCAGCTTCATCAGTAGGGAAGCCGCCGTCTGACCAAGCTGGTATGTCGGTTGACAGACAACGGTCAACGGCGGGCTAAAAATCGGGGCCCAATCCGGATCGTCAAAGCTGACCAGGGATATGTCTTCGGGACAGTGCAGACCACATTCCTTAAAGGCATACAACGTCCCCAGCATGAGTTGGTTGTTGGCTACGAAGACAGCGGAAGGTCGGTTGGGCGATTTGAGTAATTCTCGTAATACTTCGTAAGCGCTGGGGATGTTTTGGGATTTTGGTGAAGGTTTGACGGGAAAAGTGGGCAGAGAGGGAGAAATCCCATAAAAACGCGGATCGGCGTTGAGTATCCACTCTTCATTGACAGGGATATTCGCTTCGTGGAAGGCGCGTCGGAATCCATCCAGACGATCCTGTTGTGTAGAAATAGATTTCAATGTCATCAAAAAGATGATGCGTTGATGGCCCAATTCGATCAGATAGCGCGTGGCCTGGTAGGCCCCCTCTGCGTTGGCAACGCCAACCAGCGGTGCTTCCACACCGGGGCTTTTGCGATCCAGCAGCACAATGGGAATTCCTGCTTTGGTCATCTGCATCAGAGGTTCGCTGGGAACTCCTATGGGAGCAATAATCAAACCGTCGATCTGTTGCGCGATCAACAAGCGCAGATAGTCGTCTTCACGTTTGGGGTCTTCATCGGTGTTGCACAAAATTGTATGATAGCGGTACTGACTGATTTCATCTTCCACACCCCGCGTCACAGCCGTGAAGAAAGGGTTGGTAATATCGGCAATTACCAGCCCAATCTTGCGTGTAGATTTTGTAACCAGCGAACGGGCAGCCGCATTGGGGTGATAGTCCAGAGCCTCGATGGCGTCTACCACCTTCTGTCGAGTTTCTTCGCTCACGAAGCGCGTTTGATTAATGACGTGGGATACAGTTGCCGTTGAGACCCCGGCCTCTTTTGCTACCTCTTTAATACTCACGCTCGCCATTGGCTGTTCTATCGTTTCTATGACCCCAGAAGTTCGACTTTTTCTTAAAAGTCGAACTTCTTTATTGTCGGAGTAAGCGTTTACGCAAATCTTTGCGTAAACGCTTACGTGAGAATACTACAAGAATTCACGCTTGTCAAGCCCCAAAAAATACTTGACAAAGAGGCGGGGCGATATATGGTAGAAATCCCTCTAAAACCCTTCGGGGGAGTGTTGCAGAAAAGGAGGAAGGAGCGACCGCCGAGACTCGGCGGTCGTTTTTTTGTTTCGACAAGCTCAACACAAATGTAAGGAAAGAGGGAAAAAGGGGAGAAGAAGGGTCAAAAGGGGGGCGGACGAGGCGGAAAAGAAGTAAAAGTCAAGTGTGTGTAAGGATTTGTGGGGCGTGACGGGTGCGACAAAAACGGTGCGGGTGCAACCGGATGAGGAAACGACTCCTGATCAGTAGGGGGTTATCGCAGAGATCGATTGATTGGGCTGTGTGAATCACCAATCACCCAATCACCCAATTCCTTACGGCCCGCCGCTGACTGCCGGCAGGAAAAGCTGTCTGGCTGAGCCAGGCGCGGCGACTGATTCGCTCTGGCTGCTGTTGCCCACCCGATCCAGCGCCTGCACTCGCAACGCCACGGCCTCCTCTTCCCCCATTCCTCTCCAATGGGGTACACTACCCCCATAGGTGTCAACTTAAGCAAATTGACTGCTGAGACGGGCAGTTTTGGGTATAGTGCCGGCCAAGCCCATTGCGGCCACGATGTCAACGAGTTTCTGGAAAAAGCGTTCAACAGCCTGTAGGGAAGGCTGCAAAAACAGATGGAAATGAGTCAACATAAAGCCGTGA
>Ga0105053_10007382_pt1 | contig 14700 bp, 5 predicted proteins | sample BON01_FD_78093 | JGI IMG/M metagenome (GOLD analysis project Ga0105053, IMG submission 78093) | Freshwater microbial communities from Lake Bonney liftoff mats and glacier meltwater in Antarctica - BON-01 | ecosystem: Environmental > Aquatic > Freshwater > Ice > Glacier meltwater | place: Lake...
CTGCGGAGCAAATCCTGGCTGTGTCTGCGGAGCAAATCCTGACTGTGTCTGCGGAGCAAATCCTGGCTGTGTCTGCGGAGCAAATCCTGGCTGTGTCTGCGGAGCAAATCCTGGCTGCGCCTGCGGAGCAAATCCAGCCTGTGTCTGCGGAGCAAATCCTGTCTGCGGGGCAAACCCAGCCTGCGAGGCGGACTCGGACTGCGGCGGTGCAGGCCGGCGGTTGCCCCACAAGTCGTGAAGAGTAGTTTTCTTCTGGACGTACTCGATCCGCTCGACGGCAATGATGCTCGCCGAGATGGGGACGCTCACGCCCATGTTGCTGCAGCACACTGAGCTGCAGTCAGCGATGCCTTCGATAATGAACCCAGACCTGATGAGTTGGTGAGCATTGTTGTTGTTGAACGGGACCCCGTGAGCATCGGTCAGCAGTTCGTAATCGTAGTCGGAACCGGGAACGGGCTTGAGCTTGTCGTAGATCGCGGTCTTTTTCGGGAGGCCGGAATCCTTGTCGATCGGGATTTTGACCCGAACGAGGGGGCAATCCATCTCCTGGCCGGCGTTCTTCTTGGCGTTGGGGGAGACGTGGGTCTGCATAGGGTTGCAGGGCGAGGCCGCGGGAACCGCGATCTGGCCAGGCATGAGCTGCTGCCCCTGGAAAGGCTTGATGATGCGCCCCTGCTGGATAGCCTGGGTAATCACAGAGGTGAACCACTGATTGAAGCAAAGCATGACATAGCCAAAGTCGTTCATAGGGGGCATGACACGCTTGCCGTCGCCGCCGAGGATCGGGTTCCCTTTGTCGTCCACCTCGATCTTCTCGTCGTACAGGCCAATCGCAACACAGGGTTCTTTGTCGCGCGGGTTGCGAATGAGGTCCCATCCAAGAGTCTGATGCAGTTGGTTGGCATCAGCCATGCCCTCCTGGGTGGCGGGGTCAATGTTACCGCGTTGCTTGCCGCCGAACCGGATCACAAGCGGGGCGTAAACGCCATTGCAGTCAGTGCCGTAGACACTGATCCACGTTACTGGCCGCCCCTTCTGGAGGCGAGCAGATTCCCAGTCGATCCGGAAGACCCGGTTGAAATCACCGTCACAGTTGCGGCAGTGAGTTGCGAGGTCCTCAGCGTTGAAGAGGGCACCTGGCGAGGGGGTGGGATTGTGGTCCATTGTAGAACGGTGGCTTTGCAAGCAACTGAAGCTGGATTGCAGAGGGATGTGTGGGTTCAAATGCGGGCTTCAATTTCGACAGTCTCCAACATCCGCAAAAAATCGTTCCGGAGTGTACCCTCTGGAATGCCAGAACCCTCCAGTATGTCAGAACCCTCCAGTATGTCAGAACCCTCTGGTATGTCAGAACCCTCCAGCCGCCAGCGCTCAGTAGTAAAGCTCGAGGCGCATGCCGCAGAGTACGTGCATTCTGCAGCAATCGGCGTGGATTCCGAGATCGGCGAACAGCTGGCTGTTGTCGCTCTGCAAGGCCAGGTTTTCGGCTGCTTTGGGGGGGATTGTCTTAGCCTCCTTCAGGGCCTGTTCAGCGCGCTTTTTGTGGACTTCCCAGAAGATGGGCGCCGCTTCGAGCGGCCATTTGCAGGTGAAGCATACTACTGGTTCAAGCATCGCGGCCCGGTCGGTGTATACTTCTCCACCCCGAGTTCAAAAAGGAAACGGTGGGGACCAAGTCGGGTGTCAGGGCACCGGGTCAACAGCGCAGCGGACGTCTGATGGCGGTCGCAGTTTACGAAGGCATCCAGGCGGGGGTAGAGAAGGCCTTTTGCGTGGCAAGGGTGAGGCCGATGTGAGCGGAGGCGTCGGCGTTGTGCATCGCGGCGGTGCGGGGGTCCTTGTGGTAGTTGCGGTCGCTGCCCATCTGAGTGACGAGGGCGGTCGCGCGGGGGAAGTACAAGAAGTTCGTGCTGCCGGGCAGCGGAAGCACCATCACGAGTTTGTCGCGGGTGGCAACTTCGACAGTGCCGTCGCCGAGGTCGCCGCAGGCGTAACGCATGAATTCGGCGTCGGGGTCCGTGCCGGGAAGGGACTCCCGGAGCGACCGGAGGTCAGTGCAGAGGTTGGTGGAGTCCATCTCGGCGAACAGGAGCTTAATGTGCGTCCGGAACAGGTCTTGCCAGAGCTTGTTCTTGAGGAAAGGCAGGACCTCGGCCGGCCAGACACCAGTAACCGAGCCAACCTGGTTTGAGCCGATGGCATCGGCATAGACGCGCTTGAGGTTCTCGGGGGTGGGGTTGTTGGTCAGGAGATTGTCAGCGATGCTGCAAGAGGCTTCGAAGACCCCGGTGGGATTCGAGAAGATGGCGGCGCCTCGGGCTTGAGCAGGAACGCAGGCGGCCGGGTTCTCAAAGAACTTGAGGACATGGTCCTCGACCCTGCCTTGGTCGCGATTGCCGCCCCACGTGGTGAAGACCCCGTCGGGAACGATGCTGCTAATCACGAACCACGAGGCGACGGGGTCGCGGTCGAGCAGGCACAAGGCAGCAGTGTAGAGGCTGTCGCCTTGCTGGGCGAGGCAGCTGAGCAGGCCCGAGATGGCTTCGTGGTACACGTGGCGAGCGGCGACCACCTCGCCGCGCGCCCAGTAGGACTGGAAATCTTTGAAGAGGCAGTTGTCGGCCGATTGTTTGGTGTAGGAGCTCCCGCCGCCCGTTTTTCCGCGCCTGCGAATCATTCGCGGGTCGAACTTTTCACCCTCGAGGGGTACCTCGCCCTTGGTTACCTCCCACACAGCGTAGTTGTCCTGGAGGGCAGCGAACGTGGCCACCTTTTTCACGGAGACCTTGCCACTGGCGAGCTCAGCGGTGTCCTTGCCAACCTCCTTGGCGGTCAGCAGGATCCCGGCGCGGGACCCGATGATCTCCTTGAACATGTCCGCCGAGGTGACGCACATCGGGATGCTGTGGGCCTCAATCATCTTGCGCGCAAGCTTGCCGTCTTCCCTGGAAGTGGACGCCGCCAATTCGATGATCTTGTTGCGAACTTTTTCCCCGGGCTTAAGAAAGGTTAGCCCCGGGCTGCCAGGGCTAACGTTGAGGGAACGTGCCATGCAGACAGCCTCGACGGCCTGGGCCAGATCTGGGTCCTCCCGGCCCAGCCATGTGTGGATGTCGCACACGTGCTTCGACTTCTTCGACATCGTACTGATTCGCTCGCGAATCGCGTAGGGCGGGAAAAGGCCGAAAGGTATATCGCACTCATAATTGAAAGCTGGATGAAAATAAAAGACCGCCCGGGGTACACTGGTCCCCCCAGTTTTCCCCATTAAACTTTTATCCCGGTACCATACCCACTCCCTTCGCTGTCAGTTTGCGTGCAGACGACAGACAGGGGAGGTTGGCCCGCACGAACCGGACACGCATTCTTGGATATTCGAAACTATGGGTTCGAGCACATCCAAGGATGCGTCAACCGCCGCACAGGCAAGCTTGGTCGCCTTTACCAACGGGGCGTCGCTGAAACTCGCCGCGTATGGGCAACAGTACAATGCGGCACACGAGAACATTCGCACCGCGAGCAATGCCACGAGAGTCCTGATGACTCAGGCATCCGGAGTGGTTCGAGGCGGCTGGCCCACGCACACCGTCAACGGGGGCGCGGTGTTCGGCGGGAACGAAGTCGAAAGCAGCGCAATTGGGGCCAAGATCCTTCAGGAGTTCAAGGCCAGACGCCTGGCCAAGGCCGACGAGTCCAAGGCGGAGCTGGTGCGCAAGCTCGCCGAGGTACTGAACAAGCTGAACTTCTCGATCAACACCGGAGCCAGCCTCGAGGAGGTGGCAGCGGAGATCGTTCGCAAGCTTCCCGACCCTCGAAAGGGCAAGTCCTTCGGGCCCGATGACGAATCTCAGAAGCAGATCTGCAGGGCGGTTGCGGACGCTCTGAACGCGCAGTTTACGCCCGGGTCGTCGGAAAAGCTCATCGATGTGAAGTTGTCGCCCAGCCACACATGTCGCCAGGTGGCCGACCTGATGTACGCTTTCTCTACAGGCGTTTGCATGGAGTTCCTTGAGGTGCATCAGGCGCTCGAACTCTCAATGCGCAACGCTACGGTCGCCCTCGAGATCCTCAAGGGCCTGCAGTCCGAGGGGGTGAAGAGGATTCGGATGCACGTCAACGAGGAGGACTCGCGCGAGGCTGACGCCTACCTGGAACTCATTCCGAAGTTCACTGCCGAGCTCGAGCGACTCCTCAAGCAGCTTGGGGGGCTGCTCCACGTTGAGCTCGCGCCGGCCAAGGCCGAGATCGAGGCCGCGATGGTCGAGCAGACCGACGCATACAAGCGGCTGCTCAAGGGCGTTGATAAGGACCTCGGCTCCGGCGAGTTCGGCAACGCGCTCGCGTACATGATGGCCGGGATGGGCGGCCTCGCAAAAACCGCGCTTACGACGCGAGCAGCCTTGAAGGAGATCGGCCTCTCAGTCGAACAGTTCAGCACCTCGGACGGGGCGTCGCTCGAAGGGCTCATGAATGAGAAGTTCAAGGGCAACCCCGATAACGCCGGAAAGCTGGTCCGCGCGATCCGGGACATCCGAACAGCGTTCTCGCGCAAGGACGCCGACCTGGTGAAAGAGATGAAGGACCAGGAGGTGAGCGGCGCTGCCGAGAAGAAGTCCAAGCTGGAGCGGGAGGAGGACATCCGCAAGACGGAGCGCAAGCTCATCCTCAAGCAGTACCTCGAGCGGTCGCAGGCAGCCTACGACAAGTTCCTTGCTGCGGTCCGCATTGTCGGCCCCCGCCTTGGCAAGGATATCGAGGTTGCGAACGGCACAGCGCTCGACACCCTGCGGGACGCGCTTACTCGAATCGACTCCGGAAACATCCCCCAACTCGACCTCAGCCTGATCGGTCTGTACACCAACGCCGCGGCGCGCTCGGCGCGCCAGACGTACCTCAACCACCTGCGCCTGGTCCGGAACGCCGTCGACGACGTCATGGCCTCGGAGATGTACTCGCGCCACGGAACCATCTTCCGCCCGATCCAGGAGGCCATCGACATGCTTATCGAAACCATCGAGTTCTACAGTGACATTGTCACCAAGAAGTACGGTGGCGACGAGGAGCCAGGCGGCGAAGTTCCTATCGACGATGATCCTACCGGCGAAGTTCCTATCGACGATGATCCTACCGGCGAAGTGGACTACGACATGGACGATGGATTGCCTCAGTCCAAGCCTGTCGGTGTCCAGGACGCAGATGACCAGGACATTACCGGTGGTGACGAGTACGACCCCTCGGAACTCGAAATGACAACGCGCCTGCGCAGCTCGCTGGACATGAGGACTGCAATCAACAGCTTCATGTACTACTTCTTCACGGCTAAGGTTGAAGTGCAGCTTAAGGCTACTGTCCCCGAGCTCGAGCGATACGGCGAAAAGTACAACGAGGTGCTGGGCGACGCAGTCGCAGGACGCATTATCGCGATTGAGGAGCAATACAAGTTGCTCCTTGTCGAGGTAGGCGCCCCTGACGGTGTCAAGATCGGCGAAAGGCCTGGATATGGCAAGGTGCGGATCACCGACGCTGCTCTCGCTGAGACCCTTTGGGCCGCTGATGCTACCGCCCTCGCCGCTGTCGTCGCCGGAGCTGGCGACTCGGCACAATTCAAACAGGCCCAGGACAACTGGGATGCATCCAAGAAGCTCCTCACCGAAGAGTTGCAGGTCAAGAAGGAATTCTATCGTCTCCTCCAGGCGGTCGATCTCCGAATGAAAGAGTTTGCCAAGGGCATTGCTTCGGACATCCAGTCCGTTTCGGACATCAAAGCATCGCTCAACGGGGTGAACGTCATTGCGAAATGGTTCACGGAAGCCACCGGTGATGATCTCGCCGCGTTCTTCGATGAAACACAACGGATGAACGCTAACGTCGGCGACGACAAGGACGTTGAAACCCGGTTTCCGGATGGCCCGCCGGCGCACTACTACGAAAAGGTGCGCACCACCCTGAATGCAGTCGGGACGGGAGGCTCGTTTCCGTCAACCCGAACGTCAGAGGTGCGTGGCCACCTCGCCAAGGCGCTGAACAACTTCCAGGCTCTCAAAAATCTGATGAATGCCTTCGCTCGCCTTGGGTCAAAGTTTGGTGAGAAGGATCTTGAAAAGGAAACCTTCATGAACAGCGCCAAGATGTACCAGATCATGGTCCGATTCCTGCGCGTTTCCTCCACCGGCGTGATGGTGACGCCAGGCACTCCCGGTGCGACGTTAGATCGGGTCAGTGATGTAAACTTCGGGGGGTCTGTCTACCGGCAGTCCGAACACCTGCGCGAAGGTGTCCGCCGAAGTTTCGTGACCCCGATTGCGGACAAAGGCGACCTCCGAAACAACTGGGCAGTGGAGCACAAGTTCTTCCATTTCATCATCAAGGCAATCGCCGCGAAGATTTTGGTAGTGGTGGGCGTGTTCGACATGCTCGAGAGGCCAGACTCGCTCATTGAGCTTCGCCCAACTCGCCTGATTCTTGGGGCTGCCGAAAATGTCGAGGTCATCCCGGCCGCAACCGAGTTGTACTTCCGACTGCCGCGCCTCGCAGAGTTCTACAAGGATTTGCTTGGCTGGAACAACGCGGTCATCGCCGACCAGAACCGTAAGATCGCAATGCTACCTGAGCTCCAAGGCGTGTTCTCGGCCTTGATTGCGGAGATCTACGTTCGGGCAGAGGGGTCATCGAGCACCGGGTCGTACTCCGACATTGAGTGTGACCATATCATCGCAGCGATCAACCAGATTTACGACCACTACCGCTCACACGGGGACAAGGCGGTGCAGGTCGCAATCGAGGACTTCATCAAAGAGATCAACCGGCGCTACGGCATCGTCAAGCAGTCCGAATACGAAATCGTCCTCAAACGCCAGAGGGGTCGGTACTTGGATATGTCCGCGATGACCAACCTCCAGAGTACAGAAACCAATTACGCAATCCTCCCTGACGAGGAGTCCACCTACCTCACCAGCGACGTGAACAGGCTTGCCCCTGCAGACAGGTACGCTTCGTCGAACGTCAGCGACCCCGCCAACATCGATCGCCGCCCAGGCGAGTACGACATTGGCGATCCCACCGAACCGAACTCGATGTGGAACTTTGTGAAGGAATTCCGCGACAAGCTCGCGTCAAAACTCACCACCAGCTTCGGCTCCCACACAATTTCGTTTCGCGCCATGCTTGAACGCAGCCGCAAGGCTATCGAGGGTGAGGCTGAGTCGAAGAAAAGACTGGACCTCGTCTATCAGCTCATCCAGGGCTCTGAGCTCATTGCGAACAGCGACATGGGCCGCTCGCTCATGTTCCACGAGACCGTCATCCTCGGCCTCAACACACTGACCGCGATTCATGACGTACTCGCAAACTTCCGCAACTCGGTCAACAAAATGGACATCAACGAGGCCATCCGCCGGCTCAACGTGAGATTCTCCACGAGTATCGACCATGCCACGTTGATGGCGGCGCCCGGTGGCGCCCGCGCCCGCGCCCACGCCACCTTCAACGCATTGCTCGTTGCTCTGATGGCGGACAGCGAGGGAACCTTCGCCCCCCGTTACATTCGCGGCGCCGGCGTCGCGGCCAAGGTGAAACGGGACTTCGCACAGATGGCCGCCGTCGACAATGCCAGGACCGAGGTGGGCATCAACACGTTCTTTGAGGGGAACTGCCACGGGCCCGACCCCGAGACCCTCGCGCTCAAGAGTGCTCGTGCGGCTGCAGCCCGCATGGCCTTCGATCGCCAAGCAATCATGAAGGACCTCATACTGAGCCTCTTCCAGTTGACCGGAGATCTGGGGGAATTGGTGACCGTCCGCTACCCAGGAGGAGCGTCAACAAAAATTCATCTCGACTTCTCCAAGGTCCGGGACCTTGTTGAGGGCCTGATGGTGGACGTCCGTAAGTACCTCGAGATCTTCCGCCCCTACATCAAAAGCGACGTGCTTAACCGCTACGAGAATAGCACCGAGCGCGGCTCGATCGGGTGGCTCGAACAGCACCTCGTCGATAATCTGATCAAGGGGCTCACCTCGTCAGCGGGAGTGCCCTACGAACCGGAGAACACTCTGGAGGGTATCGCTCGTAAGGTCAACCGCACAATGGTAGAGCTCACCAAGCAACACAAAGTCCACTTGACACTGTCGGCGGCGGCGGCCATCGCCACCGTCGACTCCACCACTGATGAACAAAAGTTCGATCAGTATGGCCATGTCCTTGCGGGGATGTTGTTCTGGGACGTCAATCTTCCGGATAGTGGTGTGCCAGTCTCTGTAGCAATTCCCAGTACCATGTCACAGCTGTTTCAGAAAACTACGGAAGATGAGCAGTACACAGCATCAAGCGCCAAAAATGTCGGACTCAGGTCGAATGGATCGAACAATGCCGCCGTCATGGCGGCGGCAAGACTTGGTCTAGGGGTCGGCGTCGATCCAACGGCTGCCCAGCTGCAGGCCGCCCGTGCAGCATCCAGCCTTTCGACATACGCGCCGACATGGGAATCTGCAAATCTCACAGCTTCCCGCAGCATGCTGTTCATGTTCAACCAGCTTCTGATGAACTATGTTCTCCAGTACTACGACCCAGCCACTGGCAAAATTTACCAGGGGTTGATCGACAGCTTCGCCAACGGCAGCTTCAGCCAGTCGGTGATGCAAGACGGCTTCAGCCAGCCAGATCTGTATGCGGGCGCCACCGCGTTTGCGCAACGTGGCGACCCAACCGGGCAGTCGGTGTTGATGTTCTCGGTGGCAGTGTTGATGCGGCGGTTGATGAAGGAGCAGACGTCCCAGGGGGTGAGCCGATTCCTTGTGTCTTCGCTTGCTGAGATTCCGCCGTACATCAAAGAGAACTACCGCGGGTCCCTTCCAGTCTATGACAAGCTGTTCTCGCAGCTCATCAAGGAGGGCGATCTCATCAAGTCTCTCATCCAGCGGGCCGGCGTCAAGTGTGGTCGCACCCAGACTATGGTGACCCCCGTCCCCCCCGCCGCCGCCGACACGATCATCATAACGGCCGGCGCCGAGTTCGAATTGGGAGGAATTGCGGGACCTAACTGGGCAAATTGGCCCGTAAACGGAATCAACAACCAGACGATGCTTAAGCTCGGGGTTATGGACACCAATACAGACACGGTTCTGTCCCCCCGATTTACAGCAGTGATCGACGCGATCACTGCGGGATGTTTCACCATGACGCAAACTACCCAAAGCGTTCTGCGAGAGTTGGCCGACGAGCCAATCTACCTGCAGACCAGCGAATCATCAATCCAGGAGTACTCGTTGCGCAACGCGAAGAAGCTCCCGCTGATGCCTCTTTCGCTGATGGCTTTCTCCCTACAGGAAGAGCCGCCAGTCGGCGGCGGCGAGCTCACACACGGGACGATGATGCCTTGGCATGGCACTGGCTCCAACGCATTCAAGATTCAGTACGGCATTCGGGGGATCTTTGGTACAAAAACCATCGACTCTCTGGACAGAATGCCCGGAGTCAAGCAAATTCTCAGCGATTACAATACGACTGCTCAGCCCCGAGATCGTATCGAAGAAGGCCCCTACGTAGCTTTCGCAAACAGGGTCGTGACCGGCGTTCGCTACGTTGTTGGCTTGCGGTCCTACCGAACAGCGCTGGCCAGCAGCTTGAACACGTTTGCGCGTGACGCCATACTTACGTCACCGCCGGGCGGTGGCGTTGCCGCCGCCCGGCAGAATGACAACACGCTTGTTTGGTCACTCCGAACAAACAGGAACGAAAATCAGATCGTTGGTGTCGTTGAGGGGTCGAACCAGGAGGACCGCGTGCGGGAAATCGTGGCCGGGTTGAATTCCGTCGCCCCGGCCACAGAGGCGAGTGGCAACAATCGGGAAAGCGAGCGCATCAACAACATCATCGACATGAACATCGTACCGATCAACGTCCATGCCCTGATGAGGACGATCGCGTTGGCTCCGTTGTACAACTATGGGTACACGTTCGAGGAACTGTCCGCGCGATACTACCAAACGACACGCGACGCGATCGCTGGTCTGAACCTCAACGTTGCTCAGGGCGCCGGCGGCTCTCCCAATACAACCAGGGGCTTCTTCCTCAAACTTCTTCAGGACCCGTTCGCGCCAGTTTCGGACAGCCAGTACGGTACCGATCCCACTCAGCAGCGTACAACCGCTGCCTTCTTCGGGCGTCTCTGCCGTGGCGACAACGATCTGGGCATGGGCCGGCCAAAGTTCATCAGCGACCAGCTCTTCAACAAGGTACTGTTCCAGTCCATCTATCCGAGAACTCAGGATGTCGACGAGTCGGGACCAAGCGGTGCGGTCTCCCGCGGACGCGACAATTGGGGCCGGCCTAACCGCACGCTCTATGGGTTCCTTCCCCAGTTCAACAGACTGACCTTGTATTTGGCAGACTCAACTATGGGCCGAAACCTCCGAGCCACCACACGCACGATTCTCGCCCTGAACCCTCTGCTGGCTGCTGGTGGCAACACGGCGGCCGCCACCGTCGCTGCGATGATCGCAGTGGACGCCGGCGGCGGCGGCCGAGATGCCAGGTTGAGCACCTACCTGATCGAATTCGGCGGCGGCGCCGGCGGCGCCGTACAGATGGTTCGAGATATTCCGGATGTCCGGCTGGTCCCGATCCGAACTGCTTACGATATCAACCCCGCCGCTGGGCCGGATCTGCGCCGAGCGACGGCTGATCTGAACCCCGTGCTGATTGCTGCTGGACTGCTTAGTCCGGTGTTGGCGAATGCAGGGCTGGTCGCGATTCTTACCCTCACGGAATTAAACGATATGAGCAACGACGCGTTCGACGCAGCCTGGACCCTCGCCATGACGACCGCCGGCGAGGTGATCAGAGGTGCCGACCCTGATACTACGCCCGGAAACTACACCAGAACGAATGAGATACTTGCCGCCCTTGCCCTCACTGGTGACGTCGCAAATCAGCTCGACGGCGGCGTAGGTCATGTCCTAGTTCAGCCTTTGGGCAACCTCACGCACGATCGATACGACATGCGTGTCATCCTCAAGCTCATGGGCCAGCCTATCCCAAACCCACCTGCGCCTTTAGACCGCACAGCCACACAACCTCAAGTTGCTGCGGTGGCCGGCGCCCTCGCCACCTGGACGGCGGACATCGAAGCCGCCGTTTGCAAAGCCGTCTTCGAATACATCGACGCCAACCCAGAGGTCGTCGCGTTCAGGACGCAAATGGCACGGTTCGTGCAGGCGGTCAGTACAGCGGAATCGGCAAAGCTACAGCTGGCCGACAGATTCGCGCCAGGCGCAACAGGTACAGACACAGACCTTGACAAAGATGCCATCCTGACGTACATTGCAGACAAAGCGGCCGATGAAGTCGATGAACGAGTCGTGCCGGTCTCCGTGGGACCGGCCAAGCGCGCGCTCATGCAGGTAGGGAAGGCCCGTTTCGACACGGCCCTAGTGAGGTCGCTCAATTTCATCGTGAACGTGTGGCGACTGACCCGCGCAAAGCTGGCCCACGAGCTGTCGGAGCAGCGATCGATCATCGATCGCGGCGACGCCGTGGTCAATTCAGCGATGACGGAGTTCGGCACAAACGTACGCTACGGTCCCAACGAAACGGCAGAGAATGCGAGGTTCAGCGAGCGCCGCCTCTACTGATCGCCCAGCCGTAGATGGGTTTCCGCCAGGTCGCGGCGACGAAAAAACTATTTTTGGTGTCAGTTCGAGATTAGCGTTATTGAACAGAAACCCGGGACCATACAATCGTAAGATGTCCGCGAGTCCGCGCCTGTCGTCAAGCACATTGAAGCTGCGGGGAAGGCTAGCGGCCAGCAGCGCCGCGACATTTTACGGGGTTGCCGGCAAGACGCAGGAGGTGTACGGTCTCCTGCTGGGGACCCACTTACCTGACGGCCGAAGCGACAGTTCGGCCAACGAGCTACTGACCCGGATGCCTCCGCATCTGGAGCTGGCCAGACAGGCGGATGGCTGCGCAACCAGACTGAGCCAGCCATATGACCTGCTGATGTCGCAGCAGCAGGCGCGAGAAGACTTCGAGGCGTATCGCTTGGGCAAGGTGTCAAGCGACCCAGACGGCAGCGTGTGCAACGCCCATTTGGTGTTGGCGACCAAAGGCTATCTGGGAACGCCCGAGCGGCAGGCATATTGGCGGGGCGTGCTCGCAGGCCTCGCCGGAAAGTGGGTCGAGGTCGAGGTCGAGATCCAGCGGTACAGTTTCCGGGGCGCGGGCAAAAACGGCAAGGCCGTTCAGAGGGTGGGGACGAAGCTCGTCCTCAGGAACGTGGAGGAGTGGAAACAATGAGCCTGACTGCGTACAACCCGGCGTTGGTCCCGCCGCCATACGGACTGATGAACACCGGGGTGATCTGCTACTTCAACGCTTTGCTCCAGGGGTTGGCCTCATGCCCGTCGTTGGTGGAGCGGGCGCTCGAGAACCGGGAGCTCATGGCGCGGACCAAAACGGGCGCGGCATTTTACAAATACATGGAGGACGTGCGCAGGGCGGCTGCAGACCCAACTTTCCGGGTTGACGATCGTCATGCTATGACCCTCCTGGGCGAGCTGGTCCAGGAACTGCGGACTCGGCGCCCAGGTGTGCAATTCGGCGGAGGGATGGAGAGCGCGATGGAGGGGATGGTTTTCCTTTTCGAGATGATGGAACCGCCGTCCCCTCCGGCCGCAAAGCCCGGCGACAGTGAGGAACGAATTTCAACCGTTGAGGCCGCGGCCACCGAAGGCCAAAAAACCCACCCAGTGTTCCAGCTATTCGACATGAAGGTCCGGGACCGGGTATGGTGTCGCGTCTGCCAGGCCGCGGGCGAAGCCCACCAGGGCATCACCTCGCTGCGGATCGACCGCCAATATCAGTACTACTTTTTCGACTACGACAACTGGCGGGAGAAAGAGACTGGAAAGCCCGTCTCGACGCCGGAGGAATTCCGAGATCTGCTGCTCAAAAACATACAGTACCTCGAGGATTTCAAGTGCGAATTCTGCAAAAAGGCCGGCCGGCCAGAACTTCCCGGAGGGCAGATGTGCTCGACCTGCCGCAGGGGCGACTACGCGCACTGCCAAAAGGAAGGCAGGCGGTGCGAAGAGGAGAGGACAAACATTCTCCGGGTGTATGATGTGCGATTCGTGCCAACGGTCCTTGTCATACTGTTCAATCAGTACCAAGAGCACAAGCATCGGTACTTCCCGGAGGAGTTCAAGATTCCGGGAGTCAAGGGTCAGAGCTACAAATACAAGCTGGTGGCACAGCTGGAACACTCCGGCAGTCTCCACAGCGGGCACTACTGGGCCCGCTGCATCCGAAACCAGGACGGTGAGTTGCGGCCATTCGCTCTCAACGACTCTGGGGTAGGGGCAGCCGCGCTGGGTCCAGCCGCCAGCGTGTATGCTCTTTTCTACCACTACGCCGGGACGGATTGAACTAAAAATGAACCCTTTTTAGGTCTAGTAGTGCCTCCCCCCGCCTCACCAGCACCCCAGCACACCAGCCCCAGCAGCCCCAGCAGCCTCCCAGCCTCAGCAGCCCCAGCAGCCTCCCAGCCTCAGCAGCCCCAGCAGCCCCAGCAGCCTCCCAGCCTCCCCCGCCCCAGCAGCCGTCCCTCTTTGCAGCAATGGCCTCTGCCGCTCCGTCCACCGACCCGCGCGACGACCCCGAACTCTTGCAGTACTGGCAGAGCACTGCCGACACGGGAGACCATCCGGAGTGCCCCGTGTCCCTGGACGGCAGGTGTGTTGGCCGTCCAGGGATGGACGGCCAGCCCATCATTGGCTGTCTCCGCATCGCAGACGAGCAGCTTCAGTTGATGTGCCCCGGCGGCGTTGCCACCTGCGCATTGCCCGCAATTCTGCAGTTCGTCACGCCGACCAAGGCCTGGATTTGCGTGATCTGCACCATCCTCGGGGCGGTGAGTTACATTATCCAGACCGATGGCGGGTCGTTCTCGTTGATCGTCGTGGCGCACAAGAACGACCTCATCATCGTCCGATGCACACGGCTGCCGGATGTATCGTTCTCGGCGGGCGCGCCCTCGGGAGGCGACGCGGCCTCGAGTGGCGCGCCAGCCAGCCGCGGGCTGGAGCGCGCACCTGCGAGGGGTGGCGCATCTGCCAGCCGCCAGCCGCCATGTCGATTCGGTGTAGACTGCACGCGCACAGACTGCAAGTTCACCCACCCGGATGGGCATGACCCGTACGCCGCAGCCGCGCAGCGCTCCAGCACCCAGGCATGTCGATTCGGTGTAGACTGCACCCTCTCCAACTGTTGGTTCGCGCACCCTCCGGGACACGTAGCGCCTCCGCCCCCCGCGAAGGGTCCGAAGCCATGTCGATTCAGTGTAGACTGCACCCTCTCCAACTGTTGGTTCGCGCACCCTCCGGGACACGTAGCGCCTCCGCCCCGGGCGAAGGGTCCGAAGCCGTGTCATTACGGCTTACAATGCACCCGGCTGGCCTGCCACTTCTCGCACCCTCCGGGACATGTGACGCCTTCGCCCCGGGCGACGGGCGGCACGTGTATTGACGGAATCGAGTGTCGGATCGTCGGCTGCCCAGATGTTCACCCTCCGGGACACGTAGCGCCTTTGCCCCCCGCGAAGGGTCCGAAGCCGTGTATTGACGGAATCGAGTGTCGGATCGTCGGCTGCCCAGATGTTCACCCTCCGGGACACGTAGCGCCTTTGCCCCCCGCGAAGGGTCC
>Ga0105053_10007397_pt1 | contig 14683 bp, 15 predicted proteins | sample BON01_FD_78093 | JGI IMG/M metagenome (GOLD analysis project Ga0105053, IMG submission 78093) | Freshwater microbial communities from Lake Bonney liftoff mats and glacier meltwater in Antarctica - BON-01 | ecosystem: Environmental > Aquatic > Freshwater > Ice > Glacier meltwater | place: Lake...
ATCATATAGTTAAGGTCCAGGGGCTTGGCCCGTCGCGCGGAGGCGCGCTCGGGACCTGGTGGGTCCAGGGCGAAGCCCTGGCCTTGCCTAACGAAGGATCGTTCTTGACGGCGGTTGGTATTATCAGAACCGAAACGCTGTAGCGAAAAACCGAGCCGCCTCTGCCTGCCGTTGGCGCGTGCGGCCAGCTTTGCGAATGCGACAGCCGCGCATTCATCTCCCGCCTTCGCACTCGCCTCATCCCAAGGCTCATTATTCGTGACCTTTGGTCGTGACACTTGGTATTGAGTTTCGGTTTCGCGCGCCGCCGCCGGCCAGCCCGGCGAGGATACCAAGGCTCAGTGACTGCGAAGGGGGCGCGGTCGCTGATCCTTGGTATCCGCCGGACATGGTCCCTCACCACCGTGTGGCCGGGCGGCAGCGAGCACTGGCACATCTTCGCCACCGTCTCCCGGCTCAGGCCGAAGACCCGATACGCCTGCCGCCGCGGTCGATACCGCCCAGCCGCCGCAGCAAGGAGGCGGGTGCCGGTGAGCCAAAGGCGAGGTTGTACGCGCGCAGATCCATGTAGTAGAAAGTATAAGGCTGCCATTTCAGCCCCTTGCGCACGCCGTAGCTCTCGAGCGGCTGGTACAGGATCGTCGCTGGCGCCTCATCGTCCCAGGCGTCGAGCATCGTGGCAAACAAGGCGCGGCGGCGGGCCGGGTCGCTTTCCAGTTCCAGCGCGCGGCCCGCGGCGTTGAACACGGCCGCACTGTCCGACGCCCATTGCTTGCGCTTCTGAAAGGAGGAGTCCGGCCCCCAGGATATCCAGATGGCGCCCAGCGGGTCGGGGAGGCGGGTGGAGTTGGAGGTGTTGCCGATCTGCATCCCGGCGGCCTGCATCTGGGCGAAGCTCTCCACCACCTGCAGCTCGACGTTGAGCCCCACCGCCTTCCACATTTCGAGCAGGATCTCGGCGGCCGGCAGTGCATTGGTGTAATAGTTCGGCAGGGTGCGGTAGGTGATCTTCTGGCCGCGGTAGCCAGCCGCCTTGAGCAGCGCGCGCGCCTTGTCGGGGTTGAATTCCAGGCCGCGCCCCTCAGGGAACATCTGGCCGAACTCGGGATAGTTGTGGCTCGCCGGCACCACGGCGCGGCCGTTCCACAGCGTCTCCACCAGAAGCTTGTGGTCGATGGCGAGGTTGAGCGCCTGGCGGACGCGCTTGTCGGCCATGCCCTGGCCCTTCATGTCGTAGACGATCAGATGGGAGTTCGCGAGCACCACCGAACGCGCCTCGACATCCTTGTAGCCGTTCAGCGTGTCGATCTGGTCGGGCGGCAGGTTGGTGATGATGTCGAACTCGCCCGCCACCAGGCCGGCCACCCGGGTGGCGACCTCCGGCACGTTGCGGAACTCGACGGTCGAGAAGGTCGGCCGGCCCATCCAGTAGTCGTCGAAGGCCTCGAACACCGCGCTGGTATCGCGCGAGAAGCTTTTGAACTTCAGCGGGCCGGTGCCGACCGGATTGCGCGCGAAGCCGTCGATGCCGACCGCCTCGTAGTGACGCTTGTTGACCACCCAGGAGGCCCAGGAGGCAAGGCGCATCTCCAACAGCACATCCGGCCCCTTGGTACGGAAGCGCACGGTTTTGTCATCGAGCGCCTCGACGCCGGCCAGCACGCCGAAATAGTTGCGCGCATCGGGGATCAGCGGCTTCCCGCCCCACATCCACGCCTCGCTGAAGGTGAAGGCGACGTCAGCGGCGGTCAGCGTGTCGCCGTTGTGGAACTTCACCCCATCGCGCAGCGTCACGATCAGCTCCGACGGTGAGGTGCGCCGCCACGATGCGGCCAAGCTCGGCTTCAGCTCCGAGCCGCTGCCGCCGGGGGCGCTGAGGAAGTCGCGCCGGATCAGCGTGTCGAACAGCGAGTAGGTGATGCGGGTGCCGACATTGCCCATGTCGCGGATCGGCTCCAGCCCAGCCGGCAGGCCCGCCACCGCCACGACGAGCTTGGGGCGTGCCGCCTGGGCCATGGCGGGCGCCGCACCGGGGAGTGCGAGGGCGGCGGGCAAGAGGCCGGCGCCCGCACCGCAGGCGTTGGGCACCGGCCACGTCGTATCCTGCCACCTCAGGCGCGCGGCATGACCGGGGTGTTGCTGGAAGCCACCGGCCTCACTCGCAATTTCACCGCGCGCCGCACCACGTTGTTCGGCCCGCGCCCGGTGGTGCATGCCGTCGACGGGGGCGACCTCGCGTTGGCGGTCGGGGAGACGCTGGGGCTGGTGGGCGAGTCCGGCTCGGGCAAGTCGACCGTCGGGCGTATGCTGGCGGGCATCCTCCCCCCGAGCGCCGGCAAGGTCCGCTTCGAGGGCCGGCCACTCGCCGATTGCCGCGACATGGCGGCGCGACGTGCCCAGGCGCGGCGCCTGCAACTGGTGTTCCAGGACACGCTCGGCGCCCTCAACCCGCGCCTTACCGTCGGCCGCCAAGTGCGCGAGGTGCTTGACATCCATGCCATCGGTCCCGAGGCGGGGCGCGACACGGCGGCGGTCGCGGCGCTGGCCCAGGTCGGGCTCGACGGCGACCTGTTCCACCGCTTCCCGCACGAGATCAGCGGCGGCCAGCGCCAGCGCGTGGTGATCGCCCGGGCGCTGGTCTGCGAGCCCGTGCTTCTGGTGTGCGACGAACCGGTCTCGGCGCTGGACGTCTCGGTGCAGGCACAGGTGATTGCGGTGCTGCAGGCGCTACAGGCCGCGCGCGGGCTGGCTTATCTGTTCATCTCGCACGACCTGCGCGTGGTGCGCCAAGTGTGCGACCGGATCGCGGTGATGTATCTCGGCCGCATTGTCGAGCAGGCGCCGCGCGACGTGCTGTTCGCGGCTCCGCGCCACCCCTATACTCGGGCGCTGATCGATGCGGTGCCGGTGAATGACCCGCGCCGGCGCCGACCGCGGCTGCGCCTGTCCGACGAACCGCCCAGCCCGCTTGCCCCGCCTGCCGGCTGTCGCTTCCATCCGCGCTGCGCGCACGCCGTGACGCGCTGCACCGTGGAGGCGCCACTGCCGCGCGCCCTCGCGCCGGGGCATGTCGTGTCGTGCCACCTCGCCGGCGACTTGGCGCAGGCGGCCTGATCGCATGCTCCGACTGATCATCGTCAAGACGCTGCGCGCCCTGCTGACCGTGCTGATGTGCGTGACCCTGGTGTTCGTGGCGCTTCGGCTGTCGGGCGACCCGGCCGAGACGCTGCTGCCGGAGAACACGCCGCCCGACGCGGTGGCCGAATACCGGGCCATGTGGGGCCTCGATGCGCCACTTCCGGTGCAGTATGTGCGCTACCTGGCCGCTGCGCTGCGCGGCGATTTCGGCATCTCGTTCGCCGACAACCGCCCCGCACTCGATGTGGTGCTGGAGCGGGTGCCGGCGACGCTGCTGATCGGCGTGCCGCTCGGCATCGTCGCGGCGATCAGGCGCAACACTGCGGTGGATCGCGCCGTGATGGCCTTCGCCGTGTTCGGCTACAGCACGCCCAACTACTTCCTTGGTATCCTTCTGATCCTGCTGTTTGCCATGCAACTGCGCTGGCTGCCCTCTTCGGGCAGCGAGACTTGGCAGCACATGGTGATGCCGGTGTTCACCCTCGGCACGGCCGCGGCCGGCACGCTCGCGCGTTTTACCCGCACCGCGATGCTGGAGGTGATGGGGCACGGTTTCATCCGTACGGCGCGTGGCAAGGGGGCGCCGCCGGGTTATGCGATCCTTCGGCATGCACTGCCCAATGCGGCGATCCCGGTGGTCACCGTGATCGGCTTCCAGATCGGCGGGCTGGTGGGCGGCGCGCTAGTGACCGAGTCGGTGTTCGCCTGGCCGGGTGTCGGCAGGCTGCTGGTCAATGCGGTGTCGGGGCGCGACCTCGCGGTGGTGCAGACCGTGGTGCTTCTGGTGGCCAGCACGATGGTGGTGGCGAATTACCTCGTCGACCTCGCCTATGGGCTGCTGGATCCGCGCATCCGCGGCGGTGGCCGAAGAGTGTGGTGATGGGCCGGCGGCGGGCGGCGATCCCGCCGGCGATCCTGGTGGCGCTCGCCTGGCTAGCGGCGATGGTGCTGGTGGCGGTTCTCGCCGACGCGCTGGCGCCGCACCACTACACCACCCAGAACCTGCGCGCCCGGCTCCAGCCACCGATGTTCTGGGGCGGCTCCTGGGCCTATCCGCTGGGCACCGACTCGATCGGACGCGACATGCTGTCGCGGGTGATATATGGCATCCGCTTCTCGATCCTGATCGCGGTGCTGGGCACGCTGATCGGCGCGGTACTGGGCACCGTGCTGGGAGCTATCGCCGCGCATCGGCGCGGCCTAGTGGAGGAGGCGACCATGATGATGGTCGACTTCCAGGCGGCCGTGCCGTTCATAATCCTCGCACTCGCCGCGCTGGCTTTCTTCGGTAACAATTTCTGGCTGTTCGTGCTGATCGTCGGGCTCGACGGCTGGGAACGCTATGCGCGGCTTACGCGCGGGCTGGTGCTGTCGGCGCAGGATTCCGGCTATGCGGTCGCGATCCGCACGCTGGGGGCCGGGCCGGTGCGCGTCTATGCCGGGCATATCCTGCCCAACATCGCCAGCGCCCTGGTGGTGCAGATGACGCTGAATTTTCCTGGCACCATCCTGCTCGAAACCTCGCTGTCGTTCCTGGGGCTCGGCATCCAGCCGCCGCTGACCAGCCTCGGCCTGTTGCTGGCCAGCGGGCGTGCGCTGCTGCTCAATGCTTGGTGGATCGCGGTGCTGCCGGGGGTCGTGATCTTCCTGACCACGCTGTCCATGAGCCTGGTCGGCGACTGGCTGCGCGACCGGCTGGACCCAACGCTGTCGCATTGAGGTTCGCCAAACCCAAGCAGCGCAGCATCGCACCCCGCCAGGGGCGAGCCATTGGACCTCATATCATTGAAATAGATGGGTTTCCAAAGGCCATCGGCCTTTGGCGGGTCCAGGGCAGAGCCCTGGTCTTGCCATTCTGGGATCGGTCATCACCAACGGCGGCTGGTATTAAATTATCGAAAAGATGAGGATCCCAAACGCCGTCGGCCTTCGGTGAATCCGGGGCAAAGCCCTGGCCTTCCCTACTCCGCCGCGCGCGCCAGGCTCTGGGGGGCGAAGCCCAGATCGGCGAGGCGGTCCACTCCCCACAGCTTCGCCAGCAGGTCTTCCGCCGCCGCGCGACCAATGGCGGGGGTGGTGAGTTCGAAGAACTTGTCGGTGAGTTCCTCGTCGGTCAGCGGGTCGTCGGGGTCGCCGTGGCGGGTGGTCTGGTGGTGGCGCAGGGTCCGGTTGTCGGCCAGCGTTATCTCCACCACAGCTGAGCGCGCGCCGGGGAAGGCGGCGTCGCAGCCGGGATCAATCGCCACGTCCACCTTCTGCATCAGGGCTTGGGTGGCCGCGTCGGCCAAGCGATCCGGCGCGAAGGCGGCGAGGCGAACATTGCCGTGCACGAGCGCGGCGGCGACCGTGAACGGCGTGCTGAAGCGGCCCTCGAACGGGGTGGAAACCTGCTTGCGGCCGGTCACCTCCAGCGTGGCGCGATAGCCGCCGACGGCGATGCGGGTCACCTGGTCGTGGGTGAAGCCATGCGCCCGCTGCAGCGCCAGCGCGCCGTCGATGGCGGCGAAGGCGTGGCCGCAGCAGCCGTGGTTCTTGAAGGTCATCTGGGTGATGTTGTAGCGCGTGCCGAGTCCGTCGGTCGCCTTCGCCCAGTCCGGGTCCACGCTCATCGCCGCGCCGAAGCCGGCGGCCCCTTCCAGCACGTCCAGCGCCCCGGTCACGCCCTGGGCGGCGCCGAGGGCAGCCATGGCCCCGGCATCGGCGGCGTGGCCGGCGTGCAGCGGCTTGGACATGGCATCGGAGCGGAAGGCCTGTTGCAGGGCGGCGGCGAAGGTGCCGGCGGTGGCCAGCGCATGGGCGGTGCGCCCGGCATCCAGCTTCAGGATGCTCGCCACGGCGGCTGCCGCGCCGAACGTGCCGATGGTGCCGGTGGTGTGCCAGAACCGGTAATGCGAGGGCTGCACGGCCACCCCGATACGGGTCGAGACCTCGTAGCCCACGACGATGGCGCGCAGCAGGTCCTCACCGGTGGCTCCCTTGGCCTGGGCGGCGGCCAGCGCCGCGCCGATGACGGGGCAGCCGGGGTGATAGACGGCATCGCGGAAGATGTCGTCGAACTCGATGGTGTGGCTGGCCGTGGCGTTGATCAGGGCGGCGGCGCGCAGGCTGGCCGGGCTGTTGGGGCCATACACGATGGCGCGGCCGTGGCCGATCTCGTCGGCGAGCCCGGCCATCAGCATCGTCGCCGGGGCAAGCTGGGCGCCGGGCAGCAGGGCGGCGAACCAGTCCACCAGGGCACGCTTGGCATGGTGGCGCACCTCGGCCGAGAGCGGCGCGGTCAGTTCGCGTTCGGCGTAGGCTGCCAGGGATTCGGCGATGGTGGGCATGTCTGGCTCCTGCTTCGACTTCGCGGCCGGCTTCAAGTCCGTGGCCGGCTTCAACTCCGTGGCCGGCTTCAACTCCGTGGCCGGTCGCCCAGCATGGCCGCGACCCGCGGTTCGATCAACGCCGCCAGCCGGGCGTGGGCCGTGGCCGTGGGGTGCAGCGAGGGTTCGGGGGGGCGAAGCTGGCGGTCGTAGAACTGGGCGTGGTCGAGCACGCCGCGCGGGGCGAACAATTGCGTCACATCCATGAATGTGATGGTCGATACCTGTCCGGCACCGAACCTTTGCGCCAGGCCCTGGTTGATGCCGCGCGTGGTCTCTGCGGTCCAGTCGCCACGATCCGACGGCAGCACCGACAGCACCAGCACGCGCATGGCCGGCGTGCGGCGGCGCATTTCGGCGATGCATGCCTCGATGCCGGCCAACGTCTCCGCCACGCCCCAGCGCAGCCGGCCGAGATTGTTGGCGCCGATCAGCAGCACGGCACCCTTGGGCGCGATGCCGTCGAGCTGGCCGTTGCGCAGCCGCCAGAGCAGGTGGGAGGTTGCGTCGCCCTTGAAGCCAAGGTTCACGGCCTGCCGGCCGCCGTAGAAATGCCGCCATATCGGCTGGAAGTCCTGCCAGGCGGGCGGGCCCGACTTCTCCCAGTCCTGGGTGATCGAGTCGCCGATCCACAGCAGTCCTGGCGGGGCGGCGCGCAATTCCTTCAGCTTGGCGGCGTGGCGCTGTGCCCACCAGCGCGTGTCCATGCGCGAGATCGGCGTGGCCGCGAGCGGTGCGCGCGGGGCAGAGGGGCGTGGCGCGGCGGAAACCAGGAAAGGTGCTGCGAGCAGCAGGCGCCGCTTCATGCGGTGGCGGCCGCGATCTCGTCGGCGGAGAGCCCGATCTCGGCCAGCACCTCGGCCGTGTGCTCGCCCAGCCGCGGCGCCAGGCGGCGGATCGAGGCGGGGGTGCCGTAGTAGCTGACCGGGATGCCCAGCGTGGTGACCGCCCCCTCGGTGGGGTGCTGCATCTGGTGGAAGAAATCGACTTCTTTCAGGTAGGCGTCCTTCGTGAGGTCCTCCAGCGAGTTGGCCGGGCCGTGCGGCAGGTCGGCCTCGCGCAGCAGCACCAGCCATTCGGCGGTGGTGCGAGTCTTCATGCCTTCGGTGACGATGGCGTAGGCGGCCTCGATGTTCTTCGCCCGCGCGGTGCCGGTGGTGAAGCGTTCGTCGTGGGCCAGTTCCGGCTTGCCGAACAGGGCATACAGTCGGCTCCATTGCGCGTGGGTGGCGACCATCACCGAGAGGAACCCATCCTTCGTGGCGAAGGGCCGGCGGTCGGGGGTGAGCATGCGCGGATAGCCGATGCCGAGCGACGGCTCGTTGATGGTGTGGCCCCACAGGTGTTCGGGCATGAGGAACGACACGACGGTGTCCATCATCGGCACGTGGACCGCCTGGCCGGCGCCGGTGCGCTCGCGGGCGAACAGCGCCATGGCGATGGAGGAGGCAAGCACGTGGCCGGTCAGCTTGTCGGCCATCACCGATGGCACGTAGCGCGGCCCGTCGGCCTGGGCGCCGATGCCGTTCAGGTGGGCGATGCCGCCCATGCCCTGGATGATGTCGTCATAGGCCGGGTCCTCCTCCTTGGAGGAGCCGGGGCGAAAGCCGGTGGCGCAGGCGTGGATGATGCGGGGGTTCACCCGGGCCAGGCTGTCGTAGTCCAGCTTCAGGCGGGCGGCGGCGGACAGGCGCATGTTGTGCACGAACACGTCCGCCTGGGAGACCAGGCGCATCAGCGCGGCATGGGCGGCGGGCTGTTTGAGGTCCAGCACGATGCTGCGCTTGTTGCGGTTGAGGTTCATGAAATAGGCCGCCATGTCGTCGGACCGGCGCGGGCCGACATAGCGGGTCATGTCCCCGCCGGGGGGCTCCACCTTGATGACGTCGGCACCGGCATCGCCCAGGATCTGCGTGCCCATCGGGCCGAGCACGACCTGCGTGAGGTCCAGCACGCGAACGCCAGCCAGGGGGCCGCCGCCGGTGGTCTCGTCCGGCATCAGGCGGCGCGCTGTGCGGTGAAGCCGGCATCCTCGATCGCTGCGGCCAGCGCCGCTTCGGGCTGGCTGGAAGCCACTTCCACGCGGTGGGTGTCGAGGTCGGTGGTGACCACGGCCTTCGGGTCGAGGCGCTGGATGGCGCCGGTGATGGCTTTCACGCAGCCGCCGCAGGTCATGTCCGGCACGGTGAATCGGGTCATGGTCGCCTCCGTTGTGTTGAATCAAGGCAAGGTAGCGTGCTCCTGCCAGTCTATCATCCGCAAGTATGGTTGCAGCAGCCCTGCCGTGGGGGCGGCGCGGTTGACCCACCAGGGGGGGCATCCCCATTTCGTGTCGGGACAAGGGGACGTCGGATGGCCCAACAGATCGATCTTGGAATCGAAGGCATGACCTGTGCCGCCTGCGTCTCGCGGGTGGAGAAGGTGCTCGCGCGCGTGCCAGGCGTGGATGCCGCCGAGGTCAACCTGGCCACCAACCGGGCGCGCGTCTCCGTCCATGGCGACGTGGAGCTGAAGGCGCTGACCGAGGCCGTCTCGCGCGCTGGATATACCGCCGTGCCGGTGGCCCAGGCGCGCCCAGCGCGGGCGGAGCCGGTGTGGCATCTGGTGGTCTCCGGCGCGCTGACCCTGCCGCTGGTGCTGCCGATGCTGTTCGGCCATGCCTTCATGTTGCCGGGCTGGCTCCAGTTCCTGCTCGCGCTGCCGGTGCAGTTCGGCTTCGGCGCGCGCTTCTACATCGCCGCGTGGAAGGGATTGCGCGGCGGCAGCGGCGGCATGGACCTGCTGGTGGCCATCGGCACCAGTGCCGCCTTCGCGCTGTCGGTGGTGGAGGTGGTGGCCGCCTGGCCGGGCGAGACGATGCACCTGTATTTCGAGGCCTCGGCCGTGGTGATCACCCTGGTTATGCTCGGGCGCTGGCTGGAACACCGCGCCCGCCGGCGCACCACCGCGGCGATCGAGGCGCTGACCGCGCTGCGGCCGGACCGCGCCCATGTGCTGCGCGAGGGCGTGGAGGTGGAGGTGCCGACCGCCGAACTGCGCGTGGGCGACATCGTCGTGGTGCGCCCCGGCGAGCGCATCGCGGTCGACGGCATCGTGCAGGACGGCACCGGCAGCGTGGACGAGAGCCTGCTGACCGGCGAGAGCCTGCCCGCTGCCAAGGAGCCGGGCGCCAGGGTCACGGGCGGCGCCATCAACGGCGAGGCGCGGCTGCTGGTGGAGGCGACCGGCGTGGGCGCCGAGACGGTGCTGGCCCGCATGGTGCGCCTGGTGGAGGACGCGCAGGCCACCAAACCGCCGATCCAGCGCCTGGCCGATCGGGTGAGCGAGGTGTTCGTCCCCGTGGTGGTTGGCATCGCGCTGCTGACTTTCCTGGGCTGGTGGCTGGCCGGGGCCGGTGTGCCGGCGGCGATCATCAACGCGGTGGCCGTGCTGGTGATCGCCTGTCCCTGCGCCATGGGCCTGGCCACGCCCACGGCCATCATGGTGGGCACCGGGGTGGCGGCGCGGCGCGGCATCCTGATACGCGACGCCGCCGCCCTGGAGCGCGCGCATGCGGTGACCGTGGTGGCCTTCGACAAGACCGGCACACTGACCGAGGGCCATCCGCGCCTGGTTGCGCTGCATCCCGCCCCGGGGGTGACCGAGGAGGAGGCGCTGCGGCTGGCTGCTGCCCTGCAGGCGGGCAGCGAGCATCCGCTGGCCCGCGCGGTGGTGGAGGCGGCGCGGGAGGTGGTGGTTCCGCCGGTTTCGGGCATGCGCGCCCTGCCAGGGCGCGGCGTGGAGGGCATGGTGGAGGGCCGCCGCCTGGTGCTGGGCAGCCGCCGCCTGCTGGACGAGACTGGCGCCGAGCCGGGTGCCCTGGTTGAACCCGATGCGGTGCTGGCCGGCGAAGGGCGCAGCGTGGCGTGGCTCGCCACCGCCGACGGGCAGGTGCTGGCGCTGCTGGGCTTCGGCGACGCGGTGAAGCCGCATGCCAGGGCGGCGATCGCCCGGCTCAAGGAAATGGGCGTGCGCACCGTGCTGGTATCCGGCGACAACGCCGCCGCCGCGCGCACAGCCGCCGCCGCCCTGGGCATCGACGACGTGCAGGCCGAGGTGCTGCCGGCCGACAAGTCCGCCCGTGTCGCTGCCTTGCGCGACGGTGGGCGCGAGGTGGTGGCCATGGTGGGCGATGGGGTGAACGACGCGCCGGCGCTGGCCGCAGCCGATGTGGGCTTCGCCATGGGCACCGGCACCGACGTGGCGATGCAGGCCGCCGGAGTGACGCTGATGCGCGGCGAGCCGATGCTGGTGGCCGATGCCATCGACCTCTCGCGCCGCACCTGGGCCAAGCTGCGCCAGGGGCTGTTCTGGGCCTTCGCCTACAACGTGCTGGGCATTCCGATCGCCGCCGCCGGGTTCCTGGACCCGATGTTCGCTGGGGCGGCGATGGCGCTGTCCTCGGTGAGCGTGGTGCTGAACGCGCTGTCGCTGCGGCGCTGGCGGCCGGCAGTTTCCTGACGCAGCGCCTGGGGCGGGCTTGCGGATCGGCCCGGCGCCGGAGCCGTTGGCGGGCCGCCGAGGGCTGGCGCGCGCCGGCGCTTTGCGCTTTGCTGCGCGCAACGTCTCTCGTGGAGGAAATCGCCCATGTCGTCGCTGTTCGATCTGTCCGGCAAGGTTGCCGTCGTTACCGGTTCAAGCAAGGGAATCGGCAAGGCCATTGCCCTGCGCATGGCTGAGCACGGCGCGAAGGTGGTGGTCTCCTCGCGCAAGCAGGACGCCTGTGACCTGGTGACCAATGAGATCATCGCCAAGGGCGGCACCGCCGCGACCAAGGTGTGCAACATCGGCCGCAAGGAGGAGCTGCAGGCGCTGGTGGATTTCGCCACCGCCACCTATGGCGGCATCGACATCCTGGTGTGCAACGCCGCGGTGAACCCGTTCTACGGCCTGTCCTCCACCCTGCCGGACGAGGCATGGGACCGGGTGATGAACTACAACGTCCGCTCCAACCATTGGCTGTGCCACATGGCCGCGCCGAGCATGAAGGCGCGCGGCGGCGGGTCGATGATCGTCGTGTCCTCGATCGGCGGGTTGAAGGGCTCCACGCATCTTGGCGTCTATGCCATCTCCAAGGCCGCCGACATGCAGCTGGTGCGCAACCTGTGCTGCGAATATGGGCCGGACAACATCCGGGCGAATGCCATCGCGCCGGGGCTGATCCGCACCGATTTCGCCAAGGCGCTGTGGGAGGACCCGGCGAAGGAGAAGGCGCGCAGCCGCACCACGCCGCTGCAGCGCATCGGCGAGCCGGACGAGATTGCCGGGGCGGCGGTGTTCCTGGCCTCGCCAGGCGGCAGCTTCACCACCGGGCAGACCTTCGTGATCGACGGCGGGGTGACCACCGGGTCGCCGGCCACCGGCGGCGGGGAGTAGGTCTTCTTCTTCTCCTGGCGTCGTGTAGAAGCGCTCCAGGAGAAGGACTGATGATCGACGTGACCCCGCGCATCCGGCTGGACGAGCGCGAGCTGGAGGAAAGCTTCATCCGCGCCTCCGGGCCGGGTGGGCAGAATGTGAACAAGGTGAGCACCGCGGTGCAGCTGCGCTTTGACGTGCGCGCCTCGCCGGGGTTGCCGGAGGACGTGCGGGCGCGGCTGATGAAGCTGGCCGGGCGGCGGCTGACGCTGGATGGCGTGTTGGTGCTGACCGCCCAGGAATTCCGCAGCCAGGACCGCAACCGTGCGGCGGCGCGCGAGAACCTGTTCGATCTGATCCGCCGCGCCAGCATCGCCCCGATCAAGCGCCGGCCGACGCGCCCGACGCTGGGATCGAAGGAGCGGCGGCTGGAGGCGAAGACCCACCGCTCGGGCATCAAGGCGGCGCGCCGGCCGCCGGGGGAGGGGTAGATAATTTCGATAACGGAACGATTTGGGCATAATGGGGCAATGCGGGTCAGGCGGGGCGCAAAATCAGCAGGGGGATTTTGCCGGGGCTGTAGCGGCGCAGCATGTTCGAGACTGGGTATTTGCCGTGGCGCGGCGGAGCGGGGCGCGGCGGCTCGGGCGGTGGGGATGCCGGCGGGGGCGGGGTGCGCGGTTTGCGCGGGGGTTTGGGGCGGGCGAGGGCGGGAGGCGGGTCGATGCCGAGCATGCGGCAGAGCGGGCGCAGGAGGCGGCCGGCTTGCGGGGCGGCGGCGATGAAGTCGGCGAGATCGGGGCGGGCGAGGAGGTGGTTGAGCTGGCTGGCGCGGCCGGCGGCGGTGTAGCCGATTGTGGCGACGAGCCAGGCGGGGCTGGTGGGGAAGTGGGATTTCGGGTGTGCGGTGGCGGGACGCTTGGCGCGGGCGGGGTGGGGGTTGGGGAGGGTGCCGGCTTGCCAAAGGGCGATGAGGCGTTCGAGGCGGGCGGCGGTGCGGCCGATATAGTACCAGGCGCGGGTGAGCAGGGCGGTTCGGGCGGCGGTGCGGTCGGCCAGGGCGGGGTCGCGGTATCGCAATGCGGCCGAGTCGCCGATTGCGGCGCGCAGGCCGGCCAGGATGGCGGTGAAGAGGGTGGCGAGGGGATGCATTTGGGTTAGAATACATAACTAACGACGGCGCGTCAAGGGGTGCGGCAAGGAATAATTGCGGCGGCTACGAAGCGGGCGGCGAGGGTTCCGGGGGAAATTGGCGGGCGCCGTGGAGGATGCGGAGGGGGGATGATTTCTGCGGCGGTCAGGCGATAGATGGCGATGAAGGGGCTGCGGGGGATGACCAGTTCGCGGGTGCCGGCGACGCGGCCGGTGCGACCGGATTGAGGGAAGCGGATGAGGCGGCCGAGGTGGCGCGTGATGGCGGTGTCGGTGGCCAGTGCTGCGGCGGGGTTGTCGGCGGCGATGTGGTCGGAGGTGGCGTCGCGGTCGGCGACGGCGTCGGGCGACCAGTGGAGGCGCATCAGGTTGCGGGTTTGGCGCTGTGTTTGGCGCTGTGTTTGCCTGGACGGAGTGCGGCGCGGCGGCGGGTGAAATGGGCCTCCACCTCCGCGTGGGGGATGGGGGGGGCGGGGTTGTCGAGGGCTTCGCGGATTTTGGCGCGGAACCAGGCATCGTGGGCGGCGGTGTCGGTGACAAGGCCGGGCGGAAGGGCGCCTTCGTTGGCGACGCGGGTGAGGAGGATACGCACGGCGTCGGAGACGGTCAGGCCGCAGCGTTTGAGCGCGATGGCAGCGCGGTCGCGGATTTCGGGGTCGATGCGGGCTTGGACGAGGGCGGTTGCGGGCATGGGTCGAGGATAGCGGGCGGCTCAGCTTTTGTCATGCAATTGAATGGCGCTGGACGGGAATAATGCTGCTCATGCGAGAGTGTGTGGTGTATGGATGTGGCACAACAGGTCGAGTTAGCAATCTAAAGGAAGCTGGTTTGGGACTGGCGAGAAGCTTCAAGGCGATGGTGCAGGGGAGGGTGGCGCGCGATCCGGCGTTCGTGGTTGCGCTGCTGCGCGAGGGGATCGACGCGACGCTGAGCGGCGACGTTGACACCGGCAAGGCGGTGCTGCGGGACTACATCAAGGCGATTGTGGGGTTCGAGGCGCTGGGTGCTGCGACGGACGCGCCGGCCAAGAGCCTTATCCGCATGTTCGGGAAGCGGGGGAATCCCCAGGTGCGGAACCTGTTTGGGGTGATTGGGTATCTGCAAAGGCAGGCGCGGGTGGAGTTGCGTGTGGCCGAGGGACGGCGGTGAGGGTGGCGCGGTAGCGCCGGCGAGATGGCGCTGGAGATTTGTACGATGCCCTGTAACAACTGGACTATCCGGCATCCTAAGAGATCGAGGGCCAATTTTGACCTCGCCCGGTGTCGAACAGTCGGCGCCACAAAACAAGGACAGCCATCATGTTGACCACCCCTGAAAAGACGAACGACCAGACGGAAATCCCGGTACCGAATTGGGCATCGGATGCGCCCCAAGGCGGTAGGACGGTCATGAATCGAATTCTGAAGGAGAACGCGACGGTCCCGTTGTTCTTTGCACAGACGCTGATCGCATCCCTGCGGGATGTTGGCTACAATTCGAGCACCTCGGCTCTGTGCGAGCACGTCGACAATGCGATCGAGGCCGGCGCACAGGAGATCCGAATCTACTTCAGGCAGCGAGGCGGGAAGGGTCACTACGAGATTGATGCCGCCGTGTATGACAATGGCCGCGGCATGTCGCCAAACGTGCTGAAG
>Ga0105053_10007402_pt1 | contig 14681 bp, 15 predicted proteins | sample BON01_FD_78093 | JGI IMG/M metagenome (GOLD analysis project Ga0105053, IMG submission 78093) | Freshwater microbial communities from Lake Bonney liftoff mats and glacier meltwater in Antarctica - BON-01 | ecosystem: Environmental > Aquatic > Freshwater > Ice > Glacier meltwater | place: Lake...
AAATCTAATTGAGGAAAAGGCTACTTTCTCAATCAGAGACCTGATTAATACAACCGCGTTTGATCGACTGATCATTGCCTCCGGTGGCGTAACTCGAGATTTTGTTGGCATATTTTCAAATTCTATTGCTATTGCTCGCAACAGAGGAGAGAACCATCATCGAGGGCCGAAAATCGGCGCGGAGGACATTAATGGTGCTGCCGGAGAATACGATGGAAACAAACGCGAAGAGTTCAAATTAGACTCTGCGGAAGATCGAGCTCTATTGGAAAATGAGTTCAATCATATAGTGAATTTTTGCACTGAAGTGTCGAAGTGCAATATTTTCTTGGTTTCGCAAAAACTCGCCGGGAAAACGAAGGATTCAATCGATCAACTAATTGACCTTCGATTGATTCATCCAGTCAAGTCTCGAGTCACCCTAAAGAAGGGCGCAAAGGGCGAGCTATATGAAGCCTACATGCTTGATGTCAGTCAGTATACAGCCTCAAGAAAAGTTCACGATTTTCATATAATTGATTTGAGCTCAACATCCAAAGATGAAGAAATTCGAAGAACCTCTTTGATATTCAGTGGCGAATAGGTATATGGCATTCAGATATTCGGGGGCAGAGCCAATTGATCAGATATTCGGGGTCAGATTCCAATTAACCCAACAGCTACCAAGACTGAAATGGGTAAAAACACAAACTGAGCTTGGAGTTTGTGGCGAAGTCCCGGTTTGGCCCCTACTTCCTGTGGCCGCAAGACTTTCATCCGGTCTAAGCGCTGGCGCCGGGACATGAGTTGCCCGCCACACTCCCAGCGCCGCTTGGTAGCTACACTCGCCAACATGCGTCCCTCCCAAGCCCTTCGCCTGCACCGCTCGCAAATCCGCGAGATCGCGATGCGCCACCGCATTGCGGGTGTGAGCGTGTTCGGCTCCGCGATTCATGGTGACGACGTGGAGGGGAGCGACCTGGACGTGCTGGTGGACCCGACGCCTGCAACCACGCTGCTGGACATTGGCGCCATCCGCTACGAGTTGAAAGCGCTCCTGGGTATGGATGTGGACGTGTTGACGCCCAATGGCCTGCCCGACAGCTTTCGCGAACAGGTGCTGCGCGAAGCGGTGCGTCTGTGATAATTGGGATAATTGGGGTCAGATTCCAATTAAGCCACTGCGCCTGGCTGCGTTGCGTGCCAAAGACCAACGCGCCAGCAACCGCTGCATCGTCTTTCAGGCGCTGCCCCACACCCTTGGGCTGCGATAATTGGGGTCAGATTCCAATTAACATAGGGGCTGGGATAAATGGGGTCAGATTCTAATTAACCTATGCCGCAGTTCTTTGGAAACCCCTGCAGAACGGTCGCTGCTGCCGGCAGCCATACCGGGCGACGACCCAACAACCGCTTCCAGGCTACCGGCTAACAGCCCTTTACAGCTGCCGCCAGAAAGCACGCCGCTGCGCGCGCACGCACGCACGTACCGAGGCAGGCGGGCAGGCAGGCAAGCAGTCAAACTGGTGGAGGCACCGGGCCTAAAGCTACCCACTCGGGACAGGAAGCGCGGAGCGATCAGCAATTTGGTGGCGTCAAATCGGGTGTGATCAAACCCAATAGGGGTATGGCAGCAGCACCCTCGCTTTCTTTGGCAGCCAACGCGCTGTTTCCCAAGGTGCGCCAGCGCGTGCTGGCCGCGCTGTTGGGCGCGCCCGGTCGCAGCCCTTACACCCACGAGGTAATTGGCCTGGCGCAGAGTAGCGCGGGCACGGCACAACATGGCGCAGCGGGAGCTGGCCGGTTTGGCGGCGGCCGGCTTGCTGACGGTGCGCAAGCAAGGCAACCAGCGGCACTTTCAGGCCAACGCCGTATCGCCCGTTTAGGCCGAGCTTGGTCGTGGTCTGGTGCTGAAGACAGCGGAGCTGGCCGAGGTGTTGCGCGCGGCACTGCAGCCGCTGAGCGCCCAAGTTGAACAGGCGTTGGTGTCTGGCTCTGTGGCCCGGCAAAACGACACGGCGCAGAGCGACGTAAATTTGCTGGTGGTGGGCCAAGACCTTGCCTGTGACGCGCTGCTGGCAGGGCTGGAGGGCGCCGGCCAGACGCTTCGGCGCAAAGGCAACCCGGCGCTTTGTACCGAAGCCGACTTGCGCACCCGCCGCGCCAGCGACACCGCCTTTATCCAGCACGTGATGCAGCGTGTCATGCAGCACGTCATTCAGCCGCCTAACAGCATGCGCGACAGGGCTCTGGCTTCGCTGGGCAACGGCGCTGGACGCGCGCGGGCCACCCGGCGCGTGATGGCCCACCGGTGGCGGGCGTTTGACATGCTGGCCCAGACGCTGGACTGAGCACCAGGCCTTTGCGCAGCCCCTGCGCGAGACGGCGGTGCTTGAAGCGACCGGTGCAATCGGTCGTCGAGTCCGGGTGGCGGGTGTTGCGTTGGCTTTCGGCTGACACAGAAGGCAACGTCCTGTTGAACATGCGTGCTACAGCGGTGAAGCCTGCCGATTCAGCAGGTTGAGCCTCTCAAGCGCGTGGTCCCAGACGCATCTGGTGTCTGTCATCAAGCAAGCCGCTGGTGTTGGCCAACCTGCCCTAGACACAGACGGGGTCGATTGGGTTCAACGCGGACTCTCGAAAAACACCGTGTTGGTGTAATCGCTGATCTCGAAATACACCTTCTTCTCGCCTGGGTCGACCTGCATGTTGAGGTTTTCGTCGAGTACGCCATAGCCATACCGGTAAGCGCGCGGCGTTTTGTCGTTCGTACCCAGCGCGGTGCTGATCTTGTCGACCTTAAGAAAGCGGCGGGCCACCTTGTCGCCGGCATAGATCTCCATGACGCCGTTGGTGCCAGTCCAGTTTTGGATGTCGCGGCTGATCTGGTTTTGCTGCTCTTGGGTGCAGGCAGCCAAGACGGCGGTGGTCAGGGCCAATGTGGTTAGGGTAAGACTTCGGTTCATGGCGGATCCAATAAAAAAGGGAGGCACTGAGCTGCTGGCTCACGCAGGCAGGCATTGGCGACCAAATCGAGATCGGTGGATGCGGGATTGCCGATGAACACGCGCGCAACACACTGGTGAGGGGTGAGCGCAAGACCAGCCGCCGGCTAGGCTGCGCCTGAAATGCCCACCACCCGCATCAGATCGCAGGTGCAGGCTGCAGTCTTGACGCTGTCAGGTGCATTTTGCAGCAGGCACTGGCCAAACCAGACCACCGAAAGCCAATTGGGCTCAAGTTAGTTGGGGTCAGATTCCGATTAACCCAGGCCGCAGGTCTTTGGAAACCTCTGGAGAACAGCCTCTGCTGCCAGCAGCCATGCCGGGCGGCGAGCCGACAACCGCACCCAGGCTACCGGCTAACAGCCCCGTACAGCTTCCGCCTGAAAGCAGGCTGTTGCGCGTGCACACACGCACCAGGGTGGGCAGGCAGCGAAGTAGTCAAGCTGGCGGCGGCACCGGACCAGAAGTTGCCCACCCGGGGCGGGAAGCGCGAAGCGATCAGCAATCTGGCAGCGTCAAAGTGGGGGTGATCAAACCCTATAGGGGTACCCTCCCCCCGCGTCAGAATAGTTGTCGTTTCCAGCGCGACCGTCTCACCGAAGCCAAAGAGGGACTTGGCCTTGTCAAACAAGTGGTCCTGCAAGGCTTCGCGGTGGTCACACAGCGCGTCAGATGCGCGGTACGGGCGGTTCTGGTCCATCGCCTCGAAGTCGAAGTCCATCAGCTCGCCCAGGCCCGAGCGCTGCTGCCGCCAGGCATGCGTGGCCAGCTCGCTGCCCGGGGTAGGCCATGCGGCCAACGATGCGGCCCACTGCGGCGGCGATCTGCGAGCGGTTCAGGCCCAGCTCGGCGAGTTTGTCCTCCAAGGCGCATGGCGCATCACCGAGAATGCTGCGCGCTGCGTGCTGCGTGCTGCGTGCTGCGCGCCCACGCTGCGCGCTCGCACCAGCCCCAGCGTAGCGAGATCGACCTTCTGGAAGCGTTCGGCTTCACCCGCATCCATCACCCGCTTCACGCGCGCTGATGGTGACGCTCGCTGGCCGGGCCACATGGGCTGGCGTGATGCTGGGCGCCGAAGGCTGCAGGGCTATCAACTGCGCAGCGCAGCGTTGCGCCAAGGCCTGTCCCGCCTCAGACAGGGTTGACTCGACCAAAAGTGCCTTGGCCATGCACCAACTGGTCGATACGAGCAGCCAGCGCGGCCCACTGGTCTTGCGGCAGATCGAAGTGGCTGCCCAGGTTGAGCAAGGTGGACTGCTTGACGCTGGAGCCCACACACACGCTGTGCACCAAGCGGTAGGTGACGTAGGTCTCACCATAGCTGCGGTTGCGGGTTTGGGTGCGCCGGATGAACGTGCTGCGTTGGTGCACGCAATTTGCAGGAAGCTGCCGTCCTAGAAAAAATATGAAGGCACTACAAATCACTTTGGAACTGGAATCGAGCATCCACGCGGGTTGGCGGGCGATACAGACCAGAAATGGGTGAAAAGTTGCCAAACCTGGGCTGGGGCTCGCGGCAAGACACCACCGGGATCTGAGCGCCTGCAGCGGGCAGCACCAGCTGAGGGATCCGCTCGGCTGTACATGCATGTTCTGGCGCGCCAGGATCGGTGGGGTTGAGCTGCATGGGGCACAACAGCATGGGAGCTCGTTGAGCGCTGGTTAGACGGGGAACTGAACGGGGGCAGACCGGGGGTAAACCAGGGGTTGGGCGTGTGCCCCATCGAGCGCAAGCGCGCCCGCCCACAACGCAAGTTTTTCACCTTGGTGAATGCAGCTGGCGTGGTCTTCCGTCAAACATCTTTCAGGGTGAACGGCAGGGAGCGCAGACGTTTGCCAGTGGCGTGGTGGATCGCATTGGCCACTGCCGCTGCAGTGCCCACGATGCCCAGTTCACCGATGCCCTTGACCCCCAGCGGGTTCACGAAATCGTCGCGCTCATCGAGCATCTGCACATTGACCTCGCCGATGTCGGCATTGACGGGGATCAGATACTCGGCGATGTCGGTGTTGAGGAAACGCGCGCGTGCGTGGTCCACCAACGTGTGTTCGTGCAGTGCCGATCCAATGCCCCAGATCATTCCACCCATCAGCTGGCTGTGCGCTGTCTTGCGATTCAGGATGGTGCCGGCTGCGAACGCGCCGTGGATGCGCGGCACACGGATTTCGTGGGTCCAGCGGTGCACGCGCACCTCGACAAACTGCGCGCCGAAGGCAAACATCGCGTGTGTCTTGGTTACCGGCCCGGCCACGCCAAGGCCACCCTTGTAGGTCGTGCGCAGGGCCTGCTCGGTGAGCTCTGGATGGGCATATTGGCCGGTTGCGGCGGCCTCACCACGCGGCGTTGCTCTCAACGCATCGAGCAGCGACATCAACTTCACCCCGGGTCCTTGCAGCGTACCGTCCACCAATTTCACCTGCGCTGGGTCCAAACCCGAGAGCGGGTTGTCTTCGAGCAGGACGACGCTGCGCACGATTTCGTCGGCCAGCTTCAGGCAGGCCACATGCACCGCCGATCCAGCGCTTGCTGACGTCACCGATCCACCAGAAATCGGCGCTATCGGCAGGTCTGAACTGCCCAAGAACACCTCGACCGCCTTCACTGGCAGCCCCAGCCGTTGAGCGGCGATCTGGCCCATGATCGTGTAGGCCCCAGTGCCCACATCGTGTGCTGCCAGCTCCACCACGGCAGTGCCTGCGTCGTACATGCGCACGCGCGCCTCCGACGGCGCCACCAAGGTCGGGTAGGTCGCGGTGGCGCAGCCGCAACCCACCAACCAGTCGCCGTCCACCATCGACTTCACAGCCGCATTGCGTCGGGCCCAGCCAAAGCTTTTGGCCGCAGCGTCGTAACAAGCCATCAGCGAGCGCGAAGAAAACGGCACGCCATTGACCGGGTGCGTGCGGGTGTCGTTCACGCGGCGTAGCTCGACCGGGTCCATCTTCAGCTTGATGGCCAGCTCGTCCATCGCTGACTCCAGCGCGAAGAAACTCTGCATCTCGTTGGGCGCGCGCATGAAGCCGGGCGTGTTGGTGTCGCTGCGCGCCAGCCGCTGCTCGGTGTGGATGTTGGGACAGGCGTACATTGACCGCGTGATGTGGGTACCGGGGTTGACCACATCGTCGAACTGCGAGGTCTGCGCTGTCTCAATGTGCTCAAACGCGGTCAACCGGCCGTCACCCCTGGCGGCCAGGCGAATCTTCTGAATCGATTCGGGACGGAATGCCGCCGCCGTGTACATCTGCTCGCGGCTCACCACCAGCCGCACCGGGGCGCCGACGCCGCGCGCCGCAGCGATCGTCAACATCGCGTAAGGCGGCAACCCGGCTTTCGAGCCAAACGCGCCACCGACGAAGGGCGACAGCACTTCGACCTGGGTCTCGGCCAGCTTGAAAGCGGTTGCCACACCAGCCCGCGCGGTGCGCACCGATTGCGATGGCATCCACACGGTGAGCTGCTCGCCGCGCCAGTGCGCGGTGGTCGAGAACATTTCCATCGGGTTGTGGTGCTGGAACGGCGTTGTGTAGGTCTCGTCGACCACGGCGGCTGCCGATGCGATACCGGCGTCCATATCGCCCTTTGTCATCACGTTGTCTTCTTTCTTGCCGGCGACGAAGGCGTTGGCTGTGTCCATCTCGATCCGACCGGCTGTTTTGTTGTAAGTCGCCTTCACCCGCTGTGCACCACGGCGCGCGGCAGCGGCGTTCTCGGCGACCACGAAGGCCACTGGCTGCCCGGCGTATTTGATCTCGGTGCCGGTCATGGGCCAGAAGCTGGCGGTGCCAGGGCCGCCAGCGTAAAAACCCTTCGGCGTCTCGTACTTCGGCATCGTCTCGTGGGTGTAGACGGTGATGACACCCGGCTCTGCCATCGCCTCGAGGATGTTGATGGCAGTGAGCTGCCCGCACGCAATCGGCGAGACCACCAACTCGCCGAAGAACATGCCGGCTGGCATGAAGTCGGCCGCGTATTTGGTGTCGCCAGTGACCTTGCGCAGCGCCTCGTAGCGCGTGACCGGGGTGTTGATTGTTTCTGCCATGGCTTCACCCTTTTGCGCGTTGGTGCGCTGTCATCAGTGCACCGGCGACCACATCGGCGCCGAGTGCAATCTTGTAAGCAGAGTCTTTCAGCGGCGTGGCGTTGGCGAATGCAGCGCGACCGGCTTCGCGCGCCAACGTCTCGCTGAACACCTGGCCTTTGAGCACGGCCTCGGCGGCGCTGGCCCGCCACGGTTTGGCCGCCACACCACCCAGCGCAATGCGCGCGTCGCCGACCCGGTTACCGTCCAGCGCCAGCCCGACCGCGGCAGAAACCGAAGCGAAGGCATAGCTCTCGCGGTCTCGGGCCTTCAGGTAGTGGCTGCCCCTCATTGCTGCAGTCACCGGCACCTCGATCATGGCGATGATCTCGCCGCGCTTGAGGCTTGTCTCGATCTCGGGGCTGTCGCCTGGCAGCTGGTGCAGGTTGGCAAACGGGATGCGGCGCGTGCCTGTGCTCGACACCACGGTGACAACCGCGTCGAACGCAATCAGCGCCTGCGCCCAGTCGCCTGGGTACATGGCAACACATTGCTTGGAGCCACCCAAAATCGCATGCAGGTGGGTGCGTCCGCCGTCGAGCGCTGCGCAGCCCGAACCGGGCTCGCGCTTGTTGCACGCGTAGCTGGTGTCGCGGTAGTACGGGCAGCGGGTTTGCTGCAAGACGTTGCCGCCCAGCCGGGCGGTGTTGCGCAGCTGGGGTGATGCCGCCTTCCACAGCGATTCGCTGAGCGCTGGGCAGGCGCGGCGCAGGGTTGCGTCGTCGCCGATATCGGCCATGCGCGCCAGCGCGCCAAAGCGGATGCTGCTCGGCCCCACCTGCATGCCCTGCATTTCCGGGATGCTGCTGATGTCCACAAGGCCTGCTGGCTTCATCACATCGAGCTTCAGCAGATCGATCATCGCCGTGCCGCCGGCCAGCACCTGCCAGCCTTCGTGTGCCCCGAGATAGTGGGCTGCGTCTTGCAGGCTGGTCGCGCGGTGGTAGTCGAAGTTGCGCATGGTGTTCAGCCCTTGGGTGCATCGCGCACCATTTCGATGGCAGCAACGATATTGGGGTACGCGGCGCAGCGACACAGGTTGCCACTCATGTACTCGCGGATCTCAGCCGCGCTGCTGGCGTGGCCTTCAGCGATGCAGGCCACAGCCGACACGATCTGCCCTGGCGTGCAGAAGCCGCACTGAAAAGCGTCTTTTTCAGAGAAGGCCTGCTGCATCGGATGCGGTGTGCCACCGGGGCCGCTCAGGCCCTCGATGGTGGTGATCTTGGCGCCAGCCACCGATACCGCAAGCACCAGGCAGGAGTTGGTCCGCCTGCCGTCGACCAGCACCGTGCAGGCACCGCACTGGCCGTGGTTGCAGCCGATCTTGGTGCCGGTCATGCCCAGCGTGTCGCGCAGCGCCTCGACCAACGTGGTGCGCGGCTCCACGGTGAGGGTGCGGCGCTTGCTGTTGACCGTGAGGCCGATGGTGGCTCTGGCGCTGGCCAGCACATCAGACGCCATCGCTGTGGTGGCTGTGGCGGCAGGGATCTCGGCTGTGACTCGGGTTGCGGCCAGCGGCGCGCAGCCAGACAGCAGGCCAATCGAGGCGCCACTGGCGGCTGTGCCACGAAGAAAGTTGCGGCGGGTCGCGTCAGATGGGGGGGTATCGTTCACAGGCTGGTTCCATGAGATCACGGCGACATCGCCACTGAGTGACTGTGGGAGACAGCCGACTTTGGCGGTCTAGGACGAGCGGACAGCCGCCTGTAGGAATTGACTGACTCAAAACCACATTGCAAAAAGCTGCGCTGCACAACAGCCGCCTGGTGCGTGCCTGTGTGATGGGAGCGCCCCGATCTTGGTGGCTCTGCGGCATCGCAAAGCCCTGTCGATCCACCCGGTTTGCCGTGGCTTTATTGCTCGCCAGCGCGCCCGAGCACCAGCACCGCGTTGGTGCCGCCAAACGCAAAGGAGTTGGACAGCATGGTGAGTCCCGCAGCGCCTGCGCGTGCCGCGTTGGGCACGTAATCGAGATCGCACACCGGGTCACTTGAGCGCAGGTGCATGGTGGGCAGAGCGGTGTTGTGCTGCAGCGCAAGCAGCGACAGCACACATTCCAGCGCGCCCGCTGCACCCAGCAGATGGCCGTGCATGGCCTTCGTGGCGCTCACAGGGATGCGGGATGCCTGCGCCCCGAAGACCTGTTTGATGGCCGCCGTCTCGGCCGCGTCGTTGGCCTGTGTGCCGGTGCCATGGGCGTTGATCGAACCGATCTGGCCCGGCTCGAGTCGCGCCGATACCAGTGCCGCCTGCATGGCAGCGGCCTGAGCATCAACGCTGGGCTTGGCGATGTGGGACGCGTCGGTCACCAGCCCATAACCCAGGATCTCGCCATGGATCTTCGCGCCACGTGCCACCGCCCGGTCCCAGGGCTCCAACACCAGCATCGCCGCGCCCTCGCCAAGCACCATGCCACTGCGATCCACAGAAAAAGGTTTGCACGACGCAGAGGGATCGCCCGCATCAACAGCCGCCAGCGTGTGCATCGCCTCCCAGGCTTTGAGCGAGCCCAGCGACAGCGGCGCCTCCGAGCCACCCGCCAGCGCCAGGTCGAGGCCACCACTGGCGACCCGCAGCCACGCCTCACCAATGGCCACCGCCGAGGATGAGCAGGCGGTTGAGTAGGTGAGGTTGGGGCCACGAAAACCGTTCTCGATACCGATCCACGCCGCCGGCGCGTTGTGCATGCCCATCAGGATCAACAGCGGTTTGATGCGGTCAGAGCTTTCGCCGTACAGGGTTCGGTAGCCGTCGTCCATGCTGGCGGAGCCGCCCATGCCGGTGCCGACAAACACCCCAGCCCGATCGAGATCAACACCGCCTGGGTCCAGACCAGCGTCTGTTGTTGCGCACCGGGCCGCAACAACCGCCAGCTGGCTGACCCGATCCAGCATGCGCGCTTTGGCTGGGTCGAAATGCTCGGCGGCATCGAAGGCCACAACAGCAGCCAGAGGCGCCTTGAGCCGCTCTGCCGCTTTGCCCGTCAGGCGCACCACCGCAGAGCGGCCGCTGCGAGCGGCGTTGAAAACCCCGTCGCAGCTGTCGCCCAGCGGCGACAGCATGCCAATGCCGGTGACCGCTACGCGCCTCATGCGAGCGGCGCAGCGCCAGGTTGAGAAATCAGGGCAGCACCGGCTGACGGCGCTGGTTGGGCGGGGATCAAGGTATCGATGAACCGCGCCACATCGCCCACGGTGGTGAGACCGTCTACAGGCTCGACTGGCAGCGTCACCCGAAACTCGTCTTCGATGTTGAACAGCAGCTCGGCCACGCCGAGTGAATCGATGCCCAGGGACTCCAGCGACGCATCGGCCGTGATCGTGTTGATGTCGAGCTTGTAATCTTTGGCCACGATGGCTTGCAGGCGTTGGAAGGTGGTTTTCATTCAAGAAGCCTCGGTGAGTGGGCCGGTGGATTGAGCCGCCAGCGGTGCCCGAGCGGTCGGGGGGCGGGGCGCTGGCACGGATGCGAGCCGCGCGATCGTGGCTGGGTCGATGGCACAGGTCACCTTCGCACACCACCGCGCGCTCCATGTCACGGCGCTGGGGAAATGGCGTACCGCTGACACCAGTATCGACGCCGGGAGGGGCCGCATCGCGGCGTGAGCGAGCATGGCGGCGAGGCGCAACCGGGTGCTGAAATGGCGGCGCCAGTCGGCGGCGTAGCGGCGCGCAACATCGGCGTGCCACCGCGCAGCGTCTTGGGGGCCGCCCTCGCCAGATGTGGCCAGCAGACGGTCACACAGCAGCCACGCCGATTGCATCGCCATGCTCATGCCCTCACCAATGATGGGATGGGCCTCGGCTGCCGCATTGCCGATCTTGAAAACGCGATCGTCCCCGCGCAATCGGATGCCGGGATCGATCGGACCGGAGCCGAGCCATGGCCCAAGGCGCTGGGCGGTTTGGAGCGCGGCGTTCACACCGGCGCATTCGCGGCGCAACATCGCTTCAACCACTTCACCCGCCGAGTGCCCCGGCAGGCGGGCGCGCAATGCCGAGATTTGATCGGCGCGGATGCAGCAAGCGATGGTGGTGGTCTGGCGATCGGCCATCACCATGCCGCCGTAGCCTCCTTCAAAAGCGAGAACAGGGAGCAAGCCCGCCGCCAGATTGGCGTTGTCAAAGTTGGCCTTGAAGGCGAACAGGTCGCTGCCGCGGCGAACCCGCTGTTCGGCCCGACGCACCGATTGAAGCGGCTCCCAGGAGCCGTTGGCCAGAATCACCACGCGCGATTGCAGCTCGGTTTTTTCGCCGGTGCCGATGTCCAGCGCCATGGCGCGCATCTGGCCGGGCGGTCCGTCAACCGAAAGCACCGACCAAGGCTGGAGCACCCGCGCGCCGGCCGCGCGGGCCTGATTGAGCAGCAGGGTGTCGAGCGTCTCGCGCCCGAGCGCCCGAGCCCAGCTGTGCTGCGGATGGGTTGCCGCTGGCAGCGGCGCAGACACGTTGTGGCTGCCTCGCATGAACGCCACGCGCTGAAGCCGTGGCGCGGCGAGAGAGTCGAATGCAGCGGGCGAAACGCCAAGCGCTTCCAGCAGTGGCAGGTTGCTCGCTGCGATGCATTCGCCACACACCTTGCGGCGCGGGAACGCCTGCTTCTCCACAATCGCCACCGACCAACCCGCCCGGGCCAGCAACACAGCCGCCGAAGAACCCGCCGGACCAGCGCCGACGATCAGAGCGTCGAATGTTGTGGTGTTCATGGTGTTCATGGCGTTCATGGATTCGATGCCTGCGCCAGCCCCTTGCGCTGCGCCACAAAGCAATGGCTGAACAGGCCGGCACCGTATTCGGTTGTGTCCCACACGGCTGATGCACCCGGCCACGCCAGCGAAATTTCGCCCGCACGAAAGCCCGCATGCACGCTCAACACCGCGTCTTCCCGTGTCACCGGACCCGCACCGATGAACCCGATCAAGTGGCTGCCGAGCAGGGCCAGTCGAGACCGCGCTGGTTCGCAGGCAATGAAGCGGTTGGTGCTGCGCTCGATGCCGCTGAGCAGCTTGGTCAGTGCCGCGCCCTCGAAGTGGTGCAAGAACAGGTTGACGATGACGAGATCCCAGTGGGCACTGGTCTGCGGTTCGCAGACCGCCTGCCCGGCATGGCTGTCGGCCCAGGCCAGCGCATCTGCCACGCAAGCCTGAGCACACCAGCCTGCTGCCTGATACGCCGCCAGGGTTTGGGGTGTCACCAGGTTCTGGCGGTCCAACAGCGTGAGCCGAACAGCCGCCCATTCGCTGCCAAGTTCGCGCGCCACGCCCAGCATCAGGCTCCCGTCGCCCGCGCCCAGTTCGAGCACCTGAAGGGGTTGCGCTCGGGGATGGCCCAAGCAGGCCGAGCGAAGCGCGCGCGACACCATGGTGCGCGTTCCCATGACCCGGTGAACACGCTGCAAGTCGCGGCGCGAGCGAATGGCCAGGGGATCGCCTTCGTCCAGATTGTCCAGCACCTCGGGTGCCACCACGCGCGGCATCATCGGCCGCTGTTCCAAAGGCTGGCGCGGTATGTCCCATATGCAAGCAGCGCCATCACCGCACCTCCAGCAATGCGCCATGGCAGCTAAAGCCCGCCCCAAACGACGACAGCCACCACCAGCCGTGTTTCGCGCCACCAGTGCCGCCTGTGATGTCTGAACGCGCGGCTGCCAGCACGAAGTAGACGAAGGAGCTGGAGAGATTGCCGTACTGGCGCAGCATTGCGGCGCTGTAGCGCAACGCGTGGGCGTCGAGCCCAAGTTCGCGCTCCAGCGCGCGCAGCACATCGCGCCCACCTGCGTGCAAGATCCATTCGCCGATGTCTTCTGTCTCCAAGCCCGAGCGCTGCAACACGGTCTCCAGCACCTGGGCCGCGTACACCGACGCCAGCGCAGGTACTTCGCGCGTCAAGATGTTGCGCAGCAAACCCTGACGCAGCTCGAATTTGAGCGCACCGCGGTGCTGGGGTGCGATCAGTGAAGCGCTGTCGACCCACCTGATTTGGGGCGCGTGCGAGGCGCCAGCACCGCCTTTGGAGTCAGACACAGTGCACTGGCTGGACAACACAGCAGCACCCGCGCCATCGCCAAACAGGCAGGCGCTGATCACCACGCCAGGGTCGCTGTCGAGGTACATCGCCGCGCTGCTCACCTCGACACAGACCGACAGCACATGCTCGCAGCTGCCCGAGCGCAGCAGGTTGTGACCCAGCTGCAGGTTTGGCAGCGCAGCCGCGCAGCCCTGTCCCACCAGGTCGAATGCCATCACATCGGCGCGCAGGCCGAGGCGCTCAATCACATAGCCAGAGAGTCCGGGGCAGAGGTAGCCGGTGCAGGTGCTGACGACCACGGCGTCGATCGATGCCGCATCGACACCAGCGTCAACCAACGCACGGCATGCGGCATCGGTGGCGAGGCTGGGTGCGTGCGCCAGAAACCGGGCTGCAAGCGTGTCTGCATTGATGTTGAAGACCTCGTCCAGCGAGTCCACAGCCAAGCGGCGCTCGTCAATCCCGTTGTCCCTCTGGAGCACCGTTTGCGCAACGAAACGTGCCCGCGCATCCAGCTTTCCATACCAGCTGGATTCGCGAAATGCCAGCAAGCACTCGGCCTTTGTGTAGCGGGTGGCTGGCGCGGCAGTGCCCACGCCGCATATGAATGTCTGGCGTCTGGTGTCACGGCCCTGGGCGAAGGCGCCATCCTCCAGCGGCTGTTCGCCATGGTGTGCTGCTTGCACGCGTTCCTCAAGCATTTCATCGTGTGACATAACGGCTGGGTACGGGTTGGGGGCAAAGTGCCGAACAGATCGGTTTTTTGACGGATCTGGTGCGATCAACGCTTCTGGGTGCTGGCGGGAAAGTAAAACCGAGCGTAACGCGCTTGTGCCTGTGGCCATGTAGGACAAGCGTGGTAATGGGGCAGATCATCGAAAGGTCAGCCCGCTTGCCAACACAGCAGCAGGCGCACAAGGTTTCTCGCCACCCCGAAAATCTCAGCGTGGTATGAACTCTCCACGCCATCCGTGGGGTGGTGAACGGAGCTTTATGAGCCATACCACCGCATTGCCCACCGCATTGCCCACGGCAAGACCCAGCCCAGCGGAGACCAAAAAAGTCACCGTCAATCTGGGCTTTGTGGATCTGGGCCACATTGATCTGTTGGTGTCGGAAGGCTTCTGCAGCAAACGCAGCGACTTCATTCGCACAGCAGTCTGCAACCAGCTCTTTGCTCAATCGGACGCCGTGCGCCAGGTGATTTCGCGCAAATCGCTGGTTTTGGGGCTCCAGCGTTTCTCTCGTACCGACCTGGAATCTGTTCAGCGCGCGGGCAATATGCTGGAGATACAGGTGCTTGGGCTGGCCACCGTGGACGAGGACGTGCCACCCGAGCTGGCCAGCACCACCATTTCTGTGGTCAGCGTGCTGGACGCTTTTCACGCCAGTGCCGCCGCCAAACAAGCTTTGAAAGGGAAAATTCAGTGATGTTGAAGTTCACCAACCCAAAGGGTCTGCCCAAGAACTGACCTTGCCCCTGGAATCCGTACCCCATAACCGAGTCACGAATTGGCTTGCCTGGGTTGATTGGCAAGCCAGTTTTGCTCGAACTTCATCGGGCTGACATAGGCCAGCGTCGAGTGCAG
>Ga0105053_10007403_pt1 | contig 14681 bp, 15 predicted proteins | sample BON01_FD_78093 | JGI IMG/M metagenome (GOLD analysis project Ga0105053, IMG submission 78093) | Freshwater microbial communities from Lake Bonney liftoff mats and glacier meltwater in Antarctica - BON-01 | ecosystem: Environmental > Aquatic > Freshwater > Ice > Glacier meltwater | place: Lake...
AAGTTTGATGTAGCGCCGGACAATTTCAAATTTAGCTCGAATGGGCTTTTTGGATATATTCAATACGATACCGTAGCTTATTTTGAGGATATCAAACTTAAAAACACTACCCCAACTGAGGTGCCGATGATGCAATATTCGGTCTATCAAAATGTAATTGTCGTGGATCACTATAAGAATGAGTTGCATCTGCTAGAGCACAGAGTGGCTGGAGCTGAGAATACTGAAATAATGGATGAGATCGAGCGTCTCCTTAATAACAAGAATATCCCAAGCTACTCTTTCCAGCGGGTAGGTGAGGAAGAATCAAATTACACCGATGAAGAGTTCTTGAAGATTTTGAATCAAGGACGTGAACATTGCTTCAAAGGAGATGTATTCCAAATCGTACTTTCACGTCGATTTAGTACGGCTTTCAAAGGAGATGAATTCAATGTATATCGAGCACTTCGGTCAGTGAACCCTTCTCCTTATTTATTCTATTTTGATTACGGTTCCTTCAAAGTTTTTGGGAGTTCTCCAGAAGCTCAGATCGTATTGAAAGATAAAAAAGCTACGATATACCCTATAGCGGGCACATTCCGAAGAACTGGGAATGATCAGGAAGATGCAGTCTTGGCCCGGCAGCTTTACGATGATCCCAAAGAGAATTCAGAGCATGTGATGCTGGTGGATTTGGCAAGAAATGACCTGAGTAGATCTTCTGTAAAGGTCACAGTGGATGTCTTCAAAGAGATTCAATATTATTCACATGTGATTCACTTAGTGTCCAAAGTGACGGGAGAGTTGCCAGAAAACACAAATCCACTTCAACTAGTCGCAGATACATTTCCTGCGGGAACGCTTTCGGGTGCCCCAAAGTATAGAGCGATGCAACTGATCGATGAGTTGGAGAATGTTTCAAGAACTTTTTATGGTGGAGCTATCGGCTATTTGGGGTTTAATGGTGACTTCAACCATGCTATTCTGATCAGATCCTTTGTCTCAGAAAACAATCAACTTCGATTCCAAGCTGGTGCAGGTGTAGTTGCCAAGTCGACTATTCCTTCCGAATTGCAAGAAGTAGCAAATAAGCTGGAGGCGCTAAGAGTGGCGCTTAGAGCGGCGGAGAATATCTAATCTCCCAATTTTCCAATCCGCCACGGCGGATAAGTTCTTCCAATCTTTCAATTAATAAAAATGAAAATACTCGTCCTAGATAATTACGATTCCTTCACCTACAACCTGGTTTACATCGTCAGACAGCTGGGCTATGGAGCACAATTGGATGTCTTTAGAAATGACAAAATCAGTTTAGAGGATGTTGCGCAGTACGATAAAATAATTTTATCTCCAGGGCCTGGTGTTCCTGAAGATGCTGGGATTATGCCGGAGCTTCTGAAGAAATATGCTGCGACCAAATCAATTTTGGGCGTCTGCTTGGGCCATCAAGCAATCGGACAAGCATTTGGAGGTGATTTAATCAACTTGTCAGAAGTACTTCATGGCGTGGCTTCTACGGTAAAAGTGGACAAGGATTTGCTTTTCAAAGACGTTCCCGATACTTTTAGTATTGGTAGATATCACTCTTGGGTTATCGATGAAAACACCCTTTCACCAGACTTGGAAGTGATCGCACGCACTCCTGACAATCAAATTATGGCAGTAAGGCATAAGGAATACGATGTCAGAGGATTGCAGTTTCATCCTGAAAGCATTCTTACCGAAAACGGAATCCAGATTCTCAAAAACTGGATGGAGAATTAAATAAAAGAAGTACTCAACAACACCCCCAATTATGAAATGAGCCTTAGAAAATATTCATTTTCATTTTCAAAAAGAATGAATATTACCTCTATGCGAATTCCATCTGACCACTAAAAACGAAAAAACATACTGATGAAAGATATTTTGAATCACCTCATCGAGCACCGAACCCTCACACGGGCTGATGCAAAGGAAGTTTTGAAAAACATTACAGCCGGAAACTACAATACGAGTCAGATCGCAGCATTTATGACTGTGTATTTGATGCGTAGCATTACAGTAGACGAATTATCAGGCTTCCGCGAAGCCATGCTAGAGCGATGTATTCCAGTGGAGATTTCCGAGTACGATGCTATGGATCTTTGTGGTACAGGGGGAGATGGGAAAGACACCTTCAATATCTCTACGTTGTCTTCTTTTGTGGTTGCTGGTGCTGGGCAAAATGTTTCCAAACATGGTAACAATGGTGTTTCTTCTATCTGTGGATCCTCTAATTTACTTGCGTATTTTGGGTACGAGTTCACGAGTGATATGGATAAAATCCGCCAGAGTTTGGATGAGGTAGGGATTTGCTTCTTGCACGCCCCACTTTTTCACCCAGCAATGAAGCATGTCGGCCCCATTAGAAAAGATCTGGGAGTGAAAACTTTCTTTAACATGCTTGGACCAATGGTGAATCCAAGTTTCCCAACAAAGCAATTGGTGGGCGTATTTAGCCTAGAATTAGCACGATTGTATGGCTATCTCTATCAAGATATGGAAGGGAGATTTTCTATTCTTCATGCGTTGGATGGGTATGATGAGATTTCGCTTACGGGTGATTTTAAAATGATCTCAAACAACGGAGAAAAAGTATATAGTCCAGAAAATATTGGCTTGCCAAAATTAACCGCAGCTTCTATCCAAGGTGGAGATACGATACAGAAGTCTGCCAAAATATTTGAAAATATCCTGAAAGGGAAGGGGACAAAAAGCCAAAATGCTGTGGTAATTGCCAATTCTGCGGCTGCACTTGTTACTGCCCGTGAAGGACTTTCTTTTGTGGATGCAGTGGCTGTGGCAGAAGAAGCATTATTGAGCCAAAAAGCGCTTCAGGCTTTTAATGGATTGGTTAACCCAAAAACAACAGTCTCTTTAGCTTAAATCTTATGAATATATTAGATAAAATCATTGCTCAAAAGCAAATTGAAGTAGCCGAAAGGAGCAGTATGGTTCCAGTGAAGCTTTTGGAAAAAAGTGTCTTTTTCGAAGGGAAAGTGGTGTCCATGAAGAAGTACGTAACTGACCCTGAGAAGTCAGGAATTATATCCGAATTTAAAAGAAAGTCACCTTCCAAAGGGATGATCAATAGCTCTGCTTCGGTGGAGGCGGTAAGTGTCGGATACATGCAGGCAGGTACCTCAGCGTTGTCGATTTTGACAGACACAGATTTCTTCGGCGGAAGCAATGCTGACCTGAAGGAAGCTCGGAAGTTTAACTTTTGTCCCATCCTTCGCAAAGATTTTGTCGTGGATGAATACCAACTTTTGGAAGCAAAATCCATTGGGGCGGATTGTGTTCTGCTGATTGCAGCAGCGTTAGCGCCTGCGAGATTGAAAGAGTTGGCTGCGTTTGCAAAAAATCTTGGGCTGGAAGTGCTGATGGAAGTACACGATGGCGAAGAGCTGGAAAGAAGCTTGTGTGTCGACTTGGATTTGGTAGGCGTGAATAACAGGGATTTGAAGACTTTCGATGTGTCATTGCAAACCTCTTTGGACTTAGTAGGTAAAATCCCAGCTGATTTTGTGAAAATTTCTGAAAGTGGAATTTCTGATCCTGCTACTTTAATCACATTAAAAAAAGTAGGTTTTGATGGGTTTTTAATTGGAGAGAATTTCATGAAATCCAGTCGTCCAGAACAAGCGGCCTACAACTTCATTAAGGAGTATAAAAAGCTTTTGACAAAGGAAACCGAGGTAAACGCCTGATGAAAATCAAAGTCTGTGGGATGCGGGATCAAGAGAATATCCAAAAGCTGATTCAGGAGGTTAATCCTGATTGGATGGGCTTGATTTTCTATTCCAAATCGCCTAGATACGTTTCCGAAGATTTTGCAGCGTCTATTGAGTTGGCAGAAGTGCCAAAAGTCGGAGTCTTCGTAAATGAATCTGTTGCGTTTGTTTTGTCCAAAATCGATGAATTCAAACTTTCTGTACTTCAACTCCACGGAAATGAAAGTCCTGAATATGTGAGGGAACTGAAATTGAAAACAGACAAAAAGTTATGGAAAGTTATTTCCGTAGGAGAAATGATCGACTGGGAAACATTGAAAGACTATGTGGGGTTAATTGAATACTTCCTGTTTGATACGGCAACTTCAGATCATGGTGGATCGGGAAAGAAATTCAAGTGGGATGTACTGAAAAGCTATCCGTTTGAAACTGATTTTCTGCTGAGTGGAGGACTGGATGAGGAAAGTGCGAGTGAGATTTTATCATTTGCACATCGTATGCCGCAGCTCGTAGGAGTGGATTTGAACTCAAAGTTTGAAGACGCACCAGGATTGAAGGATATTGAAAGACTGAAGAGTTTTAAGAAAAGGTTACTTGGTAATGACAAATTACCAACGACCGATAACTAACAACAAGAAATGATCAAGGTAGATGAAAAGGGTTTTTACGGCAAGTTTGGAGGAGCTTATATCCCTGAAATGCTGCATCCCAATGTCCAAGAACTGAAAGAGAATTACGAGTCAATTATGGCTTCGAAGGAATTTCAGGATGAATTCAGAGGATTGCTTAAAGATTATGTTGGTCGTCCGACACCGTTGTATTTTGCTTCCCGCCTTTCTGAGAAATACGGAGCTAAAATTTACCTAAAGCGAGAAGATCTCTGCCACACCGGAGCTCACAAAGTAAATAATACCGTAGGTCAGATAATTTTGGCAAGGAAGCTCGGGAAAAAGCGAATTATTGCTGAAACCGGAGCAGGTCAACATGGAGTTGCCACTGCCACAGTTTGTGCTTTGATGGGCATGGATTGCACAATTTATATGGGCGAAGTTGATATTGCGCGTCAGCATCCCAATGTGGAGCGGATGAAAATTCTCGGCGCTAGGGTTGTCCCAGCTAAATCAGGATCCAAAACACTGAAGGATGCGACAAACGAAGCCATGCGTGCATGGATAAATGACCCAGTAGACACGCATTACATTATTGGATCAGTAGTGGGACCGCATCCATATCCAGAGATGGTGGCTAGGTTTCAGTCTGTGATTTCTGAAGAAATGAAGTGGCAGTTGAAAGAGAAAGAAGGACGTGAAAATCCCGATATAGTAATGGCCTGTGTAGGAGGTGGATCCAATGCTGCAGGTGCTTTTTACCATTATTACAATACCCCTGAGGTTCGATTAGTCGCTGCCGAGGCAGCAGGTTTGGGTATTTCTTCTGGGAAATCAGCTGCAACTACCGTACTGGGAACTCCTGGAGTTTTACATGGGGCTAAAACTATTTTGATGCAGACAGAAGATGGTCAGGTAGTTGAGCCGCACTCAATCTCTGCAGGTTTGGATTATCCAGGGATCGGCCCAGTTCATGCGCACTTGTTTGATGTGGGAAGGGCAGAATTCGTAGCTGTAGAAGACAAAGATGCCATGGCAGCTGGCATAGAATTAAGTCGATTGGAGGGGATTATTCCTGCGATCGAATCAGCTCATGCGATACATGCCTTGAATATGATCAACTATTCCAAAGATGACCTGATCATCATTAATCTTTCAGGTAGGGGAGACAAGGATCTGGATACTTATATTAAATGGGGACAGTATTAAAGTTTAATGTCGGATGTCCGATGACGGGTGTTTGCACCGGTGATAGGGCACCTGACATCCATCATCTATCTATATGAACAGAATACATAAATTATTTAATACCAAAAAGAGCCGCGTTCTCTCGATCTACTTTACGGCTGGGTTTCCAGCACTTGAGGATACGATTCCGATCATGGAAGCTGCACAGGCTGGAGGAGCGGATATCATTGAAATTGGAGTTCCTTACTCGGATCCTATAGCCGATGGTCCCACGATCCAGGATAGCAATATGATTGCGCTGGAAAATGGGATTTCTCTTAAAAAAATATTTGAACAGCTGAAAGGATTCCGTGATAAAATTCAAATTCCAGTAGTGATGATGGGCTATTTGAATCCAATGATGCAATACGGAATGGAGGCTTTTTGTAAAAAATGCCAGGAAGTAGGAGTGGATGGATTGATCTTGCCAGACCTTCCTATGCAGCAATACTTGGATGACTACAAGGCCCTTTTCGAAGAATATGGCTTGGTGAATACGTTCTTGATTTCACCTCAAACTACCGAAAAGCGAATTCGCGAGATCGATGAAAATACTAACGGTTTCATTTATATGGTTTCCTCACATGGTGTCACAGGTGCGAAATCTGGAATAACGGAAGAGCAAATCTCCTATTTCGAACGAGTGCAGGTTATGAATTTGAAGAATCCTAGACTTATTGGTTTTGGGATTTCTGATTCGGAAACTTTCTCCAAAGCCTCGGAATTTAGCAATGGAGCGATCATCGGTTCTGCTTTCATCAAAACCGTAAAAAACTCTAAAAATCTGAGTGAAGACATTCAGGCATACATTCAATCAGTAATTAAATAGCATTGAAGCTTTGCCAAAGTTTCGAACTTTGGCAAAGCTATATAAAACAACACGTCTATGATCATCCAACTTCAACCCGATATTTCCGATAACCAAAAGGAGAATTTGATCCAAAAAGTTAACGGTATTGGCTATAAAACTACTGAGGTGAAAACCCAGCTTGGTTCCTATTTGATCGGGATCGGTAAAAAGGAATTCGATATCCGTAAAATAGGCCAGATGGACGGGATCGTAGATATTCACATCGTATCTGACGAGTATAAATTGGTATCCAAAAAATGGAAAGCCAAGCCTACTTCCATTGATTTGGGAGATAATATTTTCATCAAAGAAGGTGAAATGGCGGTCATTACCGGGCCTTGCTCTATCGAGACAGAAGAGCAAATTCGTGCTGTAGTGGCGCACTGCGTGGAAAATGGCATCAAAATGATGCGTGGTGGAGTTTTCAAACCTAGAAGTAGCCCATATGCTTTCCGGGGATTGGGACTAGACGGTTTGAAGTTATGGCATAAAATCGCCAGCGAAGCGGGAATTAAAATAGTCACAGAAGTAATGCAGACTTCCCAGATCGAAGAAATGTATCCATACGTGGATGTGTATCAGGTAGGAGCTAGAAATTCTCAAAATTTCAACCTTCTGGATGAGCTGGGAAAAGTGGATAAAGCAGTGATGATCAAGCGAGGGATTTCCGGAACGATCGAAGAACTTTTGCAGTCTGCAGAGTATGTTTTTGCAGGAGGAAATGAGAAGTTGATTCTTTGTGAAAGAGGAATTAGAACGTATGAACGGGCTTCTAGAAACACCTTGGACTTGAATGCAATTCCGATTTTAAAAGCAAAATCACATTTACCTGTGATCGTGGATCCATCGCATGGTATCGGGATTCGTGCCTATGTACCGCAAATGGCTTTGGCCGGAGTGATGGCGGGTGCTGATGGGATTATTTATGAATCTCATGAAGTGCCGGAGAAAGCCTATTCCGATGGACAGCAGACGTTAGACTTTGCTCAAAGTGCAAGACTTGCAGGCTGGATCAGAGAAAGCTTTGCGATGAGAAAAGGATTTGATTTGTTGTAGAAAAATGAAAAGCCGGTGGAGACACTGGCTTTTACTATATAAATACCCATTGGATCATCCAGCTAAAATGGACATAGGCTAACTTTTTACCAGTAAAATTTCCATTAAGCATACTTAGGTTGAACATTAAGGGAAAAATATTCCAGGAAGAAAGTTCAACACCTAAGTTGAAGCTCTTCCCGGAAACAAAAAAATCTGTTTGGTTCTTTATTTTGGCATTTCTATTTCAGCCTTTTCAGCTGCCGCCTCTTGTATTTTCATTAATTCAATTTGCATCGGACCGCTATTCCAGTAGCCGGAAGCGTTTACTATTTTTCCATCTACAAACTGAGAAGTGATATGTACAGGCATTTCAAAGGTTTTGTTGTTGGCAGCAATGGTTCCTTTCCATAGTCCCCAGAAATTCACCCAAGTCTCGCCTTCGTCCGTCAACACCATTTCGAATTCATCCTTATCTCTATCAAAAGGATAGGATGAAAGTGGCTCTATAGTCAGCTTCTGCCCAGCGATGATTTCCTGAATAGGGGATGGGTTATCTTCTGTTGCATTGAAGAAAATGGTGGCGCCATCGGTATAATGTGCGGCATATTCATCCCATTCCCCATTGACATAATTGCCGATAACGGATTTGACTATATCAATTTCGGGGGATTCTTGGGTGTAACTTGTTTTGGTATTGCATCCAAAGGTCAAAAGGAGCAATCCAAGAATTAAGATATTTTTCATAGCCTTGGGGTTTAGGTTGTTGAAGATTGAATTTTCGATAAGTATTTTGGACTTATTTGATTTCTATAAATAGAAGTCTAGTACCAAAGTGCTACAATACTTCCCAGATGCTAGGAAATAATACCCAAAGACTACTTTTAACTCTAATAAACTGATTTTCAATTTGATCATTTTGTTATATTCATAAATGAAAATGATTTTTTTTCTAAGCATTTTGTTGATTTCTACAACGGGATTTGCGCAAATCGAAGTGAGAAATGGATTATTCTACTACCAAGAGGTTTTTGTGGAAACAGATAATTTTCAGTCAGAATATCTTGAAAAACTAGAAAAAGCAGTGTCTGATATGCCTAAAGATTCTCCTCTCAGATTGCAGGTTCTTAATGATCTTGGCTATCATTACCATACCCGAAACCTGGATCTAGCGCTTGAATATATTGAGCAGGGGCTAGAGGAAGCTAGAGAGCTAAAAGATACGTATTGGGAAGGAAAGCTGATGGTTTCTCAGGGAGCTGTATTACTGCGAATGGAGGAATTGGAATTGGCAGAGTATGTGCTCAAAGAAGCAATTCTCAAAATCCCTGAAAGCGAAGGCTGGTTACTGTATACGAATTTGGGATATGTGTACGAACGAAGGGGGATGCTAGGAGACGCTTTTGTTTATGCCTCAAAAACCCTTGAGATTGGGGAGAAGTATGGAGATAGTAAAGCAATCGCAATGGCTTATTCTGACATGAGCAACCTTTTTTGGAAGCAAGGGAAATTCGATGCGGCTTTAAATTATGGGTTAAAGTCTCTTGAAATATTTGAGAAAAGAGAGCTAAAGGATCTAGATTATGACTTTACGCTCCATTTAGTGGGGCAATATATGGTCGATCTGGATAGGCCAAAGAAGGCTATTGAATACTTTCAGCACTCCACCCAACTGGGAGAGCGCTATGGTTTTTACAATAATCTCAGTGATACATATATTGCACTTGCCAACTTACAATCCAAAATGGGTGATTTTTCTGAAGCTCAGAAATCAGGTTTAGAAGCACTTCGCTATGCTGAATTACTCAACAATGATTTTATGCTTATGCGGTCTTATTTGGCTTTGGGAAAAGTCAGTAATGCATCGGGAGATTTTTTGCGGGCATCCAGTTATTTAGAGACTAGCATTGCTGAGGCAAAAAATTGTTTTGGAGATAAATTCCAATTGAGTTTGGTTTATGAGGAATTGAGCAAATCCCATGAAGGATCTGGAGCATTTCAAATGGCTCTAATCGCTTCCAGAGAATCTAATGAACTCCGAAAGGATATATTCACAGCTGAATCCGAAGAGCATTTAGCCTTACTTCAGACTCAAATGGGCGTAGCTCAAAAGGAAAACACGATCAAACTTCAAGAAGCTCAGTTGAGTCGTCAGTGGATTCTTCAGATTTTCTACCTTACGGTTGCTGGAGTTTTAATAGTCTTTCTATTTCTTCTCTACCGGGTTTTTTTACGCAAAAAGAAATACAGCAGACTGCTGGAAATAAAAAATCTAGAGAAAGAGTTTTTACTTAAAGAAATACATCATCGTGTCAAAAACAATCTGGAAACGATCTCAAGCCTACTTACTCTCCAAATTGCCAAAATTGATAACCCTAAGTTTAAGCAAATAATGGAAGAGACTTACACCAGAGTTCAAAGCATGGGAATGATTCATCTCAGCCTGTATAAAGAGGGGAATCTCAAGGAAGTAGAAATGAAAGAGTTTTTTGATGGCTTGGGGAAATTTGTCTTGGATACCTTTGATGCTTCAGATAGGATTGATTTTACAACAATAATGAATCCTTTAGAATTGGACGTAGATGTAGCAATCCCTATTGGACTAATAGTAAACGAATTAATTTCTAATTCACTTAAGTACGCTTTTCCTCTACAAAAATCCGGACAGATTTGCGTTCGTCTGGTTGAAAAAGATGGAAATCTTTTCTTGAAAGTGTCTGACGATGGAATCGGAATCATAGAAAATTCTATAACGCAGGGTACAGGATTTGGAAGGGAGTTGATCGGCCTACTTACGCGTCAGCTGGATGGGAAAATGACTTTAGAGAATGACTCTGGAACTGCATTTTCTTTTGAATTTATACTTAACAAAGCAGCATGAGTGCAATACGAATTTTGATAGTTGAGGATGATATGATCATTGCTGCAAATATCAGTTTACAGCTAAGTAACCTTGGCTATGAAGTTACCGGCATAGAAACGAAAGGTGAGGAGGCAATTCACCATGCGCTGGAGACCAAACCAGATATTATCTTGATGGACATCCAGCTTAGAGGAAAAACAAGCGGAATTGATGTCGCCCACGCTATTCATACAGTATTGGATATCCCAATCATCTACCTGACAGCTAATGGGGATGATGCCACCTTTCAAAAAGCAAAAGAGACGCATCCATTTGCATTTATTTCCAAACCTTTTACCAAACAGAATCTGGAAAGAACTATTGCGTTGGTGGAGGAAAGGATCAAAGAAAGTCCCACGAATTTAGCTACAGAAGACACATTTTTTGATGCTCAGGAGGATCGGGTTTTTATCCGAAATCAAAGTAAACTAATCAAGGTGATGCTAGAAGATATCCTTTGGGTGGAGGCGGACAGAAACTATTGTAAGATCACAACTGCTCAGCAGACTTATTTGATAGTAAGTCCACTAAACAAGCTTTGCGAAAAAATGGATCAAAAGCGATTTGTAAGAATTCATCGCTCTTTTATGGTAAACTTCTCAAAACTGGAGGCAGTAGCAGAATCTCATGTGGAACTGAAAGGAAAAATCCTCCCTATTGGCAAGCAATACAAAGAGGATTTATTCCGGTTGATGAATAAAGTATAAGCTACCTATCCTTTCGAATGTAACTCTTGGTAGTTTTGAACTTAGTTTGAGTTATGAGCTTCCCATTCGATCTCGATCAATTGTCCAGGTAAAACCAATCCCGAAACCTGCATCCATGATCCTGTGGGAAACTGCTTGGTGTAGATTGAATTCCTATAGGAAGACACATTGATGAATTCTTCCATGCTGGTTGTGAAGACGTTTTCGACTACATCGTCATTGATGCTATAGCCATAGTGATCCAGTATTTTCTTCAGATTCTCATAGCAGTTCTTCATCTGCTGGGCCATGTCTCCCGGAGCGGTGAGATTGCCTGCATCGGCCATGCTTACCGCTCCGGAGATGATTAGGTTGTCTCCAATCCTCACTGCATGACAATAGCCATAGGCTTTTGCTAGCTCAGGGCGAAGGAGAAAATACTCAGGAGTCCCTTTTCTACGACAGCTGTTTCGGTAAGCTTTACCGGAGCCGGTTGACAGCTTTGCATAGCAAAAGCTGGGCTGATTGCAAAGGCTAGAAGTAGTGGAGATTTTATTTGATTTTTCATGTAGTTTGTTAGAAACGTTATCTGTAATATAAACTTTATTTAGAAGGCAAATTAGAGTTGAAGATGTCTCTGAACAATTTCCATTTGCCATATTCTTTTTTCCACAGCACAAGGTATTTTTCCTCTCCTACGACTTGATCTCTCACTTAAAGGGTCAATTCACCTTCTTCGGCAATCAAATCCTCGGTGCCATATACGTTTTCGAGTCTGAGATCTACCTTGGTTACTCTCGAACTGACCATTCCCGACATAGCAGATTGAATATTTGCTCTACCAACCACCGAAGGCGCTCCAGCACTCATGAATTTCCCATCTATAGTGTAAGCATTGGCTAACCCTACGGAATCTCCTGTGGCTACCAGTGCCATAAAATTTTTATTGGCTTCTTCGATTTCTGCCTTTGCAGCTTCTAGGTTAAATTCTGAATTGGGGATAGTTTCATCTACCTCAGCTGCTTTTTGAGTGCAACTATTTAGTGAAGTGAGAAGTGATGATCCCAATATAATTACGGATAAAAGTGTGTTAGATTTTTTCATGATTTCAATTGACTAATGTGTTCTGCTTTAGGCTTACTAGCTTTTGTGAATCTTTTTGTTTTTCACAGTTGGGGAAAAGACTAAACCTGATTTGTTATATTCTTAGCGGGTAAACTCGTTAAGAAAAGAATTCCTTTCTCCGTTGGAAATAGGGTGATCTCTTATTGGTCTAGTATACTAGTGAATAGCAATTCATTTGATCATCGAACGTGCTAAATCTGCGAGCTCTTTAGCATTATCAAGTCCCATCTCTGCCGCCTTGTCGTAATTTTCTGCCGCTTTGACGAAATCTTTGTTTATAGCGTAATACTCTCCCATACCATCATAGGCATTAGGTTCATTGGGAGCTAAAGAGATGTACTTTTCGAGCGCAGTTTTCGCCTTCTCCATTTCATTTTTTTGCATATACATGTAGCCCAAGTTGTTATATATTGGGGCATACTTTGGGCTCATCTCCACCACTTGTTGTGCGTATTTAAGACCAGAATCCACATCTTTGCTCGTGTAGAAATAGTGTAGAGAAGCCCACTCTGCAGCTTGAGGAGTATTAGGATAGGCTTCCACCAGCGTCTGCATAGCTGCGGTAGATTTGTACCCTGGATCCTTCAGTAAATTTTCGAGCATCTTTCGCAAGATTTTCTCCGCTTCATTAAAGTCCTTGGCATCAATGGTCAATGCCTTCTCAAGCAGTGGCGTTCTCGCTGAATCACCAGCCCACTGCACGGCATATACATAGGCCAAAAATAAATTAGGGTCTTCTACTAATGCCTGTTTGATTAGCTTGTCGCCCTCTGAAATATGCACATTCGAATACAATTCCGATGCCTCATACATGCTTTTTAGAGCCTTTTTTGATTTGGAGGAAGAAGGCAGATAAAAGTCCTGCCCAGTGACCTGAATAATGCCACTAAATAGAATGATAAGTGATAAAAATAAGTTTTTCATAGTGCTGGTAAATTTTTGCCTACTCTAATTCGGTTTTCGGCTTGTTCCGTTTTTTGTTTTAAGTAATTTTAGAAATACTGCTCACTCAGAATACCACTTTAACGTATCCTGAACGGGTCTAAAAGTCATTCCCAAATCATGTTTAGCAAAATCGTTGCTGTACATCATCGTAGGTTTTTCGACAGGATTCTCTTGATTGAGCATCCTGATCACATCAGAGACTTTATAGCTTTCGCCGGTCAACAGATAATTTTTACCGTGAAGACCTTTTTTCAAAGAAGCACTATAGATAGCATCAGCGACGTCAGCTACATCTACAATAGCAAAGTTTGAATCGGTGTCATAAAGCATTTGAACAAATGCGTTGGGGGCAATCTTGTTTTTAAAGAGAAATTGCAAACCTGTGGAGGTAGAATCCTCACGGGCCGACAATGATTTGCCCATAACCCCAACGGGCGAGACAGAAATAATTTCAAAACTTAGGTCTTTCCTATCAGCGATGAATTTAGTAACCACTTGATTGGCGATAAACTTCGCCTGTGCGTAAGGGTGACTTTGTTCAATGATGAAAGGCTCATCATTTTCGCTGATAGGCTTGTCATCAATTTTGCCCTCTGGTAAAAGGGGGTGATTGGTATTATAAGTCGCCACCGAGGCTATAAATACTACTTTCTGTAAGCCGTCCGTTTGTTGGATTGCTTCCAAAAAGTTTTCAGTGCCTTTAATGGTGGGGTCAAAGAGTTCAGTTTTGGGATCTTTCACGTCGAGTTGAAAGGGTGTGCCACCGTGAATCACGATTTCGCAGCCGGCTAAGAAATTCGTTAGCTCTGCTTTGTTCTCGACGTCTAACTGTACAATTTCCAGATTTTCAGCATTCTTCAGTTGATGTAAGTGGTCCTACTTTTCTTTATTGGATAGGTCCGTAGTGGATACCTTTATTTTGTAACCTTCACGCAAAAACTTTTTGGTGTTGTAGCTTCCTATGAAACCCGCTCCGCCTATTATTCCTACTTTTTTCATTATCGTGGATATTTAAGTTTTTCTGTTCTTCGAAAATCCCAGTGATTTTCTACATCTCAAGTGGTTAATACCTCTACTTATCTCTCTACTGCAGGCCGTGACTGATACTTTTTCATAAGGAATGAAGTTGAAAAGGGAGCTTATATACTGTTTTAGAAATGGATATGAAGGATAAATTTATAAACCGATCCATCCATAGGGTGAAGTTTTGCCAATACTATTTTGCGATGTTGAATGATTTTATTTAGGATTTAAGAATTGAAAAAAAACTTTGCTCGTGCATTCATGAGGTGCATCATTCAGTTTGAAGCAAACTACCCCCGACATTCTTTTCTATTTTTTAAAAAAAAACCGACTTCATATTGAAAATTCCTTAGTGACCATTAAGCTATCTTATTATAAGAAGAAGGGCAATTGTTCTTGGACAAATGCCAGCTAAAACTGTCCTAACATCATTGGGTTTTTCCCAGATTTACTAGTGAGTTTCCAGCTCATGGAATGTATCACGAATACGCATCCGTAAAGAATGGAGTTATTTTATTTATTTAGTTAAAACAAAAAAATCAA
>Ga0105053_10007409_pt1 | contig 14674 bp, 19 predicted proteins | sample BON01_FD_78093 | JGI IMG/M metagenome (GOLD analysis project Ga0105053, IMG submission 78093) | Freshwater microbial communities from Lake Bonney liftoff mats and glacier meltwater in Antarctica - BON-01 | ecosystem: Environmental > Aquatic > Freshwater > Ice > Glacier meltwater | place: Lake...
ACAAATGGACCCAAGCCGGGCTCTTCCCAGCCCCACCCCAAAAACGGGTAAAAAACCCCCCCCCCCCCCCCCCGAAAGGATATATATGCAGAATGCAAAACAAGGTGATACGGTCATAATCGAATATTCCGTTCGTACAGGCGATGGCACGGTCGTCGGCGATACCAAAGAGACGGGCCCCCAGGCTATCAAGCTCGGCGATGGTTCGATTTTCCCTCAGGTTGAAGAAAAGCTTGCTGACATGAAAGTCGGCGACAAGGAGACGGTGGCGATCGAATGCGAAAATGCCTTTGGTCCTCGGCGCGACGAAATGGTCATCGACATTCCCAGGGAGAACCTGCCAGCCGAAACTGATCCGCAGCCGGGCATGGCTCTTCAGGCCCAGCAGGAAGACGGTTCTGCTGTCACGCTTTACGTCGTTGCTGTGGGCGAGCAATCCGTGAAAGCCGACGGTAACCACCCGCTCGCCGGGGAAGATCTTTCCTTCGACGTGACGCTTCGCGAAATAAAGGAAGCTGCTTAAAACTTTACGGGCGGTTCGGGTCGGCCACGTCGGCTGGCCGAATCGTCCGCTTTTCGCCCAGTTGTAGCCATCCCAGACGATCAAGGCTCAGGGCCATGTTCGCAATGAAGCGGCCATTCGCGACCAATTCGCGCCATAGCCCGCATTAAATCTGCTGCACAATTTTATGATGCTATGCCGCTGGAAACTTCGACCGCGTCCGGTTGGCAAAGGCGACCAGCGACAGCATCACCGGGACTTCCACCAATACGCCGACCACAGTGGCGAGGGCCGCGCCGCTGCCCAGGCCGAACACACCGATCGCCACCGCCACCGCCAGTTCGAAGAAATTGGAAGTGCCGATCAGGGCACAGGGGGCCGCGACATTATGCGGCACTTTCCAGGCCCAGGCGGCGGCATAGCTGATGAAGAATATGCCATAGCTCTGGATGATGATCGGCACCGCAATCAGCGCGATCAGCAGCGGCTGGGTCACGATGGTCTGCGCCTGAAAGGCGAACAGCAGCACGACCGTGAACAACAGTCCGAGCACGGACAGCGGTTTGACCCGTCCGGTGAAGGCGGTGATCGCCGCTTCCCCGTCGCTGGACCGGACCAGCAAGGTGCGGCGGGTCAGCGCCCCGGCGAGCAGCGGGATCACGACATAGAGCAGCACCGAGAGCAGCAAGGTTTCCCAGGGCACGGCGATGTCGGTGACGCCGAGCAACAGCGCGACCAGCGGCGCGAAGGCAAAGATCATGATGATGTCATTCACCGAGACCTGCACCAGCGTATAAGCGGGATCGCCCCTGGTCATCTGCGACCAGACAAAGACCATCGCCGTGCACGGCGCCGCGCCGAGCAGGATCAGTCCGGCGATATATTGCTGCGCATCATCGGACGAGATCAGGCCGGCATATATATATTGGAAGAATAACACCGCCAAAACCGCCATGGTGAACGGCTTGATCAGCCAGTTGACGACGATGGTGATGAACAGGCCTTTCGGCTTTTCGCCGATATGCTTGAGGCTGGCAAAATCGACGCCGACCATCATCGGATAGATCATCGCCCAGATCAGCACCGCCACCACCAGATTGACCGAGGCATATTCAAGTCCCGCAAGACTGGCGACGGCATCGGGGGCGATATTGCCGATCAACAGGCCAAGTAATATCGCCGCACCGACCCATATCGACAGCCATTTTTCAAACAGGCCGAGGCCCGCATCAGCGGGAGTTGCAAGCGGTTGCATTGTCATTTTTTCAAATCTCGACTTTTTCTGCGCCAATTTCGATGAGCCGGTTTTGCAGACTCATTTTGTCGATGCTTGCAAGCGGCAAGGCCAGAAACAGGCTGATCCGGTTGAACATCATCCGATAGGCTTCGGTAAAGGCCGCGCGCTTTTCTGCCTCCTGGCCGGTGACCACCGCAGGATCGGGGATACCCCAATGCGCGGTCATCGGCTGTCCGGGCCAGACCGGGCAGGTCTCGCCGGCGGCATTGTCGCAAACGGTAAAGACGAAATCGAGTTCCGGTGCATCTGCTCCTGAAAACTCATCCCAGTTTTTGGAGCGCAAGCTTTCAGTAGGATGGCCCATTATTTTGAGCAAATCGAGTGAATAAGGATGGACTTTGCCGGCCGGATTGCTGCCCGCACTATAGGCTTTGAAACGCCCCTGGCCTTCGCTTTCCAATATCGCTTCGGCCAATATCGACCGGGCAGAATTGCCGGTGCAGAGGAACAGGGCATTATAGACCCGCTCGCTCATGACAGGGCTGCTGTCGACGGGACGCAGCAGCTCGTTTTGGCCGCATTTTCCGAAATGGCGGACAATTCGGGGCCTTCGCCATAGACCACTGATTCGCCATTGGTGTAAAAGGCTTCCCAGACGACACCATCGGGATCGGATATCCAGCTTTTCTCGGACCGGGCGTAGCAGCAGGTGGTCTGCCCCTCTTCGAGCATCGGTGCATCGGCCTGGCGCAGACGGGTGAAGACCTGCTGCAATTCATCCGGGCTTTCTGCCTGGATGCCGAGATGTTCAATGCCTTTGGTCGCATGGTGTTCGGACGAGATGGCAAAATTGACTCGCGGATCGTCGAGCATCCATTTGGCATAATCATCTTTTATCACTGTCGGTTCGGCAGCAAACAATGTGGAATAGAATTTGATTGAGGCGGCGAGATTGTCGACGCCGATATGAATGTGCATGCGTTTCATGGGCAGAGCCTTTCAAGCTGGTTGGCAAGGGGCGCGCAATCGTCACCGGAACAGCAATTCTCCAGCAGGAAAGCGATCAGGCCGTTCATCGCCGCCAGATTGGCGCGGTAGATGATCAGCCGACTGTCCCGCTTTGACGAGACAAGGTCGGCGCGCGACAGGATCGACAAATGCGAGGACATGGTATTTTGCGGGACATCGAGCCGCTTGGCGATCTCGCCCGCTGCCAGGCCGGTCGGTTCGTGGCGGACCAGCAGCCGGAACACATCCAGCCGGGTGTTTTGCGCGAGTGCGCCGAGCGCTTCTATTGCTTTAATCGAATCCATATATCGACATGTATGGATATATGGATAGTTTGTAAAGGGTTTGATGGATATATCTGCTCTTGTCTCAGTTTTCCGGAAGAAGCGATGATTGTTCCCGGTCTGCTTTGACCAATCCCTTGTCGAAACCCACTGCTCCGATTAGAGACCATATACAAATCTCGCTCTCGCCAACGGAAACCCCATGACCCTGATCGGCCCCGCCTCGCACAGCTATTTCTCCCAGCGACTTCGGCTGCATTATGCCGACTGGGGCAATGAGGACAAACCGCCGCTGATCCTGCTGCACGGCGGCAAGGACCATTGCCGCAACTGGGACTGGACGGCGCAGGCGTTGCGCGACGACTGGCATATCATCGCCCCTGATATCCGCGGCCATGGCGACAGCCAGTGGAGCACCGATGGCAATTATGCGCCGATGGCGATGGTCACCGATCTGGCGCAGCTGATCCATCAGCTCGACCTGTCGCCGGTCACGATTGTCGCGCACAGTATGGGCGGCAATATCGCGATGCGCTACACCGGCCTCTATCCCGACACGGTGCGCAAGCTGGTCGCAATCGAGGGGATGGGTCCCGGCCCCGAAATGCTCGCCGAGCGGGAGAAGATCGGGCAGCTCCAGCGGGTGCGCAATTCGATCGAGGAAAAACGCAAGGCCGCCGGCCGACAGGTCAAACGCTATCCCAGCTTTGAGGACGCACTAAAGCGGATGCAGGATGCCAACCAGCATCTGTCCGACGAACAGGCCCGCCATCTCACCACCCACGCGGTTATCCGCAACGAGGACGGCAGCTACAGCTGGAAGTTCGACCCCTATGTCCAGCATTGGGATAGCATCGATCTGACCCAGGATGCGATCCAACAGCTATGGGCTGATATCAGCTGTCCGACCCAGCTCCATTATGGCGCCGACAGCTGGGCGAGCAATCCGGAGAAAGACGGGCGACTGAAATATTTCGGCGACAATGTCGAGGTCCGGGAATTTGCCGAGGCCGGCCACTGGCTGCACCATGACCAGTTTGAGCTATTTGTCGGGACGTTGAGAGAGTTTCTGTAGCATTTTGATTGTGCGGCACGATATGATGCACGATGCTGGGAATAACGAAGCGGGGAAAGCGCGCCGGACCCTCAAAGCTCAGAAGCGTGACCCTAACTGCCAAGCTCACCATCTTTCCCTACAGTTAAAACCTGCTATACTGCTTTCATGACGATGCTCGAGAAATTCATTTCGTTCACCAAGGACCTGCCTGCCGACCAACTGGAATCGGTGGAGCAATCGCTAGCGGCGCTGATGGAATCCCTGTCGGAGAAATATGGATTTTCGGCTGAGCAACTGATAGAACTCGACAGCCGCATGGCGGAAGAACATCCGGAATATGCCAGCGAAGCAGAGATCACCAAGATTTTTGGAAAACCGTTCAACGCATGAAAATCCGCTTTCGCCGAGAGGCGGAGGCCGACCTGCCCGCGATAATCGGATATTATCAGGATATCGCACCCGAAGCGGTCCCCAATATAGTGTCGGACATTTACCGCTCGATCAACCAACTGGCGCATTATCCCTAGTCAGGAATGGCAGTTCCGGACCGGCTCCTCCGCAGGATCGTGACGCTGAAATATCATTTTTCAATCGGCTATGAGGTGGCGAGGGATGGTGTTAATATTGTGGGGGTTTTCCGATATCAGGACCGGGTAGTTTGAGGCTTTGGTATATTTCGTAAACTGTCACCGCTATCCATTGGTCGAAAGCCGACCATGTCATCGGGCCAGATCACGCCTGTCGGGCCGCATATTGCACGGCGAGAGACTGAAAAGGATTGACCGGCTCACCGTCTGACAGCATCGTCTCAGTGGAACCAGGTTCAATCGCGAACAAGAAGAGGTCACATATGACTGCCACTAAAGCCCGCACGCGTTATTCGCCCCTTTCCATCCTGCTCCATTGGGGGATGTTGTTACTCATAACAGCGGTTTACAGCTGCATCCTGTTGCGCGAAAATTATCCCAAAGGCACGGACCTGCGAGAGGGTTTGAAGACTTGGCATTTCATGCTTGGCCTGTCGGTGCTGGCGCTGGTGATCATCCGGATCCTTGTCCGGCTGCTCTCTGCCAAACCACCGATCAAGCCCGAACCGCCTGCGTGGCAAATGCTGTTTGCCAAAGCGACCCATTTGGCGCTTTATGCGTTCATGCTGGCGATGCCGATTGCCGGCTGGCTGATCCTCAGCGCCGCCGACAAGACCATTCCCTTTTTCGGGCTCGAGCTGCCGGCGCTAGTTGCACCGGACAAGGCGCTGTCATCGCAGATCAAGGAACTGCACGAGACATTCGGTACGGTCGGATATTTTCTGATCGGCCTGCATGCCCTGGCGGCACTATTCCATCACTATGTGGTCAAGGACAATACGCTGCGGCGGATGCTGCCCGGGAAGCGCTGAACGCCAAGCGCAAATCAGCCGCAATTTCGCTGCCCGGCAGTCGCTATGTGAGGCAAGCGCAGGCGGCTGGATGCAGCTGGGCGAGGGTGAACGATTGGTGCCGGGCCGAAACCCGCCCCTTCTTCGACGAGAGAAACCACCCCAACCCCTCCTTTGAAAAGGAGGGGCTTAAGTTGGCGTTCGTCCTGATTATTCTCGGGCGGAAGGCGCCCTTCGACAAGCTCAGGACTAACGGATTGAGTCAGGCAAGTTGTTATGGCGAGCACAGCGAAGCAATCCGGAGCGACCTGCTGAGGTGCTATGTGAAGCCAATGTGATATTTTCCCTAGACGCGTCACATTATGGTGTGATAGAAAAGTTACAAATCACATTGTAAAGGCGAGTCCATGAGCAAAATATTGATCGAGCAACTGACCCAACTGATCGAATCGGGCAAGGAAACCCGCGCCGGTCTGGCACGGGCCGTCGGTTTGCACGCCAACAGTCTGCGCAGCCTGGGGCAGGAGGACTGGAACCCGACCGCGGAAACGCTCGGCAAGCTGGAGAGCTATCTGACGCGCGGCGGCAGCGGCGTGATGGCGACAGCGGAAGAGATTATCAACGAAGCGCGCAACGGCCGGATGTATATCCTGGTCGATGACGAGGACCGGGAGAATGAGGGTGACCTGATCATCCCGGCGCAAATGGCGACTCCCGATGCGATCAACTTCATGGCCAGATATGGCCGCGGGCTGATCTGTCTGGCGCTGTCGCGGGACCGGGTCGAGGAACTGGGCCTCGACATGATGAGCCAGAATAACCGCGGCGCTTATGAAACCGCCTTCACCACCTCGATCGAGGCGCGCGATGGCGTCACCACCGGGATCAGCGCTGCCGACCGGGCGCGCACGGTCGCGGTCGCGATCGACCGGACCAAGGGCAAGGAAGAGATTGTCACCCCCGGCCATGTCTTTCCGTTGCAGGCGCGCAACGGCGGCGTGCTGGTCCGCGCCGGCCATACCGAAGCGGCAGTCGATGTCTCGCGGCTGGCTGGCCTCAACCCGGCTGGCGTGATTTGCGAGATCATGAAGGATGATGGCGAGATGGCGCGGCTCGATGATCTGATCGAATTTGCCCAGCATCACGGCATGAAAATCGGCACGATCCGCGATCTGATTGCCTATCGCCTGCGCCATGATCATCTGACCGAGCGCCGCGAAGAAGCGCGTTTCACCAGCCGCTGGGGCGGCGAATGGAATGCCATCACATTCTATAATACGGCGACCGAGAGCGAGCAGATCGTCCTGCAGAAGGGCCATGTCGATCCCGAAAAGCCGACCCTGGTGCGGATGCATGCGACCGCGATCTTCCCCGACCTGTTCGGGCAGGAAACCGGTCGCGCCAACATGCTGCAGGAATCGATGAAGATCATCGGTGAGGAAGGCGCTGGTGTCATCGTCTTCATCAGCCCGCGCGTGTCCGACTTATATTCGCAGCAGGTCCGCAGCCTTGGCGGCGGCAAGCCACCGGCGATGGACCAGCTGCGCGACTATGGCGTCGGCGCGCAAATCCTCAGCGAACTGGGTGTCCATGATATGGAACTGCTGACCAATACCAGCCATGATCTGGTCGGGCTGGACGCTTATGGGCTCCGGATTATCGGGCAGCGGGCGGTGCCGGCCGGTGACGGCAGCGCAGCAGCGAAAGAGCTGGAGACGGCATAGCAATCATAGCCCCTCCTCTTTAGAGGAGGGGACCAAGGGGTGGTGGCGATGCCCTTGCATCGCTCGCGCCAGCGAATATTGGGTTGGCCGAGACACACCACCCCAACCCCTCCTCTGAAGAGGAGGGGCTTAAGAAACGGAAAGAAACAGAAAATGGCAAAATTCCTGATCGTCGAAGCGCGTTTTTACGACCATCTCAACGACATGCTGATCGAGGGCGCGACCGATGCGCTGAAAGCGGCCGGTCATGAGCATGAAGTGCTGACCGTCCCGGGGGCGCTAGAAATTCCCGCCGCTATCTCGCTGGCCATCGATAGCGATCTCTATGACGGCTTTGTCGCGATCGGCGTGGTGATCCGCGGCGAAACCTATCATTTTGAAATTGTCGCCGGTGAAAGCGCGCGCGGAATCATGGCGCTGTCGATGGATGGCGCGGCGATCGGCAATGGTATCATCACCGTCGAGAATGAAGAGCAGGCGCTGGCGCGCGCCGACAAGACCCGCAAGAACAAGGGCGGCGAGGCAGCCCAGGCGGCGATGGCAATGTATGAATTGGCGCTGAAGTTCAGCCGCTAACAGCAGCAGAACCCTTGTCCTGCCACTGTCAGAGCCAAAAGCTTATTGGGCCTGGGTGCCGGCAATAGCGGCCTTGAATTCGTCTTCGGTCATCGTGATCGAGACATCATCACCCTGATTCATGAAAGCTGCGACTGGCAGCTTCACCGCCTGGCCGTCATGGTCCACGGTCACATATTCGGCGTCTTTTTCCTTTATGGTACCGATCACCGCGGCTCCGGTTACCGATTTCACTTCGGTGCCCGGGGTCAGGCTGGCCAGCAATTGGGCCTGTGCATCGGCAGCCGCTTTTTCGACAGCAGCATCGAGATCAGCCTTCGTCATCATGATCGACAGGCCATTGTCTGTTTTCGCAAAGGCATTGGTTCCGAGCGCAGCTTTATTCGTGCCGGTATCCACCACCACGGCGCCATCGCTTACAGATTCCACTATGCCCACATCTGCGCCATCGGGCCCGACAACCTTCATGCCGACCTGGGCTTCGACAGCCGGTGCGGCATCTTGTGCCAGGGCTGGTGCAGCAGCGAGCAGCGCTGTGCCGGTCAAGAGGGTCAGAAATTTCTTCATATTTTACTCCTTAAATTTACAAAAAATAGTAATCAATCAATACAGTTTTCTGGCTAAAAAACGATGGCTAGTTTTGTTAAGGTGTTTGAGGCGAGCCGACGCATGAACAGGACAGAAGGTGACGGCGGTGCCACCGGCATCACGATCGGCAGAGAAAACTGCCGTTTCGAGATTGTTTCCGGCAAAGACACGCCGCAGAAAAAAGGGCGCTTTCGCCTGTCAGAAAATGGCTGATGATTGGCTGATGATTGGCTGATGATCAGCTTCGCAGTGCTTTTATCTCACGCCTGATCGCCCGGATCTCTTCCAATATTTCATCCCGCTGGGCGGTCTGCTCTTCATCGGCTTCCTCGTGCATCGCGTTGACAATGATCGCGATGAACAGGTTGAGCACAACAAAGCTGGTTACCAGCACAAAGGGTACGAAAAACACCCAGGCCCAGGGATAGACTTCCATGATCGGGCGGACGATGCCCATTGACCAGCTTTCCAGCGTCATGATCTGGAACAGCGAATAGAGCGATGCACCAATCGAACCGAACCATTGCGGAAACTCGCTGCCGAATAATTTGGTCGCCATCACCGCAGCAATATAGAAAACCAGAGCAAGCAAAATGATGACCGTGCCCATCGACGGGATTGCCGCAAACAGACCCTGCACGACCTTGCGCATCTTCGGCATGGTCGAGACCAGGCGCAAAGCCCGCAATATGCGTAGCGCGCGAAGGACGGACAGGCTTCCGCCGGTCGGCAGCAGCGCCACTGCAACAATCACAAAATCAAAGATATTCCAGCCATTTTTGAAGAAGGACAGGCGGTAGACAAATAGCTTGAGCAGGATTTCGACAATGAAAATTCCGATCGCAATCTGGTCGAGAGCGCCAAGTATCGAGCCATAGCGTTCCATCAGCACGGGAGAGGTTTCCATCCCGATAATGATCGCGTTGATGACAATCACCGCCATGATCGCATTCTGAAAACGCGATGATTCAATCAATATCCGAAGTCTTTCAACCACAAGCTACCCTCATTGCCAAATGCTGCTGTTTTTCAACTCGGGATCATCTGGTCGCGCAACAACCGGCAATCAAGACAAGCTTTGCATCGTCAGCGATAGAATATTGCCGAGGGTTGTGACCGGGAGATTGCGCCCCCCTTTGCTGATTGCCTGCACGGAACCCAATCGCGAGCAATGCGTAGTTTCCCGAGGTACCGCGCTCCGCCAGTTCGTGCCAGTTCGGGAAGTGCGCCGGGAAGACCAGCAAGAAAGCCAATGATATGACTGTCAAAACTGTCGAGCTTCGTAAAATGCAGAGCAATATCAAGCAGGCCGACCGTAGCAAAATAGCTGGCGAGCATAGCGAAACAACGGGATCGACCGATATGCTCGATCAAAAAACACCGTTGCTCGACTGGAACGAGGCCGGACCGTCGTCCGTCGGTGCCCACAAGTTGACCGACGGTCAGTATGAAGAGCTTGCCGCCTCGATCGACGCAATTGCCGAATGGATCCGGGTGCTCGGCGCGAAAATGCCGACTGGCCTTTCAGCCTATAGCAAGGAAAGCATGGCCGACGATCAGGCGGAATGGTGCGATGTCGATACCATGGTCAAGCAATTGTCCGGCGATGCGCTCACCGTGGTCAAGCAGCTGCGCATATTTGTCGAAATCGCTGAAGAAGCCGACGATATTTTCGCCGCGGACCTCCTGACCGCGCGCATTGGTGCGCTGGAAAAAGCATCCTGGATGCTGTCGGCGCACTTGTCGTCGAGCAACTGAGCAACCGGAATAAGGTAAAATATCTGGATAAAACCAGGGCCCGTCGGGGCTTCACCACCTGTCATATGACCATGATATTCGGTCGATCAACCGTGCTGGCGATCATTGCGCCTGCCACTGTGACGGGCTTTTGCCCGCTTGCCTCGCCCTCCACTGCGAGCCCATGCCATCGGTCAGCCTGCCGACAGCCATGGAATCACTTGACCCGGCCGTTCTCTTCTATAAATTAGAACATATCATGAACAATATCGATTCGGATCAGGACCGGGCTGAGAGGCCTGCGTCGGCCAACCCTTCCGCTGTGGCTTCGGCGACAGCAGCGAAACCTTCTGTCTTGCGGGCCCGGCTCGCCAAGATATTGGCGACGTCCGGCGTAAGCACGGCGGAGGATGACGGTCAGCCATCCCATTTCACTTTGGGCGTCGACAGGATCGACACCGGTTTGCGCGGCAATGCGGGGGCCGATGGCCTGCCGCGTGCGGCGCTGCATGAATTGCATGCAGTAGAGAAAGCGGACTGGACGAGTGCGGCAGCCATGGCGCTGCTGTGGGCACAGCGTTGCCGAAACTTGGGTCGGGAGGAACGGCCCATCCTGTGGATCAGCGAAAGCGGGGAAGCCAGACGGCTGGGCAGGCTCTATCCACCGGGGCTGGCGGAACTGGGCATTGATCCATCCGGCCTCATCCACGTCGATGCGCCGGACAGCATCGCGGTGCTCCGTGCGGCCGCGGACGGCGTGCGGTCCTCGGCGATCGGCGCGGTGATTATCGAACTGTCGGGCAAGAGGCCCAAGGGTCTCGACCTGACGGCGACCAGGCGGCTGTCGCTGTCGTCGCAAAAATCGGGCGTGCTCAGCCTGTTGCTGCGCTCCGGCAGCGACGCAGACAATCCGCTGCCGACCGCTGCCTTCAGTCGCTGGCAAGTGGCTGCTGGGCCTTCCTCGCCACTGGAGGCCAATGCTCCGGGCCATCCCGTCTTTGATATCAGCTTGCTGCGCCATCGCAGCGGTCTTTACGGGCTGAGCGCCCGAATGGAGTGGAACCGTGACGATCAAATCTTCCGCGAACCGCAGGGCACGCCGAACATTGGCGCTGTTCCTGCCCTATCTGCCGTCCGAACGAATCATCAGGGCACACGGGCCGCCTGACCATCCGTTTGCGCTGACCGCAAAAATTCGCGGCGCGATGGTGATCATGGCGGCGGACCGGCAGGCGGTGGCTTTGGGTCTGGGGCCGGGCATGAAGCTTGCCGATGCCCGGGCGCGGGTGCCGGACCTGCTGGCCTTTGACCATGATCCACTGGCCGATGCAGATCTGCTGTCGCGGCTGGCGGAAGCCTGCGAGCGCTATACGCCGATGGTGGCGGTCGATCCGCCTCATGCGCTGATCCTCGACATCACCGGCGCGGCGCATCTGCGTAAAAATGAGGAAAAGCTGGCGCAGGATGCCGAGGACCGGCTCGATGCGGCGGGCTATAGCGCCTGCTGGGCTCTGGCCGGAACCCCCGATGCCGCGCTCGCGCTGGCCAGACACGGGCTGAAGGAGGGCGCGGAGGCGCAGCTGCCGGTATCGGCGCTGGCCATGGACGCCAAGGTCCATCAGGCGCTGGAACGGGCCGGACTATACAAGATCGGCGATCTGGCCGAGCGCCCGCGCGCCAATCTGGCGGCGCGTTTCGGGATGGAGCTGACAGTGCGGCTGGACCGGATTCTCGGGATCGAAGACCGCCCGATCGATCCGCTGCGCAGGATTGGCAATGTCATCACCGAGCGCCGCTTTGCCGAGCCTTTGACCCATATTGATGCCGCTTTGGCCTGTCTGTCGGACCTGTTCGCGGAAGCGTCCGAACGGCTCAATGAGCGCGGCCAGGGCGCGCGGATGATCCGGATGATGCTGTTCCGCTGCGATGGCGATGTCGCGCGGCTCGGGCTGGAAACCGGCGCACCGACCCGCGATGCGGCGCTGTTCAAGCGGCTGCTGCGCGAACGGATCGAGGCGCTCAACGACGCGCTCAATCCCGGCTTCGGCTATGATCTGATCCGGCTGAGCATCGTCTCTTCGGAAGTGCTGGCGCCGCAGCAATTGCGGCTCGAAGGCGGCGAAGACCGGCAGGGTGATGAAGTCGCTCTGCTCAGCCAGCTCAGCACCAGGCTGGGTCGCGAGCGGGTGCAGAAATTTGTCGCCGCCGACAGCCATATCCCCGAACAGGGCCTGCTAGCCCTGCCCGCGCTCAACGCTCCGGCACCGGTGCCGTGGGAGAGGCTGTCTTGCGACAATCCACCGATGCGCCCCCTGCACATGTTCGACCCGCCGCAGCGCGTGCAGGTGATCGCCGAGGTCCCCGACGGCCCGCCCTATCGCTTCACCTGGCGGCGCAAGACCCATCAGGTGATCCGCTATGAAGGGCCCGAGCGCATCGCGTCGGAATGGTGGCAGCGCAAGGACGGCCAGCAGCCCGGCAACGGCGGCCTGACCCGCGACTATTACCGGGTCGAGGACGCCCGCGGGCGGCGCTACTGGCTATTCCGGCACGGGCTATATGGCGAGGAAAAAGCGAACCCGGACTGGTATGTGCATGGGCTATTTGCGTAAGATCCAGGGGCCAGCGCGCGCGTCATTGCGAGCGCAGCGGGCCGAAGGCGACCGAAGGTCAACCAATCCAGGGCGTCTTTGCGTGGCTCTGGATTGCCGCGTCGCCTGCGGCTTCTCGCAATGACGCTGTTCGCCGAACTGGCCGCCTCCACTCATTATAGCTTTCTGCGCGGCGCCTCCTCGCCCGCCGATATGGTGATGCAAGCAATGTCGCTGGGCATGACCGGCATTGGTATCACCGACCGCAACAGCGTCGCCGGGGTCGTGCGGGCGCATGCCGCCTTGCGCCGGGCGCGCGAGGATGCGGCGGAAGAAGGACTGGTACTGCCCAACTTCAAGCTGATCGTCGGATCGCGGCTGGTCTTTGCCGATGAGGCGCCGGAGATGATTGTCTATCCGCTCAACCGGCGCGGCTGGGGGCGGCTGACGCGGCTGCTGTCGACCGGGAACTTGCGGGCGGAGAAGGGGGAGTGTTTTCTGTACGAGGCGGATTTGCTGGAGTGGTGCGACGAGGATTGGGCGCTGATTATACTAGCCCCTCCCTTTCAGGAGTTCCGGGTTGGGGCCGGTCCCCACTCACCAAATTCAGAAGCTGGCATCGAGCCAGCTTCCTCATATCCCACCCAGTTTGGTAGCAGCTTCATCCCCCGGATGAAGCCAAGAGCGACCAAACTCCCCTCCCTTGAAAGGGAGGGGCTTATCAAAGAGCTTCTCTCCCGAACCCCCCATATCTGGCTGGGCGCGGTCATGCCGCGCTCTGGCCCGGACAAGCGGCATCTCGCCAGGCTGCACAGTCTCTCCGAAGCGACCGGCGTTCCGCTCATCGCCACCAATGACCCGCTCTATGCGACGCCGCAGCAGCGCCCGCTGCACGACATCCTGACCTGCATTGCCGAGAAAACCACGGTCGACAAAGCCGGACGTCTGCTCGCCGCCAATGCCGAGCGCTTTCTCAAGCCCCCGGCAGAAATGGCGCGCCTGTTCCGGGACTATCCGGATGCGATTGCGGAGACGCAGACGCTGCTCGGTCGGATCGGTTTTTCGCTCGACGAACTCAGCTATCATTATCCCGAGGAACCGGTGCCCGAGGGCTGGACGCCGCAGGGCTGGCTGGCGCATCTCACCTGGTCCGCCGCCCATGATCGGCATGGCGAGACCCTTCCCGAACGGTTGCGGGCGAAGGTCGAGGAGGAATTGCGGCTGATCGAGAAGATGGAATATGCGCCCTATTTCCTGACCGTCCACGATATTGTCAAATTTGCCCAGGATCAGGAGATACTCTGCCAGGGGCGCGGGTCGGCGGCGAATAGTGCGGTCTGTTATCTGCTCGGCATCACCTCGGCCGATCCGATGGAACATGACCTGCTGTTCTCGCGCTTCATTTCCGAGGAGCGCCGCGAGCCGCCGGATATCGATGTCGATTTCGAACATGAGCGGCGCGAGGAGGTGATCCAGTATATCTATGCGCGCTATGGCCGCCACCGCGCCGGGATTGCCGCCACGGTGGTCCATTACCGTTCGCGCAGCGCGATCCGCGAGGTCGGCAAGGCGCTTGGCCTATCGGAAGATATTACCACCCGCCTCTCGAGCACCGTCTGGGGCAGCCATTCGAGCAAGGCACCCGACAATCGTTTTGCCGAAACCGGACTCGACCCGGACAATCCGGAGATCAGGCGGGTCGGCGACATGGTCCGGCAGATCCTGCAATTTCCCCGCCATCTGTCGCAGCATGTCGGCGGCTTCGTGCTGACCCAGGACCGGCTCGACGAGACCGTGCCGATCCACAATGCCGCGATGGACGACCGCACGTTCATCGAGTGGGACAAGGATGATATTGATACGCTCGGCCTGATGAAGGTCGATATATTGGCGCTCGGCATGCTCACCTGCATCCGCAAGGCGTTTCATCTGATGGAGGAAATTGGTGAGATGCCACCAAATCCCTCTCCCCTTCAGGGGGGAGGGGTGAGC
>Ga0105053_10007411_pt1 | contig 14672 bp, 6 predicted proteins | sample BON01_FD_78093 | JGI IMG/M metagenome (GOLD analysis project Ga0105053, IMG submission 78093) | Freshwater microbial communities from Lake Bonney liftoff mats and glacier meltwater in Antarctica - BON-01 | ecosystem: Environmental > Aquatic > Freshwater > Ice > Glacier meltwater | place: Lake...
CTGGGCTAAACTGAAATTTCGGTGATCTGGTGACTGCGTTGTGGTGGTGCGTGCAACCCCCCCCCCCCACCCCCCCCCCCCCCCCCCCCGCTCCCCCCCCCGCGGCGCCCCCCCTCCCCCCCCTTTTTTTTCCCCCCCCCCCGCCCCCCCCCCCCCCCCCCCCCCCCCCGCCCTGGTCTCTCGGCCTCAAAAACACGACACCACCAAACCATAAAACGAACACCAACCAGTTCTCCAACCCGGACGACCTCCCGCTCGCGGGCGGCGTCCGCTTCGCCACGGGCGGCTCCGGTCCCTCGGACTACCCGCGCGTCAGCGAGGCCGCGTGGAAAAAGCTCGCCGGCCGCGCCGCCGCCGGCCGACGCGGCACGGGCGCCGCCGTCGCCGCCGTCAGCCGCGGCGCCGTGCGCGAGATGCTGCTGGTGGACGCCATTCGCGGCGTCACGCCCGTGGTGAGCTGGGACGACGTGCCCGTGGGCGACGGCACGCCCGGGGAGGTGGGGCTGGCGCTGCACCAGCTGCTGAAGGAGGACAGGCGGCCGCCGGGTCCCGGGGAGCGCCCGCTCGGCGAAGAGAGGGGGGTGGCGTCGGCGGGGGTCGTGGTCTTGCCAGAGGGCGGTGGCGAGTCGGCCGGCGGCGCTTCCGAGCTGCGGCTGCCGCTGCACGTGCACGTGCCGTACGGGTACCTGACGGGCATGCCGGACGAGCTGGTGTAAAAGAACGTGCACACGCTGTCGAGTCGTCTTTGATTTTGTTTTTTGCGACAAGAGAGACGCGCTCGCGGGGGTGCTTTTTGTGTCTTGTTTCCCGACGGCGAAACAATCCCTCTTTTCTTCTTTACTAGTGCCCCCCGTCGGGGTCCTCCGCCATGCCCATCGCCCGCTGCTTGAACTTGGACAGCCGGCGGGCGGGCTGCGCCGGTGCCGCGGCAACCGTTGCTGCTCCTGCTCCCGCTGCCGCCGCCGCCGCCGCCGCCGCCGCCGCCGCTCCTCCCGCCCGGGCGGCGGCGCCGCGCTCGACGACAAGGCCGGTAAAGGCGCTGGCCGCGAGCCCGCGCCGTGGGGGCGCCGCTGCCTTGGGGGGCGCTGCTGCTGCTGCTGCCGCTGCCGCTGCTGCTGCTGCTGCTGCTGCTGCCGCTGATGTTGCTGCTGGCGCCGGTGGCGGCGGCGGTGCCGACACGGAAGGAGTGACCTTGGGAGGCCGCGGCGCCGAGACCAAAAAACCCCTGGCCAGGCCGCGGCGCGCGCCCCCGTCGACGCCGCCGCGGCTGCCGCCGCTGCCGCCGCCGCCGCCGACGCCGCCGCTGCTGCGCGCCGCCTGCCCCGCGTCTTCCGCCTCCTCCTCGTCGTCGCTGTCGGCGCCGGCCGCGCCACCCTCCTGCCGGGTGACGCGCCACTGCACCTCGGCGGCGCTCGGGGCGGAGGACAAGGTCGTCGGCGGCGGCGAGGTCGCGGCAACAAACGACGATGCCGCCGCCGCCGCAGCCGCCGCCCCCTCTGCTGCCGCGCCCACCTCCGCCTCCTCCTCCTCCTCTTCCTCTGGCGCAGACCCGCCCCTTCCCTTTTCTTCCAGGCGCAGGTAGCGCTCCAGGACGGCGGCGTCAGAGTCGTCCAGGCCGCTGTAGTCGCCAGCCTCGGCCTCCCCCGGCGCCCGAGGCGGCGGCGGCGGGCGCGACACCGGGGCGGCGGCGGCGGCGGCGGCCCGCTGCGCCTTCTTCTCGGACAACCACGCGTCCGCGTCCTCGAGCGTCTCGCGGATCTCGACGGGCTCCTCTGCTGGAGATGCGGCGGCGGCGTCCTCGTCCCCTGGTGCTGCTGCTGCTGCTGCTGTTGCGGCTGCTGCCGCTGCTGTCGCTGCCCTTGTTGCTGCTGCCCCGGCCGCCGCCGCCGCCGCCGTCCCCGCCTTAGCGCCTGTCCGCTCGTCGCCCCCTTCCTCCTCCTCGACCGCCTCGGCGACCGTCCGGAACCCCCCGCCGCCCCCCCCACCAAAAATGCCGCCGCCGCCCGCGCTCCCCTCGAACGCCTGCCCGGCCGCCAGCAGGCCGCGCGCGCGCACGGCAGCCAGACTCTCCTTCGCCCGCTCGACCGCCTCGGCCAGCGCCGCCCGCCGCCTCGCCAGCACGTCGCGCGCCTGCGACGCCGTCATCTCGACGTGGTAGCTGCCGCCCAGGTGCACGACCAGCTCGTTGGTGCGGCGGAGGCGCCCGCCCGGAAAAAAGGCGTGCGGGCCGAGCGGCACCGCCGCGGCGGGCGACAGCGCGCGCGGCAGCCGCGCGACGGCCATCTCGCCCTCGGCGGCGTCGCGCTCGGCCTGCTGCAGGCGCGCGAGCTGCTCCTCCTGCGCGGCGCCGGCGCGCGCGACCTCGGCGGCGTAGACGCGCAGCGCGGGCTGCACGAACCCGGGGGCGTCGGTCATTTGCGTTTGTGTTTTCTGCGGGTTTCGGCGCTTGCTTCTTTCTTAAGACGAGGTGTGGGCGCTCACATCAGGCGCACGCGCGCACGCGCAAGTGGAGAGGATGACGTGAGTGATTCATATGAAACTAAGTCGGGGGGGATTGAGTTGCATGGGGTTCGATCGACCGTCGGCGAGAAGACTTTTCGTCGGCGTTGGCGGCGCGCAAGCGAGCGCGCGCGCGGCGTGCCGCCGGTCGAAGAAATGTCAGCGACTCCTCCTGCCCGCCCCCATCCGCACATTCGCGCGTCGACGATCCACGGTCACATCTCCAAGCTTCTCTCGTTGAAACCCTCTTCGCGTCTCTCTACTTGCTCACCCAAAAGCTTTCGAAAACCGATCATCTGTCGCGAAAACGACCCTCCTCCACGCCTCCACAGCAGCACAGACTCACCGACATCCCCGATCGCCTGGTGACGAACCGTCCTGTGCGTTTGAGGCCGAAGGAGGCGGGGAACCAGCGCACCCGGGCGCCCCGAGGAGGCGCAGCGCCGCGCGCCCTTCGCGCGTGACGCCGACGCCGACGCGGACGCGCCGCCGACGCCGAAGCCTCGCGGACGGGAAAGCAAAACAACCAACGCCGCGCCGAAAGAATCATGGGCGCCGTCGGCGTCCTGGGCTACGCCCTGCTCTCCATGGGGCCCGCCGCCGTCTTCTGGCGCGCGTTCATCGCGCCCAAGTCGTTCGTCTCCCTGCTGGCCGTCTTCAGCACCTTTTTCTGGACGACGGTGATGCTCTTGTCATCGGCGGCCCTCCGCCTGGCCGGCGCCCCGGGAGCGCTCACGCGCGCCGGCGGCGCCGGCGGCGACGGAGCAACGAGCGGCAGCAGCAGCGGCAGCGGCGGCGGCAACCCCCCGTCCTCGTCCGCCGCCGCGGCCGCGGCCTACGCCCCCGTGCTCGTCGCGGCCGTCGCGCTCGAGGAGCTGGCGCGCGCCCTGCTCGCGGCGCCGATGCACGAGGGCGCTGTGAGGGGGCTGGGCGCGCTGGCCGCGGAGCGCGGGGAGGCGCTGACGGCGCACGACCGCCTTTCGCTCGCGTTCGCGTGGGGGTTCGGGCACGCCGCCTGCCACGGCCTCTTCCTGTACGCGTACGCCCTGCCGCTGGCGGCGGGGCCCGGCACCCTGTACGCCGGCGCGTGCCCGCAGATGAGCGTCTTCATGACGGGGGCGCTCACCACTCTGGGCGGCGGCGCGGCGCTGGCGGCGGCGGCGGTCGTTGGGCTGGAGGCGCGGCCGCCGCCCGCTGCGGCGGCGGGGGGAGGGGTGGTTTCGGCGGCAGAGGCGGCGGCGGCAATAACCGCAGCAGCGTCTGCATCACCGGCAGCTGCGGCGGCGGGAGCAGCAGCCGCCGCCCCTGCCGCCCCCGCCCGCCCGCCGCTCGCCGCCCGCCTGCGCGCGTGCCCGGCGGCGGCCGCGCGCCCGGCGGCGGCGTTCCTGCGGTCAAGGCAGGCTTGGCTGTCGGCGCCCGGGTGGCCCCTGCGCGTCGCCTTTGCCCCCGCCGTGCACCTTGCGCTGGCGCTGGCCACCCTCGGCGCCCTCCACCCGGGCGGGTGCGTGGGCTCGGCGGCGGCCGCGCTGGCGCTGGGCCTGGGGGCGGCGGTCTTTGCGGCGCGGGTGGCAGTGCGGCTCGTCTCAGTAGAGGGCGGCGGCGGCGGCGGGGGCGGCGGGGGCGGCGGGGGCGGCGGCGGTGGGGGCCGGCGGCGGGACGAAGGGGCTCAGGCGCCCCCGCCGCACGCGCTCCAGCCGATGGGCGCGGCGCCGGCAGCCAACGGCAGCGGGGGCGGCGTCCGTTATCGCAGCAGCGTCGGCGGGGCAGGAGGCGGAAGCAGCGGCGGAAGCGGAGGCGGCAACGGCGGCAACGGCGGCAACGGCGGCAACGGCGGCGGCGCGTCCTCGCTTCGGTAGCGCCTGTTTTGAGTTGCAGAGTGCTCTGTTACTTTGTCACGCGCGCGGAGAAGAAGAAATGCAGCAAGAAGAAGCCAAGCATCCGAAAGAAAAGACAGACCATCGAGAACTAGCGGCGGAAAAACCCCATCCAATCAGCCCGCCGCCGCCCACCCGTCGCACCAAGCGGCCGATGGCGGCCTGCGGCGCCGTCCCCCGCCGCCGCCGGGCGCCTCGGCCGCCGCCGCCGCCCCGGCCCGCACGCCCTCCGACGCCGCCCGCGCGTCCTTCAAGCGCCGCCGCCGCTCGGCCCCCTCGTCCGCCAGGGCGGCCAGGTCGCGCGCGATGTCAAAGACGGCCTCGGGCCGGCCGAGCAGCCTCGCGCGCCGCGCCATCTCCTCAAACGCCGGCCTGCCCCCGGGCGACAGCCACCCCGCCACGATCGCCCCGATGCGCGCCGGGTCGCGCTCGCACGCGCCCGCCCCGTTGTCGACCACGTACGGGATGTTCCCTTCTTCCTGGCACGGCACGTTGCCGTTGATCAAAATGGGCAGGCCTGAGATCAAGGCCTCTGCCAGAGTCCCCGGGCCTGCCTTCGTGATGACCAGGTCGGCCGCGGCCATCCACTCGTCCATGTTGTCGACAAAGCCGACGGGCACGACCGACAGGCCGCCGGGGAAGCTGTCGGCGCGCAGCTTGTCCAACAGGGCGCGGTTGCGGCCGCAAACGACCGCGCAAGAGGCGGCGCCGCCGACAGAGGCGTCCAGAGCGCGGACGGTGGCCTCCAGGCTGCCCATCCCCTCGCCGCCGCCGATCAGCAGGACGGCCGGCTTGCCGCGCGGCAGGCCCACGCGCGCCTTGGCCCTGGCCTTCTCGCGCGGGGGCGTCGGCCCCAGCCCGTTCTGCGGCCTGCGGCGGGCCATGCGCGCGAAGCAGGGCCTGATCGGCAGGCCGTGCACCACGACCTGCCCAGGCCTGGTCAGGCCCATGCGGCGCGCCAGGTCGGCCGCAAAGTCGGTGGGCACGAAGCAGCGGTCGACGCCCGGGTAAAACCAGGTGTTGTGGCAGGTGGTGAAGTCGGTGACGACCGTGGCAAAGGGCACGGCCACGTCGTCGCGGCACAGGCGAGGAGGGAGGGCCGCGTTGCCGCCGCCGCCGCCGCTTGCGCCGCCCGCCGCCGCCAAGGCCGCCACCGCCCTCGTCCTCGCCCCGTTGGCCTCGCGCACCGCCGCCGCCGCCCGCGCCGCCAGCACCCGCACGGGGATGTGCTGCATCAGCGGGTGCACGCTCACCACCAGGTCCGGGTCGAAGGCGTCGAGCGCGTCGCGCAGCGACGCGCCGACAAAGGCCTGCACCGCGGAAAAGTAGGGATAGTGGCAGAGCCGCGGGTTTAGGCCGTGGTACGTCCCGCGCCAGATGAAGGCGTGGCGGACCACGAAGCTGTAGCTGTTTGGAATGGCGCTGAAGGGGGCCGGGGTGTGGTCGGCCCACATGTCGGCGATCAGCACCTCGTACGGGCAGGAGGAGGGGCCGCCGTTTCCGCTTCCGCCGTTTCCGCCGTTTCCGCCATTTCCGCCGCTCCCGCCGTTTCCGTGGACTTCCTCAAAGGCCTGGGCGATGGCCTCCGCCGAGGCGCGGTGCCCCCCGCCCGTGTTGCTCATCATGATGAGGACGCGGCGCCGGGGCGGGGCCGAGGGGCGGGCGCCGGGCGGGCGGGGGAGCGCGTCGTCGCGCGGGGGAATGGCGTCGAGCGCGGCCTTGAGCGGGTTGTTGCTGCCGCCGCCGCCGTTGCCGCCGCCGCCGCCCGAGGCGCCGCCGTTGCCGCCGCCCAAGCCGCCGCCGCCGCCGCCCGCCGCGCAGCAGGGCACCTTGGCCGCCGCCAGCACCGGGCGGGGCCACGCGAGGCTCGGCAAGAGCGTCGAGGTGGTCGCCGCGCCCGCGGCCGGGAAGCCGCTGCCGAGACGCGGCAAAAGGGCGGCGGACTGCTGGCGCTGCGGCTGCGGCTGCGGCTGCGCGCGCGCCGAGACGACCGGCGTCGCCGGCGACGGCCGCCGCAGCTGCGGCCGCCGCCCTTGCTGCTGCTGCTGCCGCTGCTGCTGCGATTGGCTGCTGCTGCCGCCGGTCCCGGAGTAGGCCGCGTCCGGGCCGGAGCGCGCGCCGACGACGACGACGGCGCCGCCGCTGCTGCTGCTGCTGCCGCCGCCCCGTCCCAAAAAGAGGCTGCGCGCCGCCCCCGTTGCCGCGAGCAGCACAGACGCCGACGCCGACGCCGACGCCGACGATGCCGCGACGCCGCCGCCGACCGCCAGCAGGGCGTCGTCGGCCGGGTCCATGCTGTCCCGGATTCACGGCCGCCCGCCCTGTCGAGGGAGAGGGAGGGCGTCGGTCGTCAAGTGCGGCTCCCTTGATGCGCCACCCGAGCGGGATTGGATTGGTCGCGCGCGTCTGAACAAGATGCAGACGCCCGTTGTTTTTGCCTTCTGGCTGCAAAGAATTTGGCTCGCACGATCAATTCGCCGTGTGTATCGGTCCTACGCCAAGGTTGGATGTGGTCCGTGTCGATTGGGATGTGAGACGTGGAATGGTGCGTTTGAGGGCGTGTTCGTGGAGCGATTGCTCATCTCTTTTCCCCTCCTTGTTTTTTGCTTCACCGCCCCCCTCCCTCTCATCAGCACCGCCCAATCCCTCCTCTGTCGCCCAAGGGGCGCGCTCCTGTTCGGTCGATTCGGTCCCTCCTTTCATCATCACGTCACCGAGCGCAAAGCAATTCCTTTTGCACCCCGCGCCCAAAAATCAAGCGACAGCAACGCCCCCTCGCCAGCTCTCCGCCACCGGACGCCGACCCGAACAACAAACGCGAAACCCCCTCGTTCGCTAACGAGAGCGCAGAGGAACAGAGAGGGGGGAGCCCCGCGCGCTTCGAGCGTGCGAACGAACGAACGCGTAAAAGAGGTCGCCCGCCGGCAACGCGCGCTCGCGCGCTCCGAGGGACGCCCCGCGCGCTCCCGTCCCAAACCCAAAAAAACACACCCAACGCCAGTGCCATGTCTGCGCCGGACGAACCGGCGGCACTGGCCGCAGCAGCTGCCGCCGCCGCCGACTCGGACCCGCGCGGCAGCCTGGACGAGGCGCGGTCCAGCAGGGCGGGGGGCGCCAGCGACAGCGGCAGCAGCCACAAGGCGGCGGCCGTGGCGGCGGCGGCGGCGGCCGGCTCGACGCGGGGGTCGGAACGCGGCGGCGGCGACGACGAGGAGGTGTCTTCGGGGCCGGCGGCGGGCGCGCCCGAGCGCCCGCCCCCTTATGTGCCGCCCCACCTGCAGCATCAGCATCAGCAGCAGCAGCTGCAGCAGCAGCAGCACCAGCCTCAGGGGGCGTCGCGTGCCCTCAACATCGGCGGCGGCGGCGGCGGTGGCGGCTGCGGCGGCGGCGGCGGCGGCGGCGGCGGCAGCGCGGGCACGAGCCTCGCCGGCGGAGGCGCCGCCGCGGGCCGCCCGCCGCGCGTCCCCACCGGCGCCGCCCCGGGGACGGGCACCCCCCAGCCGCCGCCGCAGCAGGGCGGCGGCGGCGGTGCGGCGCCGAGCGCCGAGGACCTGTCGGCCGCGCTGTCGGTCGTGGCGGCGGCGGCCGCCTCGCAGCAGCTGCCGCCCGAGGCGGCGACGACGCTGGCGGCGGCGCTCGTGCGCAGCGCGAGCCAAGCCGCGCTGGGCGGCGGCGGCGGCGGCGGCGGCGGCGGTGGCGGCGGCGGCGGCGGCGACGTTGGCGGCGGCGGCGGCGGCGGCAGCCTCGCGGACGGGGGGGGGGCCGCGGGCGCGGGGCCGGCGGCCGCGGCGCAGCAGGCGCTGCCGGCCATCCGCACGTCGCCGCCGGCGGCGGCGGGGCCCTTCCCGGGGTCGCTCCTGCCTCCTCCGGCGGCCGCCGCCGCCGCTGCCGCGCCGCCCCCCCTGCCGCCGCCGGCGCCGCCGCCGCCGCCGCCAATGGCCCCCTACTCTGCCCCCTCAACGGCGCCTCCCCCGCCGTCTAATATCTCGATCGGCTCGACGCCGACCTTTTACGAGGCCTGGCCTGCGTCCGCGGGCCCGCCGCAGACCCTGGCGGCGGCGATCGCGGTTGGCGCGGTGGGTGGCGGCGGCCTCGGCGGCGGCCTCGGCGGCGGCCTCGGCGGCGGCGGCGCCCCGCCGCCTTGCTCCCTCGCGGCCGCCCCTTTGCGCGGCTCGGCGCTGGCCGCCGCGGCCGCCGGCTTGCGCGGCCCGGGCACCCTGTTCGAGGTCCTCGCCGTGCGCCTGCTGGACCCCGTATCGCCCGCCGACCAGGCCGCCGCCGCCCAGGACGAGGAGGGCGCGGCCCTGGCGCGGCTCGCCCGGCTGCTTGGCACCGCCGGCGACGAGGGGCCGGCGGGCGGCGGCGGCGGCGGCGACGGCGATGGCGGCCAGGGCGGCGGCGGCGAGCTCGTCGGCCTGCTCGCCGGCACCAACCCCGTCGACGTGCTGGCCGCCTACCTGCACAACATCTTCCTAATGGCGGAGGGGACGGACGCGAGCGCGGCGGACGAGCCTGCAAGGGGCGGCGGCGGCGGCGGCGGCGGGGGGCAAGGCAGCGCAGGCGGCGGCGGCGAGGGCGCCGAGACGGCGTCCGCCCTGCTGCGCGGCTTGCTCAAGCGCTACCGCCTCGCCGCCTACGGCGCCGGCCCTTCTGTCGCGTCGATCGCCGTGGCGCAGAGGCAGCAGAGCGGCGGGTTTGGAGGGATGCACGCGGCCGCGGCCGCTGCCGCCGCCGGCGCCGGCGCCGCTGGCGGCGGGGGCGCCGGCGACGCCGCCGCCCTGGTTCAGGCGCTCTCTGCTCTCCTCAATCTCAACGGCGGCGGCGGCGCCGCCCTTCCTCCCGCGGGCCCCCCCTCGACCGGCGGCCTCTTCCCGCCGGGCGGGCAGCAGCCGCCCGAGACCCCCCCGCGGCCGGCCATGGGCGGCGGCCCCTCGGCCCCCCAGTCGGGAGGCATCACCCCCGTGGCCGCGCCGCCGCCGCCGATGCCGCTGCCGCCGCTGCCGCCGCCGCCGCCGATGCCGCTGCCGCCGCTGCCGCCGCCGCCGCCGATGCCGCCGATGCTGCCGCCGCCGCCGCCTCCTTTGCAGCACGATCACGTGGCTGCCGCGGCGGCCGCCGCCGCCGCCGCCGCTGCCCACCAGCACCAGCTCCAGCAGCAGCAGCAGCAGCACCAGGCGCAGGCGCCGCGTTCCGCGGCCGCGGCGATGGCGGCGGCCGCCGCGGCCGTCGCGCACCAAAACCAGCAGCAGCAGCAGCAGCAGCAGGCGCAGCAGGCGCAGCAGCAGCAGCAGCAGCTGCAGGGCGCCGACCTGGCGGCGGCCGCGAGCATCATCGCGCACCAGCACCAGCAGATCCAGCACCACCAGCAGCAGATTCACGTGCAGCAGCAGCAGATACAGCAGCAGCAGCAGCAGCAGGTGCAGCAGCAGGCGCAGCAGCAGCAGCAGGCGCAGCAGCAGCAGCAGCAGCAGGCGCAGCAGATAGCCGCGGCGGCCATGGCCGCCGCCGCGGCCGCCGCCGCAGCGGTCGCGCAGCCGCCCCAGCAGCAGCAGCAGCAGCAACAAGGGCAAGCGGGGGTTCTCGGCTCGTCGACGCCGACCGAGGCGGCCGGCGGCGGCGGCGGCGGCGGCGGCGGCGGCATGCTTCCCCCCGCCCCTCCGCCTTCTCTCCCGCCCGCCGCGCCCCCCGGGATCACGCCTCCCGCCACGGTTGCCGAGCACGCGGCCGCGGCCGCCGCGGCCGTGTACCACGCGCACGCCGTGCAGCAGCAGCAGCAGCAGCAGCAGCAGCAGCAGCAGCATCAGCAGATGCAGCAGCAGCAGATGCAGCAGGAACAGTTTGCGGCGGCCGTCGAGGGCGCGGCGGCGGCGGCGGCGGCGGCGGCGGCGGCCCCGCCCCCGCCCTCCCTGTGCCACGCGAGCAGCACGGCCGCGCTGATGCAGCTGGTCGAGGCCCTCGGGGGGGAGGACATGCTGACGGGGACGGCCCCTGCCGCCCTCGCCGGCGACGGAGCGGGCGGCGGCGGCGGCGCGGGATTGTTGGCGCCCCTGCCCGAGCGATCGGCGTCGTCGTTCGCGCCCGGCGTGACCAGCGACTCGCTCGCGGCCGCGGCCGCCGCCGCGGCCGCCGTGGCCGTCGCGGCCGCCGCGCACCCGCCGCCGCCGTCGACGCTGGATGGGTCGACGCCGCCGCCGAGCGCTGAAGCCGCCGCCGCCGCCGCCGCCGCCGCCGCCGCCCTCACCGCGGCTGCGCACCAGCAGCGATTCGATTTTCCTTGATACGCGACGACGTCCGTCCGCCGATCTGTGGCGCTCCGTGTAATATGGGAATCCTGACCACTCGATCCAATTCGCGACCCTAATCATCCTCCACTACGGGAGCACTAAAAAGCAACGAAACAAAACAAAACGAATCGATAACCTCGCCATCTCTTGTGACCAAAATAGAATGTCAATGTTTGACGCCGCGCGCCACGAGCAACAGCAGCTCGCGGAGCTCGACGCGCGCGTGGGCGTGCTCCTAGCCAGCGTCGCGGCCCTCGCGCGCTTCGGCACGCGCGGGGAGGGACGGCCTGAGTGCGCGCGGCGAGCGCAGCAGCAGCAGCAGCAGCAGCAGCAGCAGCAGCAGCAGCAGCAGCAGCAGGACGCAGCGGCGCCCTCCTCGTCTCTGGGCGCCGCCGCGAGCTCTGCCGCTGTCGCCCGCCTGCGCGCGCAGCTGAGGCGCTCCGAGAGCCAAGTGCTCGCGCTGGCCCAGGCGGCGGCCGCCGGGGCGCGCGCCAAGGAGGACCTCGAGCGCTGCCGGCGCGCCTTTGCCATGGCGGCAGCCGAAACCGTGGCCTTGAGGCGCGAGTGCGACCGGCTGGGGCGGCGGCCGCCGCCGCCGCCATTGCCGCCGCCGGCGCCGCCGCCAAAAACAGAAGCAGAGGCAGACGCAGAGGAGGCGCAGCCGCAAGAGGCGCCGCTGCCGCCGGTCGCGGAGCTGATGGAGGGCGAGGCGGCAGAGGCGCAGGAGCTGCTCACGCAGATCGCGCGAGAGCTGCAGGAGCAGGAGCAGGAGCAGGAGCAGGAGCACGACGCGGGTGCCGCCGCCGCCGCCGTCGCCGCCGTCGCCGACGCCGCCTCCGCCGCCTCCCAAAAATAAAGGCGGCGCGACCGAGCTCGCTCACCTCGAGAACGTGAATAGAATCCCCGCGACGCCCCCCATTCGAGGCACGTGCAACCGGTCCATCGTTACCTTTGATCGCCAACCAGCAACAAAAACAGAAGCCCTTCGCGACCGACGTGCTGTTTTGCTGTCTCGTTCTCCCCCGACCTGCCCTCTTCCCGTGTGCCAACAACCAAGGCCGAAACAAGAGAGGAGTGCGCACGGCGCGTGCGCGCGCGAGCGCACGCGTAACACAAAGACCCAGCTAGCACACGCACACACACGTCATGGCGGCTCCGAGGAGCGAGCCCAGGACGCGCGCGCTGGCGCTGGCGCTCGCCTTGCTGTCCGCTGTGCTCGTCGTCTCCGCCTCGTCGGCCGCAGAACCCCCCTTGTCCCTCTCGCTGCCGACCGAGTTTGGCGAGGCGGCGCCCGCGCTCGTGCGCAAGAGCGAGCTGAGTGGGTCCCTGCCCGCGGCCGCCGCCGCCCGCGCCCTGCCCGCGGGCGGGTGGGGGCCGGCCGCCCAGGCCGCCGTCGCGGCGACCGCCGGCGCTAAGAGGCCCGCAGCGGCGTCGGCGCCGGCGCCGGCGGCGCCGTTTGCGCCGGCCGAGCCCGCCACGGCGCCGCCGCCGATCCCTTCTGAAACCAACGCGGCGGCTGCTGAGTCCGCTGCCGCCCCCGAGCGCCCCTCGCCGGCGATGCCCGGCGGCTACACTCCCCTGTGGATGACGGACCCGGAGGCCGTGGCCGTCGCCAAGGGGCAGGCGGCGGCGGCCGGGGCTGGCCGCCGCGGCGGCCAAGGGGCTGGCGCCGCCGGCGCCACCGCGGCCGCGGCTCGGCCCGCGGCCCTTCTCAAAGCCCTGGCAAAGCGCGCGACCGATCCGACGGGCGCGCTTGAGGAGGACGGCGGCGCCGACTACGCGGTAATCCCCGGCGACTCGGAGCAGCAGCAGCAGCAGCAGCGCCCGGGCCTGCTGTCGCTGCTCAAGCCAGAAAACGAGGCGGGGGACAAGAGCGCCGCGGCCCTTGCCGCCGCCGCTGCCGCCGCCGCCGTCGCCGCCGACGTCGCCGCCGGTGCCGCCGCTGATGACGCCGCACCCTCTGGCCTGCGCACGCGCGGCCAGGCGCGCGCCGAGGACGTCGGGAGCAGCGACGGCGGCAGCAGCCTGCGCGTGGCCTCCGCGGAGGGCCGCCGGGCAGCAGCAGCAGCGGCCGGGGCAAGAGAGGCGGCGGCGCCCGCGGCGGCGGCACCGGCGGAGGCGGCGAGCGGCGGCGCGGGCGCGGCGGGCAAGAGCGCGAGCGCGAGCGCTGGCAAGCTGCTCGCCTCGCTCGGGTCGTTCGCCAGCATGCTCAGCAGCAGCGCAGGCGGCGGCGCTGGCATCGGCGGGGCGGAAGGCGGAGGCAGCCGTGCCTCCAGCACCCTCGCGGGCCTGGCCGGCGCCCTCGGCGGCGCCCTCCGCAGCGGCGGCGGCGGCGAGGGCGGCGGCATGGGCGGCGGCGGCGGCGGCGGCAGCGGCGCCGCGCTCAAGGCGGCCGCGGGCCAGGGCGCGGCCGGCGCCGCCGCCGCCGCCAAGGGCCTCGCGACCGTGCTCGGCCTGCCCACCGACCTCCCGGACAAGGCGCCCGACCTGCCCACGGCCAAGCAGGCCCTCGCGGGCGTCCTGGCCTCGGTCGACCTGTCGAAAGTGGACCTGAGCGACGTCGCAGGGTCGCTCGGCCGCCTCTCGGGCGGCGCGCTGAGCGGCCTGGACGCCGCGCTCGCCGGCGCCGGCCAGTCGGCCACAGACTACGTCTCGCAACTTTCGGCCAACATGAAGCCGCCGCGGGTGGCGGTCTCGGGCGTGGCGGCGACGCGGCTCGCGACGTACGGGTGGAACGTGACGCAGGCGCTGTCCGGGGTGGTCAACGGGCGCGGGGCCGGCGGCGGCGGCAAGGCGGCGGCGGCGGGCGAGGGAGAGGCCGACGCCGGCGCGACGAGCGCCGAGACGACGTTTGACGCGGCCGCCGTGGTCGGGCGCACGGTGACGGTCGCGCGCTACGAGAAGCGCGCGTCGTGGCGCGTGCGCGGGACCGTCACGATCAGCAACGTCAACATCGTGCCGCTGATCGTGAGCGGCCTGGCAGTGACCGTGGCCTCTGGCGGAGAGGCGCCGCCGGCCACGCTGGCGGCGGCGGCGGCTGCGTCGGCCGCGTTTTTCGGCAGCGGCGGCGGCGCCCCCCGCCGGGCGCCGCCGGGCGCGCCCCAGATCGTCACGCGCGTCGTCGCCGACTGCCCCGCCGCCAGCGAAACCAGCGACGCCATTGTGGTGCCCGGCACCCCGCTCGGCGCGCTCATGCCGGGCGAGCTAGAGTGCTCTTTCGAGGCGGTCTTGCCGGGCGACGCGCCGGGCGACACCGAGGGGTTAGTCACGGCGGCGCTCAGCGTCGCCCTGCTGCCGTCGCTGAGCGGGCAGGTCGCGCCCGCCGTGCCTTTTTCCTTGGCCGGCGCCGCGCTCGAAGAGATGGGCGCGTGCGCGTCCGTCACCGACACCTATTACGCGGACGCGGGGGCGGCCGCGCGCGCCGTGGCGGGCCTCGAGGGAGGGGAGGGGGTCGACGCGCTCGCGGGCGGCGGCGGAGTCGGCGCGCCGCAGCTGGCGCCATCGGCCGTTGCGGCGGGGGACAAGCCGCCCTCGGAGGACGACGTCGCCTCGGGCAGGTCAAAGGCGCTCCGCGTGTGCGAGCCGGCGCGCACGTTCCTGTACGCCGCGGCGTACGGGCCCTTTGGCAACGACCGATGCGGCGCCTTTGGCAGCACAAACGTGGTGCGGGCAGTCCCCGACGGCGCCGACGGCGGCGGCGGCGCCTACTCGGGCGACCCGAGCGCGCTCGCGGCCGGCCTCGCGGGCCTGCTGGGCATCGGGCAGGGCAGCGCGGCGGCGGCCATGGCGGGCGCCGAGGGCGCGGGCGCGGGCGCGGGAGGCGGCGGCAGGGAGGGCGGCGGCGAGTACCCGGGCGCGGGCAGTGCCGGCCCCGCGCCCACCGGCGGCGTGTCGTCGGCGACGCTGCCCGTCTCTGTGACGGGCTGCCTGCCCGTGGTGGTGGCGAGCGTGGCGCCGCGCCTGATCCGGCGGTACGCGTGGGACGCGCAGCTGCAGGCCGCGGCGGTCAGGCCGC
>Ga0105053_10007414_pt1 | contig 14671 bp, 13 predicted proteins | sample BON01_FD_78093 | JGI IMG/M metagenome (GOLD analysis project Ga0105053, IMG submission 78093) | Freshwater microbial communities from Lake Bonney liftoff mats and glacier meltwater in Antarctica - BON-01 | ecosystem: Environmental > Aquatic > Freshwater > Ice > Glacier meltwater | place: Lake...
AAAGGGAATGAGGAGGAGTTAGTAATTTCAAAATTGAGCAAGCACCCGCCGGTCAGGCAGGGTATAAATAAAAACAGAGCAAGGAGAAGGCCGTGTGGCCACATTCATATTTATTGTTGCTTCGTGTCAGTCGATTCGACTGCGACTGCGAATGGAAAAGCGAAGAGTAGATTTATTAAATCAGAAAGAACGGAGGTAGAAGTAAAAACAAAGCACAGCATATTTGACAAATGCAAGTTTTTGGTTGTTGTCTTTTTCGTCCTTTTCTTTTTCTTTTGGGTCTATATCTGGTAGCTTGTCTCGTCGTCATGGCACTGTTAGCGCGCCCCGAAGACTTTCTTTTCGTTGTGTAATTGCTACTACTGCCTTCTTTCTTTCTTTTGGCATTGGACCCTTCCTGCTCCTCGTCCTCCCTCCCTTCCCTCATTCTCCTTTCCATACACACCCCTCCCTCCCTCCCTCACTCCTCTTCCTAATTTACTTCCAAAGCTTGCGCATGGACATGTTAGAATCACTGTCCTTCTTCATCACCTTCGCCACGGCCATCTCAAAGTCCTCCTGCGTCACGTGTATCCTCCTCTCACGCAGCGCAAACATCCCCGCCTCCGTACAAACCGCCTTACACTCCGCCCCCGAGGCATTGGGCATCTTCTCCGCAATCCCCTTCAAGTGAATCCCACGCATCAAATTCATCTTCCGACTATGAATGCTCAAAATATCCAACCGCGAGGCCATGGTCGGGTGAGGAAACTCAATCTTACGATCAATCCGCCCCGGGCGCAATAAGGCCGCGTCCAAAATATCAATTCGATTCGTGGCCATCACCACCTTAATATTCTGCGCCGGCTCAAACCCATCCAACTGATTCAACAACTCCAACATCGTCCGCTGCACCTCCGAGTCCCCCCCCTCGCTCCCGTCCACGCGCGACGACCCAATCGAATCGATCTCATCCATGAAAATAATGGAAGGAGCAGCCTCACGGGCCATCACAAACAACTCACGCACCATGCGAGACCCCTCCCCAATGTACTTCTGCACCAGCTCCGCCCCGGACACGCGAATGAAGGTACAGTCCGTGTGGTGAGCCACCGCACGGGCCAGGAGCGTCTTGCCCGTACCGGGGGGACTGTTTTGTGTGTGGTTGAGGGAAAGTAGGGGAGGCGAGAAGGGAAGATGAGTGTTTGTAGAAATGTGTGACAGTTGCCCTTTCTCCCAATTGTAAGTGTCACTGCGCAATAATTTGCTGTCCCCATCTCCCTCCCTCCCTCCCTCCCTCCCCTCCCCAAAAAAGAAGAAGAGCAACGTACCCGTACAACAACACGCCCTTGGGCTGCGCCACCCCCAACGCCTCAAACAGCTCCGGGTGCTTGATAGGCAACTCAATCACCTCCTTGATCTCGCGGACCTGCTTGTCCAACCCACCAATCATGTCATATGTCGAGTCAGGCACAGCCTCCACCTTCATCAGCGACACGAGCGGGTCCACCTTGGTCGGCAGAATCTTATGCAGGGTATACGAGTCATTCCGCAATGCCACGCGGGTGTTGGGCGTGCACTTGTTGATATCCACGTCCTTGTCCAAGTCCACCACGTACTTGCCCTCGGGGTTGACCTTGACAAGCACCTTGGTCTTGCCCATGGCCTTGACCACCTCTCCCACATACGACCCGGGCTCCTGCAAGTGGTGCAGCTCCTCCCGCAGCAACCGCACCTTGGCGTTCCACTCGTTCCGCTGCGCCTTGAGCCGCTGCAGGTTCTGTGTCCGCTCGCGCACCACCAGCTCCAGCTCGTCAATCTTGCTCAGGTAATACGATCGGATGCCCTTGTCCTCGCCCGTCGACGTGGGACCCGTGGGCCGGCTGCTCACGGCGGTGGCCATGGTTATGTGGTGTGTCGTTGGTTGGAGAAACAGGGGGACGGCAGACGTTGCGACGCGCCTGTGCTGTAGGATGGTGTGGGGTAGGGTGGGTGCCAGTGTGCGGTGTGTGAGTCGTGGTGTGTGACCGCGGCCAGGGCGTGAAGAAGCGTCGAGGCTTCGTCGGCTTCCGGGCGAATAGAGCGAGTGCAAGCACGGCCGGAGGGCAAGGCAAGCGCGGCACCACCAAGACCACGGCGTCCACGCTGTATAGCCAGGCACAACAACAAAGAGGGAGAGGCCTGTGTAGTGTGCGTTGGTGCGGTGGTTGCGTGGTTTTGGTCTTGTTTTGGTTCGATTTTCTAGTCAAGTTCTTCCCTCCTCCATCATCGTCATCGCAACATCGCCTCCCTCCTCCCTCCTCCCTCCTCTCACCCTCCTCCCTAGCTATCCCACATACACACACAGGCAACCAGCCACAAGCCAGGAAAGAAGGACGAGGAGCACCAGCGCCTCCTTCTCGCATTTTCCCAGTCCCCCCAGCAAGGGAATGCGCCGCGGCAGACAGCCTCCCTGCTCCCTCCTCCTGCTGCTTGGCCTCCTTTCCACCACCATCATCCTACTACAACTTGACGTGGCGCTTGCGACGACGACCCAAATGAAGCCCGCAATCACGCCATGGCGGCGACAGCTTGTCAGTTTCTCTGCTTTTCAATCCTCCTCCTTCCTCCCAGCCTCGACGGCGCGAATAAGAAAGCCTGTGCCGAGCCCCAGGCCCGCGCTCTCCTCCTCCTCCTCCAGACTCCCTGCCTGGCCCTCCACCACCGCACCGTTTTCGTCCTCCTCCTCTTCTCCCAGCACAAACCAAAGAAAGAGAATAAGGCTTCAAGCTAGTTGGGCTGATGCAGGCACCCCACATGTGGACGACACCATCTTTGCCCTCTCTTCAGGGCAAGGTCGGGCGGGCGTGGCAGTCATTCGTATTTCCGGTCCCCGCGCGGAGCAATGTCTGGCGGCGCTCACTCACTCCCCTACCGTGACAAAAGCCGCGCCGTTCCCCACGCCTCGTGTGGCTGGCTTGCGAAAGCTCTATTGTCCTAAAACCCACGAGGTGCTGGACCAAGCCCTCGTCCTCTGGTTCCCGGCCCCCCGCTCCTTCACGGGGGAAGACACTGTCGAACTTCACTGTCACGGCAGCCGGGCCGTCATTCAAGGCGTGACCCAAGCACTACTCGCCCTGGACGTGGGAAAGGGGGCGGAGGTCCGGCCGGCGGAGAGGGGGGAGTTTACGGAACGGGCTTTTGGGAATGGAAGGATGGATTTGACAGAGGTGGAGGGGCTAGCAGATTTGATTGCTGCTGATACGGCGGCGCAACGTAAGCAGGCCTTGAGGCAGATGGGGGGTGGGTTGAGGGTGACGTATGAGGGGTGGAGGGAGGAGTTGAAGGTGTGTTTGGCGCATACTGAGGCGGTGATTGATTTTGGGGATGATGAATTAGATGTGGATGAGGCGGCTTATGATGCTATTAGACCTAGAGCGGGCAAGCTCCGGGACGAAATGAGGAGGCATCTAGCAGATGGGAATAGGGGGGAGGTTATCAGGTCAGGGATTAGAGTCGCGATTGTCGGCCCGCCGAATGCAGGGAAGAGTACGTTGTTGAATTTGTTGGCGAGACGGCCTGCTGCGATTGTTTCTCCTATTGCTGGTACCACGAGAGATGTGGTTGAGGTGCAGTTAGAGCTAGCGGGCTTGCCGGTGCTGGTGAGCGATACGGCCGGGATACGAGAAGCGGCTGCGGACGAGGTGGAGCAGGAAGGGATTCGTCGGGCAAGGGAAGCAGCGGAGCAAGCACAATTGACCTTGGTAGTACTAGACGCCTCAGGCACGCTGGGGAGCGAAGCGCTAGCGTCGCTGGCGGGAGTAGGGCCGTTTGCCGCGGATGCTCCCCCGAGGGCATTGAATGAGGTGCTGGCAGCGGTGGAGAAGGATAAGGGGTTGTTATTGGTAGTGAATAAACGGGATGCGGTGGCGGAAGGGAGTGATTTTGCTACGCGTTTGCTTGCGGGAGGAGCAGGGGGAGGAGGAGGAGGGGAGGGAGGGAGGGGGTCGGCTTTTTTGGTGTCGTGTTCGACGGGGGAGGGGGTGGAAGAGATGTTGGGGGGGTTGCAGGCTAGACTAGAGGCTGTGTTTGATAGGGGGGGGGCGGAGGAGGAGCGGAATGAGGCGCCTGTTATCACGCGGGCGAGGCATCGCGTGCATGTTGAGAAGTGCGTGGAGGCCTTGACTTCGTTTTTGGAGGATCGAAATTTGGGGCTGGATGTGGCGGCGGAGGAGTTGAGGATTGCCTCGACGGAGCTGGGGAGGATTACGGGGGCGGTGGACGTGGAGGAGGTATTGGATGTGATTTTTAGGGATTTTTGCATTGGAAAGTAAGGAAGAGGAGGAGGCGGCAAAGGTAGACATCAGGCAAGGAAATATATAACAATAGCGAATTAAAAAATGAAAGAACCTAAAGTATTCAGGCTGATTTCTCGGTATTGTCTTATCTCTTTTAGTTCCTACTAATTACGCGTCTGCTTTCGGTGCCCCCGCGGGCATCTTGCCACCACCACCACCCTCCTCCCCTTCGTCCCCTTCCTCCTTCTCATCCCCTCCCTCTCCCGTCAACTCATTATACCGCCTTCTCACCTCCTTTATATCCTGCCAGGTCAACCACTTCGGTCCATCCACCTTCCTACTCGGGTTCCGTAGCAAATAAGAAGGATGAAAGACAGGCATGACCAACCTAAGACCCTCCCCGTCCAACCCTCCCTCTCCCCCAAACTGCCGCTCGAACCACTGCCCCCGTATTTTGGTGATGCCTTGCTTTTCGTCTGTCAGCACGGCTTTGCAGGCACAAGCACCAGCCAGTAAGATGATGTGTGGGTCCACCAATCGTATATTCTCCATGAGGTAAGGTAAAAACCACGCAACTTCTTGTGCGAGAGGGGTCCGATTCTTGGGCGGGCGACGCAGGACAACGTTGGTAATGTACACAGAGCTCTCGTCCAGGCCGACAGCCGCAAGAATATCGTCGAGTAGCTTCCCCGCACGGCCTACAAAAGGCTTGCCTTCGATGTCCTCCGTCTCACCGGGTGCTTCTCCCACCACCATGATTTTGGCTTTGGTGTTTCCTCGGTAGACCACGACGTTCGTGCCTGTTGAATGCAGAGGGTCTCCCGTCAGACCTTGCATGGCTTGGACGAAGTCTGCGTGGCTCGCGTAGCGGGTGTCGGGCGCGGGGCTGACTACTGCGGTGGGGTTGGGAGACGAAGCAGGAGTGGATGGAGGCAGGATTGCTTCGGCCGCGATGGCGGAGGATGCGGGCGCTTTTGTGGCGGACAAGGAGGAGAAAGCTGAAGAGAACTTCCTGAAGGCCGTGGCGTGGGGCAAGGAGGACGTGGCGTGCCTCTTCATGCTGGCGAGGGCAGCAAAGGTGCTGAACGAGGAGGGGCAGGAGGTTTTCAGGGTGGCAGGCACCAAGAAGCAGGACGACGACGACGACGCAGCAAGTCGCAGGCGCGCCAGCATCAGCAAGGACATGCACAGGACACGCGCAGCGCACGGGAAGCGCTGCTCGTTGTGTGGGAATGGCAGAGATATGAGAGGGCAGGGGGGCGGGACGGGGCATCGAAGTGGAGCCGGCACGTACCTGTGTGTTCATGCAAGCCTCCTTTCCAAGTATAGCCACACTGACCACGCGCAGCCAACAACGTAGCGGGTGGCGTCCGCAAAAATGAAGTGGCCTGTGCGAGATGTGTGGGTATGTGTTGGAAGTGTGAGTTTGGGTCTTGACAGGGCATTGCGAAGGCAAAGACGAGCGCATCAAGCAGAGACCCTGCCTCGCCCGGCGAGATCGGGATGCATCACAACATAATCCACACTCCACCACGTTACACACAGGTCGCCATGCGAAAACACCGCTTTGACGTCCTCATTGTCGTCGTCCTGGCACTGGTGCTGCTCCTTGCCCTCGTCGTTCTACCAATAACGCAAGCCTTTGTGCCTCGCCATCCCCACCAGCAGCAGCCTGGCTACTCCTCCCGCTCCTCTTTCACCACCGGCACAAGGCGCTCCGCCCACGATATTACGACGCTGGGTGGGGAGGACATGAGTTGGCAAGAAGGCTTGGCCCTGCTCGAGTCGCTCGAGACGCCCACGGTGGAAATTTACAACAAGGTCTTGAAAGCATGTGCGGCGGAGGGACAGTGGGAGCCCGGATGCTGGCTACTAGACGAGATGGTGGAGCTAGGCTTGGAACCAGACCGGCAGAGTTTTGTGCTGGCCATTGAGGCGTGCGGGGAGCAAGGCCGGTACGAGGAGGCGAACCATGTGTTGAGCTACATGAAAGACGCGGAGCACGAGCTGGACAATGAAGTCTACGGGTTCGTTGCCCGTGCCTGCGAGGCGGCCAAGAACTGGCGGCAGCTCCAGTGGACATTGGATGAAATGACGTACAGGGAATTGATCCCTGATTTAGTCACTTACAACCGCGCGATTGCCGGCTGTGGCGAGGAAGGGGAGTGGGAGATGGCGTTGACGTTGGTGCTGGAAGCAGACCGGAGAGGGGTCACGTGTGACTATGTAAGCTACAATCTTGTAATGCAAGCCCTGCACAAGGCCAAGCAACCGACCCGCGCTCATGACCTAATAAAAACCATGAAGGAAGCAGGCGTGGCCCCAGACAAGGAGATGCTGGCATTAGTGCTTGAACTCTGCCAGGAGGCAGGCGAGATGGCGCTCGTCGAAGGAATCGGACGCGAGCTGGACCGGGGAGGGTTGGGGGCTGGCGGCGGGGGGAACTGAAGAGTTGAAGGAAGAATATTGGACAAGGCAGATTTGTGATTGTAAGTAAATGACGATAAAAAGGAAAGAAGCAAGAAACTGTGAAAATGGAAGAACGTAGTGTCAAGTTGAATTAGTAATTGGAAGTCTTTAGACTTTGCGGTCTCCTGCTCGCAAGGTAGGTTAAATCAAGACCCTAGATTTGTTGTCCAGCATACTACCGTACTTCGTATTCTGGGAAATTTGTGCGCTCTGCGCTTTATTTTGGTGGTCGCAGGCAGACATGGGCCGTGACCTCACTTTGTGTGGTGGCCTCGCCGCCGAAGAATAAGTCACTTGCCCTCCTCACTCTAAACTTTGCGTCCACACCTCTTTCCACAGTATCTATAGCTCGGTACAACATCTACCTACATCTGTAACTGACGGAGCACTTGGCAACCGACACGGCAGCAACCGACCGGCCTGCCTCTCCGCAGCCCCACATCGAACAAATGCATTGCTTGATGACGAAAAGCCTCATGCCAAAATGTTCTTCACACGCCTCTACCACTCCCCAAATACAGCGCGCCACTATGGTCAACACCGCTTCACGCCGGGGCGAGACCCTGAAGGAGTCGTCCAAGGAGAAGGACGTCCGGATCTCCAACATTGTGGCTGCCAAAGGTACGAACGTCGTGTATGAAAACCTGCCTTCTTCTCCCAGCCTCCCCTCCCCCCTTTTCCTTCCTGCCTGCCCAAAAAGTGCCCAGGCATTTATTTGTGCGCTTGAGTCACGGTTCGTGTCAGGACATTCGTATGTATGTATACGCTTGTGGTGTTGGCTTCCTCCAATGGGGCATCTCTTTGTTTTCTCCGAGGGCCGTCATCATCATCAGCCTTCCCCCCCGCTGCACCGACATGCCTGCTCGCACGCCCCATTCCCTACGCTGCTGCAGCCCAGCTTTCTTTTCCCCTTGTCGTCCTTTCAAAGCACTCATCACACCCACATTTTCCCCTTCCACCCCCTCTCCATCAGGCGTGGCGGACGCCATTCGCACCAGCCTGGGCCCGCGGGGCATGGACAAGATGATCCAACGGGGCGATGGCGAAGTCATTATCACCAACGACGGCGCCACCATCCTCGGGCAAATGTCCGTGTTTCACCCCTGTGCCAAGATGCTGGTGGAGCTGTCTAAGTCGCAGGACATTGAGGCGGGGGACGGGACGACGAGCGTGGTGGTCCTGGCTGGGTCCATGCTGAACGCGTGCTCCGACCTGCTTGCCAAGGGCATCCACCCCACCATGATTGCCGACTCCTTCAAGGCGGCGGCTGAAAAGGCGGAAGAGGTGCTGCAAGGCATGTCCAAGCCTGTGGATTTGCGGGCGCGCGAAACGCTGATCGATGCGGTGGTGACGTGCTTGAGCAGTAAGGTCGTCTCCCAGAACTCGGATATTTTGGCCCCGGTAGCCGTGGACGCTGTGCTTAATATTATCAACCCCGATACGGCGATCAATGTGGATTTGAACGACATTCGAATTGTGAAGCAGCTGGGTGGGACGGTGGATGACACAGAGCTCGTGCCTGGGATTGTGTTTGAGAAGGGCGCGAATAAGGGAGCGGCGGGTGGGCCGACTCGCATTGAGAGGGCTAAGATTGGGTTGATTCAGTTTCATTTGTCCGCCCCGAAGACGGATATGGAGAATAATGTCGTTGTGTCGGACTATGCTGCCATGGATAGGATCTTGCGGGAGGAGAGGAAGTACATCTTGAATTTGGTGAAGAAGATCAAGAAGTCAGGCTGTAATGTCTTGTTGGTCCAAAAGTCGATTTTGCGCGACGCGTACAACGACCTTTCCCTCCACTTCCTGGCCAAGATGGACATCATGGTCATTACGGAAGTGGAGCGGACGGACGTGGAGTTCATTCAGCGGACCTTGGGGTGCATGCCTGTGGCGCATGTTGATTCTTTTACTCCCGATAAGCTTGGGTCGGCGGAGCTTGTGACTGAGGTGACGGTCCCGGGGGGCTCGCACAAGGTGGTGAAGGTCACGGGGGTCCAGAACCCGGGCACTACGATGTCGATTCTGATTAGGGGGTCGAATAAGTTGGTGTTGGAGGAGGCGGATCGCTCGTTGCATGATGCTCTGTGTGTGGTGCGGAGTTTGGTGAAGAAGCGGTTTTTGATCGCGGGTGGGGGAGCGGCCGAGACGGAGGTGAACTTGAGGTTGACGGAGTGGTCGAAGTTGCAGGTGGGGATGAAGGCTTATTGTGTGGCGGCGTTCGCGCAATCGTTGGAGGTGGTCCCGTATACATTGGCGGAGAATGGGGGGTTGAACCCGATTGCGATCGTGACGGAGTTGAGGCGTCGGCATGCGGGGGGGGAAAACGGGACGGGGATCAATGTGAGGCAGAGCAGTATTTCGGATATGTATGCTGAGAGGGTCGTGCAGCCCTTGCTGGTGAGTTTGAGTGCGATTTCCCTGGCGTCTGAGACGGTGTGCATGCTCATGAAGATTGATGACTTGGTGCCGGTGGCCCGCGTGTAAGGCCCCGGGGGGGAGGGAGGGAGGGAAGGAGGGAGGGAGAGAGGAAGGGAGAGAGGAAAAGTCATTTCATGGGAACGTATGCATGCATGGTCGAGACGTTTTTAAAGGCGGTAGAAGAGCAGCCGGCAGGAATAAATTTGCCTGGTTGGTTTCTTTCAGGGAGAGCCAAAACACACAAAAAAAGAACAATAAGAATAAGCGTGATGAAAATTCTAGAGTAATGAGTCTTTACTTTTTTCTTTCTTTTGAATTCTCGCTCGCACACCTCGTAGCGACATACGACTGAGCGACGCTTCCCCACTTCGGAGCAAAACGTATAACCTACTTTTGATTTCACTATACGAATTTTATCTTTTCTCCCTCCCTCCCTCCATGACCCCGTCTCTCACGCAAATCTACTAAAGAACCTCTCTCTCTGCTTTCTCAAAAAACAAAACTTACTTCTCCATCTCAGTGATCTTGACCGGCCTCCCTTCCTCCACCGACGCCTTAGCCGCCATACCCGCCAAAATCGTCGCCTTCCCATCCACTGCACTCGCCAAATGCTCCATCCCCTCCCCCTTCCCGCCCGCCACTTTGTTCACAAACGCCCTGACAATCCCCACATACGCATCGCTGTACCGGTCCATGAAAAACGAGTAAGGCAAGCCAGCCGTCACGCCCTTGGCATCCGAACGCAACACCGTAGTCGGGCTCCGATTCTCCCCCTGCAACGATCCCAGCTCCCCAAAGACCTCCACCCGCTGATCATACCCAAAAGAGCACAAACGTGAGTTTTCAATCGTCCCAAATACCCCATTCTTGAATCGCAGCATCGTGATCTGCGTGTCCAAGTCCCCCGCCGCCATCGCCTCAGGCCCCCAAGCAGCCCCTTGCACATACACCTCCTCAATCTCACTCCCCACCAAGAAACGAGCCATGTCAAAGTCGTGGCTGCTCATGTCCAAAAAGATGCCGCCGCTCGTCTTCAAGTACTCAGCGGGGGGTGGGGCCGGATCGCGGCTGACGATGCGGAAAGTCCGCATATTGCCAATGGCGCCCTGCGTGATTTGCTTCTTGACACTCTGGAAGTTGGTGTCAAAGCGACGCTGGAAGCCAAGGATAAGCTTGGTGCCTGCCTTGGCCGCGGCTTGCGTGCAGGCGTCAATGGCGGCGAGGTCGTTCGAGATGGGCTTCTCGCAGAAGACGTGCTTGCCCCGCTCGACGGCCGCCATGATTTGCTCCACGTGAAAGGGCGTCGGGGAGGCCACGACCACGGCCTGCACGTCGTCGCGGTCCAGCAACTCCAAGTAGTCCTTATGGTAGGCAGGCATGCCCCCCGTTTGCTCCAGCACCTTTTTGCCCATCTCTTCGAAAGGGTCCGTAATGGCCACAAGCCGGGCGCCCGGCGTCCGGAAAGCGAGGGTGTTGCTGTGTATCTGCCCGATGCGTCCACAGCCAATCACACCCACGCCCAACGGGGCTTGGGACATGCGCAGGGAGAAGCCCTGAGTCAGGACCGGGAAAAGGAGGGGGGGACTTAACAGAACGACGGCGAGGGCATGCTTGAAGGTCATGCTTCGATTCGAGTTTGTTCTATTCGGGGCAGGCGGAAGGCAGGCAAACGCTTGTTTGTGGGTGGCGGCTCCTGTGTGGGTGTGGTGGTAGGGCAGGGAAAGTGGAAGAAAAGCAATGCGTCAGAAGAGCTATGGGCGACAGGACATAGACGCTTGGAATGTTCGCAATGGTTATGTCTCCCTTAGAAGGCAGGTGCACTGCAGCAAGACGAGCGGCTGCTGCAGGTTGAAGAAGCCGTTGCGGCATCGCCGACCTCCCCACTTCTCCATCTAATCATCCACGAAAGCAAGAAATGGAACGCCAAAAACATGCCCGAGGTCACTAAATTGTGCTGGTCGAAAGTACTTCACTCAAGTCAACCAAAGAATCAAGAATCAATGCTGCCAGTTTCTTTCAAAACCTCCCCACCCTTCTCCATTGTGTGCTTTGCTTTGCAAGAAATGGAAAGCAAAGAGCATGCCTCGGGGTCCTAGCAGAACGTTTGTTGTAATTATTTGTACAAGATTTGATGGGACTTCGATGCTTTATTTTCCTACATACACACATACACCCACCCACCCACCCACCCTTATCTCCTCCGTTGCCCGCCCGACTCGCCCGCCGCCTCGAGCATGGCCCGCATTTTCATCTTGAGGTTACCCAGCACCCCCTCCAGGTCCGCTATCAGCTGCTTCACATTCTCGTTGTGAGGATCTTCGTCACACAGCAAAAGCAACTGCTTCCGTCGCTCCGTCACATTGCGAAGTTGGCTCAACAAACGCTGGTACCGCTCGTCCTTGTCCAAGGCACTGCTGCTACTGCTGCTGCTGTTGCTACTGGTGCTGCTCCTGGGGCTGCTGCCATCGTCCGATACACTGCGTGGACTGAGGATGGAAAAGGGGGCCACCGCTGGCACTTTGATCGCAGCAGGAGAAGAAGCAGCAGCAGATTGCTTGGGTGAGGGGGAGGGCGAGGGGGAGGGCGAGGGAGAGGGGGCGTCGGTGGAAATAGGGGCTGGCACTACTACAGTCAATGAAGGAGGAGGAGGAGAAGGAGAGGAAGCTGACGCGGTATCAGTCGGTGCCTCCTCTTTATCTTGCTCCTCTTCCTCTGCTGCCTCTTCTTCTTCTTCTTGCTCTCCTTCGCCGTCTGCATTCCTTTCCTTCTCCTCCTCCTCCTCTCCGTCCCTAGTCCCCACCGACGATGGCGACGCCTGCTGCCTCTCCGAATCGAGCGCCACGTCCTCAGCTTCTGCAACACTACTCTCGCCCTCGCCTCCATCTCCTTCTTCTCCTCCTTCTCCTCCCCCTGTACAAGCACTCACATCCTCCCCCAGCATCTCCTCTGACACCGACGACGACATGGAGGATGAGGCCATCTGTCCAGAAGCAGAAGGAGAAGAAGCTTGTACCGCAGCCGCAGCAGCAGCACTCGCGCTGGCACGGGCCTTGATCTCTTTCACCAACAACTTCTTCTCCGCCTTCAGCTGGCCTAGCTTTTCCTCCTGCGTCGCATTATACAACCTTAACTGACCCATTTCAGCGTGCAACAGCGTCATGTCCTGCTTCTGCTGCTTCACGTGCTTCGCCAGCAACTTCATCTGTCCCCTCAAGGTATCATTCTCCGCCGCCGTCTCCTCCAAGGCCTCGCTCAAATCTCTAATTTCCGCCCGCGCGCTCCCTAGTTCTTCCTGTGTTATCTGCAGCGCGCGCTCGTCCACCTTAACCTCTAACCTGGTCTTGAGTGTTTCTACCTCCGACTTTGCGCGGTGCGCCGCCTCCTTCGCTTTCTTCCAAGCCGCCCTTGTGTCTTCATGAGCCTGCCTTTCCTTCTCCAAGGTCCCCGACAAAGAAGTCAATTCTGCTTGTACTCCCGAATGAGCCACGGTCCACACATGTTTCTCCGCCTTTAGCACATCCCTCTCTCTCTCCGCCCTCTTGGCCGCCTCAATCGCCACCTCCACCTCCTGCTGCTTCCCCCCAACCTCAACCTCTAACCCCGCCTTCTCTCCTTGCAAGACCTTAACTTGCTCTCCCATTACTTCGACCCTTGCTAACGCCTCGTACATTTTCCGTTCAAATTTCTCCTTTTCGATGGACCACCTCCTTTGTTTCGCCAACGCAATCACAGCTTCTGCTTCCGCCTGCTCCTTCTTAGCTGTCATATGCGCCAGTTCGTCCTCCAACCTCTCAATCAACCCCCCCACACGCTCAAAATCTGCCTGGGGGATCAGCGGCTGCTGCTGCTGCTGCTGCTGCTGCTGTTTTTGCTGGCCGGCTGCGCCTGCCTCCTCCCCCTTGGCGTCCTCCTTGCTGCTGTAGAGATAGTCCCACATCACACCTAGGGAAGATCGTCGGACCCTCCCTCCTCCTCCTCCTCCTCCTCCTCCTCCTCCTCCTTCTGTAGATGCTGCATTTGCGCCTTCGCCCACGCTCCCTCCACCACTCTCATTATTACCACCACCTGTGCTGCTGCTGCTGCTGCTGCTGCTGCTGCTGCTGCTGCTCCCACTTCCATTATCCTCCCCCCCAGCCCCCGCAGCCTTTAATGCTTGATCCAGATCCGAAAGAGACGAAGTAGAGGTAGCTGACAAGATGCCCAATCCTCCCCTCCCTCCCGCCACGATCCGCTCCTTCTCCTCGTCAATCTCCCCCCCCCTTCCTCCCTCCCCTCCTCCTCCTCCCTCCCCCCTCGAAGGCGACGACGACCCAAACGCCTCTGCCGAGTCCACCGCCGGGCGAGCCACTGGCGTGACAGTCACGCAAACCTTCCCTCCCTCGCTCCCTCCCTCCCCTGCCTGGATCCGTGAGGTGATCAAATTTCGAGTCCGACTTGAGGCCCGCAAGAGCTCTTCTGCTGCTTCTACTGCTGCTTGCATCGCTTCCTCCCTCACGACCTGTAAGACATATTGCACCTGTTTTCCACGTAAACGAGAGTAGGCATTGTCCCAGGTCAAGCAGCAGATACCCCTGAGAGAGGTAGGAGGGGAGGTGTAGGAGCCTTGGACATACTCAGGCCCTCCTCCTCCTCCTCCTGGTTTGGTTGGGCTTGGGGGAGGAGCAGTTTGGGGGTCACTAGACGGGAAACGACCTTCCATCAGAATTTCGAGGGAGGGGGGTTCGAAGGGGGGAGAGGGAAGAATGGAAGGAGGGCTGCTGGCATCGTCGTCGGTAGCAGGAGCAGCAGGAGCAGTGGCCGGTGGGTGAGGGCAAAAGGTAGCTTTGAATTGAATGTCGAGGCCGTCGCCCACGAAGAAGCGCCACAGCACCGTGGAGCCTGCGGGGACCTCTATTTCCTCTTCGTGCTTGACACGGCGGGCGACATAGAGGGAGGTGAAGGAGCAGGGTTGTAGGAGGAAGTCGACGGCGTTTTCAGGGACCATGCCGGAGGATTCGGCCCCGCCCGCGCCGTCGTGATCGTTGAGCAGGGAGAGGAATTGACGCGAGGCGGTCACGTCTGGCAGGGCCATGAGCTCGTACAGGTAGGTGGTGACGGCTTCTGCCATTTGCGCGTCTGTGGAGCCCTCGGAGTATTGGGGCAGGGTGGGCAGGGTGACATCCTTCTGTTGTGATTGGGGGAAGGAGGGAAGGGGAAGGGAGAGGGAGGAGGGGCATTAGTGCGGCTTTTGGTCCTGGCAACACAGACAAATGAAAAACATGCCGATGGCCGCGGCGGCTGCCTACGCCGAAAGGCTAAGGAGGAGGCATCAGTGCAGCTTCGAGGCTCTCTCTCCCTTGCCCCGCAAGACACAGACACAGTCCTAGAAACCTGCCGTCTGCCCATGCCTCATAACGTACCTTGCTGCTCGTCAAGAGGTTGGTCAGAGCCAGGTGCAGCGCCCGAAACTCTTGATAGTCCCGGCGCAAGATGACGGTGTGGGAGCTGCTGCCCGGCAAGCTGAGCTCAATGTCAAACATGGTGGGTGA
>Ga0105053_10007417_pt1 | contig 14668 bp, 9 predicted proteins | sample BON01_FD_78093 | JGI IMG/M metagenome (GOLD analysis project Ga0105053, IMG submission 78093) | Freshwater microbial communities from Lake Bonney liftoff mats and glacier meltwater in Antarctica - BON-01 | ecosystem: Environmental > Aquatic > Freshwater > Ice > Glacier meltwater | place: Lake...
GAACTACTTCCAATACTAAAAGACATTGGCGTTATGCATGTTGTTGTGAGCCAACCCGATTATTTTAAAACTCTGACTGGTTCAGCAAAAGCATTGGAAGAAGTGGGCACAATTTTTAAACCCTCTTTGGCTCATTTTTCAAAGCATCAGGATTTCAATGTGCTTTATGCGCCTAACTACAAAATGACATTTTATGATCCAGTCAAAACAAAGCAAGGTATTGAAATCACCATGCAGTCTTTGCTGGCTGATCGTAATCAAAATTACGTAGATCCAGGTAAAGACATCATTGAGCTGGCGCACTACCCACAAACATTTGAAGAGATTCAAAGATCCCTTAATGTTATTTTGGATTTCCCTAAACTTTCTGCTGACATTGAGGCGTTTAGTTTAGACGCACATGATGCTGGTATAGCTTCAATTGCTTTTGCCTGGAATGAACATTGTGGCATAGCTTTCAAAGTTGATGACGCACCTGGCTATGTAAATCACTCTGTTCGAGAGCTTTTAATCAATTTCTTTAAAGCACGTTATTTGCTCGCGAAAAAGAAAGATCATAAACTGATTTGGCACAATGCTGCATATGATCTGACTGTTTTGATTCATCAGCTCTACACAGAAAGTCATTCAGGGGATGTCGAAAGAATTGATCTTTTTAATTGGCTTACTTGCCCAGACTACACAGAAGACACAAAGATAATATCTTACCTGGCTACCAATTCATGTGCCGGCAATAAGCTAGGACTTAAAGCGCAAGCAGTTGAGTTTGCTGGTAACTATGCTGTTGATGAAATCAAAGATGTTACCAAAATTCCTATAGACAAACTCCTTGAGTATAACTTAATTGACTGTCTATCGACTTGGTTTGTTTATAACAAAAACTATCCTTTGATGGTTAGAGATAACCAAGAAGAAATATATAGAGAAATCTTTCTTCCGTCGCTAACTGACATCGTAGACATGCAGCTTAATGGTCTGCCTGTTGATATGAATGAAGTGGCTAAGTCAAAAGCAAGTTTGATTGCAATCAAAGAAACAGCACTCAAAGTTATTTTGCACAATCCTGTAGTTAAAGACTACACACATTACTTAAAAGAAAAGAAGATTGTAGAACTCCATAGCAAATGGAAAAAGAAACGTACTGATATTTCTGAGATTGAACTGGAGTTTAATCCTGATAGCGATCTTCAGCTTTCTGGGCTTCTTTACTCTCCTGTGTTTCTTGGATTACCTATACTAGGTGAAACTGCTTCTGGTGCTCCGTCTACCAAAGGCAAGTACATCAAAGATCTAAAGAACCATACAAACAATAAAGATGTTCTCGATCTCTTGGATTCTTTGTTGGATCTTAAAGATAGCAGCATCTTGTTATCGACGTTTATACCTGCCCTTGAGAACTCTAAAAAAGGTCCTCACAAAAGCTACTATATGCATGGTGGATTTAATTTGGGTGGTACGGTTTCAGGACGACTAAGTTCTTCTAATCCAAACTTGCAAAACCTACCTTCTAAGTCTCGTCTGTCAAAGTATATTAAGGTATGTGTCAGAGCACCGTTAGGCTGGCTTTTTGTGGGGCTTGATTTTGATTCACTTGAAGACAAAATCTCTGCCTTGCTTACCAAGGATCCAAACAAACTAAAGGTTTATACAGATGGTTATGATGGCCACTGTCTCAGAGCATACTCTTACTTTAAAGAGCAAATGCCTGACATAGATTCAAGTTCAGTAAGCAGCATTAATTCAATTGCTTCTAAGTACCCAGAACTAAGACAAATGTCTAAAGCACCTACGTTTCTTTTAACGTATAATGGCACTAAGTTTGGGCTCATGAACAATTGCGGCTTTGATGCACTCATGGCTGAGCAAATTGAAAAAAACTACCACGATCTTTATCAAGTTTCTGACCAATATACAAAATCGAAAATCAATAACGCTGTCAAAGATGGATACGTCACTGCAGCCTTTGGCTTAAGGGTTAGAACACCTATTTTGAGCCAGGTGGTCCTCACAGACCGCCACACGCCGTATCAGGCAAAGGCAGAGGCACGTACTGCAGGTAATGCGCTAGGCCAGTCCTGGGGCTTGCTGAACAACCGTGCTGCTTCAGAGTTTATGCAACTTGTTAGAAGCCACTATCTTCATCATGATATTAAGATCTGTTGTCAAATTCATGATGCCCAATATTACATGATCAAACGAAACACCCCTGTATTAGATTGGTTTAACCAAAACATAGTTAAATGTGTGCAGTGGCAAAAGCATCCTGATATTGTTCATGATCATGTAAAGTTATCAGGCGCAGTTTCCGTCTTTCATCCGAGCTGGGCGTCTGAATATAAACTTCCTAATGATGCAACGACAATTGATGTTGCAAATTTTCTTAACAAAATAAAGGTTCTCTGATGAAAAAGAAATACTCATTTATTGAAACTCACTGGTACATGGCTACTACTGAGATTCACTTCATTCAGCCGTCAAAAGTGCAAGGTGCAGATCCCTCACTTAGAAGCCAAAAACTGAACGTGCTGATCATCCCCAAAAAACGTAAGATCACTGCCAAAGATCTAGGTGATATTCGCAATCTTTCTTTGCTCCGAATGAAGAAACAATATAATGTAGATACAGATCAGATCGCTGATTTTATCGTCCTTAATTTGATGTACATGGGCATGATGTCCGAGCACACATATTTCACTGAGGGCCAAGAAGAAACCCAAGAATAGGACCCTGGCTATGGGCAAGACAACTCTTATCAACTCAACTAATTTGAACCTTACAATGGCTCTTTGGTTGGCCACAGATACTTATGATCATATTCCTGTTGGTGCGCCAAAAGACGGTTTGCCTATACTTAGTGTGACCCAGCTATTGAAGCCAACTAAGGCTTTGATACTGAGTCATCGTTTGCCAGACAAAGACAATGAGGTTGAGCTCATTAAGCGGGTAAAATCACGTATCGGTCAGGCAATTCATTCATCTATTGAAGCTGCTTTTGAGAATCCAAATAAAGATGTTATTCTTAAGAGCATTGGCTTTCCTTCGGGGGTTATAGACAAGCTTGTGCTTAACCCAACTAAGAAGATGCTTGAAGACAGACCAGACTGCATTCCAATCTACATTGAGCAAAGAGCCTACCGTAAAGTTAAAACCTCTGCAGGCACTACAATGTGGATTAGCGGTAAGTTTGACCAAGTCATTAATGGACAGCCTGAAGACAATAAGTCGACGGGCGTCTACAGCTATATAAAAATGGATCAAACTGAAAAAGGCGATTACGCTCTTCAAATGGCTATGTATAAATGGCTGAATGAAGACATCATCAAAGCTGATCAGGGCGTAATCAATTTTATCCTTACGGATTGGACGCAGCGTGATGTAGGAAGAAACAATTACCCACCAAACCCAGTTATGGAAATGCTTGTAAATCTTTACCAGCCGGCCGATGCAGAAAAGTTCATCATCGCTAAGCTAGATGAGATTGAACAAAACGCTGGCTTTGCAAGTGAATCAGACATGATTCGTTGTACTGATGAAGAGCTTTGGCGGTCTGATGACATACATAAGTATTACGCTAATTCCGATATGCTGAAGCGTTCTACTAAAAACTTTGATACGTATGCAGAAGCATTGAACCATAAAACAAAAGCAGGAAAAGGTATTGTTATTACCGCTCCTGGCGAAGTTAAACGTTGCTTCTATTGTGATGCAGCTCCGCTATGCACTCAAAGACTTGAGTACATCTAACTAAATTTAATTAAAATTAGGGTATATGAAATGAGAGACTTTGACTCTTTGACTGATCATCCTGTGCTTGAAGAGATGGTAAACATCATCTGTAAAAAAACACAGAACCAAAACCGTAATTTCTTTAGAGTCGAAGTCGCTTACTTTCTTGCAAAGATGGCTTCTACGATGAGAGCCCGGATCAAGACTAAAGATCGCGGCGACATACCAGTAAATATTTATGCACTGGGTCTGGCTACTTCAGGTTTTGGCAAAGGCCATTCTGTAAGCATCATTGAAGACTACTTTATGGATGGGTTTAAAACTCGATTTATTGAAGCAACTCTTAATGAAATTTCTGATAAGAACCTTTTGAAGCTATCCACTAATCGATCAATTTATAAGAACACCGATCAGGCAGCAGAGCTTCAAGGTCTTGAAAAAGAGTATGCTCAAGCCGGGCCTTATCCTTATACGTTTGACAGCGGTACAGTTCCTGCAGTCAAGCAGCTCAGACAAAAGCTGCTACTAGCAGACGCTGGAGCCATCAATCTTCAAATTGATGAAGTTGGTTCCAACCTTCTGGCTAATACAGAGATTCTTAATACGTTTCTCGAGCTCTTTGACAAAGGCAAAACCAAAGCAAAGCTCACCAAGAACACAACAGACAATAGCCGCGGCCAGGACATTGATGGTCCTACGCCAGCCAACATGCTGTTGTTTGGAACGCCAAGCAAATTGCTAGATGGCGGGAACACTGAAGACATGTTCTTTGAGTTTTTACAAATAGGCTATAGCCGACGCTTTTTGTTTGCGTGGGGTGTGCATGAACGCAGTTCTAATAAGATGACAGCAGAAGAGATCTACAAAGATCTTATTGATCCTAACTCTTCTTCTATGGTCGACGTTATTAGTAAGTCATTTACACAGCTTGCTGATCCTATGAACCATATGTGGACAATGACTCTTCCAGACAACGTAGCTATTGAGCTGGTTGAATACCGTATCTTGTGTGAGAGCGAAGCTGATAGGCTTCCTGAGCATTGTGAGATGGAAAAAACAGAGCTCAATCACCGCTACTTTAAAGCTTTGAAGCTGGCCGGCGTATTTGGATTTATTGATCAGTCTCCTGAGATCTCAATGGATAACTTGTACCATGCTATTAATCTGGTTCAGTCATCTGGAGCAGACTTCAAGACACTACTCAGCAGAGAGAAAGCTTACGTGAAGCTAGCAAAGTATATTGCTGCACACGATCAAGAGCTCACACATGCTGACCTGACGGAGGCGTTGCCTTATTATAAAACAGGTAACGCTGCCCGTCAGGAAATTATGACCCTGGCTACTGCATGGGGCTATAAGAATAACATCATCATTAAGAAATCTTTCACTGAAGGAATTGAGTTTTTTTCTGGTGAAGCCCTTAACGAGACAGATCTCGACAAGATGATGTTTTCTTATTCAGAAGACTACGCAACAGAATATCAATCTGAAACGCAGCCCTTTGAAAATTTACATTTAATGACTCAAGCTGAAGGTTACCATTGGTGCAACCATCGCTTTGTTGGGAACCACAGAAGAGGCGACAATGTCATTGAAGGGTTCAACATGATTGTCCTGGATGTAGACGGCAAAGCATCTCGTGACTTAGTTCATGAAATGCTGCGTGATTATACATTCATGACTTATACTACTAAGCGCCACAAAGAAGATGGAACTGGTCCTGACCGTTTCCGTGTAATCATGCCACTGAAGTATGAGCTCCATCTTAATAAAGATGACTATACTCAGTTTATGAATAACATCATGGAATGGTTACCTTTCTCGATTGATGAAGAAGCTAACCAGCGTGAACGCAAATGGCTTACAAACCATTTGGGCCAACACCATTATAACATTCAGGGAACTCTTCTGGATCCAATCAGATTCATTCCAAAAACTTCAAGAAATGAGTTCCACAAAGCTCAGATGACCGAGCTGAAAGATCTGAATAGTCTGGAACGTTGGTTTGCTGAACGCATGGTTATGGGCAACCGTAATAATCAAATGATTAAGTATGCATTAGCTCTGTTTGATACCGGAATGCTTTATCCTGAAATTGAAACACGAGTTACGGACTTCAATCAAAAAATTGATAATCCTCTTTCGGACAATGAACTGCAACATACTATTCTAAGAACAATAGCCCGTAAGACAGCAAAAACTGAACCATGAGGACACCCAACTATGAGCCATAACCAACTTATACTGATTGGAGGTGAGTCTGCTACAGGCAAATCTGCAAGTCTGAAAGACATCCCTAAACAAGATCGCTGGATCTATCTAAACACAGAATCAGGTAAAGCACTGCCATTTAAAAATAACTTCGTGCCTGGGATCGTCACAGATCCTTATCAGGTCAATGAAGCATTTGATCTGGTGACAGGTAATCCTGACTATGATGGTATTATCATCGACTCTCTTACTTTCCTTATGGATATGTATGAGAGCCAGTTGGTACTCCCAGCAAAAGACGGCCGGCAAGCATGGCAGGAGTACGCTCAATACTTTAAGATCCTCATGCAACAGCTTGTAGCGTCTACAGACAAGCATGTAATTATGCTGGCTCATACTCTCAGTACACAAGACGCACATCTTGTCGATCGAGTCTCTGTGCCCATCAAAGGTTCATTGAAAAACAATGGGCTTGAGTCCTATTTTTCAACGGTAGTTGCTACCAAGCGTATGTCGCTAGATGACCTTAAACCTTACAGCTCGAGCTTGTTGAATATCACACCTGACGACCAACTTCTTGGGTTCAAATATATTTTCCAAACACGTTTGACTAAGAATACCATTGGTGAAAGAATCCGTGGCCCAATGGGGCTCTTCACAGAACAAGAGACCTTCATGGATAACAATGTGGCTCTGCTGCTAGATCACATGATTAAGTTTTATACTTAGAAGTTAGCAGCTTTTTTGGTGGCTTTAGGCCACAAATTAAATCCCGAAGAATAGGAAAAACTTTATGGATATGTTTAAAGATATCGACGTCTCTGGCGCCGAAGAACAAAGTGATTTTCTCGGTGGTAGTTACACCCTTGAGTCAGGTCTTTATGATGGCGTTGTCAAGCTTGCTTACGTAATGCCTTCAGCCAAGTCTAAATCAAAATGCGTAGTGACTGTCATTGCGTATGGAGGCAAAGAGATCACTGATCGTACTTGGATCTTCAACAAGAATGGCGGCGCCACTTATGAAAAAGATGGCAAGACCCGTATGCTACCAGGCTTTGAGACAATCAATGATCTTTGCCTGATGGCTACTGGTCATCCGTTGGTAGAGCAGACTCTTGAGGAAAAAGTCATTAAAGTCTGGGACTCCCTGGCCGAGGCAGAAGTCGATAAGAATATGCCTGTGATTACGTCAATCCTTGGCAAGCAAGTCACTGCTGCTATTCTCAGAGTCATTGAAAACAAGCAGGAGAAAGTTGGTAACGATTACGTCGACACCAACATGACTCGTGAAGTCAATGAAACCGACAAGTACTTTCACACCCCAACAAAGAAAACGTATGTAGAGCTTAAGAAGGGCGTAGAGATCGCTCAAGAAGATCTCTTCTACACAAAATGGGGTGAGAAGAATACTGGCCAGACACGCAACAAGTTCAAAGAAGTTGCTGGATCAGCTGGTGCAGTCAAAAGCGGTAGTGGTTCCCCTAAACCTACTAAATCGCTATTCGGCTAGTAGACTTAATCTATAAAAAATAATAAGCCTCTTTGTTGTAACCCAACAAAGAGGTTTTTTATGGCTTTTATAGATAAACTATCATCTCCCGAATTCAGATTAAATCTTCCTTTGTATGTCGGCGGTAAGTCACATCTTAAAAAAGACGGGACTTACACTAAGACAACAAAAAAGCATTGGCTCAATTTGAATAATTATCGCAACTGGCATTATCAGACTGCCAGTTCAACAAAGATAAAATTCAAAGAAGAGGTAAGAGATCAAATTGAAGCTTTACCAAATCTAACAGATTTATGGGGACCCATCTCATTTCATTATTTAATGTATCCGCCAAACATGATGCAGCGTGATCTGATGAACGTAGCTACAATCATTGATAAATATTTTATGGATGCACTTGTAGAAATGGGAAAATTAAAAGATGATAATTGCTCTTTTGTGCCAGGATTCTCTTGTGAAGTGAGATACGTTGACAGAACAAATCCAAGAATGGAAGTCGGCATCCGCCCATTTATCAGCAACCCAGGAGCCAAGCATGGCCGAAATATCAATCTACTCTCCGAGGAAAGTTACTCCTCAGAACCAAAAGAATCTCCCTAGCACTCATAACCCAGAACAAAGGAAAAGTTACGTGCAAGTACATTTGGAAGAAAATGAGATTGTCGAAGCAATCCGTAATTACATTCGCGCAGTAATTCCAGTCAGTGACTGTGACGAGCTCCCTGTAGTCCTCACAGCCGGCCGCGGTGAGAATGGTCATACAGCTGCCATTACAATTGAGCCTGTCTCAGTGGCTGTTCAGGGCGCTGTAAAGCCTACTGCCAGTATGGCTACCTACACGCAGATCACTGCCGGCGCAGTTATGCGTAATGATGAAAACGACAGTGCTTTTAAATTGCCAGCAGAAAATCCACTAAAACCAACTACTGATGACAAAGAAGCAAAAGTTGTTGAGTCTAAAATGGCAGATGAACTTACCCCTGCAGTCGCGGAAGAACTAAAGAAAAGCTCTTTGTTTAAAGCGCTTGATGTAGCAACGGTCAACGACTCAAGTGACGTAGTGTACGTCGCTAAAGAAGTTGAAGTAGAAGCAGACACTCCTGCTGAAAAGCCAAAAGCAAAAAGCATCTTTGACAATCTGAATTAAGATTGGATACTCTAAGCTCTCACTTAGGGTATTCAGGGGAGGCTGTGGTGGTCCCTACAGCCACAGCTTCCCCAACTTACTTAAACAATAAGCCGCTCACTCTGGGCGGCTTTTTCTTTATGTAGGAGAAAAAAAATGGTCAAACTTAAAGAAAATGGCGTTGTCGTAATGAAATCAGGTTCGCCAATGATGGTTCTGATTGAGGTCCCTAAGGATCCTCAAAAAAGAGCCCTATGTGCTTACTGGTGTAAAGAAAAAAACAAGCCAGTTGAAGAGATGGTTTTTGTACACGCACTAGAAACTCCAGAAGCATGTCTTGATCGCCAGACAAAGCTGAAAAACTATATGTCTGAGGACGAGGACCTAACACATAAATCTTTTCTGATGGAGTTTTCAACAAGTGCTGAGATGCAGTCTTTTGTTAACAGAATGTTTAGCGGCCCTTTTGATGATGAAGAAGAAGAATCTGACCCAATCAACTAGGTGACATATGACTAAATTCACAAAGCCCATGCAGCCATGTAATGCTGACTTAGAAAAGATTACTTTCCCGTGCCTAGCCCAGAAAAAAATCGATGGTATGAAGATGATTATCCGTAGTGATAATCATGGTGGAATGGAGTTTCTTGGTCGATCGATGAAACCAATCACTAACCAATGGATCATTGAAAAGTTTTCGGCAATTTTTGAAGATATTGCCGGCCTTTCCGGATGGGTCTTTGAGGGAGAGCTCCAGGCCGGTGATTCATTTGAAAGTTGCGATGGGCTTCTTTCTGCCAAGTATCGTGAATTTGATGATGTGATTTATCATATGTTTGATGAAATCTCAGATATGTCTTTGCCATATTCAGATCGGTGGTCCGTAGTTGCTGCAACAGTGGGTGTATTAAATCATCCTATGGTTATGACTGTCTACGGTCTTCGTATCAAAGACATGGATTCTTTAATGCTGTTTCATGATATAAACGATCGAGACCCTGGTTTAGATGGAACCATCGTAAGATGGGAAGATTCGGCTTATAAGCCAGGTAAGCGCACTGAGAATGAAAAGTATGTTCTTAAAATCAAAGACTTTCAAGACATAGAGGTGGAAATTGTCGCTGTTAACGAACTGCTTCATAATCATAATGAGAGCTTCACAAATTCTCTTGGACGAACTGAACGCTCCACTGCCCAAGACGGTAGAGTGGGAGGAGGAACGCTTGGTTCATTCACATGCCAAATGTCTAGCGGAGCACTCTTCTCAGTAGGAAGTTTCCGCGGCATGTCTCGAGATACAGGGCGAGAGCTCTGGAATCGTCGAGAAGAGCTCTCAGGTAAGCAAATTAAAATCAAATACATGAGACTCTCTCAATATGGGGTGCCAATTCACCCTGTGTATTTAGGTTTTCGAGATCCTATTGATCTCGATTAAGAGAGGTCCCGTGCAAACAGGGTGGGGCTGAGGCAAGGTAATATGGGTTCAAATCCCATACAGAGTTTTTTTATTAAATACTCAAAGGGGTCTTTGTGTAAATAAAGCAGGTGATGTTTCTACACTGATAGAACAGCTTACAGGTGTTGAAGAAGCCATGGTTCACTGCAGAAATGTACCAGACGAATATGATGCTCCTGTTCGTAAAGAGCATCATACTCGTTTTGGGATTACGTAGCCGCTTTCCATAGTTGGAACCATGGATTGAGATTCCAACTCGCTTGGACCATGCCAGGACCTAAAGAATAGCCAAGACGGCCGTCTGCTGTCACCAGAGGCAGGTTATCAACCATAGGCGAACCTACATCCATACCAATCATTCCTGCTGTACCAAGGCCCAACAGAGCACTCGCTGGATTGTTTCTTATAAGGTCCAAAGCAACTTTCATGGATCTCAGTTTAAAGTTCATGAACCAAGTAAGACCGATGCTTTCGTAAGCTGTTCTTACGCGGCTATCTACAAGATCGTAGTTAATGAATTCACTATCGATTTTTTTCAAGGCTTCCTCAGAACTTGTATTACGTTCTTGAGTCAGAAAATCGAAGTAAATCGCTTTTGCAACAAAGTCAGAATACTGCACTGCGCGATTGAGGCCTTTATATAGAGCCGTGTCTTTAGACACGATCGCATATCTCGCAACAGTCGAGAGTGCGCCAGGTAGCTCTGCCGCTTTTTTCTCAACCCAATCCATATACTTACCGTCCATGTATGCCTTATCAGAGTCAGTCAGGCCTTCTGATATTGTTGTCAGTTGGTTAGCTTCAATAAGGGGCCAGATCGAGAGTCGCTTACTTGCTTCTTGGATAGTCTCAATTTGGTTTTGAAGAGCTAAAACCTCTCTTTTGCTTTTAGAGGCATAAAGCTTGTATCTAAGATCAATAATACGCTCTTCGTTTTTCTTGAACTGATTCACTTCAGCATATTTAGTACGTGTTTTTTTAACCATATACGTCAAAGGAACTTCACGGCCGGCAAGCTGAACGATGTTAGAAAGGGTATTCGCTGCGAGAACGACACCTGATTTAACAACGATAATATGCTTCACTTCTGACACTATAGTTTGAATAGTATCTTCAGCTGTCGTGAGGTACTTAAACATATCAGGCCCCAAGAAAGGCGTAAGAAGGAAGATGTCTTTCATTGTGTTTTGGATTTCTTTAGACCAGCGTGTTCTGCCTGTGTAAATATCAGCAATACTGGCAGATCTAAAACCAAGAGCGTTATTGATCATATCTCTACGGATCATAATAGGCCCGCCAAATTTATTAATACCGTAATCTCTTGCAGTAGGAGGTATAAGACGGAACGAGTCTTCCCAGACAGGATCGTTTCTCAGATCCTCTGTAAGAATAAGTTCATTGGTATTAGGGTCTCTTTCAAAACCAAATTCCACGTATTCATTCTGTCTTCCTAGAGCAGCATCTCTTTCCCACGTTTCATGAAGAGCATCTATGTTAGCCATGTTAAAACCAAAAGCTGCTTTTTCTTCCACAACACGACCAGCCCACTTACCTAGTGAGTCTGCGTAGTTAGTCGACATTTGAAGCATATTAATCATGTCTAGGGCTAAGAATTGCTCAAATCCAATAAGCACTCCGTCATCTGAAAATCTAGGAAGGATATTGTCTTTAGACGTGATCTTTCCTTCTTTCATACGCTTGTTCAGACTAGCAGCTTCAAGTCCCTTAATAAGACCGCCTGTAGTGTTAGGACCGACTACAAGACCTGTTTTAGGGTTAATACCGCTAAAGGTATCCATAACAGTTTGCATACCGCCTTGGTTATAGTTAGCCAGCTTTTGGTGTGCTGAGAAGTAATAGGCTCTGCCTGTATTTTGTCCTATAGGGTCTTTATAAGGACGGATCCTAGTGTAACCATTCTCTATAAGATTTGCATGATTGCTGTCATGAGCAATAATGACTTTGTATTTTCTTCTGGCAGTAGATTCCATATGACCTTTGATGCCATTGATTCTGGCACCTCTGTGATCAGTTTTTTCATTTTCTTGCTTGCGTAGCTCAATCATATAAGAAATGGCGTCTGTCACACCAGAGCTTTCATCTTTTATGATTTTAGCAAGACGCTGGTGCGTTCTTTTTGGGAGTTGATCCACAGCTTCCAAGCTAGCAAGTTCATCAATAGCTCTGATCAAAGAAAGCTGATCATTTGTATTTTCGTACATTTTAAAGAGAGCTTTTTTGAGCTCAAGTTCTTCAGCTATAGTGATAGAACCAATACGACCACCTTCATTGTAGAGACCCATGATAGAAGTCGCTGACGTAAGTAGATTGTCACCTAGCGTGTAATCAATTTGAAACTTACCTAGCTGTTTGGCTTTAGCATAATAAGCTTTAGTGATTTTATCTGTCAAACGATCCGAAAGCCCTAGTGCCTTGGCTGACGCCAAGACACGAGCTTTCGAATCTTTGATGTTGTTAGTACGAAGAGTCTGCTTGTCAGAATTATTGCCAAAAAGAGACAAAGCAAAAGACTCACCAAGAGTGTCAATAAGCACAGACAAGTCAGTCTTACCAAACCCGTTAAACATGTGCGTCCAGTCTGCAGCAAGGCGTGTAGCGTTTGTTTTATTTGTATCTGACGCTTTGCCCTTACTAAAACCTTCAGAGAATTTGCTCGCAATAATCTTGGGGACACGTTCAACATACTCCTGACGAACAACAGAAATTTCTTGTTTTGCTTTTTTTACTTTTTCAAAGACAAGTCTTGTGTCGTCCGTGATACCGCGGATTTCTGAAAGCAGGTTAACAATTGAATTTGGAACAGCAGGGTTATTCAAAAGCTGAGTAGAGAAGTCAGCAGCAGAATCAATTGCGCCATTTACACCATACTTATCAAGTACACCTCTGACAGCAGCGTTTGCTTTATTGAGCAAGCCTGAGCCTTGGTTTTCAATTTCCATGGCAGCTTCAGCACGATACTGAAGCAACTGCTCTGCTAGAATATCCAAACCTACTTTTGTTGAAAGGTTTGCTGTATTGGATCCAATGACTCTTGCATTGACCGTGTTGATTGTCTTTTCAGTGATGTTGGTGAAAACACCATCCAAGCCAGTTTCTGGGCTATTTGTATTGAACTTCAGAGAATCAAAATCAATTGCTCCCAATACGTTTCTAAATTCAGGACTGGTTTGAGAAAGAGCCAAGAAGACAGACAATCTGTCGCTCATACCGCGGCCGTCTGACCCAGGTTTCATGACAATGTCTGTCTCAGCTTCAGTGAATGGCAAACCGATAACGGCTTGATACATTCTCTCTGCTCGTTGTTCCTGGCTTTGAGTAGCCTCGGGGCCTGTAATCCCCATCTCATTAAGAAAGTTTTCAGGGGACAGCTTGTCTGAGACAGCTTCAAATATTTTTTGGGCCTCAATACGAGCTAGCTTGTCTAGCTTGAGATCCATCGAGAACATGGCCTGAAGGGACTTAAACAGAAGCACGTCCTGCGCGCTCTCTATAGTGAACCCAGCTGCTCCAAGACGACTCAAAGCGTTCATGGACTCTAGTTCTGCACCTGAATACTCAGCAAGTCTTTGAGCGATTCTGGTGTCGTTTTCCAGAATAGAATTGTTAGCTCTATTTTCTGACAGATAAGCGTCTACTTGCTTAGTAAAGAGCCTTTGAAGCTCCATTCTTCTGGTTTCTTCAGGAGACGTAAGGTCTACTGCGTTATCCAGTATTTGATCAAGAACAGTGTTTCTATTTTGAAGATTGCTTTCAATGACATTGTTAATACCAGATTGCATAATAATTTTGGTATTAAACCTGATGTGATCAAAGACTTTATTAGATGTGAATCCAAGCAAACGACGCATCACTTGGATGACTTTTTCGCCCATTACTCTAGCAATAGACATCACGTCAGTAGCTTGAGTTTTAGCAGCGCGATTAATCAGCTGTTGGTTACTAAGCGAATAAGCCATGAACTCAAGAAGAGCCAATGAAAGACCTATTTCAGGCTCAGGATTCAAATCCAGAATGTCTTGAAGGAGTTTCTGAACTTTGAATTCTGCACTGCCTGGATTCAGATCTCTAGACAAGAAATCATTCATCAAGCTCTCAAGACGTTTAATTGCCATGACACGATCTTTGTTTGTGTCACCTTTTCGATCGGCAAAGTGAGCCATGACTTGGTAGACAGTAGCTGCGTGAACAAGTTCATGCAAAGCTGTCTCTACCGTCATGTTTCTTATATTAAGAACTTTCTCTTTTCTGAAATACTCTCCGGGCTTATTGGCTGTTTTTTGGACATTGATTTTAAGTCCGGCAGCTAGAAGTTCTTTCATGGCTCTAGACTGAACCATGTCATCAAAAGTAGCTTGTTGTCTTAGGTCTTTAATTTGAGATCCAAGAATAGCTATAAATGCAGAGGCGCTTTTATCTTCAGAGGCCTCAAACAGCTTTCTAAACTGAGATCCGTTTACAGGCTCTTTTTCAAAGGTTTTAGAGAACTTGCCTTCTGCTCTTTCTGTAGCATCAAAGTCTTGGGCTGCTTCAATAATCTCAAGAGCAGAATCAAGTTCTTCATTAAGGTAGTCGACCATTTTTTGGTCTTCGCCTACGCCGAATTCTTTGCCCTCTTTTA
>Ga0105053_10007423_pt1 | contig 14657 bp, 14 predicted proteins | sample BON01_FD_78093 | JGI IMG/M metagenome (GOLD analysis project Ga0105053, IMG submission 78093) | Freshwater microbial communities from Lake Bonney liftoff mats and glacier meltwater in Antarctica - BON-01 | ecosystem: Environmental > Aquatic > Freshwater > Ice > Glacier meltwater | place: Lake...
CAGACGAAGCCCTCAGGCCAACGATGTTGCGCCAGATGGTGCGAGCACGCTTCCTCATCGGAAAAACGCGCATCGAACGCCTGGCGGGACATGGGTTTGTCGCTTTTCCATCTGGCTGGCATAGACAGAACAATACCAGAACGTTGCCGGTTGGCAAGCCGCATCGCACCACATCATGTGCCGCCGGACCGAAAGGGATAAGTGTTCATTGGTCAATCGCCCCGAACGCCATGGCCCTGATTCTTTCTTGCCTGAAATATCCAATCCCGACGCCTGCCCAAGCCTCAGTCGTTGATATCCTTCTCGAACAACTCGACCTGCCCCGTGCGCAGCCCGATCGCCCGCCGCAGCGCGATCCACGCCACCAGCGACAGCGCGGCAAACAGCACCAGCGTCAGCGGCAGCGATCCCGCCATCCACAATGCCACCGGCCCGCCCACCAGAAACAGCGCGGCCACGACACCGGCGCCGATGGCAAAGCCCAGCAATATGAACCCGGGCAACACCATTTCCAGACACCCCAGCACCAGCGCCGCCACCGCCCAGGCCCACCAATCCGACCAGATCATGGCTTGCGCCCGAACATCATCTTGAATGCATCGCCAAACGCATCCACTGCATCCGACGGCAGAATGATGGTCTGCGACCCCGGCTTCTGGGCGATACGGCCCAGCGCCTCGACCTGTTTCAGCGCCACGTTGTACTGTGCCGCCTCCATCCCGTTCTCGCGGATCGCCTGGGCCACCACCGCCGTGGCATAGGCCTCGGCGTCGGCCTGAATGCGCCGCGCCTCGGCCACCCGCTGGGCCGCATAGAGTTCCGCATCCGCCGACAGTTCCACCGCCCGCTTCTTGCCTTCGGCCTCGGTCACGCTGGCGCGCCGCGCACGCTCGGCGTTCAACTGCTGCAACATCGCCTCGCGCGTCGACTGGTCGAGGTTCACGTCCAGCAATTCGGCGCGCGTCACCTCGATGCCCCAGTCGTCCACAGCACTTTCAACCTGCACCTTGACCTTGCCGATCAGGTCGGCACGGTTGCTCTGCACCTCGTCCAACTCCATCATCCCGATCTCGGCTCGCACGATCCCGGCCACCACCGTGGCAATGGCCGCATCCACATCGCGAATTCGGTACACCGTCTTTTCCGGGTTCAGGATGCGATAGAACACCGAGGTTTCGACCCGCACCAACACGTTGTCGCGGGTGATCGCGTCCTGTTCGGCATTGGGCAACTGGCGTTCCAGAATCGAAACCTTGTGCGCCACCTTGTCCAGGAACGGCACGATCAGGTTGATCCCCGGCCCCAGCACCGCGCGCAACCGCCCCAGCCGTTCCACCACAAACTTCTCGGATTGCGGCACGATCCGCACCCCCAGAAAGATGCAGATCAGAATGAAAACCGCCAGGGCGATCAGCACGAAATTCCCACCGATCAGATCGATCAGCACAGTTTCAAAATTCATCGCAAATCCTTCTCAACCGCCTTGGCCGGTATCTTCCAGATAAACCCTTAAGCGTTGCTGAAGATAGGGCACACCGTCAGACAGCCGCAAGAATTGCGCCACCCCCATCTGCCGCCACCTCTGCCCCTCGTTGCCCAGGCGGATCCGCCCCACCTCTGCGGGCGAAATCTGGGCCACAAAGAACCATCCCGCCGCCGTCGGATCGGTGGTCGAGACAAAGGCCCGCCGCCACAGCAGCGCCGCCTCAGACACACGCAATCCCAACTCCTCATGGGTTTCGCGCAGCACACATTCCTCGGGAGTCTCGCTGCCCTCGCGCCCGCCGCCCGGCAAATCCCAGCAGGCGGGAAAGGGAATATCGGCCCGGTCGTCGCGCAGAATAGAAATCACCTTATCGCCGGTCAACAGCGCCATTTTGGCTCCGGTGAACCGCTCGGGCACCTCGCCTTCAAAACTGCCTGTGGTCAATGCCCCGTCCCTTGCAATACACTTCAAAACAGCCCCAACGGCCACGAGACCCGCAATGCCCGCCCTCTGCCGCGATTGCCTGGCCCAGTTCGCAAGCGCCCGCCGATGCCCGGCCTGCGCCAGCCCCCGCATAACAGCGCATTCCGAACTTTGGAACCTGACCATAGCACATATGGACTGTGACGCCTTCTATGCAAGCGTCGAGAAACGCGACAACCCCGATCTGCGCGACAAGCCGGTGATCATCGGCGGCGGGCGGCGCGGCGTCGTCTCCACCGCCTGCTACATCGCCCGAATCAAGGGCGTGCGCAGCGCCATGCCGATGTTCCAGGCGCTGAAACTGTGCCCCGAAGCCGTGGTCGTGAGGGGCCGCATGGAGGTGTATGTCGCCGTCAGCAGACAGGTCCGCGCCCTGATGGACGAACTCACCCCCATCGTCGAGCCCCTGTCGCTGGACGAGGCGTTCATGGACCTGACCGGCACCGCCCGCCTGCACGGCGCACCCCCGGCCGTGATGCTGGCGCGGCTGACAAAGCGCATGCGCGACGAGATCGGCATCACCGGCTCCATCGGCCTGTCGCACAACAAGTTCCTCGCCAAGGTCGCCTCAGACCTCGACAAGCCCCGGGGCTTTTCCGTCATCGGTCAGGCCGAAACCATGGATTTCCTGCACGACAAACCCGTTCGGATGATCTGGGGCATCGGCGCCGTGTCACAGGGGGCTCTGGACAAGGCCGGCATCCGCACCTTCGCCGACCTGTTGCGCTGGGACCAGCGCGATCTGGTCGCCCGCTTCGGCGGCATGGGCGAACGCCTCTGGCACCTTGCGCGCGGGCAGGACGCGCGCCGCGTCTCGGCCCACGAGCCGGTCAAGGGCATCAGCAACGAAACCACGTTTCACGACGATACCGCCGATCCCGACATCCTGGATGGTCACATCTGGCGCCTGGCCGAAAAGGTTTCGGACCGCGCCAAGGCCAGGGACATCGCCGGACGCATCGTCACCCTGAAACTGAAGCGTGCCGACCACACGATCCTGACCCGCCGCACCAGCCTGCACAGCCCGACCCAGACCGCCGACCGCCTGTACCGCACCGCCCGCGATCTGTTCGCGCCGGTCGCGACCCAGGGCCCGTTCCGTCTGCTGGGTGTCGGCCTGTCCGATCTGGCCCCCTCGGCCACCACCCCGGCCACCGGCGACCTGCTCGACCCCCGTGCCGAACAGCGCGAACGGGCCGAACGCGCCGCCGACAAGATCCGCGCCCGGTTCGGCGACAAGGCCATCCAGAAAGGTCGCGCCCTGCGGTAACTGTGGACTTCGAGTATTTTTGCAAAGAAGAAGCAAAACGGGTTTCTTCCTTGCAAAAATACCCCCGCGCACAGCGCATCCACCCGAGAAACCTATTCCGCCGCCACCGAAAGCTCGCGCTGCCCGATCCCGGCGATTTCGGCCACCACCCCGTCGATCAACCGCTTGAACGCCGCGAACCCGGCATGGGGCCGCACCCGGGCCTCATCCATGTAAAGCGCGCGGTCGATCTCGATCTGCACGACATGCTGATTGCGCGACGGGCGGCCATAGGTCTGGGCGATATAGGCGCCCGCGAAGGGCGCGTTGCGTGCCACCCGCAGACCGGCGCTGGCAAAGGCTGCCTCGATCCGGTCCATCACCTCGCTGCCCGCCGCCGCGCCGAACCGGTCGCCCAGCACCACCTCGGGCCGCCCGCCCCGGGTCGTGCCCAGCGATTCGATCGCCTCGTGGGGCATCGAATGGCAATCGATCAGCACCGCCTCGCCGAACAGCGCCACGCTGTCGGCCAACAGCCCGTGCAGCGTGTCGTGATAGGGGCGCCACACATCGCGGATGCGCCCCCGTGCCTCGTCCAGGCTCAGCTTGCCGCGATAGATCGCGCGCCCCCCCGCCACCACCCGCGGCACCACGCCAAGCCCCGAGGCGATGCGCGGGTTGTGACCGGCCCGCGGCACACCGTCGATCAGGGCGGGGTCAAGTTCATCGCAGGCGCGGTTCAGATCGACATAGGCGCGCGGTGCCGTCGCCACCAGGAACGGCGCCCCCGCAGCCGGAGCCATATCGAACAGGTGATCGACAAAGGCATCCTCGGACGACCGGATCGCCGCCCGGTCCAGCACCGAACGGCGCAGCATCTGGTCGGGATAGTCACTGCCGGAATGCGGCGAGGCGAAGACGACGCTGGTCGTGCGCAGCCGCGGCATGAAAAGCTGAAATGGTTCCTGCACGCACATCTCCCTGTCTCCCGAACAGTATAGGGCGAAAAACTGCCGTGCCAAAAGCCCTTGAACAGTTTCCCGACTCCTTTTATAGACCGCGAACCGGCGTGGGGTTTCCTGCGCCCCCGTTCCTGTGGGGCGGGCCAGCGATGGGGCTTCATGGGTGATTAGCTCAGCGGTAGAGCACTTCGTTGACATCGAAGGGGTCACTGGTTCGATCCCAGTATCGCCCACCATGAATTCGATCCGGGCAACCGGCAATGCAACAGGCGCGCCAGCGCCGCGATATGAGGAGAGGGACCATGAAAGTCCGCAACTCGCTCCGCTCGCTGAAAAGCCGCCACCGCGATTGTCGTGTGGTGCGCCGGAAGGGCCGCGTCTATGTGATCAACAAGACGCAGCGCCGGTTCAAGGCCCGTCAGGGCTGATCAGCGACGGTTTCACGAAATGCAAGGGCCGCCTCCGCACGCCGGGGGCGGCCCTTGCGCATCTCAGCGGCCCAGCAGGTTCCGCACCGAATCCGCCAGCAACTGCACCACCAGTTCCTGACTGACGTAACCCGTCACCGGCAGCCCGGATTTCTGCTGATACAGGCGCAGGGCGCGGCGCGTGGCACCGTCGAATCTCCCGTCCACCTGCCCCGGATCCAGCCCCAGTCCGGCCAGCCGGTCCTCGATGGCCACACGCAGGGTCCGGTTCAGACCCAGCGCATCTTCGCCCGCCTGGGCCGACGCATCGCCCCCGCCGCCCTGCAACTGCGCGATCCGCGCCCGGGCCTCGTCGGCGAACCGGCCCCGGGGATAGGCCGCAAGATACCCCTCGAACGCATCGGCGGTGTTGGCACCCACGGCCTGCCGCCAGGCCAGGGCCTCGATCGGATCGGTCCGGGGCGTGGGCGTGGGCGGCGGGGCCAGAGCGGCCAGCGCCGTGCGCGCCGTGTCGGCCCAGCGGCCCCGGGGATAACGCTCAAGATAGGCGCGCAGGCCCTGTTCCGTGCCGCCCGCCCCGGTCTGGTTCCACCAGGCATCGTCGGCGCGGCGCCGCTCTTCCGCCTCGGCGGCCTGGCGCGCGTCCTCGATCCGCGCCAGACGCTCGCGCGCCACTTCGGCGAACTGGCCGCGCGGAAAACGGTCGAGATAGGTGCGCAGGCCCGCTTCGTCCTGCCCTTCGCCCAACCGCCGCCAAAAGGCCACATCCTCGCGCCGCCGTGCCTCTTCGGCCAGGCGCTGTTCCTCGGACCGCCGCGCCTGTTCGATTCCGGCCAGCTGGTCCCGCGCCACGCCCGCCCACTGGCCTTGGGGATAGCGACCCAGATAGGCGCGCAGCCCCGCCTCGCTGCGCCCCGACCCCTGCTGACGCCAGAACGCATTGTCGGCGCGCAAAGCCTCGGCGGCGCGCGCCTCTTCGTCGGCCTGCCGGGCGGCCTCGGCCAGGGCCACCTCCTGCTCCAGTGCGCCGATCTGGGTCACGTCCAGATACCCCGACTGCGACCGCCCGTCGCGCGCCTGCCAATCCCGGATCGCGCCGCGCGTCCCATTGCCGAAAATCCCGTCGACGCCCCGGGTGTTGTAGCCCAGCGCAGTCAGATTGCGCTGGATCGCCCGCCGCTGATCGCGGTTCAGCGCCAGCGCCTCTTCGGTCAGCCGTGCCCCGCGAAACGGCTCATCGGTGATCACGCCGATCCGGGCGCGGGCCGTCGCGGCATTCGGGCCATCGGGAAACACATCGACATAGCGCGAATACCCCGACGTCGTATCCTCGGCCTCGGCCAGCGCCCACAGGGCGACTTCGGCACGCGCGACCTGACCCTGGGCCCTGCGGGTGGCAAGCTCGGACAGGCCCAGCCGCCGCTCGGCGGCCTCGGCGCGCAGCCGTTCGCCCATCGCCTCGGCCCGCGCCGCCGCCAGGGCCGCGCCATCGCCGCCCTCGCCGCTGCTCAGAAACCCATGCCCGGCAGGCAGATAGCCCGACAGCGCCGCATCGTTCTGTTCGCTCAGCGGCGCATCCGGCACCGCCAGCACATTGCGCAACAGCCCCGCCACCGCGCCGGGCGCCGCGCGCACCACCGTCACGCCCTGGGGAATCGCCAGATCGCCAATCCCTTCCCGCAGGAACGGCCCCTGCTCGCCGGTTGCCCCGTCCTCGGCCAGCACCAGAAACGCCTCACCGGGTGCCCGCGACAGGATCTGCAGTACCGACGACAGCGGCAGCGACTGGCCGGGCAGCGCCATCAGGCCCGGCAGATCGGTGTCGACGGGCAAAAAGAACGTGTCGTTGCCGCCCCGCACGAACCGCCCCGCCAGCACCACCAGCAGCCCGTCGGCATTGGGCGCCATCTGTTCAAACTGGCCCACCAGCGCGCGCATGTCCTCAAGGCCCGCATCCTGCCCCGCCACCACAGCAACGTCGCGGTCGCGCAAGGCGGCGGCGGCCGCCACCACCCGTTCGGCGCCGATGACGCCCGGCAAGGCACCATAATCGCGGTTGCCGATCACCAGCGCGATGTCCTCCGCCCAGACCGGCCCACCCAACAGCGCCGCCAGAACCGCGCCTCTCGCCCAGAATGCCATCATCGCGCTACTCCTCTTCACATGAAATCAGTCGTACTTGCGCCGATCCTCGATCACCAACCCGTCGTTTGGCAGACTGCCCGGCGCCACGATCTCAACCCGTCCGCGCAGTTTCAGCACCTCGGCCACCGCAGCCTCGAACGCCGCCGCATCGCCGCCGTCACACTCGAAACACACTGTCATCACATCCTGTTCCCCGGCCCGCCCGGCAATCACCCGGGCCCGCACGACACCGTCAAACCGCGCCACCAGCTGCGCCACCTGTTCGGGGCGCACGAACATGCCCTTGATCTTGGTCGTCTGATCGGCCCGGCCCATCCACCCCTTGATGCGCAGGTTCGTGCGCCCGCAGGGCGAGACGCCGGGCAGAACCGCGCTCAGATCGCCCGTGGCAAACCGGATCAGCGGGTAATCGGGGTTCAGCGTCGTCACCACCACCTCGCCCACCTGCCCCTCGGCCAACGGATTGCCGGTGCCCGGTGTCACGATCTCGACGATCACCCCCTCGTCCACGATCATCCCCTCCATCGCCGGGGACTCGTAGGCGATCATTCCCAGATCGGCCGTCGCATAACATTGTAGACAGGCGATGCCCCGGTCGGTGTAAAACTGGCGCAGCGACGGGAACAAGGCCCCCCCACTCACCGCCGCCCTTGTGATCGACAGGGCCAGCCCTGCGGCCTCCGCCGCCTCCAGCAACACCTTGAGGTAATCCGGCGTGCCCGCATAGCACGTCACCCCCAGATCGTGGGCCGCGCGCACCTGCAATTCGGTCTGCCCCGTACCGGCAGGCAAAACCGTGGCCCCCACCGCCCGCGCGCCGGATTCAAAAATCATCCCCGCCGGGGTCAGGTGATAGGAGAAACAGTTCTGCACGATATCGTCCCGCCCGATCCCGCAGGCATGCAGAAACCGCCCCATCCGCCACCAGTCGCCCCGCAGATTTCCCGGCTCATAGATCGGCCCGGGCGACTGGAACACATGGTCAAATCCCGAGATCGCCCCGGCATACCCCCCCAAAGGCGCGCCCGGCCCCTGCGCCGCCACCAGATCGGCCTTGCGCAAAACCGGCAACGCCGCCAGATCGCCCGGGCTGCGCACCGCGCCCGCATCCACCCCGGCCAGAGCCCCGAACCCCGGCAAAGCCTGCGCCCGCGCCACCTGTTGCGGCAAAGCCGCCGCCATGGCCTCGGCCCGCGCCGCCGCACTGCGTGTCTCAAGGGAATCGAAATGTGTCATCATGTCTCCACCATGGCCAAAACAGCCCGGCCATTCAAAAGCCGCGCGCCGCTATCGGATAACCGGGCGCCAACGCCCCCATTCTTGCTTGCCCGAAATATCCGCCCCGCAGGGTCTCAGGCCAGCCACCGCTTGCGCCGCCGATAGCTGCGCACATCGCGAAACGACTTCCGCCCCTCATCCGACATGCCGAGGTAAAATTCCTTCACATCCGGGTTTTCCCGCAGATCGGCGGCAGGCCCGTCCATCACCACGCGGCCACTCTCCAGAATATAGCCGTAATGGGCAAACCGCAGCGCCACATTGGTGTTCTGTTCGGCCAGAAGAAACGACACCCCCTCGCGCTCGTTCAAATCCTTCACGATGCCGAAGATTTCCTCCACCAGCTGCGGCGCCAGCCCCATGGAAGGCTCGTCCAGCAGAATCGTCTCGGGGCGGCTCATCAACGCCCGGCCGATGGCGCACATCTGCTGCTCGCCACCGCTGGTATACCCGGCCTGCGAGCGCCGCCGCTCTTTCAGGCGTGGAAAATACCCATAGACCATCTCAAGGTCCGCAGCCACCGCCGCCCCCCCGTCGCGCCGCGTATAGGCGCCCGTCAACAGGTTCTCCTCCACGGTCAGATGCTCGAAACAATGGCGCCCCTCCATCACCTGAATAACGCCACGCTGCACCATGTCGGCGGGCGAAAGGTCCTGCACCCGCTGGCCCCGGTAATGGATCGTGCCCTTCGTCACCTCGCCCCGCTCGCTTTTCAACAGGTTGGAGATCGCCTTCAGGGTCGTGGTCTTGCCCGCCCCGTTGCCGCCCAGCAAAGCGGTGATCCCACCCTTCGGCACGTTCAGCGAAACCCCCTTCAGCACCAGGATCACATGGTTGTAGATCACCTCGATATTGTTGACCTCCAGCAAGGTCTCACTGTCGTGGCGCATCCTCAGTACCTCCGCGCAATCTGTTTCAGATCGTTCCCGTCCAGCCAGCCGATTTCGGGCGCCCGCGCCAAAGCATCGCCCGCCGCGAACAGCGCCCGCGTGACGCAGGGGCTGAACAGATCCGTATCGCCCAAGCATCCCAGCGTGTCGAACCCCGGTGCGCGCACCGCCTGCAATCGCCACCCCGCCGCGCGCGCCAGATCGGCGGTTTCGATCAGCGACTGGCGCAACCCCTCATCGGCCACCAGATCGAAAGTGCGCGTCGCCACCCCCAGAAGGCCCGTTGCCGTCTTCACCTCGTCCACCTCCAGATCGCCGTTGACGATCACCGTCGCCGTCACCCGCACCCGCACCCCCAACAGGCGCTGGCTCTCGGCAATCCCGTCGCGCACGCCTTGCAAAAAGACCGACTGGCGCACCCCCGCATCGGTATACAGATCGCCATTGATCCGTTGGGGCGGAAACAGCGCCGGAATCGCACTGGTCGCCATCATCGCGCTGACAAGGCACGCCTGCTTGTCGGCCACCGGCACCGCGCCATCGGCCATCAAGGCACCGATATCGAACAGATCGAACCGCCCCCGGTCCAGGTTCGTCGCCCCCAGAAACAGATCGTTCCCCGCCGCCCAGCGCGCGCCTATGGCCGCCACCAAGGCCGGGTCCACCGCCGCCTCGACCGACCGGCGCAAGGGCTGCGTCGAAAACAGCGACGACGCCCCCAGCAATTCAAACACCGCCCGCCTGCGCACCACATCGGCCTGCCCGATCCCGGTGTTCAGCCGCAGGCGGTCATCAAACTCTGGCCCCGCAAACAGGATCGGCGCCACGATCCCCCCGGCACTGGCCCCCGTCACCACGGCAAAATCGGGCCGCTCGCCCCGCGCGCCCCACCCGGTCAGAAACCCCGAGGAAAAGCTGCCATATTGCCCCCCCGTGGTCATCGCCAGAAGATCGATATCGATCACCTGCGCCACCCGCCCGGCCACCGAGCGTCGCTCGAAACTCGGGTTCACCGGGCCATCGCCAATGATCGCCGCCTGCTCCGGCACGCCCACAGGCCGGGGCGCCACCCGCGCCGCAATCATCCGCGCCGTGCGCGCCGCCACATCGGCGCGAAACGCCCCCTCGGGCGCTACCCCGGACCCCGCCGCACCCTGGGTCGAGAACTGCGCCTCGCCCAGACCGCTCACCAGCCCCCGGCACACCTGATCCTGCACCACAGGCGTCGAACACGCCCCCAGCGCAACCAGGATCAGCCCAGACAAACACCGGAGAATAATGGCACAGGCCCCCTGTTTCTTCTTTGCGAAAATACTCGAATCCCCGGCCCACCCCCAAGGGCAGGCCGGGAGGATCACGCTACATGCAGGCCCGCGTGATACCATTCTCGGCCGCATAGGCCGCCGCATCCTCGGCGATCAGCAGATCGATGACCGACCGGTCGCTCTCGATGTAATCGGTGATCGCGTTCCACTTGCCCGCCGTCGCATCCCACTGCTGGATCAACGCCGTGCCCGGTCCGGAATGGTTCTCGCAGGTCACCGTGATCGTGGGCGCAAACCCCGGCATCCCGTTCGCCTCATAGACGGCGTCGGTGATCTCCAGCGCCTCCATCCCGTCGCGCATCATCGCTGGCGTTATATCGGCCACGCCATGAATGTCCTGCGCCTTCTTCGCCGCCTCGGCGGCCAGCATCGCGGCGAACATGCCCCGGTTGTACTGCACCGCGCCCATGTTGCTGCTGTCGCCAGCCCCCTTGCCCGCGTCGAGCACATATTTCTGCATGTCCGCAAAGACCGGCAGATCGGTGCCGACATAGGTAAAGTTCGTCGACTTGTAGCCATCCGCACCCGCACCCGCCGGAACCACGTCATTCTCGGCCCCCGACCACCAGACACCGATGAAGTTCTCCATCGGATAGCGGATGTTCACCGCCTCCTGCACGGCCACCTGGTTCATCACGCCCCAGCCCCAGAAGAACACATAATCGGGCTTTTCCCGGCGAATCTGCAGCCACTGCGATTTCTGCTCCTGCCCGGGCGAATCCACCGGCAACAGCGACAGGCTGAACCCATGCTTCTCGGCCAGCTTCTCCAGGGTGCGGATCGGCTCCTTGCCATAGGCACTGTTGTGGTAAAGCAGCGCGATCGTCTTGCCCTCAAGACCGCCCGACACATCGATGGCATGTTTCACCATGATCGACGCCGCGTCCCAATAGGTGCCGGGATAGTTGAACACCCAGGGAAACGTCATCCCGTCCGACGCACTCGTCCGCCCATAGCCCATGGAGTGAATCGGAATCCCATCCGCCGAGGCCTTGGGGATCAGCTGATAGGTGATCCCCGTCGAGAGCGGCTGATACACCAACGACCCCTCGCCCTTGGTCGCCTCGTAACACTCCACACCCTTTTCGGTGTTGTATCCGGTTTCGCATTCCAGAATCCGGGTCATCACCCCGCCGATCCCGCCATCGCGTTCATTCAGCAGAGTGAAGTAATCCTGATACCCGTCCGAAAACGGAATCCCGTTCGCCGCGAACGGCCCCGTGCGATAGCTCAGATCCGGAAACACCAGATCGGCCAGCACCGGCCCGGCGGCCAGCACGGCGCCCAGCGCCACAGTTGCAAGTCTCAGTCTCATGTCGTTCCTCCCATGTTGTCATCGCACCACCTCCCCGCCCGGTGCCTGCGTAGGGTGGGTGAAACCCACCAAACCCCGTCAAGACCGCCTTCAATGCGGAAACGGCCACAATCTCAGCTTCTCCTTGGTCACGCGCCACAATTGTGCCAACCCGTGGGGCTCCAGAATCAGGAACGTGATGATCAACGCCCCGACGATCATGAACTCCAGATGCGCCGCCATATCCGTGGGCCACCCCAGACCGCCCACCAGCACGTTCTTGAGAAACACCGGCAACAAAACCATGAACGCCGCCCCGGCAAACGAGCCAAAGATCGAGCCCAACCCACCGATGATCACCATGAACAGCACCAGAAAACTCTTCTGGATGCCAAACACTTCGCCCACCTCGACCGCCCCGAGATAGAGGGCAAAGAACAACGCCCCCGCGATCCCCACAAAGAACGACGACACCGCGAATGCGCTCAGCTTGGCGCGCAGCGGGTTCACCCCGATGATCTCGGCAGCGATGTCCATGTCGCGAATCGCCATCCAGCGCCGCCCCGTCGCCCCCCGCGTCAGGTTGCGCGCGATCCAGGCGCTGGCCACCAGAAACGCCAGACAGAACAGATAGGCGGCCCATGGCTCGACATCGGCACCCGTGATGTTCACCCCCAGCATCTGCCGTTCCGGCGCCGAAATCTGCCCCGACGCGGAATAGTTGTAAAACCACGACACCCGGTTGAACATCCACACCAGAAAGAACTGCGCCGCCAGCGTCGCCACCGCCAGATAAAACCCCTTGATCCGCAGACTGGGCAGCCCGAACAAAACGCCCACAGCCGCCGTGATCACACCCGCCAGCAACACATGCACAACCATGCTCACATCGGGAAACGACGTCATCAGCTTGTAGCAGGAATAAGCCCCCACAGCCATGAACCCCCCGGTGCCCAGCGAAACCTGCCCGCAATAGCCCACCAGAATGTTCAACCCGATCGCCGCAATCGCATAGATCAGAAACGGCAGGAACACCGCATTCACCCAATAATCGTTGATTACGAACGGGATCACAAAGACCGCCACCGCCAGAACCGCGTAATATCCCAACCGGTCCAGCCGGATCGGAAAGGTCTGACTGTCCTCGCCATAGGAGGTCTTGAAATCCCCCGCCTCACGATACAGCATCGGTATCCCCTCCCGGTTGCGCACCAGCCCGAGGTGCCGGGTGGGCGGGTGTCGCTGCGCAAAGCGCGGCGCAGTCGCCCGCGCGGCACCTCAACTTCCTGTTAACCAATGAATATTTTGACAACGCGCCGCCCATTTTCCGCCCCCATTGCCGCGCATCCTCGGGTGAAACCAACCCAAGGGCCCATGCCATGCCGCTGATCAAGGAAATCGAAACCCTCTCGCGCCTCCACGCCGAAGGCACCCTGTCCGAAACCGAATTCCGCGCCGCCAAAGCGGCGATCCTGAACGAAGTCCCCGAGGCCGAAGAATTCATCCCGCCCCACCCGGGCGCCGAGGCCATCGCCCTCTTCTCCCGGTGCACCCTGCCGCCGCTCGCCGCCGGCGGCCTCGCATATGCCCTCGGAATTCCCGCCACGCTGGCCCTGACGCTGGGCGTCACCCTGCTCGCCGCGATCCTCATCGCCGAATTCCGCCAGACCAGCGGCTGATCAAACCCGTTCAATGATCTTCTCCCCGAACAGCCCTTGCGGTCGGAACACCAGAAAGATCAGCGCCAGCACATAGGCAAACCAGATTTCTGTCGCCCCCCCAAGATACGGCGCCCCGATCAGAAACTCGAACAGTTTCTCGCCCATCCCGATGATCAACCCGCCGACAATCGCCCCCGGAATGCTGGTGAACCCGCCCAGCATCAGCACCGGCAAGGCTTTCAGCGCGATCAGGCTCAGCGAAAACTGCACCCCCGATTTCGCCCCCCACATGATTCCGGCGACCAGCGCCACGAACCCGGCAATCGACCACACCAGCACCCAGATGAAATTCAGCGACACCCCGACCGACAGCGCCGCCTGATGGTCATCGGCCACCGCCCGCAACGCCCGCCCCTGCTTGGTATATTGCGAAAACATCACCAAACCCGCCACCAGCAGCGCCGCGATCAAAGTCGCCACCAGATCAAGGTTGTCGATGAAGAACCCATAGCCGAACACTTGATACGTCGTGGTGTCGATCCAGTCGTTGATCCCCTGGGGCAGCCCGACATCCAGCTTCTTGATATCGGCGCCCCACATCATGTCGCCCAGCCCCTCCAGGAAATAGGCAAGGCCGATGGTCGCCATGAACAGGATGATCGGCTCCTGGTTGACCAGATGCCGCAGCACCAGCCGGTTCACGGCCCAGGCAAACCCGATCATCACCACCATCGTCAGGAAAATCGCCGCAAGTGCCGGCACATTCCAGCCGAAGTAATGGATGTTGGTGCCGAAGATCACGTTGATCAGATGGGCAAACGGCACCTGCCCGTCCATGATTCCCACCAACGTCAGCGCCGCAAACAGCGCCATCACCCCCTGGGCATAGTTGAAGATGCCCGACGCCTTGAAGATCAGCACGAAGCCCAGTGCCACCAGCGCATAAAGCACCCCCGCCATCAGCCCGTTCAGCGTCACCTCGATGGCGAACAGCAGTTGCTCCGGCATCAACTCATCCCTCCGCTGCAATTCATCGGGGTCCCGGGGGCCGCATCGGCTAGGGTCGGATGGTTCATCCGCACCACCGCCGGGCCGGGTCGCGCCAGCGAGAATTCGATCAGAAAGGGCCGCCCGTCAAACCCGCAGCCCACATAGGGCCCCGCCTCCAGGCTCACATGACTCTCGGCCGGAAACAGCCGCGCCGCCGCGCGCTGCCGCAGCACCCAAAGCCCGTGCACATGGCCCAGATCGGCGGTGGTGTGCCGCACCCCATCCGCGCTGGCACAAAAAGCATGGGCCGGAAAAGACCCGACGACCGTTTCCACCGGCACTTGTCCGAAATACCGGTCCCCCACCCAATCGGCATGCCCTACCCGCACCATTACCGCACCCGTGCCATTCGGCGACGGCGCAATGAACGTCATGTCGTCGTCCTCGCACACCGGATCGCCGTTGC
>Ga0105053_10007426_pt1 | contig 14656 bp, 21 predicted proteins | sample BON01_FD_78093 | JGI IMG/M metagenome (GOLD analysis project Ga0105053, IMG submission 78093) | Freshwater microbial communities from Lake Bonney liftoff mats and glacier meltwater in Antarctica - BON-01 | ecosystem: Environmental > Aquatic > Freshwater > Ice > Glacier meltwater | place: Lake...
CTCGAAGCCTGACCTCGAAGCCTGACCTCGAAGCCTGACCTCGGCTACCAGCCGTCGTCGTCGAGTTCGTCGGCGACCCAGATCAGTTCTGCGCCGGGCTGGAACGGCCATGTCGCACCGTCGTCGGTCTCGACGGTCGTGCCGGCGCGCACCCGTGGCGAGAAGCGCCGGAGTGCGAGTTCGGCGTCGCTGTTGATCGCGAGCGGCGTGACGACCGCCGTCTCGTAGTGCGACATCGGGCGCGGCTCGACGCGATGGCTGAGCGCGAACCAGCTCCGTGCTGATGTGAACCGGGGGAGCGAGACGTCGCCGTTCGTCTCGCTCGGGCGCATGCGGTACGCGAGGACGAGGCACGGGAGCCGAAGACCGAGCCGGTCGGCGTCGTCGAAACCATCGCTGCCGAATCCGTTGGCGGCGACGGTGACACCGGCAGCGGTGAGCCGACCGAGTGCAGCAGCCCTGAGCTCGGCGTGGGCCTGCTGATCGCCGTGGCTGCTCCTATCGGCGAGATCGCGCCGGTAGCGGAGGTCGTGGAGTTCGCTGGTGCGGGAGTCGAGTTCGTCGAGCGCCCAGGCGAGCGCGTCGGCAACCGACGGGTCGGTGGTGGAACGCACGACCGCGTCAGCCACTGCTCGTTCGACCCGATTGAAGCGATGCCGGTCGTCCGAGACCGGTTCGCCGAGAGTGCGACCGAGTTCGACGCCCGCCACACGAGCGCATCGGCAGGGTTGATCGCCGACGTCGACATCTTCAACGACGGGTGCTCAGCAGTCCACCGGTCGAGGTCCTTGATGCTGCGAGCGACGCGTACGAGGTACTCGTCGGCGTCGTGGCTGCACGTCGAGCATCGTCGAGCGCGACGATCAGTCGCTGCGACTCGTCGGCCGTCAGCACCTCGCCAGCATCCACACGCCGCCGGAACCCATCGATCACGGACCGCTGCTTCGGTCCAGCGTCGCACACGGCAAGGTCGAATGGGGCAGGAGTTTCGGGGCGCTCACGCTGTCGTCTCTATAGGCGACCGACAGATCGACGAAGCACGAATCGCCGAGGTCTGCGAGCGTTACGGGATCAGCGAACTCGTCGTGTTCGGATCCATCGCACGCGGCGACGCCGACCCCGACAGTGACATCGATCTGCTGTTCGAACTCGCACCCGATGCCCGACTCGGGTTCGGGCTCTTCGACCTCGAACGCGAACTGGCCCAACTGTTCGCCAGACGTGTCGACCTCCTCTGCAAGGACTCGATCCACCGCCTGCTCGAAGCGGAGATCCTCAGCGAGGCCAGCGTCATCTATGCAGCAGGATCAGCTCTTCATCGCTGAGATGATCGACGCCGCTGAACGCATCATCGAGCCAACTCAGCGACCACACGAAGAACTTGCATCCCAGCGTCTGTTGGCGTGCCCCCACGGCGGTGCGGAACCGGATCATCCACAGTTACTGGCAAACGAGTCCGAGGATTCTCCTCGCCACCGCCGGGTCGGCTGGGTCGTGCGCTTGGGCCGAGCCCTGCCACGCTCCAGCGATGATCGGCGTCGGGCAGGACAGCCCGATCCATCGGGTAGCGCTCCTCACCGTGCCGGCCTACGCCGGCGCCATCGGCGCCGACCTGCGCGCCGGCCGATCCCCGACGGTGGACACTCTGCGATTCGTGCGCGAGACGATCAACAACGCACGTTTCGTGATCGACGACGATTTCGACCGAATCGTGTTCTTTGCTCGCCCCTCCCCGACCGGCGATCAGCGATGGGACGCTCTGCTCGCAGGTGTGGTCGACCTGGTCGCACAAGAGCACCAGTTCGATCCGCCCTCATGGACCAGCGGCTGATTCGTCACCCCGTTCTGGTTCGTCGGCTCCACGCTGTCGCTGCACGCGCACGCGCACTCGCCTGCGCCGCTCGCCAACCGCGGTGTCTTCATCGACCCGGCTGTTCTGCGCGCTCTCCACGAGTTGAGTGGCGACTCAGGGGGCGACGGTGTCGGTGGGATGATCGGCGAGCCACTGCTCGAACTGAGCGCGATGTTCTTCGGGGATGTCCCGGTCGGCTTCGGCGTACGCGGCGAGCGCCCGTTCGACCAGTTCGCGACGGGTCCGGGCCTTCGCCTCCGGATCCTTGTCGCCGGCGAGGTCGGCGGCCTCCACCATCTCGAACCACATGAGCTCCGATCGCCAACCGGCCGACACCACGTCGTCGTCGATCTCCGCCAGCAGCGCGCACAGATCGGCCAGCGAGCCGGGATTACGGGCGAGCTTGACAGCCGCAACGTCGGCGATCACGTCAGCGTTGCGGCGCATACTGATCTCCAGACGCCGCAGGATCGACGTGCAGACGGCGCCCAACACCATCAACGCAATCGCGAACAGGGTGGGGCCCAGCACGATCCCGAAACTGCGCCATCCGGCGAGCAGCAGGACCAGCATCACGGCGCCGGTCGTGAGCAGCATGAGGCCGGCACGACGTCCTCGCGCAAGTGCAACCATGCCGGACCCGACCCAGTGCGCGTCGAGCGCCCACACGTGACCGAGTTCGTGGGCGAGCATCGCCTCGAGCTGGCCGCGTGAGAGCGACGCCACGCCGCTCGTCGTGCACACGACGCGCCGTTTACTCGACCGCATCGACAGCGCGTTGGGAATCTCATCCTCGGTCACCCACAGCTCCGGCACCGGCCGGCCGAGCCCGATGGACAACTCCTCCAGCCGGTCCATCGTGCGGCGCTGGCCTTCGCCTGTGGGTTCGTCGACCCGTTCGGCCTGCACTTCGGTGAGCACCACAGCGATCGACCCCGTCCAGAACCACCAGAAGAAGATGGCGAAGCTGATCACGACCGCGATCACGCCGGCACCCGCAGCGGTTTCGGTTGCAATTCCCCAGATCCCCGCCGACTCGATGTCGCGGCGGCGCAGCCACGTCCAGAAGCGAGCGACGGCCGCGAGCAGCACGAGGGCCAGCATCGATGCTGACAGAGCGATGACGCCGATGCCGACGAGGCACACCACGACGGCGCGCATCCTGGCCCAACCCCGGCGTTCATCGAGGGTGACGCGCGGCTGTTCCAACGACATGGCAGCAGAGTTCGCACCATGGCCGGCTCTCACCCGAGGTCAAGACCGTTGGTGACGTCGATGTGAACATCGATGCTCGTTCCGCGTCGGGAGTGCGCTTGCGCTTGCGGTCCAGGCTTACTGTCGATGACCCACCACTCGCTTCGCTCGACCTCGCCATCCCCGGGGGCACCGAGCTGTCGTGCGATGGTGATGATCTGCGATCGGACACCGTCGCCATCCATGACGGCCGAGTGGTCGCTCTGCTCGATCCGGGCGACACCTGGGTGCCCATCGAACCATCGACGCATCGTGCTCGGTGGTAATGCTCGGCTTCGTCGACTCGCACATGCACATCGCGTCGAACATGCTGCTGCGCGGCCTACTCGAAGACGTGGAACTGTTCGAGTGGTCGGCCACGATGTGCGGCCTCTGCGCTTCGCTGATGGCGGGGTCTGCGCAGACGCACCCCTACCCTGCGCAAACACGCCGCATGACCCACGGAAACAACCAGAGAGCCCGTTCTTTTCACCCGGGATCTCTGTCGGATCCGCGTCTGCCGATTACGTGCCCGCGATGAAGGCCAGCGCAGCCCGTTCCGAGGTCGATAGCGATGCATCCGCACCATGATCGACGAACTCGACATCACATCCGTCGACGATGCCTTCGCGATCCTCCAACGCCACCACAGCCCCCAACGGCTCACCCCGAAGACGCAGTTCATCCTCGAGGAACTTCGTCCAGGAACGCCTGGCCCAGCGAGAAACGACCGAGGTCCTCTACGACGGACCTTGATGCCTCTGGTCGACGTCGTGCCGTTCCTCCGGTCTTCGGCGAATCTGGGCCACCGGCGAGGTGGTACGTTGCGGTCTCACCGACTCACCGGTTCCGACGCTCGACGCCTGTCGACACGCGGTCGCTTCCTCTGGGACCTTGCTCGAAGGAGACCCATGACCAAGTCACCGCAACGCCGAGACAGCAAGAAGGCCGGCAAGACACTGCAGGAGAAGCGCGAAGCCAAGCGAGCGAAAGCGTCGGACAAGAAGCCGCTCGAACGCTGATCGCTCGGAGATAGCCCGGTGCTCCTCCCGGGGGCCGGCCTGAACTTCCCATCGTGGGGGGATACATCGCCTGGACTCCACTTCTGGAGTCGCTGCGTGCGTCCGAACAGCTCGCAGGTCGATCCCGCCTGCATGGGCGCGTTGCTGGGCATCGGTGCGTGCGTAGTCGCGTTGTCGGCGACGTCGGCTGGCCGGTGCAGTCGACGGTCGGTATGGGATCTTCGGCATCTGGATCACGGGGTTGCTGCTCTCGGCGACGCTCGGCACGATCGTCGACCAACAACGTCGGCTGATCGTAACGATGCGTGAGGCGCAGGCGCAGCTGGCCACCGCTGCTGCTGCCGACGAACGTCGACGAATTGCCCACGAACTCCACGATCTCGTCGGGCACTCGTTCAGCGTGGTGCTGTTGCACCTGTCGGGTGCTCGACACCTCATGGGGACCGGTCCGGAACGGGCCGAAGCGGCATTGCGCCAGGCCGAGCAGGTCGGCCGCAAGAGCATGGACGATCTGCGTCGGCGCGCCGGTCGCGCCGCCACCTGCTCTGCTGAGGGCGACCTCGACGCCGTCCTGCGGTCGGTGTGGTCATCTACAGCGTGGACCGAGAAGCGTTGACCAATGCGGCCAAGCATGGCGATGGTGTTCATCACGCGCAAGACGGCGTGGCCGGGTACAACTTCGTCGAGCCGTACCTCACCTATCTCGTCGCCGACGCAGCAGGCCAACTCGAGCGGACCGTGCCGATCGCGCTGCCGGCACCGTGATCGAAGGCCCGCTCGACGACCCTGCGAGGGAGTTTCCGATGGTCGACCGGCGACTCACCGGCCGCCCGAACACGACGTCGTGGGGTCCGCTCGCCTGAAGCCGGTTCAGCCCTGTGGTCCGGGTGTCGACGGGATCTGGCGGACGAGTGCGTCGGTGATCTGTTCGAGGTGGTCGGGGTCGGGGAGCGGCCCGCCGACGAGTGCATTGAAGTACAGCCCGTCGCCGACGAGGCGGACGTGTTCACCGAGAACGCCAGGCAGCACCTGCAACGGGGTGGAGTACCGGGCGAACAGCCCGCCGAGGATGGCGGCGACATCGTCATCGACGGCACGAGTGGCTGCGAACAGGGCGAGCCAAAGCGTGTCCTCGCCCTCGACGATGTCGGTGGCAGCACTCAGATACCACCGGATCAGTCCGGCCGGTTCGGTCGGGGCTCGGGTGATGGCGTCGTCGATTGCTGCGGCGAGCCGGTCGCACAACCCGGCGAACAGATCGGACTTCGAAGGGAAGTGGTAGAGGAGCCCGCCCTTGGAGACGCCAGACCGAGCAGCGGTGGCGTCGAGGGTCACGTTTCCGGCGCCGACGTCGACGATCAGATCCTGGAACGCGTCGAGGATGGTCTCACGTTGCGACGGGCGGCCCATCTCAGGAACCGTGCCCCGCGCCGACGGAGACGGGTTCGGCGACCCGGGGCCGCTTCAGTCTCGTGCGCAGCGCCCACAGGGCGACGACGGCGAGGAGGGCGGCAGCTGTCAGTGCGGCAGCGTGGAATCCGTCGACGAAGGCTGCGTCGGCTGCTTGGCGCAGAGCGATCCCGGCATCGCCACCGAGGCGATCGGCGGTCCCGATCGCGGCTCCTAGCGTGTCGCGTGACGCTTCGACGACCTCCGACGGCACGCCGTCGATCTCCACCAGGCCACCCCGGTAGACGGCCGCTGCGATGCTGCCGAGTACAGCGGTGCCGAGGGCCACACCGAGTTCGATGGCCGTCTCGGAAACCGAGGCGCCTGCGCCGGCGCGTTCGGGTGGGATCGAGGCGAGGATGCCATCGAGGGCGACGGTCATCGACGCGCCGAGACCAGCGTTGAGCACGATGACCGCAGCGGTCGTCAGCGCTACCGATCCGGTCGCCGTGACCTGGGTGAGCATCGCGAATCCGATGCTGCCCATGGAGAGACCGGTAGCGATCACGGCGAAGGGCCCGAATCGTCGGGCGGCGATGGGAGCGAGCATCGTGAAGACGATCGACGAGGCGGCGGCGGGAAGGAGTTGCAGACCCGCCCGCAGCGGCGACATGCCGACGACGAGTTGGAGGTACTGGGTGACGAAGAACAGCGAACCGGCGAACCCGAACGCAGCGATCAGATTGCCGCTCACCGCCATCCTGAACCGGGAGACGGCGAACAACGACACGTCGATCATCGGATCGACGATGCGTTGCTGACGTCGCACGAACACGAAACCGGCGAGCGCACCGAGGAGTGCGAAGGCGATCACGGTGGGTGACAACCCGCCTTCGGCGAACTTCTTGACGGCGTACACGAGCGGGAGGATCGCCACGAGTGACAGCGCAGCGCTCGCCACGTCGAAGGCACCCGGCTCGGGATCACGCGACTCGGGAACGAGTCGTGGCGCGACGATGAGCAGGGCAGCGGTGACCGGAACGCCGACGAGGAAGACCGAGCCCCACCAGTAGTGCTCGAGCAGGAACCCGCCGACGATCGGCCCCAGCGCGGAACCGAGAGCGAACGAGGCTGCCCAGATGGCGATCGCGGTCTGGCGTTCGCGATCGTCGGTGAACACGTTGCGGATGAGCGAGAGGGTCGAGGGCATCAGCGTCGCTCCGGCGACACCGAGCAACGCTCGTGCCGCGATCAGCATCTCGGGGCTGGTCGAGAAGGCAGCGAGCACCGATGCAACGCTGAAGCCTGCTGCACCGAACATCAGCAGTCTGCGGCGACCGATCCGGTCATCGAGGGCACCCATCGTGACGAGCAGACCTGCCAACACGAACGAGTAGATGTCGATGATCCACAACAGTTGGGAACCCGACGGACCCAAGGTCTCGCTCAGCGACGGAATAGCGAATCCGAGGACCGTGGCGTCCATCGAGATGATCAGCACCGGCAGCGTGAGCACGATCAGCGCCCACCATCGGTGGCCGGCAACCGCCGAAGTTCGCATCACCGAACTATACCGGCTGGACGGTACGGTTACTTCGGCGGTCTTGCCGAACGCCGTTGCAGGTGAGCGTCGGTCAGCGGAGTACGACGACCGCATCGCGGTCATCGAGGTGCAGCGAACGTCCCGGTGCGTGTGGTCACGCCGTAGTGGGTTGCCGGAACCATCTGGATCGTGGAACCACCGCGATCGAACAGAATGCGGAACACTCGATCCAGTGCGCTGTGCTCGGAGAGCTGCGCCATCATCAAACTGGTCAGCTCGTCGCCGACGGCCAGCACCCTGTCGGACGGCGGGTTGAGGACGACGTCTCCGTCTGGCGTCACGAGTCCCAGGAGGCTGCCCGTCTCGAACAACAGATGCGCTGCACCGAAGCTGGTGCCGACGAGTTCGGGGAACACCTCGAAGTAGATCTCGTCACCATCGAAGTCGAGGAGTTCACGAAAGACCTGGCTGAGGCTGCGCTGGCGGCAGGCCTGCGCGGTGAGTTCAGCGACCACGGCATCGGAGTTCACGATCACGACCTGCTGATCGAACAGTGCTCGGATGGAGATCGCCGCGTCCTCGCCGACGAGTTCGGCGACGATCGGCACATCCGGTTGCGTACCGAGGTGGCGCAACGCGAGCAGCGTCTTGACGACCGATGCGTCGTTGCCCCCGATCACCACGATGCTGCGCGCCCCCTCGACGTTGACCAGTGCGAGATCGGCGAAGGCGGACGTATGACCACTGCGGCACACGAGCTTCGTGGTGCGGAAGTCGCCGATCGCATCCCGCAACGTCTTCCATCGTCACCTTGTCCTCGTTCGCGAGCACGACGATCGCTGCACGCTTGAGGCTGTCGTTCGCCAGCACCAATTCGCTGACGATGGCCGGCACCCGTTCGGACCACCCGAGGATGAGGGTGTGGCCGTGCTCGAGAACGGTGCTGCGTCCTTTGCGAAGTGCTTCGATGCGTTGGTCGACCGCGCTCGCGATGAGACCGATGAGGCTGCCGGCGATGAAGATGCCGGCGAACGTGACGAGCAGTCCCAGGATCCGAGACCACCAACCGCTGTCACCTGCGAACGTCCCGGAGCCGACGACCCGCAGCATCGACTGCCAGAGCGCCTCACCGAACGGCAGGCGGTCCCCGTCGTTCACGCCCCGCAGTCGGGTGATCGTCAGGACGATCGCCGAGATCGCGATGACGATCAGGGTGAGCAGACCGAGCCAGCCGATCACGATCGACGGGCCACGCGAGAGCGCCGCGTCGAACCGGTAACCGAACCGTTGGCGCAGGGAATGGCGCTGAACCGGCCCGCGCTCCGACTGACTCTCTGTCACAACCTGTTCGCCCATTGTCGTTCCGCCTGCCCAGCGAAGCGCCAGGGCTGACAGAACCTACGGCCGCGATCGCGCGGCACGACCGACGAAGGCTTCGATGTCGGCGGAGGCGATGTTGGATACTTCCGTATGACCAACGAGAGCGGCCAGGTCGACGGTGTCACCTACATCGTCGACCCAACCGATCCGCGTGTGGACGACTATCGGGAGTTGAACAGCATTGCCGTGCGCGCCGAGATGGAGGGCGCCGAGTTCTTCATGGGCGAGGGGTACGTCCCGATCGAACGGATGCTCGACTCCGGGCACCGAATGCGGTCGGTGCTGCTGCACCCGAAACGTCTCAAACGTTTCGTCCCGACGATGGCTCGTCCCCAACTCGCTGGTGTGCCGGTGTACGTGGCCGAGCAGGATGTGATTGCCGAGATCGTGGGCTTCAACATGTATCGCAGCGTGCTCGCCTCCGGATTTCGTTCGCCGATGCCGACTGTTGGAGATCTGTCTCGGTCCTGCCGGCGCCTCGTGGTGCTCGAAGCACTGAACGACGATCAGAACGTCGGTGCCATCGCCCGCACGGCGCGTGCGTTCGGGATCGACGGCATCGTGATCAGCCCGAACTGCAACGACCCGTACCAGCGCAGAACCGTCCGGGTCAGCATGGGTGAGATCCTCCACATGCCGGTGGCACGCGCCTCCGTCGACGACTGGCCGGGAGCGATCGACACGCTGCACTCGAACGGGTTCCAGACCTGGGCGATGACCCCGGACACCGACGCCGTCGATCTGTGGGACATGGCCGTTGCCGACAAGGTGGCGATCGTGTTGGGCGCCGAGGGCCACGGTCTCGAAGCCGCCACGAAGGATGCAGCCACGCACCGAGTGCGGATACCGATCTCGTCGGACGTCGACTCGCTCAACGTCGGTCACGCCGCAGCGGTGGCGTTCGCCGTGCTGGGGCGTCCGCCCAGAGACTGAGCGAAGCGAGTGTCGTCAGTTGATCAGTTCGACGGCGTCGGGTCGCAGGGGGAAAGGCCGCTGGTGCAGTCGTCGATGACATCGGCGACCTCGTCGGAGGTGAGCGCACGCTTTGGATCTTCACGAGTAACACTCTGGTGAGTTCGAACCGGGCCGTTGACGGAGGCCCGTAAGGTGGTCAGCGAGGGGAACCGTCGACCAAGATCTCCGCCCGGTCGGCGAAGAACGCGAGGCGACCCCCGATGTCCTCGGCGCCCTCCTTGGGCTGCTCGTAGCTCCAGGCGATGGCATCGTGGGTGCGGCCGCCGGCTTCGATCGTCCAGTACGACGCATCACCCTTGAATGGGCAGTGGGTGCTCAGTTCCAGGGGGCGCACGTCGACCACGAGGTCTGATTTGAGCAGGTAGTAGGTGGTGGGCAGGCCGGTCTCCTCCAGCAGTACCGACCGCCTCGCGCTCGCCACGACCTCACCGTCGAGGCGAACCTCGACGTGTACATTCTCGGCGTGCGTGCTGATCGAGTGCCCCTGCGTCATGGCTGATGCAACGGGTGACAGCGGCTTCGTATTCCGACACCACGACCGAGACCCAGGCCTCCACATGTGTGACGCGCTCGAGCGGACGACGACAGCGGAATTGTGGCTCTGGGTGTCCGTTCGGAATATCAGCCGGATGGGCGGAGTCCGAGGCCCGAGTCGGCGGCGTTGTCGAAGTCGTCGTCGATGAGCACGACGTCGTGGCCTGCTCGGTCGAGGAGCGACACGGCGATGCTGGCTCGAAACCCGGTTTGGCAGTGGACATGGACAGCGCCATTGGGGACGTCGCCGAGGCGGTCGAGCAATTCATGCAGCGGGATGCTGATCGCGTTGTTCAAGTGTTCGACGGAGAACTCGCCTTCGAGGCGAACGTCGAGGATGGTCGCGTCGACGTTGTCGTTGGCGAGGTCTGAGAACGTCACGACTGCATAGGTGAGTCGGTCTGCATCTGGAGACCACGACGCGAGATCGCCAGTTGCGGCGCCAGCGGGTCGATCGATGCCGACGCGAACCAGTTGTCGTTGGGCCTCGGCAATCGAGCTGGCGTCGTCGGCGAGCAAGGTGAGCGGCATGCCCCACGGCAGAAGCCATGCGAGGTACGTCGAGAATCCGTCATCGAGTTCGACATTGATGGTGCCTGCCAGATGTCGAGCGGCGAACCCTCGGCGGGGGCGCAAGTCGACGACCCACTCCCCGCGATGGATGCGTCGGGCGAGTTCGACCGGGTCGACCGGTGCCGGAGCCGAGAGATCGATGGCGATACCGCCGGCGGTGTTGAGGGGTCCCATCTGTGCGTAGTAGCGGGGGTACGCGTCGAGTCCGTCGAGGAGTCGTTCGACGAAGGTGTCTTCATCGGTCTTCTGCAGGGCGATGTTGACGCGGCGTTCGGTGGCGAGCGTTCCGTCGGAGTCTTCGTCGCTGGCGGCCGATGCGCAGAAGCTTCCGAAGCCGTGTGTGGGGTAGATCTGTGCATCACCGGGAAGCTCATCGGCGAGCTGGTTCACCGAACGGAACTGAGCTCGCGTCAAGTCGTCCGTTGCCGCGGGGCCGATCAGATCCGTACGGCCAACAGTGCCGTATAGCATCGAACCGCCCGTGAAGACGGCGGTCGGTCCACCACTGGCGGAGACGACGTACGAGAGATGGTGTGGCGTGTGCCCAGGGGTCGCACGAACTTCGACGCGTAGGTCGCCGACCACGACGACGTCGCCGTTGCTCATCGGCTCGTAGTCGAACTTCAGCGGCTCGGCAGCTGCGTGAAGGTACGTGGCCCCAGTGATGCGAGCCAAGGTGAGACCGCCGCTGACGTAGTCGTTGTGGACATGCGTTTCGGCGACGTGGGTGATCTCGACACCGGCGTCCTCGACCGCAGCAACGACGCGATCGATGTCGCGCTGAGGATCGATCACGAGCGCGACCGAACCGTCGTGCACGATGTACGAGCGGTCCCCGAGCGACGGTGTCTCGATCGTGATGACTTCCACTGGCTACTCCTCGAGGTGATGGGTTCGTGGGTGACGAACCCATCACCAAACCTATTGCGAAGTATTGGGGGCTTCGAGGTTGCTGTACAGGTCGCCGTGCGACGAACGTGCAACTATGCCGAATCGGTGTCGCTGAGAAGCCGCTCGACGCGAACGGAGAGTGCTTCGGAATCGACCCTCGGATCGATCGTCGCTGTTCGTGATCGGACGATGTCGGCGGTGATCAGCTTCGCTCGGACGAGTGCCCGGCAGAACTTGAAGTCCTTCGGCCGGCCGGCGGCGAGTTTGGTGAGCCAGAGGTCGTTGATCTCGAGACACAGCCCAGTGACGCCGCCGGTGTTGTCATTGGAGTACGCGATCAGGCGGTCACGCCAACCGTCGGGTGCGGTGATCGTCTCGTAGCCGACCCCTTGGGCGTAGACGCCGAACGTCTCGTGAAACATCGACGCCTCCCCGATTGCGCCGTCGATCTGGTCAGCCAGTGCCTCGGTTCCGTCGAGCGGGATGAGGTCGGCCTCGACCGACATGGTGACTTCAGGCGGGAGCATGAACTCTGGGACGGTGGCGAGGATGGCTTGGGAGCCGACGACGATGATCTGGTCGGCGTCGATAACACGGCCTGCCAATCGGAGGAGGTGCTCGAGGTCGCTGCGCTTCATGCAGCGTCTGTGCTCGAGATGGACCGCAACGCTTTGCGTCGTTCGGTGTCGCTGAGTACTCCGGCGAAAGGGGTCATCTGGCGCAGGTCGATGCCCTGTTGGGTTCGAGCGAGCATGGCGGTCACGATCTGGTCTGTTGGTCGATCGAGGAGAGCTTTCCATTCGTCGAGCCAGCGGGCTCCGTGGCCACGGTCGGCGCTTCGAAGCCGTGTGAGGTTGAGTTGGGCCTTTTTCAGAGTTGTGGCTGGATCCTGGAGCAGGCGCGCGGCGATCTGCCGATGGATCGAAAGGCTTTTTTCTTCGACCCGTGTCCATCGTGGTGCGTCGGTATCGGGCACGACGTCGATCGTGTAGCCACAGGCCTCCAGCAGTCGGGCGAGTGTGTCGACGTTCGGCGTGACCCTGGCGGCTTCGTAGGCGGCGACTGCGGGCTGTGATGTGCCGGCCGCCTGAGCGAGCGCGTGTTGCGAGAGCCCGGCGCGTGTCCGACAGCGCTTCAGGTGTGTGCCGACATCCATCTCTTAAGTATATCGGAACCAGTATCTCTGGTTTTTGCGGTCACGAAGACGCTGTCGATGTCATCCTGGCTGATGTCGAGCCCCGCGTCGTCGAGTCGCATCTCGAAGAGGTGCGCTGCGTGACGGTTCCTGACGAATCCGGCTGAGCGTGGTCGCCAGTTTTGCGACCCACGGGGTGCAGCCGCTGCAGAGCAGTTGGGCTGAATCCGTGCAACAAGCCCAGCGAAAACTTGGCGTGCAGCGAAATGGTCGAGCGCCTGTCAGTTGCTCACCTGGGCAAACGCGAGCCAGAGAGATGGTAAGAAGCGCTGTTTCAGCGCGCGGACCCGGACGAAGCTGAGAACGATCGGTCGATGAGTGAGCCATCTAGCAGGGAAAATGGAGAGCACCTAAGGGGTATCGCTCATAACCCCTGCTAGACCACGTTTTCGCAAAAACAATGGCTCTTGGCGATTGTCGAAATATGCGGTAATTCGTCGCTGGGCGAGGTGTCTCGAGGCGCGTGAGGCGACGCTCGCGATATTTGAATGCTGCCGCAGTGCCGACCCTCCGCATGAGCGCGTAGTTCAGTCGGTAGTGCCTGGGCCAGCTTTCGTTGAGTGAGTCGAACGCTCAGCTTCGCGAACAAGCCCTGAACCAGTTTCACGACGACCTCTTCACCGAGCTCTTTCCACGTCGCCCGCCGAGCGATCATCATCGCTACCTGTCGCACATGAAGGAGTGCCGCCTGTTTGGCCGCTCCCTCTCTTGCGACGCCCACCCCGATCACCGCCAGTAGTACGGCCTTTTCGCCTTCCTCTCGCGTGTCGTAGCCGTAGTAGCCGGCGTAGTGGGTCACTACTCGAGCAGCCAGGGCGATCGTCGCGACGACATCACCGGCCAGCGCTCCGCCAACAGCCAGCTTGCCGGTCGCAGCGGCCACCCCTCCTGTGCCAACGATGGCCGCAGTTCCTCCGCCGGCCACGAACCCCGATCCTGCACCCGTCGCCGCTGATGTGATTGCGTACCGGAGATCCAGACTCGGAAGGATGCTGTCAATGATTCGAAGGTCCAGGGTTCGTAGGTCGGACAGGCCGTAGCGGGCCAGCACCAGCGCCCCGCGCGACGGTTGTCACGGCGTTGGTGGCCGGGTTGATCTTCGACATGTTGTTCGAGCTGGCGTTGGTGAGCCAGATGTTGGTGCCGTCGAACGCCACCTGGCGCGGGAAGTTACCGTGTCCGATGGGCAGTCCTCTATCGGACGCTGCTCGACCTCCAAATCGGAGTGTTCAGGCTGCCATGTAGCCGGCGACGTCCACCAACAGGTGTGCAGTGCCGTAGACGTAGAAGCAGACTTCACCCGACGCAGAGACGGGTGCGATCACCGAGTTCGGGATCGTTTGGCCACCAACGAAGTTCAGGTTCGAAGCATCTGGTCGTGTCCCACACGGATACACCGTCACGTACCCGCCGCCGAGGTTCGGGTTGTCGGTTTGGGTGACAGTGACATTCAACGCGACCGCACCGATCCCACTTGATGGGAGGCCGCCCTTGCCGAACAGTGGCAACGTCAACGCTGTTGCCGTGCCCTCAGCGTTCCCGACTTTTGCGCCACCTCGTGTGTCCAACACCCGCGACGGGATCAACGGCACAAACGACGGCGATGAGGGAGGAGCTGCTGGTGGCGGCGGCGCTGACGGGGTGACCGGCTGAGATGGTCCTGACGCCGGCGAATCACCGGCCGCGTTCATGGCAGTGACCGTGAACGTGTACGCCGACCCGTTCGTCAACCCGGTCACAGGGCACGTCAAAGCACCAGTTGTCGTACACGTCTTGTTTTCAGGCGATGATGTGACTGTGTAACCGGTGATTACCGAACCGCCGTCAGAGACTGGTGACACCCATGACACCGATACTTGGGTGTTGCCAGAAACACCAACCACACCAGTTGGCGAACCCGGAACCGTCGCCCCGCCAGTAAACGCGCCGACCGCTACCGGCACCAAGCTGTCAGTGGTGGTGTTGTTGCCGAGCTGCCCGAAACCGTTGCGACCCCAGCAGTTGACGGCACCAGTGTTGAGTACCGCACACGTATGGCTTCCGCCGGCTGTGATCGAGACCGCCGTCGC